>Ga0172376_10009079_pt1 | contig 10293 bp, 5 predicted proteins | sample Lak35m_FD_121114 | JGI IMG/M metagenome (GOLD analysis project Ga0172376, IMG submission 121114) | Freshwater microbial communities from Kabuno Bay, South-Kivu, Congo - kab_092012_35m | ecosystem: Environmental > Aquatic > Freshwater > Lake | place: Democratic Republic of the Congo: South-Kivu... | reverse complement strand
CCCACGTCCATGCCATCGATCAACAAAGTATTGACGGCTCGGCCATCGATCGAGTCGACCGTCACGCTGACGACACCGGTCTTCGAGTCGAGGGTCCAGTTGATGTCGGGCTGCCATACCGGCATCACCTTGGCGACACCGGGAGAGGGCGCTGAAGCAACCGGAGACGGAGTGGTAACGGCCGCTGCAACCACGGCTGGCGCGGGCGGTGCAGGCGCCTTCCAGGTTCCGGCGACCTGCTGGCTGTGTACGCGACCTGTAGCGTCGGTCGCCGACACGAGAAAATTGAAGTCGCCCGGTTTGACTTTGTAGGTTGCAACCTTGCGTCCATCTTTTGCGCCGCCCTGGTCGACGCCGGCAACCCGCACCGAGGCAATGGCGGCATTACCATCTGCCGTCACCGTGACCCGGACGTCGCCGCTACCCGAATCGAGCTCCCACTCGACCCGCGGCTCCCACTTGCGTTCCGCCACCATCACTGGTGGCGGCGTCACGGCAGGCGCGATCGACGGTGGGGAGGACGGCGGTAACTGCGGCGCGCCTTGCCACGCACCCACAACGGCCTGCTGAAATCTTTGCCCACTCGCATTGCTCGCGACCACCGTGAGACGAAACGCGCCCGGCACGAGTTGTCTGATGATCGATCGCTGCACTGCTGGAGAACCCGGCTCAGGCAAGCCATTGACGAGGACACTTGTGACCTCACGCCCGTCAACCGAGTCCACCGCCAAGGTCAGGGCGCCTGTTTTCTCATCCACCTTCCAAGTGATATTCGGTCGCCAATCAGCGATGCCCGCAACCACTGGCGTGACGCTCGGTGCCGGCACCGCGGCGGGTGGCGAAGCGACCGGGGGCGGCGACGGGTTGGCCGCGACGGCGCTACCCCAACTACCGACGATCAGTTGTTCGTAGACTCGCTCCAGCTCGTCGCGGACCGTCACCGTGAACCGATAAGGGCCTGGCGAGAGCTGGTGCGTGACGGTCTTCCGACCATCGGGGTCGCGGCCGAACGGCTTGCCATCGACCCGACCACCCGCGATGGGCTTACGCCCGGGTGCTCGGATATTGATCGTCACGAGCCCTGTGGTCTCGTCTACGGTCCACGCCACCACGGGATTCCAAGCCCCCATCGATCCGATGCTCGTCGGCCGGGACGCGACGGGGTTGTCGATTTGCGCCGACGCCAAGGGCCCGAGCAGCCCGAGGGCCCCGAGGCACGCGAAGACGGCAAACTGACGGACCGGGCTCATGCTCCGATTTCACATTACTTTGGCGACACCGTCTAGGTTGCACTTACGCTACAGGTACCAGGCATCGCACTGATCCAGCGCCGCACCAGCGCATTGCCTTCGTCATGAGCCAGGCTTCGGCCAAGTTCGGGCATCATCGCGCCCGGATCCGTCGACTCCATCCGATACAACAGGATCGACTCGTCCGGACGGCCAGGGACGATGCCAAAGCGGCGATTCCCTGTACCCTGCCCTGCGGCGACCGGTGGCTTGCAGACGCCCATCGCGACATCAGTCGTTGCACTGGCATCGAGAACGAGCCCGGAGGTATCAGCCGGGCCGCTGCGGTTGTGGCAATGACCACAATTGATGTCGAGATAAGCGCGAGCTCGCACCTCGAGCTCGATGGGCTCATCGCTCCAATCCACCGTCCGTGGCAACGCGGTCACCGCCGGCAACCCCCGCAGTACGCCCGCTGTCGACCAGGCCTCAAGCTGCTCCACGGGCAGGTGGCGCGCCTTCAGCCCGATCGGTTGCAACGCTCCGGCTTTGATGTTGGGCGCGTGGCAGCCGGCGCACTGATTGCTGTCGGGTACCAGGTAGGGGAATGGCGCCTCAGCGCCGTCCGCCTTGACCCGAATCAGCTCAACTGTTGCACCGGCCCGCGTCAACCGCGCTTCGGTCTGTGCCTCGTTCCATACGTACGGCAACGCCACCCAACCACCCTGACGCCGTACCAGCAGACGGGTCTCGATGAGGCGAACGGCGCGCAGATCAAGCGTCGCCGCACTGGGCGCTGGCGCTTCTTGAACGCGACCGCCCTGACTCGCGTCGCGCCGATAGAAAAAGGTCTTGCTGATGACCGTACCGACGGGTAACTCAAAGGCCGACGAGGGTGAGTACTGCGCGGACTGGCCTGCAGGCAACCACACGGTGCGCAGCTTCTGCGCATAGTCACTAAAGAGCGGGGTTGAGAGCCGATAAGCCTGCACGCCTTCGGCAAGGCGCAGCGTGCCGCCGTCCACATGCAGAATGCCCCACTCCGACAGCAATTCGGGATTGTCCTGGGCGTGAAACTGCGGCGATGGCGCACGATGGCACCCGAATAGACTGAGCAGCGTCACGATACAAAGAAATCTCAAGATCCAGGATTTCATCCTGCCGGATCCCAGGCTACCGCGGCGAGCGGTGGCAGCTCGCAGCGGAACGATCTCTCATCGAGCGTCGGGTTGCGATACTTTCCCGGACCATCGGCATTGAGCACGGCCCCCGCATCGCGAATGCACAGCGCCCGCTCGGGAGGCAAGCGCCCATTGACGAGCTTTTTTGGGTCGGCATAGCCATCCCAGAGCACCGGCGGCAGACGACCGCCGACACCCATCATCGCCAGCTTGAGTGCTTTGAGATCGAGACCATCAGGGCTGTCACCACCGCCCATATAACGGTTCGAATGCACGTGGATCGCCTCGGGATAGGGATCGAACCCGGGCGCGACACTGTAGGAGTTCATGTACCCCGTAGAGAAATAGCTCGAGATGATGATGTGCGCCGTCGCGTTGTCGCGCAGCGTGTTGTCGAAAATCTCGACTTGATCGTTGGCATTGATGACGACACCCGAGCCCGCCGGAACACTCGCTACCGCCGTGCCTTTGGCCGCGAAATTAGCCGTGTTGTTCTCGTAGATACGGTTGTTGAAGATCCGCGTGCCCGCCCCCGCCTCGGGCAGATTCGGCATGTTGAATACCAGAACACCCCCGGTGTTGCGCGTGACCTCATTGTAGTACACATCCGCTCGCCGGGAGTTTTCGATTTCGATGCCGGCGACGTTGTACTCGACGCGATTACGCCGAACGATGATGTCCGTCGACTGCCCGACATAGATCCCGGCATCCGAGGCGCCCCGAACCACGCAGTCTTCAATCAAGACCTTTCGGGTACGAACGGGATACAGACCGTAGGCGCCATTCGTCGTCTTGGGGCCGCCTGTCCACTCGATGCGCACCGCGCGCAGAGTGATACGCTCGCCCTCATTGATCTTGACTGCATCGCCCTTGGTATCTTCGATAGCGAGATTTTCGAGCGTGAATCCGCTCGCATTGACGAGCAGACCCTCGGCACCGCTTTTTTGACCTGCGAATGTCAGCACGGTCTTGTCCATGCCAGCGCCGCGCAGTGTCACGTCATCGATGCGAAGCGTGAGGCTGCGGTCGAACACATGGCGACCCGCCGGGATCTCGATCACTTGCCCAGGCTTTGCGTCGATCAGCTGCTCGATGAGCGTCGATTGATAACTGAGATCAGCAGTGGCCGCGGGCGGATTGCGCGTACAAGCGCCAAGTGCCAACGCCGCAATGACAGTAAACGCGACGGACCGCCACCGCTGTGTGTTGATGGAGCGAGCGCCTTTAAGCCGCGACGCCGACTCCCTCGAGTCGATCCTCGATCTCAGCGTACATGCCCTGCAATTGTTCCAGTGTTGCTGCATCGGCTTTCCACATGCCGCGACCGTTCGCCTCGAGCAACCGACCCACGGCATTGCGTACCGCCTGGGGATTGGCCGCTTCGAGCCGGCGACGCATCGTTTCATCGAGCAGATACGTCTTGGCGGCGTCGTCGAACACCCATTGTTCTACTCCGCCCAACGTACCCCAGCCCACCAGATGCGTAAAGCGATTGCCGATCTCCGCGGCACCGCTATGGCCATGCGCCAGCATCCCCTCATACCACTTCGGGTTGAGCAGCTTGGCGCGCGCCTCGAGGCGCAGCAGGTCGTCTGAAGCACTTAATCGCACCTCACCGGTGAACGTCTCGGCATAACTCAGCGACACAGGCGCCCCGCGCTCGCGATCTGCGGCGAGCTTGATCGCGCCGCTGTGACCGTAGTAGTGGGTCATGTCGGTCAGTCCGTATTCGACCGAATCGATCGCCTGAAACACGTGATCGACCTTGGCCAGCATGCTGCGCAACGCTTCCGGTGCAGGTGCGCCGTTGCGGGCACCGCCCGCCGTATAGCCGTTGCGCTGTTGGTAAAGATCGGCCAACTGCGCCGTGTCCTCCCACTGGCTCTCTTCGATGACCTCATCGACTCCGGTGCCGTAGAGCCCGGGGGCCTGCGTGAAGATTCGTGCAGTAGCCTCCTCGAGCGTGCGGCCGGAAGCGAGCATTTCCTGCGCGTGGGCCCGTACGAAGTTCTGCTCAGGCGGTTCGTCGACCGTCGCCGCCTCGCGAAACAGTGCATCGAGCAGGTCGAGACTCATTTGGAAGGTGTCGCGGAAGATCGACGACACATCGAGCAGCACATCGATCCGCGGGCGACCGAGTTTCGCCAGGGGCTGCAAGGCAAAACGGTGGATTTTACCTTGACCGTCACGCTCAGGTTCAGCACCCACCAGAGCAAGCACCACGCCAAGGCCCTCGCCCTCGCTCTTGATGGTATCCATTGCCCACAGCGCCTGAGCTACCGTGCGCGGGTAACCGCCCTGCTCAGCGCGGTGTTTGTTCAAGAGCGCGTCGACCATCTGTCGCCCGCGCTCGAGGGCGTGATCGGTAGGCAAACGCCACGGGTCGATACCGTGAATGTTGCGGCCCGACGGCAAGGCGCCTGCGCCCGCTCGCACCGGGTCAGCGCCATAAGCCGGGCGAATGAATCCGCCATCGAGCGCATGGATGACCGCATCGAGTTCCTCATGACAGCGCGACATGCCGGACACGATGCCGCGACCCTCGGTGATGAACTCAGCAAGTCCCGCAGGCGCAGTCGCACCCGTCAGGGCACGCCAAACCGCAGCCGGATCCTCTCGACCCATCACACATCGTTCGATCAACGCATCGCGTAGTGCGCCCGCCTCGACTGCGCCGATTCCAGCGTCGTTCATCAACGCGCGAAGCCCAGGCTTGCCGCGTCGCGGCACATCCATCGCGGCCTCGACGAGCGTGGTCGCACGACGGCGATCGGGTACCGCACCGAACACATGTAGCCCATCGACGATCAAACGCTGCTCGACCTGCTCGAGCCATGACGTCACACGCAACCGATAGGCGGAGACCGATTCGTCTGCACGACGCGGCAGCTCCGGCAACGTCGCCGACAGCTCGTCAGTCGGGTCGCCCAGCCGAGCACGCACATCGGCGAGTTGTTTGTAGAGACCTGCCCGCGCATAGGGTGGAATGGCATGACTGATGATGGTGGCGTAACTGCGACGGCGCGCAATCGCGGCTTCTGCCGGATTGTTGAGCGGGTAGAGATAAAGATGCGGGAGACCACCCAGCAACACATCCGACCAGCAATCTGCTGTCAAAGCAGCCTGAAGACCAGGCATCCACTCGGCCGTACCGTGCATGCCGACATGAATGATGGCGTCCGCTTTCCAGCCCTGCTTTAGCCACGCGTAGAACGCAGCGTATTGATGGTGAGGTGTAAAATTCCGTTCGAACAACAACTTCATCGGGTCGCCAGGCACACCCATCGTCGGCTGCAGTCCAACGAGGACATTGCCAAACTCCAACGTATTGAGTCGCATGCCATCGCGACCTGCGGGCGCAATATCGCCGGGCGCTTGACCCCAGAAGCGCTCGATGCGATCGCCTGCGCGACCGACCATTAACTGACGATACTCGCTAAGCGAGAGTGTCTTGCCCATCTCGCCACGCTCGAGATCCGTGAGCCGCTGCGCGAATTCGGCAACATCGGTCGGCGCGCGACCCGTGACATAGCCCTCGTCCTTCAAGCGCTTCATCAGCGCCGAGACCGACGCCGGCACATCGAGGAGCGCAGCGGTGCCCGCCTTTCCGAGTCCTGGCGGAAAATTGTAGAGCACTACCGCGACACGCCTCTCCGCGGCGGGCTTGCGGCGCAGTCGAATCCAGCCCTCGACTTGATCGATGGCACGCGCGATACGATCGGGTACGGCTGTCAACTCGCCATCTTTGATCGCACCGAGCGCCACGCTGCTGGAAGCGCCATCCATTTCCGGCAGGTCGTACATGACGACCGACTGCATCGAAATGACACCGCGCTCTTTCCACTCGCGCTCTTCCTGCATCAACAAGGGTTGCGCAATGACATAGGGCACATCGAGCTTGGCGAGTAAATCTGCAGCCGTCTCGTGGTAGTGACCCGGCTTGGTCGAGGAGGCTGGGCCGCCGACGATGGAAAACCCCATCGTCGAGATGAACGCATCGATCGGCTGATGCACCAACCACTCGCGTACCGCCACGTGCGCCTCAATGCCGGAGACGAACACCGGCAACACAGCAAGCCCACGCGCTTCGATACCTTGGATCAGTTCCTGCAAATACCCGAGCCGCTGCACCACGTGCTTGCGCATGCCTAAGACGGCGACGAGCGGCTGACCCTTGCGATATCGACCTTGGCGAGTGGCCCATTTCATGTAGGCATTCGCATCGGCGAACATCTCGCCGCTCACCGGATCCCAACACCCCATGGTCGGAATGATGCTGACCGGTGCGATGGCAACGCTCTCGGCGAAGGTGTCGCGGACGATGAGCTTGACCATCTCGGTGATGTTCTGCGCGTCGGGTTGATTCCAATAGAGGTTGACGCCGAGCCAAGTCCGAAAGCCCGCGAGCTTCTCAGGGATCAGCGGCAACATCTTCGAGGCAATCTTCACGAGTTTCGTGTAAGCGTAGAGTGCATCCTCGTCGCGACCGCGCGTGATCAGGCGCATCAGGAACTGCACAGGCTTCGGTGCCTCGCCTTTCTTTTCCTTGAAACGATGCTCGCCGACCTTGGTCAGTTGCATCACCTCGGGCATGCTTTCGTAGGCAAACACGGCGGCAGCGCTTGAACCTGCAAGCTGCGCCGCGATCCAGTCCGCCTGCGGTCGCATGTTGATGAGACTCATGAACACGACATCGGAGGCCTTGAGGTCTGCAGCCAGTTGCGCATCGTGCTGATCAACGTGCGCGTCGTGATAGCGCTTGAGGCGCACTGCAACACCGGCCTCGGCCAGCCGACGCTCGACCTCGGTCCAGACACCCGCGTTGAAGCGCTCGATGCCCACGATGAAGGTAATCGTTCTCATGGCCCACCCCCCCGATTGACACCCCTGACTGTCTTGTTATGTTGACACATTCGGGTTGAGGAGGTCATGTGCAACAAAGTTTCCCGTTTGTAGCGATCGTCGGTCAGGAAGAGCTGAAACTCGCGATCCTGCTGACCGTGATCGACCCCTCGATCGGCGGTGTGTTGGTCACAGGCCACCGCGGTACGGCGAAAAGTACGGCCGTGCGCGCCCTGGCCCAGCTGCTGCCCATGACGTCGGTGGTCACGGGGTGCCCCTACAACTGCGATCCCGCCGCACCCGCAGCCGAGTGCTTGCATTGCCGCAGCCAGTCCTCGGGGCTCAAGGCAACTCGCCGCCCGGTGCCCGTGGTCGACCTACCACTCGGTGCGACCGAGGATCGTGTGGTGGGCTCGGTCGATATCGAGCGCGCACTGATCGATGGCGTACAAGCCTTCTCCCCTGGACTGCTCGCGGCAGCGCATCGCGGGTTTCTCTACATCGACGAAGTCAACTTACTCGAGGATCATCTGGTCGACTTGTTGCTCGATGTCGCGGCGAGCGGCGTGAATGTCGTTGAACGCGAGGGACTCAGCATCCGTCACCCCGCTCGCTTCGTACTCGTGGGCTCAGGCAACCCCGAAGAAGGCGATCTGCGACCCCAGCTGCTCGATCGTTTTGGCTTGCACGCGCGCATTCGCACCGTCACCGATGTCACGCAGCGCGTCGAGATCGTACGACGCCGCCTCGCCTTCGAGACCGACCCAGTCGCGTTCGGCAAGCGCTACGCGAGTACCCAAGCCAAACTGCGTCGCGCACTGGTCGCAGCGATGGCCCGACGTCCGAAAGTTGAGGTGTCGCATGAGGCGTTGCTGCTAGCCGCGCGTCTATGCGATCTGCTGGCCATTGATGGCCACCGCGGCGAGCTCGCCATCACCCGCGCCGCCCTCGCGCTCGCCGCCTACGAAGGCGCCTCCGCAGCACTTCCGGAACACGTCAAGCGCGTGGCGCCGCTCGCTCTCGCACACCGGTTGCGCAAGGATCCGCTGGAACCTGCGGCCGATGATGAGCGAGTGCGCCGGGTACTCGCCGAGGCGCTCGCCTGAGCCTCAATCGACTGCCTCTGCCTGCGCTGGTCGCGATGGACACACCGCGGCTCGCGCTGCTCATGCTGGCCCTGGAGCCCCGGCTGCGCGGCTGTGTGTTCGTGGGACCACCGGGCAGCGGCAAGAGCGCGTTGATGCACGGACTCGCCGATCTCCTGCCGCGCGTCCATCAGGTCGTGCTGCCACTCGGCTGCGATCAGGAAGCCCTGCTTGGCGGACTTGATCTCGAAGCGACCCTACAGCGCGGTATGCGCGTGATTCGCACAGGTGTTCTCGGGCGTGCCGATGGCGGTGTGCTGCTCGTCGAAGCCTGCAATCTATTAACCGAAGGCACAGCCAATACCTTGCTGGGCGCGCTCGAGGAGGGCGAGCTTCGAATTGAGCGCGATGGACTCAGTCGACGCGTGCCGACTCGCTTTCGTGTAGTCGGCAGTTACGATCCCGCGGAAGGGCAGCCGAGGGCGCACTTGCTCGATCGGATGGGGTTGATCGTCCGTACGCCCGCGGCGGCGAGCAGTGAGGCGCGCCTCAGTATCGTTGATCGTCATCTCAACCCGACTCACGGCGCGTGGCAGGATGAGATCGAGATGCTGCGGGGCGTACTCGAGCTCGCGCGCGCCTCGTTGGGTTCAGTCGAAATTACCGAAGCGCAGCAGGCAGAGCTATGCGCCACAGCCTTGGCGCTCGGCGTGCAAGGTCACAGGGCTGACCTCTTCGCTACTTTGGCTGCGCGTGCCAGTGCCGCGCTCGCACTACGCGATCGCGTGCAACAAGAGGATCTCGAGGTCGCCGTTCGCCTGGTACTTCTGCCACGTGCCACGCGTCACCCCGAACACAACACCCCACCGACCGACTCACCCCCACCGCCTCAAGAGAGCTCGGAACCGAGTGCGACCGATACCTCGGCGCCCGAGGCTGACAGTCTGGAAATGGCCGAAGAAGTCCTCGAGGCACTCGAAACGGAACTGCCTGCCGTCCTCGATGCACTGCCATTCAGTCGCTCACGCCGTAGCCGTGCGGGATCACGCGGCAGTACGGCAGGGACTCGCGGGCGACATGTCGCAAGTGTTCCCGGGTCACTCAAAGGCCAACGTATCGATGTGATTGCCACGTTGCGCGCCGCCGCTCCGTGGCAACGAGTCCGCAATCGCCGACATGGCAACTTGACGCTTCGCGCTGAAGACATTCGTGTAAAGCGCTACAAGAGTAAAGCGGGCGCACTGTTCATCTTTGCAGTAGACGCAAGCGGCAGCATGGCACTCAATCGCATGCGACAAGCCAAAGGCGCGGTGCACTCCCTGCTTGAGCAAGCCTATGTGAACCGTGACAAGGTCGCCTTGATGTCCTTCCGCGCTTCGTCTGCGGAGTTGTTGCTGCCGCCTACCAGCAGCGTGGAATTGCTGCGCCGTGCAGTGGATCAAATTCCAACGGGTGGTGGTACGCCGCTCGCTGCGACCCTGCTGCTGACGCTCGAAGTCGCCGAGCAGGCCAAACGCAAAGGCTACGGCAATATCGTGCTCGTGCTGCTCACCGACGGACGCGCCAACGTCGGGCTACGAACCGAGCGCGCGGGCGTGGACAACGAATTGCAAGGGATCGCCGCCACGGTTGCCGCACAAGGCCTGAAAACCTTGTTGATTGATACGCAGCGCAGCTTCGTCAGCCACGGTGCCGGACAAAAGCTCGCGCGCTGGTTGGGCGGTGAATACCTTTACATGCCGAGCGCGGGCAGCGCAGCCATCACGCAAGCGGCGCGCACGGCGGTCGCGGCGTCATAGAATACCCGCATGGGTTTCTACGCCAGACATGTCTTGCCGCGGCTGCTCGAAGCCGCGACACCCGAAAAACCAGACCCACGGAAGGATGATCTCCCATGAAACGCCGAACCTTCTTGGCCGCTACCGCCGCAGTCAGCCTCGCTGCCCAATCGAGCTG
>Ga0172376_10009078_pt1 | contig 10295 bp, 11 predicted proteins | sample Lak35m_FD_121114 | JGI IMG/M metagenome (GOLD analysis project Ga0172376, IMG submission 121114) | Freshwater microbial communities from Kabuno Bay, South-Kivu, Congo - kab_092012_35m | ecosystem: Environmental > Aquatic > Freshwater > Lake | place: Democratic Republic of the Congo: South-Kivu... | reverse complement strand
TTGATGCTACCGAAGACTTAGCACCGGGAGGAGCATGTCCATTTTTAGGAAAAGAAGCTTGGATAAATCCTGAAGGAAAATTTAGTCCTTGTTGCGCTCCTGATGAATTAAGGAACGAACTAGGAGATTTTGGTAATGTTAATGAAACAAAGTTAGAAGAAATATGGCAAGGTACGATGTACAAGAACTTGCAAAAAAATTATTTAAATTACAACTTATGCAAAACATGCAATATGAGAAAACCTTTAGTCAATCAAGTAAATTAAAAGAATTAAGCCATATAGAAATTTCTGACTGTAGAACTTTCCATAAACTGGATAATTCTCCTTTATACAGTATGAGATTTATTGAAGTAGAAAAATTTCATTCACCGGGACTTGCACCTGTTTACGATCAATCTGGCGGGTATCATATTAATCTTGATGGAATAGCTGTATATGCACAAAGGTTTGATAAAGCTTTTGGTTTTTACTGTAATAAAGCAGCTGTACTGGATAAAGAAAAATATTATCATATTGACCTTCAGGGTAACAGAACTTACCTTGATTCTTATGACTGGGTTGGTAATTATCAAGAAAATAAATGTGTAGTCAGAAAAGGTAATAAATTTTTTCATATTGGTTTAGAAGGTAATAAAATTTACTCAGAAGAATATGATTATGTTGGAGACTTCAAAGACGGTATTGCAGTAGTATATAAAAATCAACAAGCTACTCATATTAATAATAAAGGTAATTTTGTACATAATAAATGGTATAAAAAATTAGGTATTTTTCATAAAGGATATGCGAATGCAGAAGATGATCATGGATGGTTCCATATTAACATTAAAGGAGAACAAATTTACAACCTTAGGTACAAAGTTATCGAGCCATTTTATAATGGATATGCAAAGGTAGAAACTTTTGATGGAACACTTGGCCAAGTTGATACTAAAGGTAACATGAAATATATAATAAGTACTCCGGGGATTGTTTCACGAATGCATCAAGTTTCCAAAGAATTGGTAGGTTTTTGGAATACATATCTAATGAATGCTGTTTGTCAAATGGGAATATTAGAATTGCTGCCGGCAAATATAGAATCTTTAGCAAAAGAATTAAAAGTAAATCAAGAGTACTTACATAGGTTTCTGAGAGCTTTATGGGAAATGAATTTAATTAATTACGACCACGAACATGATGTTTGGCAATTAATGGAAAAGGGTCAGTTCTTTATTGATAATCCTTTTATGATTAAGGCTGCAAAGATGTGGGGTACAGTAATTGTACAAAAAAATTGGTTAAAAATTCCAAAGTTGCTTAAGCAAGAAGAAATTGCATCTTTTTTTTCATTTAAGGAAAATGAGAAAAATGAAATTATAAAAACTGAATTTTATCAGGCGTTACTTGGATATACTGCCCTTGATATAATAAACTTTGCAGAAAAAATAGAAGTTAATCCAAACAACAGAGTATTATTGTTTGGTGTACATTCTCTGGCATTAGTTAATAGTTTAAAATCTGAGAATATTAATTCTATCAGTTATTATAATGATCCGAAATTACCAGTACAATTAATAGAAAATTTTGCAGTAGATATTAGAGAAACAGATCATGCAATTGAAGAATACGATTTAGCGATATTTGGACGTTTTCTTCAACATTATGATGATAACAAAGTGTTATCTTACTTTAAAACTTTAAAAAATACCAGAATATCACGTATTTTGCTTATAGAAACTATAATAGAGCAATATTACCCGATGGGAGGAATTGTGGATATGAATATTATGGTAGAAACTGGTGGAAAGCTAAGAACTAGAATAAATTGGGAAAATATTCTGGAACAGGGAGGTGATTTTAGAATAAGCGGCATTTTACCCTTAACAAATTATTTATCTATAGTTGATATCAGAAGGTAATAATGAACACTCTAGAAGAAAAAGGTTTTGGTATTATGAGGAACTTCCTTTCTACAAATGAAGCACAGGAATGTCTGACATTAGTAAAGTATAGTATCAACAAGGCATCAAATGAGCTTGGAGTAACAACAAGAGATTATTTAGGTTGTACTGGCAGGTGGGCAACTAAATCCCCAATTACTATGAGTATATCTCTTATGCTTGACGATAGGATTAGAGAGTATCTTGAAAATTTCTTACGGTTAAAAATAACCTTTAAGAAAAGCAATGTAATATGTAAAACATCAGATATCACCGATCCTATACCATTCCATCAGGATATTTCATATAGTACAAGAGATCCGTATCACTTTTCATTATGGCTGTCTCTGAGCGATGTCTGTAAAGATTCTGCTCCTTTAAAAATAATAGAAAATAGTCATAAAAAACCAGTGAAACCAGCCATAGATTTCTGGTCGCCATATTTTATTGATAAATATAATATCGTTGATAAAAATATAAGTTCACTAACTGTTAATGCCGGTGATGCCATAATATTTGATTCAAAATTATGGCATGGAAGCGATGAGAATTATTCTCATAAAGACAGGTTTGCATATGTTACAAGATGGGCAATAGAAGGAAAAGGTTTTCCTGAAATCCCAGAAATCAAACCAACTTGTTTCGGTATGTTTAATTGTGGAGAATTAACTAATCAAATATTAAAGAGATCATTATCATTACTTGATATAAAGCTACTGGAAAAAGTAGTAAATAAAGAAACCCTAATAGGGTTATGGATAGATATTTTAACTGTAAATTCCAATCTTTGGGGGATTAATAACGTTTTAGCGATTAAAGATTTAAAGAGATTAAACATACTAAATAAAGCTTGTGATTTACATGATGCCGGAAATATCTCAGGACTGGTATATAAAAATTTATGGAACTCTCTTCTTTGTATTCTTAATGAAAAAGTTAAATTAATATAAAACATTCGTGAATAAGATTATATCAAACGATTCTATAAAAACAGTAATCTTTATAATTAAGTTACTTTCTAATTTTAGAATAAATGTTCTCTTGATGTTTGTAATAGCTTTAATTTGGGCATTTGATATATCTTTTAGAAAATATCTGATAAAAAATATTCTGGATACAGCGGTAAAATATCAGAATAGTAGTAATGTAGTAGAAACTTTATTAATGCCCTCGGGTTTATATATTTTTATGGCGTTATTAATAACAACCATGTTTAGGATTTATGGTTATTTTATAGATATTAAAATGTGCCCTTTGTTAAGGCAACAAATATTTGATAAATGTTATTTCAAATTGCTCAAACATGACCATGCTTATTATCAAAAAAATTTTACCGGTGATTTAGTATATAAATTAAATAACCTGACAGAAAGTATTATAGAAATAATAAAACTTAGCATAGATCGTTTTTTTGCGTGCACGGTTGCTCTAGTGATCTCTATATGCACCTTAGTGTTGGTAAATGCTAAATTTGCAATTGCAACCTTCATATGGATATTAATTTTTACTACAACAGCAATTTACTTTTTTCCTAAGTTATCTAAACTTTCTAATAATTATTCTGCAAACAGTGCTAAGGTAAATGCAATTGGTGCTGATAGTCTGTTTAATATTACCTCAGTAAGGCTATTTAATAATAAACTATACGAAAGGCTAAAGTTATTTCGGCACTGTAAAAAGAAGTTATGGGCTGAAAAAAATCTACATGCGGCATATTTTTGGATTTGGCTTATATATGGCTATTCTTTTGATTTATTACAGATAGTTAGTATTTACCTTTTAGTTTATGGATTTCAGTCAGGTGAAGTTACTCTTGGAGATTTTGCCTTAGTAATCGGGCTTAATATAGCAATTGTTGACTTTTTAAATCAGCTTACTAGTGATTTGACAAAATTTTCTGATCATTATGGTAAGATTCAGAATGCAATTGTTACCATTTTTGTTAACCCAGAAATCAGAGATAAAAAAACTGCAAAAAATCTTATAGTGGAAAGTGGAAAAATCAATTTTGATAATGTTCATTTTTCATATAATACTAAAAATGCACTTTTTAATGATTTATCAGTTTCCATAAACCAAAAAGAAAAAGTTGGAATTGTTGGTTATTCAGGTGCTGGGAAATCCAGTTTTATTAATTTAATATTAAGGTTCTTTGAGGTAAATTCTGGCAGGATAAGCATAGACGACCAATTTATTTCCGATGTCAAACAGGATTCCATAAGAAATAAAATATCGGTTGTTCCACAAGATCTAATACTATTTCATGATACTATTCTTGAAAATATACGTTATGGGAAGATAGATGTAACTGAACAAGAGGTTATTGCTGCTGCAAAATTTGCAGGAATTGATTTGTTTATTAATAGCCTACCGGATGGTTATAATACAATAGTCGGAGAAAAAGGGATAAGGTTATCAGGTGGTGAAAGGCAAAGAATAAATATTGCGCGGGCATTTTTAAAGGATGCGCCTATACTTATTCTTGATGAAGCTACTAACCAATTGGATTCTATCATTGAAAAAGAAATCCAGACAAGTTTATTCAAATTGATGGAAAATAAAACAACAATAGTGATTGCTCATAGACTTTCTACTTTATTACATATGGATAGGATTTTAGTATTTGATAAAGGTAAAATAATCCAGGATGGTTCACATTACGAATTAATAACAATCCCAGGCTTATACCGCAAGCTTTGGAACTCTCAAATGGATGGTGTTTTAAAATATTAAAAATAGTTTATGAAAGAAAGTAAAGCAACTATAGACTTAAGGAGTGATACTGTAACAAAACAAAATCAGGCTATCAAGGATGCAATGTATCATGCTCAAGCAGGAGATTACGCATATGGTGAGGATTTACCTGTTAATGAGCTTGTTGACTATTGTAAGGAGTTATTTCAGGTAGAGGATGCGTTGTTTGTTACTGGTGGCATGTTTGCAAATAGGTTGGCTATTGGTTGTCAAACTTTACCCGGAGATGAGGTAATAACGCATTATAATTATCATGTTAATTTTTTTGATAGTGCAGGAAATGCTAAAGTAAATAATATTGTATTTAACTGTATTCATAATAATAGTGGTATTCTAAGTACTGACGATGTCCATCAAGCTATAGAATCAAAACCAAGATATAAAATTTTTTCGCAAGTAAGGCTAGTAACTATAGAAAATAGTATAAACGGGTTTAATGGAAAAATTTACCCTATAGAACAACAAATACAACTATACCATTACTTACAGAATAGGGAAATCAACCTTCATCTGGATGGAGCAAGGATATTTAATGTTCATGTAGAAAATAAAATACCATTATCTGAATATGCAAAATATACAGATACTATGAGTTTCTGTTTCTCAAAAGGATTAGGAGCCCCTTTTGGTTCTATGTTACTTGGCAAAAAGCAGATAATAGAAAAAGCAAGAACTATGCAAATATGGCTTGGTAGCGGTTACCATCAAATAGGTTACTATGCTGGAGCAGCTAAATATGCTTTAGAGAATAATATATTAAGGCTAGGTTATGATAATAGCCTAGCTAAGGTATTAGCTGATAAGATAAAACTATTACCTGGAATAAATCTTATATATCCCTATCCAGAAACAAATATACTGGCTTTTAGCATAAAAAGTTTGAATATAACCAATGATGATTTTGTAGCTGAATGCCAAAAACATGGCTTACTTTTATTTCCATGGCTGGAGGGTCATATTAGAGCAGTGGTACATATGGGTATAACTGGAAATGATATTAATAAAGCAGCAGAAATCATAGAAACAGTAGTAAGTAGATTTAATAATTAAAATACTGATGAAAATAGATATAGATTTTTTTAGTGATTCTAATACAGATCCGACAATTGAAATGCGTGAAACAATGGCAAAAGCCAAAGTTGGGAATGAGGCAGCCGGTGAAGATCCTACTGTAAATGAACTGGTATCAGAAGTGTGTGATTTGCTTGGTAAACCTGCAGGCATATTTTTACCTTCAGGTACTATGTGTAATGTAATTGCATACAAAGCACAGGTAGAAATGCCTGGAGATTATATAATATTGGATGAAACATCACATCCATTGGTTGTGCAATCTGGATTAATAGCTGCTCAGGCACATGCTACCTATTTACCTATAAAAGGGCAACGAGGAATATTTAACTCAGAACAAATTGAAGAATATATAACTCGTCCTCATTTGCGGAATATACCAAGAACGCGAATCGTATCTATTGAGCAAACGACAAATTTTGGTGGAGGAGCAATATGGCCAATAAAGTATATCCAGAATATAGCAGAATTATGTAAGGCCAATAATGTATACATGCATTTAGATGGTGCACGTTTATTCAATGCGTGTATCAGTACTAATATCTTACCTAAGGAGTATCTAAAATATTTTGATTCTGCTTTTGTCGATTTTAGTAAGGGTTTAGGTGCCCCGATGGGAGCAGTACTAGTAGGAAGTGAAGAATTTATAGAGAAAGCATGGTACTATAAATTCCAAGTAGGAGGAGGAATGCATCAAGCGGGAATTATAGCTGCTGGTTGCCTTTATGGTCTAAGAAACAATATTATCTTATTACAAGAAGATCATGATAAGGCAAAATATTTGGCAAATGCTCTGGATAAAATAGCCAAAATTGATATTGATAAAAGTTTATATGAAACAAATATAATCTATTTCGGTTTAAAAAATACCATATTATCACTTGATGATTTTATTGGCGGATTATTAAGGCATGGAATTAGAATGCTTAAAATAAAAGATAAAATCAGAGCTATTACCCACAAAGATATAACTTATGATCAAATAAATTTTGCTATAAAGGCAATAAATGAAGTTTTAAGGTTAAACTAATATTAGGGCTGATGTAAATAGGAAGGTGACATGAGTTTTCCTAAATTGTGTATGCATTTTTTAGAGCTGTAAGTTTTGTTACTGTAATATATACAGTTTAGTGGCTTTGCACAAGCTGTCCTATACTTAACATATTGTTATTATTAAGATTAGCCTTAGTTTTTATCTTGTTATTTCAATAGTTGGGTATTCTTCAAGGTAACTTTCACCATTTACTCCGTAATAAGTAACTTTTCTAGTAATAAAATCTACTTCATACTCGATAACACCTGCTTTCCAAGAAGCATGCAGAAATTCAGAAAAAGTACAAAGACCTTCTTGGTCAGATCGGATCACGCTGATCAAAGCTTTACGGTCAAACTTTGGGATTTCATGAGTACCCACTATAATAGGAATTCCTTGTTGAACTACTGCTCCGTCTCTTGTTAAATAAATAGACTGGCACGATGGCAAAAACCATCTGTTCATCTTAACACCTGCTTGGCGTAACACTTCTGCAAGAATAGGAAAACCACCAGCTTTTGGACGAATTGAGATTGCGTACTGCTGTGCTTCAATAATTGTATCAACAATTTTGTTCATGTATCTTTTTCTGTTTTACTTGATGAAAATAATATTAAAATTATAAAACAAAGTTTATTAATGCAACAAATGTTAACAACGATAAATATTTAATATAATTCACTGTATTGCAGAATTATTCTGCACCGTCACAAAAAAACAACCGTAGTGTTCAATATAAGTGACTTTTCTGGCGCATTACCTCTTTTAAGTAGTTTAGGCAAATAACCTTATCTATAAAATCTTCTAAGTATGTTATCTAAATTAATTTTTTGGAATATCAAAAAAATTAGCAGAAAACTATTAGTAGAAGCTGATATTAGTAATTATTAAGCGCATAATATTAGTATATTACATATATTATTGAACAAGGTTCTTTATTGTGATATCATAAATGCTGCTAGTGATGACTTGAACACATCATTAACAAAACCAACCTTTTGAAACCTGCTGCTTTATGCCGGGGGTCTGCTGCTATAAGTGTCTCTGGCATGGAACCAGCAGGTAGTTGTTTTGATAATGACTTGTTCAAGCCCCTGGCACCAGTTAAACAGGTTAAAGAGGTTGAATATGATAAGTGACAATTTTGGTGCAATTAACAGATTCCATTTAAGCTATTTAGTTTATATCTTAAAGGTATCTTCTATTTCTAAAACGTTTAATAAAATTCGAATTTCTATTCTAAAAGTTATATTTCTATCTGGATTTAGCAAGGATTCTTAAAAAATCTTAAGAATTTAATGGAAACACAGCTTTTTTCTTTTTTTGATTAAGCTGTTTTACATAAAAAAATTTAAATATCTGAGGTTTTTGATTTTTATGTATAAGGTAAAAGGTTTAGCTAAATGTTCCAGTTTGCCAAGGACTAATTAGCTCAAATTAGTTGTAAATAATCACGTAGCTATGACATTATGATAAGCAAAGATGAAGAAATTAAAAAGTTATTAGGTCAGATTTTTGATAAACTGCAAAGGCTAGAGCAAAAAATAGAAAAACAAGAGGGAGATGTAAGAATCTTTCTTGCCGGTAGAGATGCAAATTACGACGCAAGTGACCTATTAATTGCGCAGCAGAAAGCAACTAGAACCTCAGTAGAGTTATTAAGGGAGGAGATAGAAGAATTACATCAGGTAATCAAGATTATGTTATCTAATTAATAAATAGAGTTATTTATGATCGTTAATATAATTTATTGCTGCTGTAAATGCCTTGCAATTAATAAACGTTAATAGCTTGATTTACCTTCATATGAGTTAAAAGAATTATAAATTTTACATAAGATAAATTATTGATCATTTTTGAACTCTTTAAATAATTATTATATTACTTCATCTCCAAATTACCCGGTGAATATAAACAGGTTATTAAAGTTGCATAATCTTAGAACTGAAAATTAAATTAGTGCTATTACTTAAACCGGTTTACTTTTTTAATTTGGGTTATTTAATAACTTATCTGATTATTAGATATAGAGTTTATCTCGTGGAATATCAGAGAAAAATTAAGGAAGAGTTTAGCATAACTGATATAAAAGCTAATCATTACGTTCTTAAATATGAAAAACAAATAATCGGTATAGTTAGAATAATGTATGAAAACGGTATAGTAGATTTAGCCAGAGTAATGGTTATTAAGGAATATAGGAATCAGGGATACAGGAGAGAACTGATGAAACGGGTTATTAATGAAGTAAGGAATACCCGAAAGGCAGAAATAATAAGGCTCTCTATAAGCGGTAAAGCGATGCTGGATTTTTATCAATAGTTTGGTTTTAAGGAAAACGGATAAGCCTATTTTCATAATATCGCATCTATCAGTATGATAAAGATTCTTTAAAAGTAATAAAATAGGAAACAGTATGAACTTTAACATCGATTCGGCAATTTTTATTAGTTTTTTAGTATTTAACCTCGCAGTAGGTTTGTTGTATAGTAGAGGCATTAAAAATATCAAGGAATATGCTATCGGTAATAGAGGGTTTTCTACCGGTGCTATTTCAGCAACCATTGCGGCGACTTGGATTGGTGAAGGAATTTTATCTCAAATCATAACAGAAACTTATGAAAACGGTTTATATTTTATCATTCCGGCATTAGGTAATGGTTCAATGTTTATTATTATAGGAAGTTTTTTGCAATAAGAATGGTTGAATTCCTTGGTGCTTTATCCATAGCTGAAGTTATGACAAATGTTGCTAATTTGTCATGCTAAAAAGTTAAGAAATTAAATTAATCTTAACTAAAATTACTATTAATAATTTTTATTTAACCTCATTTTTATTATTAAATTCTATTCTAATGATTTTAGGTTCAATTAAATTGTGCTTTTTTATATACCTATTAATTGCTGTATGAGTACTCCCATATTTCCTAGCAATTGCGTATCTATGAACACCGCTACTTAATAAATGCTGTATTTCTTGTGAGTCAACTTGCTCTAATCCAGTATAAGTAAAATATTTATTACAACTCCTGCATTTATACTGTTGTTCAAAAGTAACATACCCATTCTTTACTATGTTAGTTTGTAAGCAATATTTACATTTCATTTAAGATTTAAATATATTTTTCACATGAGTTAAAAGGGGAATATCTTTTGAAAAAAGCAAATCATTTATTTGTGGAGTTTTTATCAATGTATTGATGTTTAGTAGATTCATCCCAGAACCACATATTATTATTTGTGTCATGGTAGGCTAATAAAAGTTCTTTATCTTCTTTATCTTTTTCAATTTTATATCCCAAAAACTCAAGATGTTCTGTGATTTTATTTATGGTATCTGAAATTTCATTTTTGATTTCCAACATTTTTTCCTCCTATTTTTAATAATAACTATCTTTTAATTCCTGCAAGGCTCTTTTTTGCTTTCTTTCAGCAAACTCTTTTTTAAAACGTTCCAATGCTTCTTCATCTGCCTTTGAATTTGGTAGAGGGGATACCAATTCCATTTGCTTT
>Ga0172376_10009075_pt1 | contig 10297 bp, 13 predicted proteins | sample Lak35m_FD_121114 | JGI IMG/M metagenome (GOLD analysis project Ga0172376, IMG submission 121114) | Freshwater microbial communities from Kabuno Bay, South-Kivu, Congo - kab_092012_35m | ecosystem: Environmental > Aquatic > Freshwater > Lake | place: Democratic Republic of the Congo: South-Kivu... | reverse complement strand
GCCGATGTAAAACTGACCCGGGTCGCCGAAGTAAAACTGACCCACCTAGGCGAGGATGGCGGTTTTGGGACCGCCTATGTTGACCCAGGAGCAGTGCGTGGAGATTCGGGTGTTGTCTCGGCAGGGCAAGAGCATCAGGGGTATCGCCAAGGAGCTTGGGGTGTCGCGGAACACGGTCCGGGACCACCTGCGTGACCCTCGGCCGCGGCGGTACGGTCCGCGGGTCCCACGGGCGACCAAGCTCGACCCGTACCGGGCGTACTTGGAGGGCCGGATCGCAGCGGCGCACCCGCGATGGCTCGCGGCGACGGTGCTGCTGAGGGAGATCCGAGAGCAGGGCTATGGCGGTGGGATCAGCCAGCTGAAGGAGCTGCTGCGGCCGCTGCGCCCCGAGCGGGACGATCCGCTCGTGCGCTTCGAGACCGCGCCCGGGGAGCAGCTGCAGGCGGACTTCACGCACATCCGACGCGGGCGCTCACCGCTGTTGGCGTTCGTCGCGACGCTCGGCTACAGCCGTGCGAGCTTCGTGCGCTTCTCGGACCGCGAGGACGCCGCGACGCTCTCGCGCTGCATCACCGCGGCGCTCGAGTACTTCGGCGGCGTGCCGCAGCATCTGCTGCTCGACAACCCGACGACGGTGGTCATCGAGCGCGACGCCTACGGTGCCGGCCGGCATCGCTTCCACCCGCAGCTGCTGTCGATCGCCGAGCAGTACGGCTTCGTTCCGCGGCTCTGCCGACCGTACCGTGCCAAGACCAAGGGCAAGGTCGAGCGGTTCAACCGTTACCTCAAGGAGAGCTTCGTCCTGCCGCTCGCGACGACGCTCAAGCAGGCGGGGATCACGCTCGATGTCGACACCGCCAACGCCCATGTCGGCCCGTGGCTCGAGCGCGTGGCGAACCGGCGGCTGCACGCCACGACCGGCGAGATACCGGCCGAGCAGCTGGTGCTCGAGAGGGCGCACCTGCGCGCGTTGCCGCTGACGGTGCTGCCGCTGCCGGCCGCTCCGCGACGGGCGCCGCGCGTGCCGACACCGATCGAGAGCCTGCAGCACCCGCTCTCGGTGTACGAGCAGCTGCTGCGGGTGGCCTCGTGAACCTCGCGCACGAGCGGATCGCGCTGCTCTGCGCACGGCTGCATCTGCCGGAGATCGGCGCCAACTGGAGCGCTCTTGCTGACGAGTCCGCCCGGACCGAGCACTCGTTGGCGGAGTTCCTTGAGCGCCTGCTCTCGGTCGAGGCCACCGCGCGGGACCAGAGGGTGCGCGAGACGATGCTGCGCCTGGCGACGCTGCCGTCGATCAAGACGATCGAGCAGTACGACTTCGCCTTCGCGAGCGGCGCCCCGAAGGCGCAGATACAGCAGCTCTCGACGCTCGCATTCATCGAGCGCGCCGAGAACATCGTGCTGCTCGGCCCCTCCGGCGTCGGCAAGACGCACCTCGGCATCGCCTACGCGCTGAAGGCGACGCAAGCGGGCATCAAGACCCGCTTCATCAGCGCCGCGGACCTGATGCTGCAGCTCGGCACCGCCCGATCGCGAGGGCGCCTGCAGGAGTACATGGCCCGCGCGGTGCTCGGACCGAAGCTCCTCGTCGTCGATGAGCTCGGCTACCTGCCCTTCGGGCGCGAGGAAGCGAACCTCTTCTTCCAAGTCATCGCACATCGCTACGAGCGCAGCAGCACCATCATCACGAGCAACCTGCCCTTCGCCCAATGGGCGAGCGCGCTCGCCGATGATGCGACCTTGACCGCCGCGCTGCTCGATCGGCTGCTGCATCACGCGCACATCGTGCAGATCAGCGGCGAGAGCTACCGGATGAAGGACAAGCAGCGGGCGGGGACCACCCCGCCGAAGCAGAGGATCAGGCAGGGAGTTTCGTCTGACTCGGCGGGCTGACGCCCGCCTCGTTCAGACGACCTGACCAACGGGAGAGTGGGTCAAATTTACTCCGGCGACCGGACCGAAAGATGGGTCAGATTTGAATCGGCGTTGACACGGAGTCGCTCCGGCGTCGCGCAAGGTCATCATCCTCAACGACTGTGTAGCCAGGGAGATGAGCGCCGTGCTAAATCATCAACACAAGAGAAGTCGTGAGAACTTTGATGGTCGATGAGATCGAGGATGTGGAAGGCGGTTGTGTGCGGGAGGTCGTGGGCGCTGCGAAGTGGGTCCGCCGGACGGTCAGCGGAGAAGCCGGATCCGATAAAGGCGGAAGGCAGAGAACAGGGGCAGTTTTGTCTTGGCAACTGCCGTTCCGTTACTCACTCTCCGCAAAGCATCCCGATCTGGAACAAGCGGCATGATTGCGTTCCTGAAAGAGCATCAAGCGATCATGCTTTGGGCGGCGATGCTGTTTTCGCTCGCGGAGTATTGCGTCACGGCGGTCTGCGTCCGTCGTGTCGGACCGGATATCGAAGACAACCCGCTCCTGCGCCTGATACTGCGGCGATTCGGACTGCCAGGTCTGGCAGTGTTCTGGTGCCTCATCTGGACTTTGGTATTCACCGTGGTCAAGCCAGGTCTGTATATGTCCACCTTTCTATTCGCACTCAGTCTCGGCTTGCTCGTCACCAACCTCATCGCTTGGCGATACATAGACCAAGCGCCGGAAGAGGGCGGCGGTTGATGTGCAAGCCCGTCATCGGTCTATGTTTCATGCACCGAACGAATCGGCTGATACACTGAAAACGTTACGGAGGTCTGCATGCGCAATGGTAGCGACGGACAACCGCTGCGAAAGTACGGGTTCTGGATCGCGCTCGTGATCGTGGTTGTCTTCGGGTACATGTACGGAAAGGATCGTGCACTGCGCGACAACGCCATGGATGACCGCGCGGCAGTGGAGTCGGCGGTCGCGCCCTGATGTGACCTGCCCACGATTCAGCACCACGACGAGGCGGCCAGAGTCCGATCATGCGTCGGTCCGCCAGATCGGTACGCAAGGGTCGCGATTCCGGAGGACCGTTGACCGACATCCGGCGTGGAACCATAATGGTTCCATGACCGTCACGCTCACCATCAAAAAAGTCCCGGTCGCCTTGGCGCGTGAACTGCGTCGTCGCGCCGCCGCCCAACACCGCTCCTTGCAGGGTGAACTGCTCCGTCTTCTCGAAGCCGCCGCGGCTGAGCCTCCGCTCGCGATCCCTGGGCCCGTGGCCCCGTTCCAGGTCGCGAAGCCGGCTGCTGCGACGAAGCGCGGCACTACCCCCGAAGGGCGTCTGACGCTCGCTCAGGCGTGGGAGCGCTCGCGACGCATCATGGCTGCAGCGTCGATGCCGGCGCCGTCGGGCGAGTCTGCCGATATCGTGCGTCGCGACCGCGACGCGCGTGAGACGCGTCGGCGGGGTTGAGGCCATGCGGACCGTGATCGACGCCTCGGCGCTGGCGGCGGTGCTCTACGACGAACCGGAGGCGCCTGCTGTGCTCGCGGGATGCGAGGCGGAGCTGATCGCACCCACCTTGTTGCCCTACGAGATGGCCAATGTCTGTCGTACCAAGATGCTACGACGCCCGGCGGATGCGCAGCGGACGCTCGACTGCCACCGGGCGCTGTCGAGGGTCCGTATCCGACTGCTGGAGCCGGACTGGGAGACGCTGCCGCAGTTGGCGCACCGCTGGGCGCTCAGCGTCCACGACGCCGCATACCTGCAGATGGCGCTGCGCGAGGGCGCGGCGCTGATGACCTTGGATGCGCGGCTTGCCGCCGCAGCCGACGGTGCGGCCGGGGCCGGTTGACTCCTCCGTCCTCCCTTGACTCCCCTTCTCCCGGAAAGGGATACTCGACCCCGATGAACACGCAGCGCACCCAGACCTCGCACCTCGGCCTCGGCCGCTGGTGGTGGTGGCGTCCCTCCTGACGGAGAGGGCGCGGGCGCCGCTGTTCGAATCTAAGACACGAGGATAGAGCCACCCGAACCCATCTCCGGATACTCTCCGGGATGGGTTTTTGCGTTTATGAAGCCGCCATTCGACATCTCAGGCGATCTGGACACGCCGGTCTCGGCGTTCCTGAAGCTGCAGGCCTTCAAGCCGACCTTCCTGCTCGAGAGCGTGGAGGGCGGGGAGCGCTTGGGGCGCTATTCCTTCATCGGTTTCGGTGACGCGGCGTTTGAACTGCGGCTCGATGCCGAGGGGCACTGGTTCGGCGACCAGCGATCCGAATTGCCGGCGGGGCAGGCGGAGCTGCTGACCCTGCTGCGTGACGCGCTCGCGCGGGCGCCGCGCCCGACCGCCCCCGGCGCGGGTCCGGGTTTCCCGCTCGCGGGCGGCCTGGTCGGGTACTCCTCGTATGACGTGGTGCGCTGGTTCGAGCGACTCGCGCCGCGTGCGCAAGCGGCCGCACCGGTGCCCGACATGCACTATGTCGCGCCGTCATCGCTGCTGGTGTTCGACCATCTGACGCGCGGCATCGCGCTGCTGCACTCGGGCAGCGAGGCCGAGCGGCAGTCGCTGCGCCGCGAAGTCATCGCCGCGTTGCGTGGGCCTCTGCCGCCGGTGCGCGCCTCGGGCGGTTTCTCACCGGCCGCGGCCTCGATGTCGCAGGACGAATTCCTCGCCGGCGTCGCCCGCACCAAAGAATACATCGCTGCGGGCGATGTCTATCAGCTCGTGCTGTCGGTGCGCTTCGGCGGGCGGCATTCGGTCGACCCCTTCGATGCCTACCGCGCGCTGCGGCTCATCAACCCCTCGCCCTATCTCTACTACCTGAAGCTCGGCGACATCACCGTGGTCGGGTCCTCGCCCGAAGCCTTGGTGAAGCTCTCCGGCGGCCACGCGCAGCTGCGGCCGATCGCGGGCACGCGGCCGCGCGCCGAGGACGATGCCGAGGACCGGCGTCGTGAGCAGGAACTGCTCGCCGACGCCAAAGAGAACGCGGAACATGTGATGCTGGTCGACCTCGCGCGCAACGACCTCGGGCGCGTGGCGCAGGCGGGCAGCGTGCATGTGGCGCCGTACCGCTCCATCGAGCGCTACAGCCATGTCATGCACATCGTGAGCGGTGTGCGCGGCGAGCTCGCGCCGGGGCGCGATGCCTTCGATCTGTTCGCGGCGGCCTTCCCCGCGGGCACGCTGGTCGGTGCGCCGAAGGTGCGCGCGATGGAGATCATCGACGAGCTCGAGCCGGTGCGGCGCGGGCTCTATGGCGGCACGGTCGGCTATTTCGGCGCGCAGGGCGAGATGGACCAGGCGATCACCATCCGCACGCTCGTGTTCCGCGGCGACGAGTACAGCTATCAGGCGGGCGCCGGCATCGTCGCCGACAGCGTGCCGCAGAGCGAATACGAAGAAGTGCTCGCCAAGAGCGGCTCGGCCGCGCGGGCGCTGGCGATGGCGGGAGAAGGGCCATGAGCGTCGGTGCAGCGTCGGGTGTGGCGATGGGTGACGCGGGCCGCGGCGTGCGGCTGCTGCTCATCGACAACTACGACTCCTTCACCTACAACCTCGTGCAGGCGTTCCTGATGCAGGGTGCCGAGGTCGCGGTGCACCGCAACGATGCCTTGAGCGTCGCTGACGCGCTCGCGCTTGCGCCCACCCATGTCTGCATCTCACCGGGGCCGGGCACGCCCTACGATGCCGGCACCTCGATGGACATTATCCGCGCCTTTGCGGGGCAGGTGCCGGTGTTCGGCGTCTGTCTCGGCCACCAGTCGATCACCGAGGTGTTCGGCGGCAAGGTGGTGCGCGCGGGTCGGCTGATGCATGGCAAGACCTCGATGGTGTCGCACGACGGGCAAGGGCTCTTCGACGGGCTGCCCGACCCTTGCGAGGTCGGTCGGTATCATTCTTTGATCGCGCACCCCGAGTCGCTGCCGCCGGAGCTGGTCGTGACGGCCCGCACCGCCGAAGGCGAGATCATGGGTCTGCGCCACCGGGACTTGATGGTCGAGGGTGTGCAGTTCCACCCCGAGAGCGTGCTGTCGCCGGATGGGCCTGCGCTGATGGCGAACTTCCTGCGTCAGCGCGGAGGTCGTCGCGATGTCTGATCTGCCGACGCTGCGGCGTCATCTCGAACGCGTGCTCGAACGCGCCGACCTCACCGAAGCCGAGGCGGCCGAGACGCTGCACGCGCTCACCGACCCTGCGTTCCCGCCGGCGCTCGCCGGTGCGCTGCTCGCGGCGCTGCGCAGCAAGGGCGTCGTCGCCGACGAGCTGCGCGGCTTCGCGCGCGCGATGCGCGAACTCGCGCGGCGCCCGACGGTGGATGCGGCGCTGCGTGCGCGGGCCATCGACATCGTCGGCACGGGTGGTGATGCCTCGGGCAGCGTCAACATCTCGACCGGCACCTCGCTGTTGGTCGCGGCCTGCGGTCTGCCGGTGATCAAACACGGCAACCGTTCCATCTCCAGCCGCTCGGGCAGCGCCGATGTGCTCGAGCAGCTCGGCTTGCCGCTGCCGCTCGACGAGACCCAGGCCGGCGCCTGCCTGGCGGCGACCGGGTTCACCTTCCTTTTCGCACCGCACTACCACCCCGCGATGAAGGCCATCGGCCCGGTGCGCCAGGCGCTCGGTGTGCGCACGCTGTTCAATGTGTTGGGCCCGCTCACCAACCCCGCCGCACCGCCCTTCATGCTGGTCGGCGCCTATAGCGAGACGATGGCCGAGTTGATGGCCGCGGCGCTCGCCGGTCTGCCCGGTGTACAGCGCGCCTTCGTGGTGCATGGCGCGGGCGGCTGGGACGAGCCGACGCCCATCGGCCCGTTCACGCTGTTCGAGGTCCATCGCGGTTCAGTGCATCGCAGCATCCGTTCGCCCAGCGATTACGGACTCGCGACCTGCAGCGCGCAGGACCTCGCCGGCGGTGATGCCGCCGCCAATGCTGCGTCGCTGCGTGCGGTGCTCGAGGGCCACGATCGCGGTCCGCATCGCGATGCGCTGTGCCTCGGTGCGGCGCTCGCGCTCGAGGTGGCGGGCGCTGCGACGACGCCCACCGAAGGTCTCGCACAGGCCGCCGCCGCCATCGACGACGGTCGTGCCGCGGGCGTGCTGCGCGGACTCGCCGCGTTCGGTGCGACGGTGCGCGGCGCATGACCGCGGGTGATTTCCTCGCCGGGATGGCGGCGTCGAGCCGGATCCGCGCCGATGCGGCCAAGGCGGCGTTGCCGGAGGCCGAGCTGCGCGCCCGCATCGTCGATCTGCCGCCTGCGCCGCGTCTGAAGCTGTCGTCGGCCGGCTTCGACCTCATCGCCGAGATGAAACTGCGTTCGCCCGCGGTCGGCGCGCTGCGCGCCGCGAGCGAAGAGGATCCCGCCGCCCGCACGCGGCTCTACGCCGAGGCCGGGGCCGCTGCGGTGTCGGTGCTCACCGAGCCTTCCCGCTTCGACGGCGCGCTCGCACACCTCGAGCGCGCGGCGGCGGCGCTTGCGCCGCTCGGCGTACCGGCGATGCGCAAGGATTTCCTCGTCGATCCGTATCAGGTGCTCGAGGCCCGAGCAGCCGGCGCGGGCGGCGTGCTGCTGATCCTGCGGATGCTGCCGCGCGCCGCGCTCGAGGCGCTGCTCGACACCGCCCTCGAGCAGGGGCTCTTCGTGCTGCTCGAGGCCTTCGATGACGAGGATGTCGCGCTCGCCGAGCGCCTGCTCGGGTCGAGACGCGGCCCTCGCGCTGCGGGCACCGCCGAAGGCGCTGACGCGGGCGACTCGCTGCTGCTCGGCGTCAATTGCCGCGACCTCGTGACCTTGCAGGTCGTGCCCGGGCGCCTCGAGGCGATGGCGGACCGGCTGCCCACATGGATCCCGCGGGTAGCCGAGAGCGGGCTTGCCACGCCGGCCGATGCGGCGCGGCTCGCGGTCTGCGGCTATGACATGGCCTTGGTGGGCAGCGCGCTGATGACCGGCGGTGCGCCGCGCGACCTCGCGGGTGCGATGCTGTCGGCCGCGCGTGACGCGCTCGGGCATCAGGCCCGTCGTTCCCGGTCCGTGGAGCAGGGCTGATGTTCGTGAAGATCTGCGGCCTCACCACGCCGGAAGGCGTCGCGGCGGCGCTCGATGCCGGGGCGGACGCCTTGGGCTTCGTGTTCGCGCCTTCGGTACGGCGGGTCGCGCCCGCGGCGGCGGCTGCGCTGGCGGCGCCCGCGCGCGGCCGGGCGATGTGCGTCGCGGTCACCTTGCATCCCACGGCCGACGAGGTCGAGACGATCCTCGATGTCTTCGCCCCCGACCTGCTGCAGACCGACCTCGCCGATGCTGCGACGCTGTCGTCCCGCGCCCGTGCACGGCTGCTGCCGGTGCTGCGCGAGGGCGCGGCGCTGCCCGGCCCGCTGCCGGCTCGGGTACTCTACGAAGGTGCGGTGAGCGGCACCGGGCGCACTGCCGACTGGGCGCTTGCGCATGCCGTGGCGCGGCAGACCGAAGTGCTGCTCGCCGGCGGCCTGAACCCCGACAACGTCGCCGAGGCGATCCGCACGGTGCGCCCCTGGGGCGTCGATGTGTCGAGCGGCGTCGAGTCGGCGCCGGGCGTCAAGTCGTCGTCAAAGATATCGGCTTTCGTGGTGGCCGCGCGAGCCGCCGCCCTCGACCACGCCTGAAGAAGACCCTGTCAACCCGTCTGAACATGAGCCTCTCTCCATGAACGCCAACGTCAAGTTCACCCCCGCCGAGCAGCAGCGTCTGCTGGACGCCGAGGTCAGCGGCAAGTTCCCCGACGCCCGTGGCCGCTTCGGTCCCTACGGCGGCCGCTATGTGCCGGAGACGCTGATCCCGGCGCTCGAGCGTCTCGAGGCGGGCATGCGCGAGCATCTGCCACGCGAGGACTTCCAGCGCGAGCTCGCCGACCAGCTCGACTCCTGGGTCGGCCGACCGACGGCGCTGTCGCATGCGCCGCGGCTCTCCGCCGCCTGGGGCGCGGACATCTGGTTCAAGCGCGAGGACCTCGCGCACACCGGCGCCCACAAGATCAACAACGCGCTCGGGCAGGCGCTGCTCGCGAAGCGGCTCGGCGCGAAGCGCATCGTCGCCGAGACCGGCGCCGGTCAGCACGGCGTGGCGAGCGCCGCGGCCTGCGCGCGCCTCGGTCTGCCTTGCACGGTCTACATGGGTGCCATCGACATGGAGCGCCAGGCGCCGAACGTCGGCCGCATGCGCTTGATGGGCGCCGAGGTCGTGCCGGTGACGGGCGGTGACCAGACGCTGCGCGCCGCCATCGACGAAGCGCTGCGCGATTGGGTCTCCGACCCGAACGGCACCTTCTATCTGCTCGGTTCGGCGGTCGGGCCGCATCCGTATCCCGTGCTGGTGCGCGAGCTGCAGGCCATCATCGGCCGCGAGGCGCGCGCACAATTTTTGAAGCGGCAGGGCCGCCTGCCGGATGCCGTGTTCGCCTGCGTGGGTGGCGGCTCGAACTCCATCGGCATGTTCCACGCCTTCGTGCCGGACCGTGATGTCGAGATCATCGGCATCGAGGCGGGCGGCCGCGGCAGCGGGCTCGGCCAGAACGCTGCGAGCCTCTCCTACGGCTGGCCGGGCGTGCTGCAGGGCTGCTACTCGCTCTTGCTGCAGGACGAGAACGGCCAGATCCACGAGACCGACTCCATCTCCGCGGGCCTCGACTATCCGGGCGTCGGCCCCGAGCATGCGCTGTTGCTCGCCGCGGGCCGCGTGCAGTACGGCTCTGCCACCGACGACGAAGCGCTCGCCGCGTTGCAGGAATGCGCGCATCTCGAGGGCATCCTGCCCGCGCTCGAGACCGCGCACGCCTTGCACGGCGCCAAGCGCTGGGCGGCGCAGAACCCGGGCAAACAGGTGCTGCTCTGCATGTCCGGTCGCGGCGACAAGGACATGCCGACGCTGCAGCGCACGCTGCTCGCGCCGGCGACCGTGGCGGCAGGTGGCGCCAACAAGACCGCGGGAGCCGCCTCGTGAAGCCGCACGACCGTCTGAGCGCGGCGATCCGCGATGCCGCCGCCCGAGGCGAGCCCGCGCTCGTCGCCTTCATGACCGCCGGTTTCCCGAGCGCACCCAAGTTCCGCGAGCATCTGCTCGCGGTCGCCGCCGGCGCGGATGTGGTCGAGATCGGCGTGCCGTTCACCGACCCGATGGCCGACGGCATGACCATCCAGCGTTCGAGCGAGGGTGCGCTCAAACAAGGCGTGAGCCTGCGCTGGATCCTCGCCGAGCTCGGTGCCATGCAGCGCCCCGCGGCGCCGCTCGTGCTGATGAGCTACCTCAATCCGCTGCTGCAGTACGGCTACGATAAGCTCGCCGCCGATGCCGCTGCCGTAGGCGTCTGCGGTTTCATCGTGCCGGATCTGCCGTTCGACGAGGGCGATGAGATCCGAACCGCGCTGCAGAAGGCGGGC
>Ga0172376_10009073_pt1 | contig 10298 bp, 8 predicted proteins | sample Lak35m_FD_121114 | JGI IMG/M metagenome (GOLD analysis project Ga0172376, IMG submission 121114) | Freshwater microbial communities from Kabuno Bay, South-Kivu, Congo - kab_092012_35m | ecosystem: Environmental > Aquatic > Freshwater > Lake | place: Democratic Republic of the Congo: South-Kivu... | reverse complement strand
TCACCTTCTCCGGGCCCTGCACCGCCGCCATCCCGTGCCGGCTCTCTGCATCGCCGGAGGCTGCGGCGCCAACTCCGTGGCCAATGGCAAGGTGACGGCAGCCACGCCCTTCGAGCGGGTGTACGTGCAGGCGGCGGCCGGCGACGCCGGTGGAGCCCTGGGGGCAGCCCTGGCCGTGTGGCACGACCTCGGCAACGAGCGCTGCGAGCCGATGCTGCAGGCCTACCTCGGCAGCCGGCCCAGCGACGCCGGCATCGAGGCCCTGCTCTGCGACCCGCAGCGGGCAGCGGCGCTGGCGGAGGCGGGTTGCACGATCGAACGGCCGGCCGAGGAAGACCTCTGCGACCGGGTGGCAGCCGCCATCGCCGATGGGCTGGTGATCGGCTGGTTCGATGGCCGCATGGAATGGGGACCGCGGGCCCTGGGCCACCGCTCCATCCTCGGTGACCCGCGCCGGGCCGACATGAAGGACATCCTCAATCTCAAGATCAAGCGTCGCGAGTCGTTCCGGCCGTTCGCGCCCTCGGTGCTGCGCGAGGCCGTGGCGGACTGGTTCGAGCGCGACGGCGATGTGCCCTTCATGATGCAGGTGTTTCCGATCCGGGCCGAAAAACGCCCGCTGATCCCGGCGGTCACCCATGTGGATGGCAGCGGCCGGCTGCAGACCGTGACCGAAGCCGAGAACGGGCGCTACTACCGACTGATCCGCGCCTTCGAGGCACGCACGGGCGTGCCGATGGTGCTGAACACCTCCTTCAATGAGAACGAACCGATCGTCTGCACCCCGGAGCAGGCGCTCGACTGCTTCCTGCGCACCCGCATGGATCTGCTGGTGCTGGGGCCGGTGCTGATCCGCCGAAGGGGCTGATGCCGGAGCCCGTTGCCGCGATCCGGCTGATCATGCCCACCCGGGATTCCTGGCGGCTGCTGCCGAGGCTGGTGCGCTCGCTGCAGGCCCAGACCCTCAACCAGTGGCAGGCGACCTTCATCGATGCCTCCGAGCTGCCCGAGACCCCAGCCTGGCTTGAGGATCTCTGCGGGCGGGATCCCCGCTTCCGCTGGCAGCCGCAGCGGCCCGGTGCCGGCGGCATCTTCGCGGCGATGAACCAGGGGTTCGAACTGGCCGGTCCGCACGACTGGCTGCTGTTCTGGGGCAGCGACGACTGGGCGGCAGGGCCCACGGTGCTGGCCGAAGCGCTCGAAGGGCTGGATGCCGCGACCGCTGCGGGGAAACCGCCGGATCTGCTGGTGGCCAGCGGCCGCTATGTCGAGCTGCCGGAGGGAGCAGAGCCGCGGGCCGGGCGTCGCAGCGTCTTCCACTGGCACCACTCCTACCGCCGCTCGCTGCTGCTCGGCTCCACCCCGCCCCATCAGGCCACCCTGATCGGCCCGGGAGCGCGCCAGCTGGCCGGCGCCTACAACGCAGACTTCCAGCTCGCCGCCGACCTCGACCATTTCCTGCGCCTCTCCCGATTCCCCGGGCTCCGGGTGGGCCGCATCCCGCTCGAACTCGTGCACATGGGAGCCGGCGGCGTCAGCGCACAGCAGACCAGGCGACGCCTGCAGGAGGTGCGCCGTGCCTACAGGAGCGCCTTCGGAGCGCTCTGGCCGCTGCCCTTTCTGCTCCGCTACCGGCAGCGCCTGCTCAGCCGGATGACCCTGGAGCGCAGCCGGCCATGAGCTCAGCGCCGCAGCACCGCCCTCCGATCCTGCTGTTCGGCGCCAGCACGCCCAGCGGAGCCGCCTTCCGCGAGCTGGCGGGGGATCACAACCTGATTGTGCTCGGGCGCCGCTGCCCTCCCGGCTGGCAGCCGCAGCGGTTCATCGCCTGCGACCTCAGCGGCGCGCCGGCCCCAGGCCTGCCGCTGGGCGGCAGGATCGTGAGCTTCGCCCCGCTCTGGCATCTGGCGCCCTTTCTCGCCGACCGGCTGCGCATGCTGCAGCAGAGCGGACTGCAGCGCGAGGCGTTCCCGGAGGCTGTGGTGGCCTGCTCCTCCTCATCCGTGCTCACCAAACGGTTCGCCGCCAACCGGGCGGATCAGGCCCTGGTGAAGCGCCTGCTGGAGGCCGAGCGTCTGCTGAGCGAGGCATGCCGAAACGCTGCTGTGCCCTGCCGCATCGTGCGGCCCACGCTGATCTACGGCGCCGCCGGGGGCTACGGCGACCGCAACCTCAGCGTGCTGCGCCGCCTGATGGGCAGACTGCCGCTGCTGCCGGTGCCGGCGCACAGCGGCCTGCGCCAGCCGATCCATGCCCGGCAGCTGGCCGCCGTGGCGCTGCGGCTGCTGGATCAGCCCGAGCCAGGCGCCGCTCCGCTCGATCTCGGCGGCGACGAGATTCTCAGCTACCGGGCGATGCTGGAGCGGCTGCGGCAGTCCGCGGCCCGCGAGCCCGGGGATCCGGCCGGCCGCTGCCGTCTCCTGTCGCTGCCGGCGCCGTTGTTTCACCTGCTGGCGGCCCCGCTGCTGCCCTTCAGGCCGAAGCTGTTTGAGGCGGTGCTGAGGATCGAAGCCGATCTCGCCGGCTTCATCCCGGCCCACACCCTGCTGCAGGAGCCTCCGCAGCGATTCCCCCTGGAGCCGCTGGCACCGCGCTGATGCCGGGCCCCTGCCGCCGGTGTCTGCTCCCCCTGCTGCTCCCGGCGGCGCTGCTCTGGGCGCTCTGGCCCTGGCTCTGCCCTCCGGGCGGGGGCCGCGAGGAGGTGATCACGGTCTTCGTGGAGGATCCCTGGCGGAGCCATGCGGCGCTGGCTCTTTGGAGCTCGCGTCCCGGGTCGCTGCTGGTGTTTCAGGGGCGCGACAGCTCCCAGCGGGTCAATGCGGTGCACCTTTGGAACCGCGGCCTCCTGCCGCCCGGCGGAGCCAGGCTGGTGCGGCTCACCCCGGGATGCGACACGGTGGAGCAGCTCACCACCCTGAGCACCTGGCTGGAGCGGTTTCCGCGGCGGGGAACGGTCACCCTGGTGACCAGCGAGGCCCACATGACCAGAAGCCTGGCGATCGCACGGATCACTCTGGCCAGCCGGGGCTGGCGCCTGGAGGGGGAGATCGCCGATACCGGTGACAACCGGCCGGAGCATGTCTGGCGCACCATCCGGGATCAGCTGCGCAGCCAGCTCTGGCGCGCCACCGGCTGGTCTGGACGGCCGGTGCCGGCCCACTGTCTCTGAGAGAAACCGCCTGAGCCGAACCGCATGCCCTTCTCCAGCCCTGCTGCACTCCTCACCCTGCCCCAGCCCCCGCTGCTGCCGGGAAGCGCCGGCCTCCAGGGGCCATGGAGCGTGCTGGCGGCGGCAGGACTCAGCTGGCTGCTGCTGCTGGGGTTGCTGCCGCTGCTGCGCCGCGGTCTGCTCGATCAGCCCAATCCGCGCAGCTCCCATCGCGTCGCCACGCCTCGGGGCGGGGGACTGGCGTTCGTGCTGGTGGGCACCTCGCTGAGCCTGCTCCTGGGGCAGGGACGAGCCGCCTGGATCCCGCTGGTCTGCCTGCCCCTGGCCCTGGTGGGCCTGCTGGACGACCGCCACGGCCTGCCGGCGGCCCCCCGCTACCTGGCTCAGCTGGTCACGGCGCTGGCTCTGCTCGCCATGGCCAGCACACCGCTGCCGCCCTGGAGCCTGCCCCTGGCGCTGATCGCCGTGACTGCGGTGATCAATTTCGTGAACTTCCTGGATGGTCTCGATGGGCTGGTGGGTCTCTCCGCCCTGGTGCTGATGGCCGCTGCCGGGCAGTGGCTCCTGGCCGGAGCACTGCTGGGATTTCTGCTCTGGAACTGGCATCCGGCCCGGGTGTTCATGGGCGATGTGGGCAGCACCTGGCTGGGAGCGGTGTTCGCCGGTCTGGTGCTGCAGCAACCCACCCCCGGGAGGGCCTTTTCGCTGCTGCTGGTGGCCGTTCCGCTGCTGGGCGATGCCCTGGTCTGTGTGCTCCGCCGCCTCGCGGCCGGCCAGCCGGTGTTCGAGGCGCATCGCCTGCATCTGTTTCAGCGGCTGCACCGTGCCGGCTGGCCCCACCCGGCCGTGGCGCTGCTCTACGGCGGTGGCACAGCCCTGCTCGCCGCCGCCCGACAGAGCGGCATCGCCTGGCTGCCGCTGCCGACGCTGCTGGTCGTGCTCCTGCTGGCCTGGCGGCTGGAGACGCGGGTGGCGGTGCCGTTCGGCGGGAACGGCTGAGGATTTCTGAGCTAAAGTGGCACATATGTTGAAAAGGGCAAGGGAAGGAGCGCGTGTGAAAAGAGTTTCGAAAGACCGATTGATCCCTGAAAACCCACCCGGCAAAGTGATCGGCCTCATGTGTTCTGTAGCAACTCTTCCGATCAGCCTGCCAGTCAACAGCGATTCACCCTCTTGCCCTGCACCGCAGGCTTCTAGCCAGCGAGCTGTCATCCCCACGTTGGCGTCGTGAGTTCCTTCCCTCACCAGACGGCCCGTCCGGCCGGGCCGAACCCTCGCTCCGGTTCAGCATCCGCCGGTTCAGCATCCGATCGACTGTCTGTGCGTGCAGGCCTCAGAAGCGCCGATCAGATCTGGCAGCGCCTCTTCGGGGCGGGCCTTCCCACCCTTTCCGCTCCCAGCGAATCGCTGCTGCTGCGCCGGCTCGCCCTCGTCGCCTTCGATGGGGCCCTGATCCTGCTCGCCTTCTACGGCGCCTATGCCCTGCGGCTTCCCGAGACGCAGTCGATGGCGCTCGCCATGGGCTCGGTGCAGCACCTGCCGGCGCTGGCCGTGATCAGCGGCCTGCCGGTGCTTCTCGTTTCAGGCTGGTATCGCGGGCTCACTCGCTATGCCGGCAGCCACTCGCTCTACGGCCTCCTGCCGCGGGCCCTGGTGATGGTGCTGGTGCTGCTGATGGTGAGCACCCTGCTGGGAGGTCCGCAGCCGCCCCGCTCCTTCTGGATCCTCTACTGGCTGCTGTTCTCCGGAGGAGCGATCAGCAGCCGGATCGTGCTTCGCGATGTGCTGATCAGCCATCTCGATAGCCGCCGCCATCCCCTGCTCGAACCGCATGAGCGCAACACCACGCTCATCTATGGAGCCGGTGATTCCGGCATGAGCCTGCTTCTGGGCCTGCGCAACGACCGCCGCTTCCGGATCATGGGCTTTCTCGATGACGACACTCAGCTCCATGGCCGCACGCTCCAGAACCTGCGCATCGACAGCCCTGTGCAGCTGCCGCGGCTGATCGACCAGTACGGGGTCTGCAAGGTGCTGCTGGCGATGCCCACGCTGCCACGCCAGCGCAAGCGGCTGCTGGTGGATCAGCTCACCCATCTCGGCCTCGAGGTGCTGTCGATCCCCTCCCTCGCGCAGCTGGCGGATGGCCAGCGGATCGTGAGTGATCTGCAGCCTGTGGCGATCGAGGATCTCCTCGGCCGCGAACAAAGCCGGCCGGATCCGGCCCTGCTCGAGCGCAGCGTGCGCGACAGAACCATCGCGGTGACAGGAGCCGGTGGCTCGATCGGTAGCGAGATCTGCCGCCAGCTGCTCCAGCTCGGGGCCCGCAAGCTCGTGCTGATCGACAGCAGCGAATTTGGCCTGTACAGCATCGATCGCGAGCTGCAGGCCCTCAGCCAACCGGTGCAGGTAGTGCCGGTGCTGGGGGATGCCGGTGATTCCCGCCGGATCAGCCAGCTGTTCCGCAGCCATGGCGTGCAGACCGTGTTTCATGCGGCGGCGTACAAGCATGTGCCGCTTGTGGAGGCCAATCTCTGCGCCGGTGTCGCCAACAACCTCCATGCCACCCGAGCGGTGCTCGACGCCGCCGTGGCCTGCGGGGTGGAACGTCTCACGCTGATCTCCACCGACAAGGCGGTGCGACCCACCAATGCCATGGGGGCCAGCAAACGGGTGTGCGAACTGCTGGTGCAGGCCGCCTCCGATAAGATCCGAGCCCATGAGGGGCCGATCCTCTCGATGGTTCGCTTCGGCAACGTGCTCGGCTCCTCCGGCTCGGTGATTCCGCTGTTTCACCAGCAGATCGCCCGGGGTGGCCCGATCACCGTGACCCATCCGGCGATCACCCGCTACTTCATGACCATCCCCGAGGCCGTGCAGCTGGTGCTGCAGGCCACCGGCATGGCAAGCGGCGGGGAGCTGTTTCTGCTCGACATGGGAGAGCCTGTGCGGATCGCCGAACTCGCCCGCCAGATGATCGAACTGTCCGGGCTGCGGGTGAAGGATGCCAGCAACCCCCAGGGCGACATCGCGATCCACTTCACGGGTCTTCGTCCGGGCGAGAAGCTCTACGAGGAGCTGCTGATCAGCGCCGAGGATCAGCCCACCGATCACCCCCTGATCCGTCGTGCCCGCGAACCCCGTCGCAGCCCCGGGGAACTCGAGCCGCTGATCGAGGATCTGGAGAGAGCACTCCAGGCCTGGGATGAACCCGCCACGCTGGAGGTGCTGCGCCGCCTGGTTCCCGAATTTCAGCCCGATCCCGCTCCCACTCGATGACCTCGCTTCTGGATCGTCTGCCGGAGGGCCTGCGCTCCCGGATCCCCGCCATTCCACCAGCCACGCCCCGCAATCTCTGGCTTCTGCTGGCGGCGGCGGTCGCCACGCAGAACCTGGGTGCCTTCCAGAGCAGCCAGAGCGAGCACATCACCGTGTACGCGCTGCTGGTCTGGGGCGGGGCGCTGATCTGCATGGAGGATCAGCTCGACGATCTCGACCCCGATCCCGATCCCCTGGGGCTGGTGCTCGGGATCGTGCTGCTGCTGGCCGTGATGGCCAGAACCACGCTGGTGCTCTTCTCCGATGGCACCCTCTACCTGCTGGCACCCCTGGCGGGGCTGGCCCTGGCGATGCTCTGCACCCCCCTCAAACAGCTGGGGCGGTTCCGCGATTCGCTGCTCTGTCTTCTGCTCATCCCGGCCTTCGGGGTGCTGATGAAAGCGATCCCGGAACGGCCGATGAGCGTGCTCACCGCACGGCTGAGCGGCTTCTGGCTGAGCATCCTGGGGTTCGACAACATCGTGAACGACCGCACCGTGATGATGCCCACCGGAGGGGTGGAGGTGCTGCCGGCCTGCAACGGGGTCGACACGATCGCCCAGGTGATCTGCGTGTCGATCATCTTTCTGCTGGCCTTCCCGATCCGCTCACGCCTCAGCCGCACCCTCCTGCTGGGCGCTGCCCCTCTGATCGGGCTGGCCTGCAACACGATCCGGATCGCCGTGCTCGCCCTCTGCGTGGCCGGTGGGCAGGGGAAAGGAACGCCGATGTTCCGCTTCTTTCATGATGATCTGGGTTCACTGCTCTTCTCCGGGATCGCGATCTTCGTGTTCGGCAGTCTCTACATGCGCCTGCTCGAACGGGAACTCCCGCCCCTTCCCGCCTCCGGCGGCGATCGGGAACAGATCTGATGGCAGCCCCACCCGATCGCCGCCGGCTCGTTATCTCCGCACTGGCCGCTCTGGCCACCGTGATGGCCGTTCAGTCCCTGGTCTGGCCGCGCTGGCCGTCGGTGGTTCCACTGGAGGCAACAGTGATCGGCCGGCAACTGAAAAGCCATGGCTTCCCTGCTGTGCGACAGCAGGATCTGCCCCCGCAGCGCAGCCAGGAAAGAGCTCGATCCAGCGGCCTTGTGTTCAGCATCGGCGAGGGGCAGACCCTGAGGCTCGCCCGGGCGGCGGCGCGAGAGCGCGAGAGCTTCGCCCTTGCCTTCCTCACCAGCGATGCTCCGGCGCTGAAGCTGCTGGGGCGCAGCATCAGCGCTGATTCCCTCGGCCCTTCCTCCTTCGGCAGGATCGGCAAAGCGGCCACCAGGCAGACCTGTCTGGTGATCGGCCCCGGGCCGAGCGGCGGCTTCGGCGTGACCAACGAGGAGCTCCTTGCCGTGATCGATCCGCTGCCGCGCGATCTGCGCCAGCGGCTGGAGTCGCTGCTCGGGCTTCGCCTCGCCCGCGCCTACGAATGCGCGGTGATCAGTCTCAGCGCGAGCGATCCGGCGATGATCAGGGATCCGCACTGGTCCCGGCTGCTGCAGGTGCTGCGACCGGCTCTGGCCGCCGGAGCCGCCAGCCGGTGAGGAGCAGCACCTAGGGTGAGCACCAGGACAGCACCGGCATGAGCCTGTTTGACCGCTTCCGCAGCAGGCCAGCCGCAACCAGACCTGCGGCTGCAGCCAATGCTCCTCAGCCCGCCCTGCCCTCCCTGCCCTACAGCTGGGTGGTCAGCGGTCGTCTGGCCATCGGCCCGATGCCCAGGGATCCGGCCCATTGGCAGCAGCTGGAGCAGGCTGGCTTCCGCAGTCGCTTCAGCTGCTGCTACCCGGAGGAGGAGCAGTGCCCCCCTCCCGAGCACTGGCTGCAGGGCCGCGTGAGTCTGCCGGATCATCGCAGGCAGGAACCTCTGCAGCCAGAACGCCTGCAGCAGGCTCTGGAGGCTGCCGAAAGCCTGGTTCTGAGCCAGCCGGCCGTGTATCTCCACTGCATGGCCGGCCTGGAGCGCTCTCCGCTGGTCGCTGCAGGGCTGATCGCGCGCCAGCGCAGCATCGACCTGCTGGCTGCCCTGGACGTGATCCGTCTCTGCCACCCGCGAGCGATGCCGGTCTACAGCGATCTGGATGTGCTGGATTCGGTTCTGCGTCTTCCCTGAGGACAGCAGCAGGCCAGCACCCCTGGCACTGCAGCGACTGCCGGTGACTCAGCGCCGGAAGGGCAGCCGCTTCCACCAGGGACGGCGATCCAGGGCACCCGGCACCCCGTAGCCTTGGGAGCCATCGCGTGGCTCTCGGCTGCTGCCATTGGCCGAAGGGGTGTCCGCAGAATCGTGATTCACACCCGGTGCAGATCCATTGGCTCGGCGGCGGGAGGCGCTGTCGCGCAACTCCTGGCCGACTCCCTGCTCGTGGTAGCGGCGCAAAGCATCATTGCTGCCATCGCGGATGTAGCTGTTATTGAAGTAGGAATCGCGATAGCGCTTGATGTAGCGACCCAGACCCTGGGCGTAGCCACCGAAGGCCTTGCCGTAGGTGGTTCCATAGCGGCCGGGCGTGTTGGCAGTGGCGTAGGCGTAGTGGTAGTAGTAGCCATATTCATAGCCATAGTCATTGAGGCGACTGGGGAAGTTGACCTGATTGCAGATCAAACCGAGCACGTCCACACCCGTGGCTTTGATGCGGCGGCAAGCCTGGGGCGCCAACTCCCTGCTCACCTTGCCGAGGCCGACGAGGAAGAGAATGCCGTCGAGTTTCTCCCCAAGCAGAATCGGGTCGGCGAGCATCAGGCAGGGGGGCGCATCAAAGAGCACGATGTCGTAATCGGTGGTATCACGGATTTGATTGATCACTTCCTGGGCCCGGCTGGAATTGAGAAGCTTGGCAGGATCAGGTGGCTTGGGCCCGGCGGGGAGAATATCGAGATTGTCCTGGATCGGCTGGATCAGAGATTGGAGATCGTTGGCAGAATTGGTGAGCAATGAGGAGAAACCCTCACCCGAGGCCAGACCCAGATAGCGGGTCTGCACCGGCAGGCGAAGGTCCGCATCGACCACGAGCACCTTCAGACCGAGATCGGCCAGGGTGCGGGCAAAGATCGTGACAGCCGTGGATTTTCCCTCACCCTGGGTGGAGGAGGTCACTCCCACCAGGCGGATGTCGCGATCGGCGCGGAGAAGGCGAAAGGTGGTGAACAGGCTGCGCAGCGATTCCTTGATCGCAAAGCGTTCGCTGGCGCTCATCTTGCTGATGCTGGTGGAGATGTCCACACCAGGCTCCAGCGGCAGGAAGGGAATCAGACCCAGAACAGGCAACTGGAGTTCGCGCTCCGTCTCCATCGGTGTATGGAAGACGTTGTCGGTGCGCTCGCGCAGGATGGCCGCACCGATGCCAGCCATCAACCCCAGCATCAGAGCCCGCAGGAGATTGCGCTGCAGATTCGGCTCAACGGGGATGTCGGCGAATTCAGCTGGGGCGATCACCTGCCAGGGCGAGGTGGCGCGGGCACGCTGAAGACGATAATTATCTCTGGCAGTGTTGAAAGCATTATAATTTTCTCTGGCCGCCTTGAGCTTTTCCTCCAGCTCCTGATAGCGGCGCATCAGGGTAGGACTGTTACGGAAATTTTCATTCAGCAGCATGATCTGTCTGTTCAGTTCATCCTGCTGAGATATGTTTGCGAACAGCTGGGCCTTCAGGCTGTCTGTGGCCTGCTTGCGAACCACGGGAAGCAGCTGATCCCGCTGCGCCTTGATCGACTGAACCACAGGCGAATCGTCGCGGTAAACAGCTCTGGCGTTGGCGAGCTGGCGCTCGTAGTTGAACAACTCATCACTGGGAGTCGCCTGGCCCGTGGGCGCACCC
>Ga0172376_10009071_pt1 | contig 10299 bp, 6 predicted proteins | sample Lak35m_FD_121114 | JGI IMG/M metagenome (GOLD analysis project Ga0172376, IMG submission 121114) | Freshwater microbial communities from Kabuno Bay, South-Kivu, Congo - kab_092012_35m | ecosystem: Environmental > Aquatic > Freshwater > Lake | place: Democratic Republic of the Congo: South-Kivu... | reverse complement strand
GCGCCACGGTCTTCGTCCACCAGCCGCATCAGGCGTGCGTTGCCGCGCAGCGCCATCACGGCGGTGTCTTTGCTGCGCCCGTGCAGGCTGATCTTGACCGGCTCGGTGCGGTAGGGTTCGGCGTCCAGCACACCGGGCAGGCGCTGCAAGTCGCGCACCACCGCCAGCGGCACCGGGCGGTCAAAGTCCACCAGCACGTCGCCTTGCTGCACCTGGCGGAACTGCACGTCCACGATGTGTGCAATGGCATCCAGCCAGAAGGCACCCGAAATCTGTAAGGCCACCGCCAGCGCGATGCCGGTCACGGTGAAGACCGCACGCAAGGGGCGGCGTTCCAGGTTGCGCACCACCATGCGTGCACGGGTGGACAAGAATCGCCCCAGGCCCAGGCGTTCGATCAGCGTGGCGCGGTAGGCGGGCGGTGCCGGGGGCAGCATGGCCTGTGCGGGGCGCAGCCGCACCACGGCGTGGATGGCGCTCCAGGTGCCCGCGGCGGCGGCCAGCGCGGCGATGGCGGCAGACAGCAGCACCAGCGCGGTGTCGGTGGTGTAGTCCAGCCGGTTGAATCGGAACACCTCGTCGTACAGGCCCAGCATCAGGCGGCCGATGATCTGGCTTAAGCCCAGCCCGGCAGCCACGCCCAGCCCGGCAATCACCAGCGCCAGCTGGATGTAGTGCCAGGCGATGGCGCCGTCCGGGTAGCCCAGCGCCTTGAGCGCGGCGATCTGGCTGCGCTGGGTGGCCACCTGGCGGCTCAGCACCACGTTCAAAATGAACATCGCCACCGCCAGAAAGATCGACGGCAGCACAGTGCCCATCACCTTGAGCTGCGCCAGTTCGTCGCTGACGATCTTGGCCGAGAGTTGCTGCGCGCGCCCCACGGCACCAACGCTCACAAAGGGCGCCAGCAGTTGGTCCAGCGCGTTCAGCACCGGGCGTTCGGGCACGCCCGTGTTCAGGCGCAGCGCCACCTGGTTGAACGCGCCTTGCATGTCGAAGGCTTCCACCATGCGCGCATGATCGATCCACCAGATGCCAAAGCTGGTGTCATCCGGGGCGCCACCCTGCGAGGCAAACACGTATTCGGGCGACACCGCCGTGCCCACAATCCGCAGGCGCTGCCGTTTGCCGTTGAGGATGGCGTGCACCACGTCACCGGGTTTGAGGCTGCGCGCGGCGGCAAAGCGGTCGCTCACCAGCGCCTCAAGCTGGCTGCCGCGCTCGGGCCAGCGCCCGGCGCGCAGCGTGAGCGCGTTCAGACCCTGGCGAGCGGCGCGCGCCCGCGCCAGATCCAGCCCGATAAAGCGGCCGGTGACCGGTGGCAACACCTCGGGCAAATCCACCTGCGCGTCAAACACCACGGCCAGCTGCACCTCGGCCACGCCGGGCAGCGCCGCGATGCGCTCGCCCAGCGCCAGTGGCGCGCGCTTGACGCCGGCAAACAGGTCGGCCAGCCGGTTGTCGGCATAAAACGCGTCGCGCGAGCTTTTGAGCGAATCGTGTACCGCAAACATGCCCACAAACCCTGCCACGCCGATGGCCACCACCACCGCGATCGTGAGCACCTGCGCGCGCAGCCGGGTCAGGTCGCGCCAGAGTTTGATGTGCAGGGTGGTCATGGCGTCACCACGCCAGCGTTGCAGCGGGCACTTTGTGCGCGTTGACGTGGCAGTCGACGATGCGTCCGTCGGCCAGGCGCAGCACGCGGTCGGCCATGTCGGCAATGGGGGCGTTGTGGGTGATGACCACGGTGGTGGTGCCCAGCTCGCGGTTGACGCGCTCGATCGCCTGCAACACCCTGATGCCGGTGGCGCAGTCCAGCGCGCCGGTGGGTTCGTCGCACAGCAGCACGGCAGGGCGTTTGGCAATGGCGCGAGCAATCGCCACGCGCTGCTGTTCGCCGCCCGAAAGCTGTGCCACGTAGTGCTGGCGCCGCTCGCTCAAACCCACCAGCGCCAGCGCGTCGGCCGGTGCCATCGGGTCATCGGCCAGGTCGGTGACCAGCGCCACGTTTTCTTCGGCGGTCAGGCTGGGAATGAGGTTGTAGAACTGAAACACAAAGCCCACGTGCTCGCGCCGGTAGCGCGTCAGCTCGGCGTCGTTTGCGCCGGTGAGCTCATGCGTCTGGCCGGCGTGCGTCCAGCTGGCCGAGCCGCTGCTGGCGCTGTCCAGGCCGCCCAGAATGTTCAGCAAGGTGGACTTGCCGCTGCCCGAGGCGCCCAGCAGCACCACAAATTCGCCCGGCACGATGTCCAGATCCACCCCGCGCAGCGCGTGCACGGCGGTGTCGCCCTCGCCATAGGTTTTGGTCAGGGCACGCGCAGAAAAGACAGTGCTGGTGGCGGCGCACATGGACGCATGTTCGCGCAAATAAATCACGGGGTGATGACCTGCGTCAAACGTGCGGTTTGGTTTGCCACATCAGGAATTTATTTATTCCAACCCCCGTGCCATACTTCAACGCATGCAGGTGGACTTGCCGTTTGTCGATCAGGTGCAGGCAATTCCGGCTTGCTTCAGGAGCTCCTCACCATGACCTTGTCCAGCCCCATGCCGCTTCTGGCTGACCCGCCCAATCAGACCCCGGGCACGCCGCCGGTCATCCTGTGCGTGGATGATGAGCCCAGCATCCTGTCGGCCCTGCGGCGGCTGTTTCGGGTCCACGGCTTTCAGGTGCTGGCCGCCGAAAGCGGCGCCGCCGGGCTGGCGCTGCTCGATTCGCATGCGGTCGATCTGGTGATTTCCGACATGCGCATGCCGGAAATGGACGGGGTGCAATTTCTGTCGCAGGTGCGCCAGCGCAAACCCGAACTGATCCGCCTGCTGCTCACCGGTTACGCCGACATTGCCTCGATTGCCGGGGCCATCAATCAGGGGGAAATCTACCGCTACATCTCCAAGCCCTGGGACGATCAGGACATGGTGGCCATCGTCAAGGACGCGCTGGAGCGCAGTGCCCTGATCAAGGAAAAGAAGCGTCTGCAAGACCTGGTGCGGGCACAAAACGAGGAGTTGAAAACCCTCAACGCCAGTCTGGAGCAGAAGGTGAAGGTACGCACCGCCGAATTGCGTGCCACCAATCAGGCCTTGCAAGTGGCCAATGAGCGCACCAAGCAGTACTTCATCACCTCGATCAAGATGTTTTCGTCGATGATCGAGTTGCGAGACAAGCGTCTGGCCGGGCATTCGCGCCGGGTGGCCGAGCTGGCGCGTCAACTGGCGCCGGCGCTGGGCCTGAATCCGCACCAGGCGCAGGACCTGTTTGTGGCCAGTCTGCTGCATGCCATTGGCATGATCGGTTTTGACGATGAAATGCTCAAAACCCCGGTGGCCCTGATGACGCCGCGGCAGCTGAGCGTGTTCCATGCACATCCGGCCCGCGCAGAAGAATTGCTGATGCCCTTGTCTGAAATGAAACAGACGGTGGAGATCGTGGCCACGCAACTGGAGCGATTTGACGGCAGCGGTTACCCCAACGGGCTGATCGCCAAGGCCATTCCCATCGGAGCACGCATCCTGGCCGTGGCCAGTGACTTTGACAGTCTGCAACTGGGTTCGCTGGAACCGCAGGGCATGACGCGCGCGCAGGCCATGGCACTGATGCTGCAACGCAGCGGCAGCCTGTACGACCCGGCGGTGGTGCAGTCGCTGAAATCGCTGGTGGGCGAGAGCGTGCCCAAACCTGAAACGGCCGGGCCGCGACGCACCCACACCCTGCATTCCAACGCCCTGGAGCCGGGCATGGAGCTGGGGCTGGATCTGTGCTCGCCCACCGGGCAACTGCTGCTGACGGCCGGGCATGTGCTGGATGACACGGTCATCACCAAAATCCGCAACTTCGAACGCTCAGTCGATGCGCGCCTGGGGATCGTGGTGGTCGAGCCGGGTGCAGCGGCGCTGGGATGAAGATGGACGACCCCGCCGCCTTGACCCGACTGACCGCCTTGCAACAGGCGGTGCTGGCGTGTGACGCCGTGCTGTGCCGGGGTGGAACTCAGGCGGATATTTTCAACGCGGTGTGTCGGTCCTTGGTGGATACCGCCGGTTTTGCGCAGGTCTGGATCGGTCTGTGCGATACGGGGGAAACCCGCATCTGGCCGCAGGCCCACGCCGGCAGCGACGACCGGGATTGGGCCCAACGTTTGCCACAACTTCAGAGCACACCGCTGTATGCACTGGCCAGCCAGGCCATCGCCCAAGGCCAAGCGCAGTGCAGCGCGGGTTGGCCTGCCGATCCAAGCCTGGCTGGCTCAGGTGCTGCGGATGCTGCGCCTTCGACAGGCGGCCTGGAGGCCATGGCATTGCCGCTGCGCCGAGGTGAATCCGTTTCCGGGGTGGTGTGTGTGGCCGCGCATCCGCCGCAGGCGCTGGATGCAGTGGCACGCGCCGTGTTGCAGCAGCTGGCGGACAACCTGAGCTGCCTGCTCACCCGGATGGCCCACGACGAGGCGTTCAAGCAGTCCGAATTTGCGTTGAAAGAAAGCGAAGGGCGCTATGACGCGTTGTTCACCAGCAATTGCATGCCGCTGCTGGTGATCGACCCGGCCGAAGGGCGCATCGTCGATGCCAACATCCGTGCCGTTGACTATTACGGCTGGGACCGTCCAACCCTGGTCGGGATGCGCTTGGCCGACATTGAAGTGCCGGATGCGGCGCTGGCGCGGGCCCAGGAAGCTCGGGCTGGGGCGGTGACCCACCCCTACGTGGAGTCGCTGCACCGTCTGCGCTCGGGTGAGGTGCGCAACGTCAAGGTGTTCCACAGCGCCCTGAGCTTTGAGGGGCAAAACCATATCGTGCTGGCCATTCACGATGTCACCGAACCCCGCCGGCTGGCTGCCGAGTTGCAGCGTTCGCAGTCTTTGATGCAGCATTTCATCGACCAATTGCCGGGCACTGCCTTTCTGAAGGACGACCAGGGCCGGATGGTGATGGCCAATCGCCGGCTGTGCGATATGCTGGGCGTGGAAGCGGCCGCGCTGGTTGGTAAAACCGTGCACGATTTTTTCCCCAAGGATTTCGCCGACGAGCTGACCCAGCTCGATCAGCACGTGCTGGCCGACGGCGTCGCCAAGGTTTTTCCCGAAATCTTTCAGGGGCGCCACAACGAAACCAACCTCTTTCGGGTGGAAGACGACGGCGGGGCGCGTTACCTCGGGGGGGTCAGCTTCGATGTGACCGAGCGCGAACGCGCCCGGGCGCGCAGTTCAGTGCAATTGCGCATTCTGGAGTTGGCGCGCCGGCAGTTGCCCGAGCGCGAGTTTTTGACGGCCGGGCTGGAGCTGGCACAGGAGATTACTGGCAGCGCCATCGGCTTCATGCATTTCGTCAACGACGACCAGCAGACGCTGGAACTGGTGACGTGGACGGCGGGGGCGCTCAAGAACTGCTCCGCCACGTATGACCAGCATTACCCGATCAACCAGGCCGGCGTCTGGGCCGACAGTGTGCGCCAGCGCGAACCGGTGCTGATCAACGATTACGCCGCGTACACCCACAAACACGGCTTGCCCGACGGGCACGCCCCGCTGACACGGCTGGTGTCCGTGCCGGTGGTCGAAGGCGGCAAGGTGCGCATGGTGCTGGGGGTGGGCAACAGGGACTCGGCGTATGGCACTTTTGAAGTCGATACCTTGCAACTCATCGGCAACGATCTGTGGCGCATTGCCTGCCGGGTGCGGCTGGAAAAAGCCGTCACCGAACGGGTGCATCAACTCGAACAGGCCAATGAACAGCTGCGCACCATGCAGCTGCAACTGGTGCAGTCGGAAAAAATGGCCTCCATCGGCCAACTGGCCGCCGGGGTGGCGCATGAAATCAACAACCCGGTGGGGTTCATCAAGTCCAATCTGGGCACCCTCAAGGGCTATCTGGCGTCGTTGCAAGACGTGCTGAACGCGTATGCCGCATTGCACCAGGCCGAACCGTCCACGCTGGCCGGGCGCATGGCGCGCATTGCGCAACAGAAATCCGAGCTGGACTATGCTTTCATCATCGAAGACGTGGACAAGCTGATCCAGGAGTCGATCGACGGGGTGCAGCGGGTCAGCAAGATCGTGCAGGATCTGAAAAGTTTTTCGCGCAGCGGCGAGACCACCAGGGCTGCGGCCGATCTGGAAGCCGGCATCGAAAGCACGCTCAACATGGTGTGGAACCAGCTCAAATACAAGGTGGAATTGCGGCGCGAGTACCAACCCTTGCCACCGGTGGTGTGCATTGCCTCGCAGATCAATCAGGTCATCATGAACCTGCTGATGAACGCCGGCCAAGCCATTGCCGAGCGCGGCGTCATCACGGTGCGCACCGGTCTTGAAGACGACCGGGTGTGGTTTGAAGTGCAAGACAGTGGTTGCGGCATGGATGCGGCCACCCAGCAGAAGATTTTTGAACCGTTCTACACCACCAAACCGGTGGGTCAGGGCACCGGGCTCGGACTGCCCATTTCGCTGAGCATCGTGCAGCGTCACCATGGGCGGATCGATGTTCGGTCTGCTCCGGGGCAGGGCAGCACGTTTCGGGTGACCTTGCCGCTGGCGGGGGTCAAGGGGTAAACATGCAACTGCTGGCGTGGGACGACAACTTTGTCACCGGCATTGATTCGGTGGACCATCAGCATCGGGGTCTGGTCGAGCTGGTCAACCGTTCGGCGGCCATGCTGGCTTCCGAAACCGGCGCTGCGCTGAGCGAAATCGGTTCCTTGCTCAACAAGCTGATGCACTACGCCGCCACCCATTTCACGCACGAAGAAACCTTGATGCGCCAAGCCGGTCTGGTGCAGGAGTATCAGGACCTGCACCGCCAAGCGCATCAGGAATTTGTGCAGGAGGTGATCCACCTGCGCGGGCGTTTCGAGCAGGGCGAGATGCCCGGCGGCACCGATTTGTTGCGCTTCATGGTGAACTGGCTCACCTTTCACATCCTGGCCGAAGATCAGCGCATGGCGCATCAGCTCAAGGAGCGTGCCGGTGGGGTCAGCGCCGAAGCGGCGTGGGCGGCGCAGAAACAGCGCGAACGGGGTCCGCAAGCGGTGTACGTGGCGGCCTTGCTGGACTTGTTTGCCTTGGTCACGCTGCGCAACCGCCAGCTCGACCAGGCCCAGCAGGAACTGCGCGAAGCCAACCAGGCGCTGGAGGCCAAGGTTCAGGCGCGCACCCAGGAGCTGGCGCAGTCCAACACGGCGTTGCGCGAGTCTTTGGGACGTTTGCAGCAGACCCAGCAACAGCTGTTGCAGTCTGAAAAAATGGCTGCCGTCGGGCAACTGGCCGCCGGGGTGGCGCACGAAATCAACAACCCGCTGGGTTTTGTCAACGCCAATCTGGGCACGCTGGGCAGTTATGTGCAAGCCTTGCTGGCCGCGGTGGATGCCACCGAAGCCGGCCGGGTCGGTACCGCACCGGCGACCGCGGGCGCGCTTTCTGTGGCCGAGATTCGTGAGGATCTGCCGGACCTGCTGCGCGAAAGCCGCGATGGTCTGGCCCGGGTCACCCGCATCGTGGGTGATTTGCGCGAGTTCGCCCATCTGGATGCCGGAACCTGGGCGCCGGCTGATTTGAATGTGTTGCTGGAATCGGCCTTGTCTTTGGTGGCGGGCGCCCTGCACGAGCGCCACATCACCGTACACAAAGCGCTGGCGGCCTTGCCGCCCGTCGATTGCATGGCACCCCAGCTGACCCAGGTCTGGGTCTGTCTGCTGCGCAATGCCGCTCAGGCGGTGGGCAGCGCGGGTGAGTTGACGCTGCGCTCGGGGTACGACGGGCAGCGCTGCTGGATTGAGGTGCAAGACAATGGCTGCGGCATGACGGCGGAAGTTCAGCAGCGTATTTTTGAGCCGTTTTTCACCACCCGGCCGGTCGGACAGGGCACCGGGCTGGGCCTGTCGATGGCGTGGGACATCGTGGCGCGGCATCAGGGCCACATCGACGTATCCAGCGCGCCTGGGCGTGGCAGTTGTTTCCGCGTCAGTCTGCCCAGGCAACACGCTGCGACCCTGGGCGAACCACCGCATTCGGGAAAGGGCTGAGCATGGATCTGCACAGCCTGGTGATGCATCGCAGCAAGTTGCCCACCATTCCCAAGGTGGCTCAGCAGGTTATTGCCAGCTTGTCGTCGGCGGATGTCTCGCTCAGTCAGATCGGGCAATCGATCCGCACCGACCCGGTGCTGAGCATGAAGATTCTTCGGCTTGCCAATTCTGCCTTTTTCCAGGTGTCGCGCACGGTGGAATCCGTGGACGATGCGCTGCAATTGCTGGGCTTGTCCACGGTGCGCAATCTGGCGCTGGGCAACGGCTTGATGGGCGCTTACAGCGACGTCACCGGGCTCGATTTGCCGGCATTCTGGAAGCACAGTTTGCACACCGCAGCGCTGGCGGGCTGGTTGGCCGATCGCTGCGACGTGATGGCCGAGCAAGCCTTCACCTTGGGGCTGATTCAGGGGGTCGGGCAATTGCAACTGCACGTGGCAGCGCCGGCGGCGATGCAGTCTCTGGATGCGGCCTGTTCGGTGCTGGATGCCGCACGTCCGGCGCTGGAGCGGGACGCACTGGGCTTCGATTTCGGCACAGTCTCTGCCGCGCTGGCCCGGTCGTGGAACATTCCGCCCCATCTCGTGAAAGCGCTCGATGTCGTGTGTCATCCGCTGGACACTGAACCGTTTAACCCTTTGGCCGCCGTGGTGCACCTGGCGTATTGGCATGCCAGCGAAGACCTGTTGGCCGGTGCACCGCGTGCCGACCCCTTTGCGCAGGCGCTGGCCCAGGCGCTTGGTCTGGCGCCATTCGTTCTGCCTCCATGGCCGCAGCTGACCAAAGGCATGGACGTGTTGCTGGAGTAAGCGGTGCGCACGGCGGCTGGGGCAATCAGGTTGCGGTTGAGCGACACTGCGCCTTGACTAGGCTTTTTCCTTTCTCTTGATGAAAACACACCCGTGTTGGAGCCTATGGGCCGGTATGACGCTGCTGGCTGCGATGCTGACCCCTGCGCATGCGGTGGACCTGTGTCACAGCGGTCGCGCGCAATCGCCCGCAGCCATCTCCCAAGCCGATATCAACGCGCCGGCGCTGCCACCCATGCAGGCCGACTACCGTGCTGCGGCCCTGGTGCTGGACAACGATGGCCACACCTTGCGTGTGCGCCTGAAAGACGCCGGCGCAGTTCATTCCGCTGGCCGAAGAAACCGGACAGATCGTGCCCATGGGTCTGTGGGTGCTGAAGTCGGCTTGTGAGCAGCTCAAGCGCTGGCAGCACAAGCCGCTGGCGCGTGACCTCACACTGGCGGTCAATGTGAGCGTTCGGCAGTTTGGCCGCACGGACTTTGTTGACCAGGTGCGAAGGGTGTTGCTGGACACGGGTGCCCGGCCTTCACACCTGAAGCTGGAGCTGACCGAAAGCACCGTGCTCAAAGATGTGGAAGGCACCATCGCCAAGATGCAGGCCCTCAAGCTGCTGGGCATCAGTTTTTCGATGGACGACTTCGGCACGGGGTATTCATCGTTGCAATACCTCAAGCGCCTGCCGCTGGACCAGATCAAGATCGACCAGAGCTTTGTGCGCGACATCACCAGCGACGCCAACGGGGCGGCCATCGTGCAAACCATCATCGCCATGACCGAGGCGTTGGGCCTGAACGTGATTGCTGAAGGGGTGGAAACGCAGGCGCAGAAAGACTTTCTGGATGCGCGTGGCTGCCATGCTTTCCAGGGCTATTTCTTCGGTCGACCGGTGCCGATCGAGGAATTTGAGCAGCGCCTGATCGACACCCGCGGGCATCTGGGTTGAACGGTTGACCCAACCCGAACAGGGAGGTTCGGGGCGCTTCATGCAGACGCCTGCTGCGTCGGCTAGCATCCGCTTCATGCCGATTGATGTATCCCAACCCTTGACTCTTTCAGCGCCGCAACCTGTGCCTGCATCAGCTTGGTGGGGGTTGGCTGCCCACCCACTGAATGAACGCCGCGCCCGCTTTGCCGCAGAGCCCGCGCGCAGCGTTCGGCCTTGGCCACAGCTGGTTTGGGCACTGGTCCTGAGCAGCGTGCTCGCGGGTTGTGCCGGTGCGCCCCAGGATCGGGTGGCGCCGACGGCGTGGCCAGACGCCTTGGCTGCTAACGTCCAGTTGCCGACCGCTTGGCTGGCCCCGTTGCCGCATCAGGGTTCACCCCTGCAACTGGCACAGTGGTGGCAACGCTTTGACGACCCGGCGCTGGTGGCGTTGATCCAGCAGGCGCAAGCCGCCAGCCCCACGCTGCAGGGCGCCGCTGCCCGTCTGGCGCAAGCGCGCGCGCAGGCGCAGCAGGCACAAGCCGGG
>Ga0172376_10009070_pt1 | contig 10299 bp, 8 predicted proteins | sample Lak35m_FD_121114 | JGI IMG/M metagenome (GOLD analysis project Ga0172376, IMG submission 121114) | Freshwater microbial communities from Kabuno Bay, South-Kivu, Congo - kab_092012_35m | ecosystem: Environmental > Aquatic > Freshwater > Lake | place: Democratic Republic of the Congo: South-Kivu... | reverse complement strand
TGTGGCTGAGCAGCACCGAACAGCTGGAGCAGGAGATCCGCAGCACCGCGGGCCAGACCATGGGCCGCGTGCGCCTGGGCACCCTGCCCTCGCTGGCCCACCCCTTCACCAGCACCCTGTTCACCCGCCTGCGCCAGCGCCACCCGCTGGTGCAGCTGAGCGTGCGCGAGGGCCAGGGCGCGCAGCTGGAGACCGGGCTGGAAGACGGCAGCCTGGACCTGGCGCTGCTGTTCCGCCACGGCCAGCCCAACGGCAGCGACGCGTTGTCGCTGGCCGAGGCGGAAACCTTCCTCGTCGGCCCCGAAGGCGACCCGGTGACCGCGAAACCGACGGTGAAATTCAAGGCGCTGGACGGCCTGCCGCTGGTGAGCTTCTGCCGCCCCAGCAGCTGGCGCGACCAGCTGGAACAGGTCGCGCGCCAGCGCGGCGTGCAGCTCAACGTGGTGCTCGAAGCCGATTCGCTGGCGCTTCAGCTGGGCATCGCCTCGCAGGGCGGCGCCTATGCGCTGCTCGGCTCGTATGCGATCGACGTGGCGCGCAGCCAGCACCGCTTCCAGGCCGCGCGCGTGGTGGACCCGCCCATCGTGCGCCACATTGCGCTGGCCTTGGCGCGCAGCGGCCAGCTCAGCCCGGCCACACGCGCGGTGATGCAGGAGGCACTCGCGCTCGCAAAGGAAATGTCCCTCGACACCGCGAGCCCTGCGCCGGCGGTCAGATCCGCTGGTCGGTCGAGGGCTTCTGCCAGAGGTTGATGCCGCCGTCCACCGCGTGGCGGTCGATGGCGGCGAGTTCGTCGGTGCTGAACTGCATGTTTTGCAGCGCGCCCACCAGTTCGGTGATCTGCTCCGGCTTGCTGGCGCCGATCAGTGCCGAGCTCATGCCCGGGTGGCGCAGCACCCAGGCCACCGCCATCTGCGCCAGGCTCTGGCCGCGCGCCTGCGCCAGTTCGTTGAGCGCGCGCACATGGGTCAGGTTCTGATCGCTCAGGTGGTCAGCGGTGAACGATCCGCCGCCCGGGCGGTTGATGCGCGCGTCCTGCGGCACCCCGTTGAGGTACTTGTTCGTCAGCAGGCCTTGCGCCAGCGGGCTGAAGGCGATGCAGCCCATGCCTTCGGCCTGCAGGGTGTCGAGCAGGTCTTCCTCCACCCAGCGGTTGAGCAGGCTGTACGACGGCTGGTGGATCAGCAGCGGCACACCCATGCTGCGCAGGATGGCCGCGGCCTCGCGGGTCTTGCCGGCCGAGTAGCTGGAAATGCCCACGTACAGCGCCTTGCCCTGCTGCACCGCCGTGGCCAGCGCGCCCATGGTTTCTTCCAGCGGCGTGTCGGGGTCGAAGCGGTGCGAATAGAAGATGTCGACGTAGTCCAGCCCCATGCGTTGGAGGCTCTGGTCCAGGCTGGCCAGCACGTACTTGCGAGAGCCACCACCGCTGCCATACGGCCCGGGCCACATGTCGTAGCCGGCCTTGCTGGAGATGATGAGTTCGTCGCGGTAGGGCCGGAAGTCGCGTCGCAGGTGTTCACCGAAGTTGGTCTCGGCGCTGCCGGCCGGCGGGCCGTAGTTGTTGGCCAGGTCGAAGTGGGTGATGCCGGCGTCGAAGGCGGTGCGCAGCATGGCGCGCTGCGTTTCCATCGGCGTGGTGTCGCCGAAGTTGTGCCACAGGCCCAGGGTGATGCTGGGCAGCTTCAGGCCGCTCTTGCCGACGGTGCGGTAGGGCAAACGCTCGTAGCGCTGGGGGTGGGCGGTGTACATGGGGCGTCTCCGGGTGGTGGGTGCCCTGCACTCTACCCAGTAACCCCGCGGTAACCGTGTCACCCGGTGCAACACCCCACCACCCGCAGGCGGCACCGGCGGGCGTGGCCTTGAGCCCCCTCCTGCGCGCGCTTCAGCCGAGGATGCGGGTGAGCGCTTCCTGGTACTTGGCGGCCGTCTTCTCGATCACCTCGCGCGGCAGGCGCGGCGCGGGGGCGGCCTTGTCCCAGGGCTGGCCATTGACCTTGGCGGTCTCCAGCCAGTCGCGCAGGAACTGCTTGTCGTAGCTCGGCGGGTTGCTGCCCACCACGTACTGGTCGGCCGGCCAGTAGCGCGAGGAATCGGGCGTGAGCACCTCGTCCATCAGCACCACGGTGCCGTTCTGGTCCAGGCCGAACTCGAACTTGGTGTCCGCGATGATGATGCCCTTCTGGAGGGCAATCTCGGCGGCGGCCTTGTACAGCGCAATGGCCTTGTCGCGGATCTGCGCCGCGATGTCGGCACCGACCATCTCCACCGTCTTCTCGAACGTGATGTTCTCGTCGTGCTCGCCCATCTCGGCCTTGGCCGCCGGGGTGTAGATCGGCTCGGGCAGCTGGCTGGCGTTCTGCAGGCCCTCGGGCAGCTTCACGCCGCAGACCGAACGGCTTTCCTGGTACTCCTTCCAGCCGCTACCGGCCAGGTAACCGCGCACCACGGCTTCCACCGGAATCGGCTTGAGGCGCTGCACCAGCATCGAACGGCCCTTGACCAGCGCCGCCTCGTCGGCCGAGACCACGCTCTCGGGCGCGTCACCGGTCAGGTGGATGGGGCAGATGTTCAGGCCCTTGGGGCCGAGCTGGTCGAACCAGAACAGGCTGAGCGTGGTCAGCAGCGCGCCCTTGCCGGGAATGGGTTCGCCCATGATCACGTCGAAGGCGCTGATGCGGTCGGAGGCCACCATCAGGATGCGGTCGTCGCCCACGGCGTAGTTGTCGCGCACCTTGCCGCGGGCGAGCAGGGGCAGGGACTTGAGGGCGGAGGTGTGCAGGGCGGTGGTCATGATCGGTCGCGGGGAAAGTGACAGCCAAGAAAAAAGCCCGGTGACCGAACAGTCAACGGGCTTTGAACCATTCCGGCGGATTATCGCAGGTCGGTCCCGGCGGGATCAGACCACCTTCTGCGCCAGCTCGCCGCTGGCATAGCGGGCGGCCATCACGCTCAGCGTCTCGCCCTTGATCTTCGCGCCCTGGCCTTCGCAGCCGAACTCCAGGTAACGGGCCTTGCACACCGCCTTGGCGGCTTCGCGGGCGGGCTTGAGCCACTCGCGGGCGTCGAACTTCTCGGGGTTCTCGGTCAGGAACTTGCGCACCGCGCCGGTCATCGCCATGCGGATGTCGGTGTCGATGTTGATCTTGCGCACGCCGTGCTTGATGGCTTCCTGGATCTCGGCCACCGGCACGCCGTAGGTTTCCTTCATCGCGCCGCCGTACTGGTTGATGATGGCGCGCAGTTCTTGCGGCACGCTGGACGAGCCGTGCATCACCAGGTGGGTGTTGGGGATGCGGGCGTGGATTTCCCTGACGCGGCTGATGGCCAGGATGTCGCCGGTGGGCGGACGGCTGAACTTGTAGGCGCCGTGGCTGGTGCCGATGGCAATGGCCAGCGCGTCCAGCTGGGTGGCCTTGACGAACTGGGCGGCTTCCTCGGGGTCGGTCAGCATCTGGCTGTGGTCCAGCTTGCCTTCGGCGCCAATGCCGTCTTCCTCGCCGGCGTCACCGGTTTCCAGGTTGCCCAGGCAGCCGAGTTCGCCTTCCACCGTCACGCCGGTCTTGTGCGCGAGCTCGACCACCTTGCGGGTCACGTCCACGTTGTAGTCGAAGCTGGCCGGGGTCTTGCCGTCTTCCATCAGCGAGCCGTCCATCATGACCGAGCCGAAGCCCAGGGCGATGGCACCTTCGCAGACCTTGAGGCTGGTGCCGTGGTCCTGGTGCATCACCATCGGGATGTGCGGGTACATCTCGGCGGCGGCCTGGATCAGGTGCTTGATGAAGGCTTCCCCGGCGTACTTGCGGGCGCCGGCCGAGGCCTGCAGGATGACCGGTGCGCCGACTTCGTCAGCGGCGGCCATGACGGCCTGCACCTGCTCCAGGTTGTTGACGTTGAACGCCGGGATGCCGTAGCCGTTGGCGGCGGCGTGGTCGAGCAGTTCGCGCATGGAAACGAGCGCCATGGAAATCCCCTAGTCAGAGTTGGTAACCGGTTGGTAACCCGGGATTTTAAGGCGCCCGGCCTTGCGTGCCGATGACAGCGGCGCTCAGGGGCTGAGCGGGAATTGGGCGTACCCGAAAGGACGCCCCAAAGCGCCGTCGGCAAGGCGCAATGCACAGCCGTAGCGTGGGCGACGGCGCGCATTTGCAACGCCGCAGGCGGTGGTTTGGGGCGTCAAGGCGGGCATGACCGACTCCCTCCTGGCCTCTCAGGCTGCGCGGCAGATTTTCAGGGTGTTGGTGCCGCCGGGTGTGCCCATGGGTTCGCCCACGGTGATGGCGTACACATCGCCGGCTTTCATCACCCCGCGGGCCTTGAGGTCGGCCTCGGCCTCGGCCAGCGCGGTGTCGCGGTCGGCGCTGGTACCCACCAGCAGCGGGCGCACGTTGCGGTAGAGCGTCATCTTGCGCTGGGTCGCCAGCTTGGAGGTCACAGCGAAGATGGGCATGCGCACGCTGTGGCGGCTCATCCACAGCGCGGTCGAACCCGATTCGGTCAGCGCCACGATGGCCTTGGCCTTGAGGTGGTGGGCGGTGAACAGCGCGCCCATGGCGATGGCGTGGTCGATGCGGGTGAAGGTCTCGCCCACGAAGTCGTCTTCCAGCGGGTCGTGGTCGGTCTTCTCGGCCTCCTGGCAGATGGCGGCCATCTGCTCCACCGTCTCCAGCGGGAACTTGCCGGCGGCGGTTTCGGCGCTGAGCATCACCGCATCGGTGCCGTCGAGCACCGCGTTGGCCACATCGCTCACCTCGGCACGCGTGGGCACCGGGTTGACGATCATGGACTCCATCATCTGGGTGGCGGTGATGACCACCTTGTCCATCTGGCGGGCCAGCTTGATCATGCGCTTTTGCAGGCCGGGCACGGCCGCATTGCCCACTTCCACCGCCAGGTCGCCGCGTGCGACCATGATGCCGTCGGACACCTTGAGGATGTGCTCGAGCTCCGGAATGGCCTCGGCACGCTCGATCTTGGCGATCAGGCCCGGCTTGTGGTTGAACGGTGCCGCCGCCATGTTGCACAGCTGGCGCGCCAGCTCCATGTCGGTCGCGTTCTTCGGGAAACTCACCGCCACGTAGTCGGCTTTCAGGCTCATGGCGGTCTTGATGTCTTCCATGTCCTTGGCGGTCAGCGCGGGCGCGGTCAGGCCACCGCCCTGCTTGTTGATGCCCTTGTTGTTGGACAGCTCGCCGCCGAGCTTGACGGTGGTGTGCACCGCGTCGCCGGCCACCTTGTCCACCGTCAGCACGATCAGGCCGTCGTTGAGCAGCAGCACGTCGCCGGCCTTCACGTCGCGCGGCAGTTCCTTGTAATCCAGGCCAACACCCGCGATGTCACCGGGTTCGGTGCGCGAAGCATCGAGCACGAAGGGCTGGCCCGGCTCCAGCATCACCTTGCCTTCGGCGAACTTGCCGACACGGATCTTGGGGCCCTGCAGGTCGGCCATGATGCCGACCTCGCGCCCGGCGCGCTGGGCCGCCTCGCGCACCAGCGTGGCGCGGTCGATGTGGTCCTGCGCCTTGCCGTGCGAGAAATTCAGGCGCACGACGTTCACGCCGGCGCGGATCATGGCTTCGAGCAGGGCGGGGTCGCTGGAAGCGGGGCCGAGGGTGGCAACGATTTTGGTGGCGCGCTGGGGCATGGGGTCTCCGTCAGGGATGGAAGGGCTGGCTTGTAATTTGGTTTCGCATTATCTTGGAAACCTGTTACGACACGGTTACCGGATGCCGCCCCGATGCCCGCAAGGTCTTGGCCGGCATGCCAGCATCGTCACCTTCCAACGGTTTTTTCACGCCACACCATGCTGCACCTGAATGTGCTGGGCGCCGAACTGCAGGCCTGCTCCTACGATCCGCTGACCGGCTTTTTCCGCGATGGCTGCTGCCGCACCGACGCGCACGACCACGGTCGCCACGTGGTGTGTGCTCGGGTGACGGCGGCATTTCTCGCGTTCTCGCGCGAACGGGGCAACGATCTGTCCACGCCGCGGCCCGAGTACCGATTTGCCGGCCTGCGACCCGGCGACCGCTGGTGCCTGTGCGCCCTGCGCTGGAAAGAGGCGCTGGACGCGGGCGTGGCGCCGCCGGTGCAACTGGAGGCGACACACGCCCGCGTGCTGGACGTGGTGACGCTCGAACAGCTCAGGGCGCACGCCCTGCCGGCGACCACGCGCCAGAGCTGAAAGGGCCTGCGCGCGCGGGCCGCGGCGAACGGCTCACCAGGGAATGGACTGGCCCTGGTGGTCCACGAAGTGCGCGCGCCCGTTGGCCGGCAAGCTGTCGATGACCGCCAGCAGACGCCGGGCCGATTCGGCCGGAGCCAGGGCGTCGTCGCCCACAAACGGCCGGCTCAGGGCCGAGCGCACCGTGCCGGGCTGCAAGGCGGCCACCACCAGCCCGGGGCGGCGGCGCGCCAGCTCGATGGCGCTGGTCTGCAGCAGCTGGTTGAGCGCGGCCTTGGCGGCGCGGTAGCCGTACCAGCCGCCTTTGCGGTTGTCTTCGATGCTGCCCACGCGGGCCGACAGCTTGGCCCAGATCACGCGCTCCCCGGTAGCCAGCAGCGGCGCCAGGTGCTTGATCAGCAGCGCCGGCCCGACGGCGTTGACCTGCAGCGCCTGCAGCAGCGCATCGGCATTGAGTTCGTCCAGCCGCTTTTCAGGGCCGCGCCCATCGAGCGTGAGCGCGCCCGTGGCGTCGAACACCAGGTGAAAAGGGCCCTGCGGCAGGAGCTGCCCGGCACAGGCGGCGATGGACGCCTCGCTGCACAGGTCCAGCCCCGGCACGCTGCGGCGCGAGACGGCCAGCACCCGCACACAGCGGGCATCGGCCTGCAGCGCGGCCACCAGGGCGCCGCCGATGGCACCCGACGCGCCCAGCACCAGCGCGGTGTAGCCCGTGCGCAGCGATGCCAGGGTGCTCATCCGCGTGCAGCCTCGCTGGGCGCACGGCTGAGGTCGTTGTTCTGCGTCACCAGCACCTGCAGCAGGCGCATGAATTCGGTGCGCTGGCGCGGCGTCAGCGGCGCCAGGATCTGCTCCTGCGCGCGCAGCATGGCCGGAACGGTGTCCGACAGGCCCTGCCGGCCGTCGGGCGTGAGGAACAGCTGGCGGGCGCGCCGGTCCTCGGGCGACTGGCGGCGCTCCATCCAGCCGCGGGCTTCGAGCCGGTCGACCACGCCACCGGTGGTGGAGGCGTCGAGTGCGATGGCACGGGCCAGGGTGCGCTGGTCGATGCCCGGCTGGTTGGACACCGCCTGCAGCGCGGCGTACTGCACCGGCGTGACATTGAGCGCCCCGCCTTCTTGCAGAAAGATGCCCACGGCAATCTGGTGCAGGCGGCGGATCAGGTGGCCGGGTTGTTGGTCGATGTCGATGAGATCAGGGTTTTCCATGAGGTCGGACGCACGGCGTTGACGCATCTTAATCGCACACATATGATAAGCACACTGATCATTTGAATGCGTTCTTTTTGACGCCACAGGAGACCCACCATGCAGTTCTACAAAGACGGCTTTCGCGGCGGCAACCCCGACGTCAAGCCCGCGGCGCCCAACCGGCGCAACCGAGGCGTCAACGAGCCGCTGCCCGAGCGCGTGGACGTGCTGATCGCCGGCACCGGCCCGGCCGGTCTGTGCCTGGCTGCGCAGCTGGCGCAGTTCCCGCAGATCGAGACCCTGATCGTCGAGCGCATGGCCAGCAACATCGTCAAGGGCAAGGCCGACGGCATCAACACGCGCACCATGGAGATGTTCCAGGCCTTCGGTTTTGCCGACAAGGTCAAGCGCGAAACCTACTGGGTCAACCAGACCGCGTTCTGGATGCCCGACCCGGCCAACCCGCAGCACATCAAGCGCGTCGGCCGGGTGCAGGACGTGGCCGACGACAGCTCGGAGATGCCGCACATCCTGATTAACCAGGCGCGGCTGCACGAGCTGTTCCTGGAGGTCATGAAGAACGCGCCTTCGCGGCTGGAACCCGACTATGGCTGGGAGATCGTGGGCCTGCACATCGACGAAACCACCGACGACCACCCGGTGACGGTGACGCTCAAGGACGCGACCGGCATCCACTGGGGCGCCACGCGCACCGTGCGCGCCAACTACGTGGTCGGCTGCGACGGCGCGCATTCGGCGGTGCGCAAGGCGATTGGCGGCGTGCTGCACGGCGACGCCGCGCACCAGGCCTGGGGCGTGATGGACATCCTGGCCAACACCGACTTTCCGGACGTGCGCCAGAAGTGCCTGATTTCCTCGGCCAGCGAGGGCAATGTGCTGCTGCTGCCGCGCGAAGGCGGCTACATCTTCCGCATGTACGTGGAGCTGGACAAGCTCAAGGAAGGCGAAAAGGCCGCGAGCAAGAAATTCACGCAGGAGGACATGATCGCGGCGGCCAACCGCATCATCAAACCCTATTCCATCGACGTGAAGGAGATCGTGTGGTGGTCGATCTACGACATCGGCCACAGCATCACCGACAAGTTCGACGATGTGCCCGAAGGCAGCGACCGCGCACCGCGCGTGTTCACCGCCGGCGACGCCTGCCACACCCACTCGCCCAAGGCCGGGCAGGGCATGAACGTGTCGATGCAGGACACCTTCAACCTGGGCTGGAAGCTGGTGCACGTGCTGCAGGGCCGGGCCGACCCGAGCCTGCTGCGCAGCTACAGCCAGGAGCGCCTGACCGAAGCCAGGCGCCTGGTGGAGACTGACCACGAGTGGGCCCGCATCATGTCCGCGCCCACCACGCAGGCCGAGCGCGAAGGCCTGGAAGAGCCGCGCATCATCCGCCAGTTCAAGGCCAACCTCGAATTCACCGGCGGCACCGCGGTGAAGTACGACACCTCGACCCTGTTCGCGCCCGGCACCCACCAGGCGCTGGCCACCGGGGAAGAAATCGGCCGGCGCTTCCACTCCGCGCCGGTGGTGCGCCTGTCGGACGCCAAGCAGATGCAGCTGGGCCACGTGGCCGAGGCCGACGCGCGCTGGCGCCTCTACACCTTCGCGGGCGTGGGTGACCTGGGCCAGCCTGGCGCGCCCATGGCCCGCCTGGCCGACTGGCTGGCCAGCGACCCGGCCTCACCGGTGGTGAAGCACACGCGCGCCGGCGAAGACATCGACGCCATCATCGACGTGCGCGCCATCTTCCAGCCCACCTTCGACCAGCTCGACTACGGGCAGATGCCCTCGTTGTTCAAGCCGAAGACCGGCAAGCTCGGCCTGATGGACCACGAGAAGATCTTCTGCGTGGACCACAAGGGCGCCGGCAACATCTACGACATGCGCGGCATTGATCGCGAACGCGGCTGCATCATCGTCGTGCGGCCCGACCAGTATGTCGCGAACGTGCTGCCGCTGGACGGGTTTGAAACGCTGTCGTCGTTCTTCGCGCGTATCCTGCGCTGAGCGGGCCCACCCCCTTCGCCTGTTCGCTTCGCGTACCCGCTGCGCCCTCAAGGGGCAACCCCGGCGGCCCGGCAAAGCCGGTTCCGCGGGGTTTACCGGACAAGACACTGCCATCTGGAAACACGCATGGGCCACGAACTCGGACGACTGGAAGACCTGCCACAGGACTACCGCGACGACCTCACGAAGCTGAACCTGGTGCCGCTGTGGCCCAGCCTGCGTGCGGTGCTGCCGCCGGGCGTGCCCACCCGCGCCACGCAGGCCACCCACTGGCCCTATGCCACGCTCAAGCCGCTGCTGCTCAAGGCCGGCAAGCTGACCCCAATCGAGAAGGCCGAACGCCGCGTCTTGGTGCTGGCCAACCCGGGCCACGGGCTGGAGAACATGAAGGCCAGCCCTGCCATGTACCTGGGCATGCAGCTGCTGCTACCCGGCGAGTGGGCGCCCAGCCACCGCCACACGCCCAACGCCGTGCGCATGGTGGTCGAAGGCGAAGGGGCCTGGACCACGGTGGACGGCGAGCAGTGCCCGATGCGCCGCGGCGACCTGATCCTCACGCCCACCGGCCTGTGGCACGAGCACGGCCACGACGGCAGCGACCCGGTGGTCTGGCTCGATGTGCTGGACCTGCCGCTGGTCTACTACATGGAGGCGAGCTACCACGTCAACGGCGCGCGCCAGACCGTCAGGCAGGGCAGCGGCGACCGCGCCTGGACCCGCGCCGGCATCGTGCCCACGCCGGTGTTCACCCGCAGCGACAAGCGCTACCCCATGCTGCGCTACCCCTGGGTGGACACGCGCGCCGCGCTGCTCGCGATGGCCGCGAACCAGCCGGACCTGGAATGCGTGCAGGTGACCTACGTGAACCCGGAAACCGGTGATGACGCACAAAACATC
>Ga0172376_10009068_pt1 | contig 10302 bp, 10 predicted proteins | sample Lak35m_FD_121114 | JGI IMG/M metagenome (GOLD analysis project Ga0172376, IMG submission 121114) | Freshwater microbial communities from Kabuno Bay, South-Kivu, Congo - kab_092012_35m | ecosystem: Environmental > Aquatic > Freshwater > Lake | place: Democratic Republic of the Congo: South-Kivu... | reverse complement strand
TGATGCCCCACACACCGGCCGTCAGCACCGCCAGGTGGTTATCAGGCTCAGCCAGCGTCAAGCTTGAAAGCACCACCGCTAACGCGATAAAAATAGGTACCGCCTGGATCTTGCCGTAGCTCGCCATTTTTTCTTCGACGTGACCGGCCCAGTGTAATTCCTTGTCCTCATCGAACAAAAAATTCAGAAATACCAATAACAAGAACACGCCGCCGAAGGCAGCCACTTCATCATGATGCTTGGTGAGGTAGAAAGAAAATTCACGCGGATTATGCAGCGCCATATTCCAGACTTCTGTAGCACCAAGGTCCGCAGTCTGCGCCACAATCACCAACGGAAACAGCAAGCGCATACCAAACACGGCGATCACGATGCCGAGCGTCAGAAACAGCTTCTGCCAGAACTCGTCCCAGTGCTTCAGTACCGATGCGTTGACGACAGCGTTATCGAACGACAGCGATACCTCCAGCACGCCAAGAATCAGCGCAATACCGAAGGCGGTCATTTCGCCAGTACTGCCACCATGCTCAAAGCCCCACCACAGCGCCAGACCAAGGCAGACCACTGAAAAAAGAATAGAGCCACTAAAGTGCCGCAAAACAGACCTCCGATATCCTACTTTTATTGGGATTATTGTGCGACGGCGTTATATCACAAGCAAGCGGGGGTTTGCTTGCACTCAGTACAGTCAACTGTGAAATTTTGAAGTGGTGCAGCGATATCAGCCGCGTAGCGAGCGCTTGAGCAACTTGCCATTTGGATTTCTTGGCAACGGCGTATCGCTAAAAAATATTTCCTCAGGTACTTTGTAATCAGCCAGACGCTCTGCACAATGCCGCCGTACCGCATCGGCATCCAGCGCGTGATTCGGCGCGTACACGTAGGCATGCACGCGCTCGCCAAGTACCGGACAAGGATGCCCAACCACCGCTGCCTCGACCACGCCTTGCAATGCCATTAACGTGTTCTCGACCTCCACCGAGTAGATTTTGAAGCCGCCGCGGTTGATCATGTCTTTGATGCGATCGAATATACGAACTAAACCCAAGCCATCGATCGATCCAACATCACCAGAGCGCCAGCAGCCGTCGGTGAAACCTCTTGCCGTTGCCTCGGGATTATCCCAATAGCCTGGCACCACCATAGGGCCACCGATCCATAACTCACCTGATTCACCGGTCGCGACCGGTTCACCGTTTTCATTCATCACACGGATATCGGCGCACGGCGCCGCAATGCCGACACTGTCATGGTGTATCGCTGACAAGCCGAGCGGCATGATCGTGCTTGGCGAACAGGTCTCGGTCGAGCCGTAGCAGTTGACCAAAGTGAGCTCGGGTAATGCCTTGGCCAGCGCCTGTACAGTTGACACCGGCATAGGTGCGCCACCATAACCGCCGACGCGCCACGACCGAAGATCTGTCGTAAAAAATGCCGGCTGCAGCAAACACAGCTGATACATGGCGGGCACCATCACGCTATAGCTAATATGCTCGCGCGCGAGTAAATCCACCAATGAAGCGGCCTTGAATTCCGGCACGATCACCAAGGCACCACCCACATGCACCATCAGCGCGATCAAGGCCACCAGTCCGGTTACATGGCTTGCCGGTACCGCCAATACGGCACGGTCTTGGTTGTCTAGCTTGAGCGTTACCGCAAAATGAATCACCGAGTGCGCGATATTAAAATGGGTCAGCATCGCGCCCTTCGGGTTGCCGGTCGTGCCTGAGGTGTACAAAATACAAGCGCAGTCTTCCTCGTCCACATGAGCCACTGCGTGTGGCTGCCCTTGCAGGGTTTCGTACGTCACTAGCTGCAGCGTGTTTGGCGTTGCCGTTGGTGATGATGAAGAAATTGTTGATGATGCAGACGTTGATGATGCTGATGCTGTTGTTGACTTCAATTGCTGATCATCGGCAATCACAATACCCAGGCGCAGAGCGCCTACTGCTGCAGGTTCGGGCAAGCGCGACAACAGTGACTCATCCAGCACGATGGCAGCAGCACCACACTGCTGCAAGATATACGCGAGACCCGGCCCCTGCTCGCGCGTACCGACGGGTACCGCTATCGCACCAATTTTCTGTAACGCGAACAGAACCGCTACGAACTCGGGCCGATTACCAATAAACATGACGACTCGCTCGCCGGCGCTAATACCATGCGCAACCATACCGGCGGCGACGCGATCAACCTCATTATTCAGCGCGCGATACGTCCATCGCTGCTGATTACATACCAGTGCCTCTTGGTCGGGATACAACGACACTGCACGCGCCAGCATCGCATAAAAAGAGAGCGGTCGATCGACAAAACAACGGAGTACACGATCGCCAAAGTGCGTCTCTGTGCGCATCGCGGGTAGCGGCACGTGATACTGCCAGTCGATCATCGTTAGCGCATCCTAAGTAGCGCGCTGCGCCCCGCGCTCGATCATGATCTCGGCATCAAGCAGACTGCGCGAGTGGTTGAGATCGGATTGCGCAAGCAGTACCGACAAATCACTGCCCCGCAACGAGGCAATGACTTCGGATAGGCGCGCTGACAGGGCCGGGGCTACCCCCTCAAACGGCTCATCCAGTAACAGCAGCCGTGTACCGACAACGAGCGCTCGCGCCAGCGCAACCAACTTTTGCTGACCACCTGACAGCAGCAGTGCGCGTCGCTCACGCATCTCATGCAGCTCTGGCAGTACCTGATACACAAACGCAAGACGCGAAGCCGTATCCGTAACGCCGGTCGCCCACAGCGGCACCAAAATATTTTCTTCGACGCTAAGCTCGGGTACCAAGCCACGGTCTTCAGGCATATAGCCAATACCCAAAGCAGCACGCGCGTGCGCAGGTAGCCGCGATAAATCGTGACCCTCAAATGTAATCGCACCACTACTTAACGCCAGGTGACCCATGATGGCGCGCAGCGTGGTGGTCTTGCCAGCACCATTACGACCAATCAGGCCGACCATTTTCCCTGTGCCGATCGAGAGCGACAGACCACGCAGCACTTGCGCAGACTGAATCGACACGTGAAGGCGATCGATCTCAAGCATGATCAGTAGCAGCGATCAACTCGCCGGTGACATAACGTTTAACATCGGACATCGCGAGCGCTTGCTCGGGCTTGTCATCAGCGATGATACGACCGCTATAAAACGCGATCACGCGCTCGCTGTACTGTGCCACGATATCCATATCATGCTCAACAAACAGTACCGTCGTAGGGCTGCCATCAAGCGCCCGCATGACGGTATCCATCATGGGGAATTTTTCATCGGCAGAGACACCGGAGGTCGGTTCGTCGAGTAACAGTACCTTGGGCTGCCGGGTGAGCGCCATTGCGATATCCAGCAACTTACGCACGCCACCGGGTAACTCGCTCACCAGTCGCTCGGCATGGGGCAGCAAATCAAATCGCTGCAACATCTCATGCGCGAGCGCCATGCTGTCGGCATTTCTTGCTGGTCGCCAGAACGACAGCGCGCTCTGCTGCGCAGCAATTGCAGCCAGCAAGTTATCTTGTACCGACAAAGCTTTGTAGAGCTGCGGAATCTGAAACGAGCGCGCAACACCTAAACGCGCTATCTGACGCGGCGCCAGCCCGGTAATGCTCTGCCCGTCTAACAAGATCTCGCCAGCATCCGGTTTGATATAACCGGTGAGCATATTGACAAAGGTGGTCTTGCCGGCGCCGTTACTGCCGATCAGGCTGACCCGCTGACCATGCGCAATCGCGATCTGTACGTCGGCGGCCGCAGTCACGGCACCAAATTTTTTCTGGATACCCCGCGCATCAATCATATAGGCGCTATTCATGCCGAGCCTCGTGCTGCAGCATCAGCCGGCGCAGCGCTTGAGCGTATGCGTGCCACCCACAGCGAGCCAATCCCGTTTGGCAGGAAACGAATCACGGCGAGCAAGAACAAGCCCATCGCCAATTGCCAGCTATTCGGGAAATACGCGCTAGAAAAGGATCGCACCAGCTCAAGCGCGACCGATGCAACAAAAGCAGCCAACACACTATGATGCCCAGCGAGAATCGCCACGAACACGAAATCGCCCGAGCGTGTCCAGTAGCTGTAATCAGGCTCAACATGGCCTAAGGCGATGACGGCTAACGCGCCACCAACGCCACCGCAAAAAGCGGCAATGATGAAGTTGGTAGCGATTAATGACTGTACCGAGCTACCCAGATACTCAACACGAATTTCATTGTCACGCGCCGAGAGCACCACCAGCCCGCGCACTGAATCAAAATACACACGCATCAGCACACTGATCATGCCAACGATAACGACCGTGACCGCGTAGTTGGTGTAGCCCACCCATGCATCGGCCGGGCGCACGCCAAGATAGCTGACCCGGCCCATGTTCAAACCGTCAGAGCCACCGAACGCGGTTGATTTAATCAGCAAACCATACAGCACCATCGATAGCGCCAGCGTCAGCATCGCGAAGAATATGCCACGGTAGCGCGCGATGAGCCACGCAAAAGGCGCCGCGATCAGCGCAGCGAGCAGCCCTCCCGCCAGCGTGAGTAGTAGACCATCGGTCCATCCAAGCCAACGAAAACCCAGCGCGGCTACATAGCCACCACTGGCAAAGACCAGTCCCTGGCCAAACGAGACTACCCCACTGCGCATCAGAAGCATGATGCCAAGTGCCACAACACCATTGGCGAGCGCCATGGTCAGCAAAAAAGTCAGCCAGCGTGGCATCGCCGCGCCGGCCAGCAGTAACACACCGATGCAGAGCAAGCCGAACAGCAACGTTCGCATCGGCGCTGATTCGCGTGCGGTCATCTCAAATCTTCCTTGCCTGCACGCGTTGGAACAGCCCCTCGGGGCGGAACATCAACACAATCGCCATCACCAGGTAGATCGAGAACAGCTCTGCTACAGGCCACACATGGACCGCAGCAGATCGCGCAAGCCCGACGATTAACGCGCCGACTGCAGCGCCCGGGATACTGCCGAGGCCACCGATAATCACCACCGCGAAAGAAATAATAATCACGCCCACCGATACACCGGGCTGCACCGAGATCATGGGCGCCGTAAATGCGCCGCCAAGTGCTGCAAGAAAAATCCCTACTGAAAACGCGAGTGCGTATACCCGCGAGACATTCACGCCCATGCTGGCTGCAATTTCTTCGTTATGAATCACCGCCAGCACCAGTTTTCCGAAGCGAGTACGGTTGAGACCCCACCACACACTCACGCCCACAATCAACGCTATCAGTACCAGCATGAAGTCGTAGCCGACGTAGGACAGTGTACCCATCTCCACCATGCCAAACAACATATAGGGATCGGCCACGTACAGCGGGTTGACGCCCCAGATCAGCTTAGTAACGTCCTCCATGATCAAGAACAGCGCGAAGGTGACGAGTACCAGCAGCACCTCATCACGACCATAGAACATACGCAGCAGACCACGCTCGCATAATGGCGCGACCAGCGCCGCCACCACAACTGCCGCCAAGAGCATTGCCACCAGCGAGAACGCTGGCGCGAGTTGCAGGCTCGTGAACAAGGCCACCATACTGGCTGTGGCGTACGCCCCCAGCGCATAGAAACTGCCATGCGCAACATTCAGTATCTTGAGAATACCGAACACCAAGGTTAAGCCGAGCGCGACAATAAACAGCCATGACGCATAGGTCAGGCCGTCAATCAGTATCGTCAACAATAAAGCCATTTAGCGTGGCCCAAGCGCGGCGCGGTGGTTCAGTCGCACTTTGCTCCCGGGAAGCCGGCCTTCATCCAGTCCTCGGCCTTCATATTCGCTGGCGGGTTAACGCATTCTGCAGCGAAGCGTTGTATATCTCTCATCACCATGAGTCGTTTTTCAGGGTCCCACTTGGTGATACCAATCGCGGTAGGCTGTATTGCCTGGCGCCCGTTACCCAGGGCCAGCTTGATCCGACCACCAGGCGCTTCCCACTCAAGACCGGCCAGCGCCGCAACAATTTGCTCGGTGTTGGGTTTTTTACCGCCGTTTGCCGCCATCGCTTTCTCAACCGCCAATTTCAGCGCCATTAGCCCTTGCGCCATACGGTAAGGCGCCTGCACCGGATACACATTCCAGCGATTGAGATAAAGATTCCACCACCAATCATTCAATGCAGATTTCGGCGCCAGCATCCCGTACGCACCACGCGCACCTAGCACTACGCCTTCGGGCATGCGATCGCCCAACGGAATCAACACGTGATCAGCGGCGGTAAGCACCACCAGCGACTTTCTGAACATGCCACGCGGCGCAGCTTGCAAAATCATCGCCTGTAAATCGCCACCCCACAAACTGGAGTGGGTCACATCTGCGGGTTGTGACATCAGCTGCGAGATTTCGGTACCGTACTGTCCCGCACCAAACTTGGGGCGTTGATCTGCCTGTACCTTGGCATTGGGGTAAAGCACGCCCATCGACAAAGTGAAATCTTTAATCGAGTCATGACCCCAGGCGTAATCTTGATTAATCAGGTTAATTGTATTGACCTTGACACCACGCGCCTTCAGGTAGCGCGCTGCGGCCACGTTATCCATCGCACCATGCGAGGCGGTCCGAAACACATACTTGTAGCTAGCTTCTTCAAAAATACGTGGGGTGCCGCAGTCATACAGCACCAGCAGCTTTTTCATTTCTTCCGCAGCAGGCGCTACCGCCAGACAGTCGCCCGAGCTAACGTAACCCACCACTGCGTCAACGTTTTCCCGGTCATACAAATTGCGGAGCTCTTGTACCTGCTTGGTAGCGCCGCCATTCTCGTCAACAAATACCGGGACAATATTGAGGCCACCAAAACCCGGCTTGTTATACGGCGCGGGTGCTTTGCCTTGATTGAACGTCTCGATCAGTATCTTGGCGCCATTCACCGCCGGCACACCAAAGCTGTCGGCTGCCTGGCCGGAGAGAAAACTCACGATGCCTATCTTGAAGTCCTCTGCAGCGGCATTGCCTGCATGCCCAAACATCAACAGGCTTACGCTGAGTGTGAGCGCGCTGGCGCGCAGAGCGGTTTGCATAGAGCGGATCGGTTTCATCATGGCCTCTCGGATGGTTGTACGGGTCCTGCTCATCAACAACGACGTCATCAGAGGTCACATGATCCAATTGGTGAAATTGCTACGTCAACCGATATCGATGCTGCGTTGCCGTAAAACGCGCGACAACTGCGTAATTACCAGGCAAGCCTAATTATTTTGATACAAATATTATCTAATTATTAATTTTGTGGGTGAGTAGGCCCCACGGCGCAAGTCCGCTACCTTCGGTAGACTTCGCGCTTCGTAATTAACAACTTGGTACACCGATGAAACACCCCGAGACAAACATGTGCCCAACCATAGCAACTTTCCTCCGCTCGTTCGCAGTAGCATTACTTTTTGCATCCACTGCTGCTACTGCCCAGCAGCTCCCCGAGCACACCAATTTTCAGTCAGGCGATCGGGTCAAGTATTTTCTAAAAAATACTATTAAGTCCGAATCATTCGAGTACCAGATTAACGAGGTGGATGGATCCACGCGCAAGGGCGCTGTGGTACGCAGCGGCAAAACTACAGAGTTTTTGGCATCGAAGAATGGATACCTCGAAAAAGAGTTTTGTTTTGTTCAACTCCAGGTTTGCTCTTGGACGCCGGCCATCAAGCTATTTGACGAAACCATGAAAGTGGGCGATCAATGGACCGGCTCGACTGATATTCAAACCGAAGATGCATCAGTCGTCGAAGTAATTGAACACAAGGTAGAAAAATTCGAAAAGATTAAAATCAAGCTTGGAGAATTCCCGTCTTTCAAGATTAATGCAAGTGGCTCAGTAAAAGCGACCATGCTGAAGGGGGGCGAGGTGTTCAAAGGGTCACTGAAAATGACCTATTGGGTGGGCGTGGTCAACAAACGTCTTCTCATTTTGAAATGGGAATACAGTAACGACTTTAGACAAAAGTTTTATCAGGAATTAGAGTCAGTGCAGGCGGCTGCCAACTAATCCATGCCAGCGTAGCTATGACGATGATTATTATGCTGAGGCCAATAAATTGATGTCTGTCCCACCTGGCTCTGATGGGCACATGCGTCATCAAGGTCTCAAAAAAATATCGACCATGAAATATCGCGCTTTGATCTTTACTCTGCTATTGACCGCAGCTAATGCATGGGCTGGCTGGAGCTTGGTGCAAGAAACCCGCGAGGGAATCCTGTACGTAGATCGAGACAGTGCAGAAAAAACTGCCAAGGGCTGGCAACTGAATACTTCTGCAGATTTTCATAAAGCCCAGCAACATCAGGGTAAAAACTACCTGAGCGCCAAAGCGCGTTATGAGCTCGACTGCAATGCAAAATCGATTCGGTCGCTAAGTTTGGATCTATTCGCAGAGAATATGGGCGGTGGCGGTGCAGTTCACACCGAGCAGCGCCCAGGCGAATGGCTAGTGCCGGACAAGGGCAGCCAGCTGGAGGCTATTTGGAGCAGCATGTGTCAATGAACAGCGCGCACGCAGTGTGGCTTGAAGTCGCATTGAATGGCCCCTGGTCACGCGAGCGACAGCCAGGTATTCCCATCTACGCTGACGAGATCGTCGAGCAAGCAATCGCTTGTGCTCACGAAGGCGCAGCGATTATTCATTTTCATCCTTACGATCCGCACACCGGGCGGCAGCGGGATGATGCCGAGATTTATGGCCCCATCATTGAACGTATTCGCAATCAAGTTGATGTGATCTGCTACGGCACCTTACCTTTTGCAGGCGATATGGACGCGCTCCAAGGCATGAACGCAACGCAGCGTCACAGCGCTGTGGAGCAGTTGGCGCAGGCAGGCCTGCTGGAATGGACCGTGGTAGACCCCGGCTCTACCCACATCACTACCAGACAAGATATTGACCGTGGCAAGCAGGGCTTCATCTACGCCAACCCGGAAGATCATGTGCGATACGGTCTAGCGCTGTGCAAACAGTATCAACTCACGCCCTCCTACGCTATTTACGAGCCTGGCTTCATGCGTCTTGGCGCAGGCCTTCATCGATCGCTCGACGATGTGCCAGCGCCGGTGTACCGCTTGATGTTTTCAGATGACTTTACCTTCGGCTTTCCGCCGCAGCCTTGGGCAGTTGAAGCCTACGCGCGCCTGCTTGAAATTGAAGCGCCAGGCGCGTCTTGGATGGTGGCTGGCTTGGGTGTAAAGATTGATTCGCTGATCGAGTATGCCGTCGCACACGGCGGCCATGTGCGTGTCGGCTTGGAAGACGCGCCGCTCGGGCACACGGTAAGTAATGTCGATCAGGTTCGCGCGGCACGCCAGCGCATCGAGCGCGCGGGGCGTCGGCTCGCTAGCGCCAACGACATACGTCAACGGCAGAAATCCTGATGCCCTTGTCACATTTGATCTAGCGCTTACTGACGAGAGGCTGCATCAGCGGCAGCCACCATGGCAGCGAGTTGATAAAGATTCTGCGAGCGTGCGCCGCTGCGGCAGAATGCGAGCAAGGGACGCGGCGCGGTAGCCAGTAAATGCGCAAAGTCACGCGCCTGTTGCTCGGTAATTTGTCCGCTGATAACAGGCAGATACGCATAGTTCAAACCCGCCGCTTTAGCCGCAGCTTCGATCTCTGAACTCGGCGGCTGCTCTGGCCCACCCTCGCCATCGGGACGGTTGTTTACCACGGTCTTGAAACCCATCGCAGCGATCTCAGGACAATCTTGCGGGCTGATCTGCGGTGCAGTGCCGAAATCCTCTGAGTGACGGTTAACAATTGCGGCCATAGCGATTCCCTTCGAAGATAAATAATGTCGCCCGTTGCCGGTAGTTACCGATGCGGACTTGATTAAGCTCGCCACATTATATCGAGTTCTAAAATAAGAGAAGCGCTGCAAACGCATCGAACACCGTCATTTATTTCGGCGAATGCGCTGCAGAATTAGCAGCCGCGGTCGCCAGATCATGCTACTTTTCAGACTTGAGCAACACCTTGGCTGTATTCACTCAAACCACGAGCCTGCGATGCGCAAACTTCTGCCTTTGATCTTGCTGCCGGTGTGTATAACGGCCTCAGCCGATTGGGTCAAAGTCGGCGACACACGCTCACTCAAATTCGAAAAATTCATCGACCCTGATAATGTGAAACAAAGCGGGCCGATGGCGATCATGCGTCAGGTATGGGAAATCGGAAACCTGCTTGAACCCGGCAATGACGGTATTCGCTCGGTAAAAACCCTGGCCGAATACGACTGCCAGAACCGCAAGCTCAGGGTATTGAAAGAGCAGTGGTTTGATCAGCCCTGGGCCAAAGGCAAAGAACTCACG
>Ga0172376_10009066_pt1 | contig 10303 bp, 4 predicted proteins | sample Lak35m_FD_121114 | JGI IMG/M metagenome (GOLD analysis project Ga0172376, IMG submission 121114) | Freshwater microbial communities from Kabuno Bay, South-Kivu, Congo - kab_092012_35m | ecosystem: Environmental > Aquatic > Freshwater > Lake | place: Democratic Republic of the Congo: South-Kivu... | reverse complement strand
CGGTCTGGGTGAGGACCCCGACACGGGCACGGTGACAGTCCGCTGGCCGGATGGAACCGTGAGCGAGCACGTCGATCTCGCGCCCGACCGGCTGCACGTCATCCGCAGGTAGACCGCAGGCATTTATGGGGCCCGTCCGCCCGGAGGGCCACCGTCGCCGGCGGTGATCACCGGCACCACGTTTTTCGACGGGTCGATCTCGAAGACCTGTCGGGCCCGGGGATCGGCGACCAGCACGTTTCCATCCCGCATCGCGAGGCCCACGGGCCCCACGAGCGGCAGGCCTTCCACCCACTTCTCGGGCATGCCGTCAGCCGACACCCGCCAGATGCAGTGGGCGTAGTTGTCGCTCACGTAGGCCACGCCGGCGTCGTCCACCACGACATCGTGCGGAAACGAAAAGGCCCGCGTCGTCACGACCGCCTCGACAGTGCCGTCGGCGGCGACACGCACGAGCGGCGCCTCGCCCGACGCTGCCACCACCCACAGCCGGTCCTTGCCATCGACGAACAGGCCGCGCGGGGCTGCCAGCGTCGTCACCTCGACCGGCTCGGACTTCCCGGGATCGATCCGCCACACCCGCTGCGTCTCGAGATCCGAGACGAAAAGCCGTCCGGACGAGTCGATCGCGATGTCGACCGGGATGCCGATCGCACCGGCCGTGAGCGGCTGAGGTTCACCCTCCGTCGGAATCCGGTAGACCTCCCGCGTGGCCGAATCTCCGGCGTACACCGTGCCGTCGGGCGCCACCGCAACCGCGCGGACCGCGTTGAGCGGCGTGCGAAATCGTTTCGAGCCGACCGCGAGGGGATCGATGCGGCCGGCCGTGACCTGCCAGAGACCGGGCAGCAGCCGATCGGCGACGACGAGCGTGCCGTCGCGGGCGGCGGCCACTCCCAGCGGGTACTGGAGACCGGCACCCACCTGGTCGGCGGTCGCTGCGACCGACGGAGCGGTCGTCTCGTCAGCACGCGCGTGCGCTACGAACGCAGCGACCACGCATGCCACAATCGCGGTTCGCACGGCGCATCGATGAATCCAAGAGCGCATCCGCGGCATTCTCCAAAAGAGGCTCGCAAGCCTACCCCAACCAAACACCCTGGCCCAAGCGAACTGACAGAAGGGAACGCCGTGCAGGGGTCGGGTGGGGATTCCACTGCATGCACCCGCATTCGCACGCCTGGAGGCGTGCGCCACAAGAGGCAGCAGCAAGTGGCAAGAGCAAGAGCCAGGTACGAGAGCCAGGAGCAAGAGGCAGGTACAAGGGGCAGGTACGGGCGGCAGGAGCAAGGGGTAGGTACGAGGGGTAGGTACGAGGGGTAGGTACAAGGGGCAGGTACGGGCGGCAGGAGCAAGGGGTAGGTACGAGGGGTAGGTACGAGAGGCAGAAAGCAGGGCTCGAGCGGGAAACCACGCTCATTCGTTCCGCGAGCGGGCTCCGAGCGCGGGCGATCGCCAGAAGCCGTCGCCCTGGGTGCGCGTGTGGTAGCGGCTGATCTGATCGCGAGCCGATTCGGGCTCGGGCGGTGGATCATCGGGCGCGGGAGGATATGACCGCATCGAGCGGAAAGGCAGCGGCTCGACCGACTGGCCTTCCGCCGTGGCGAGGTTGGCATCCTTGTCCCAGCCGACGCTCGTCAGGAGAAAATCCCGTCGCCAGCCGGGAGGGCAGGGGGGACCGGTTTCGAAACGCAGCGTCATCTCGTCACCGGCCGCCATGATGACGAGGGCGTCGTCGGCCGTCGCCACGAGGTCGCGCACGTCACCATAGCGCGTGAAGCCACCGAGCATCGGCGGCCATTTTTCGTCGTGCGAGACCCGGTCGTACTCGAAGCGCTCCGGCCCATCGGTGCCGTCGCGGACGACGCGTGAGAAGCCACGGCGATGGAGGTCGGCCGACGTGAGCGGCAGGGCCTGCAGCCGCACCTCGGCCGGCTCCTCGCCGATCGCGAAGAACGCGTGGTCCCACCGGATGTCCATGCTCGTCTCGATCCTGATCCGCGGATCGTCCGGCACGAGCAGGCCCGCAAGGTCGATCGCGATCGACTTGGTCTTGCCGCCCGGAAAGCCCATGAAGGGCAGGACGGTCCGCCATCCGCCGTTGCCGTCTGGTACGGCGAGCGACGGCGGCACCGGCACGCCGAGCGACGGATCTCGATCGAGGGCGAGGTTGAGCCCGACGGTCGTGGGATACGTCCAGCCCGTGAGAAAGAGCGTGACGCGTTCACCTGCGGCGGCGTCCGGCCCCGCGTCGAGTTCGATCGCGTGGGTCGCGACGAGGCCCTGCCGACGCGACCGCTGTGCCGTGGGCGGGTAGACGCCATCCTCTGCCAGGAGCGCCGCGAGCACGTCGCGGCCGCGGTCATCCCGCGCCGCGACCGGCGGGCGCGGCACACGCACGGTGTGCACACCGAGTGAGGCGATCTCCGCCGGCCCCACCTTCTCGTTCGATACGACCCGCACGTCCGCCGGGTGATCGACCGCGGTGAGGCCCACCTGATCGAAGTAGGCGGCCTCCCACAGCTCCTCGGTGACCTGCAAGACGTACGCGCCGTCGCGAGGCTCGAGGTCGTCACCCGAAACGAGCAGGTGCTCCCACGGCCGCGCGGGCACGAGACTCCCCTCGCGTCGCTGCAGGCCGAGCGGCGCACCCCAGAGCAGGTCGGTGACGAAGACGTGGCGCTCGCCGTTCCAGGCGTAGAGATAGGGGCACGAGCCGAGCAGGATCTGCTGCTCGCACACCACGACATCGATCGGCGGGGCGATGATGTTCTGCGGCACGCCGTTGAGCCAGAGCACGCGGACGAGATCGGCGGCGGAGCGGGGCCCGAGCCCGAAATGCGTCGTGCGCCGGCGAACGAGCCGCGGCTGGTAGGACACGCCGGCCCGCAGCTCGAGAAGGCAGCCGAGGCCGTGGGCGTTGACGCGGCCACTCGGTGCGAACCCGGCCCCTTTCACCTGCTGTGCCTCGAGATCGATGTCGATCCAGTGGTGCACATTGCCCCCGTCGTTCACGAGCGTTGTGATCCCGGTCGGCGTGGCCACGGCGAGGTCGAGATCGCCGTCGCCGTCGAGGTCGCCGACATCGAGGCCCCGAACGTCGGGTGCGACACCGGCCGCCTCATCCGCCACGACCACCGAGTCGCTCCCGCGCGCAAACGCTCCGTCGGGCTCTCCCCGCAGGATGTCCAGTCCCGCCGCGCCGAACGTCGCCAGATCGAGGGCGCCGTCGTTGTCGGAGTCGAAAGCCATGAGCCCCACGTTCGGTATGCGAGCGACCGCGACGGGTGCCTCGGTGCGGAGGACACCCGTCGGCGAGCGGCGCGACGGGATGCGCACGATGCCCGACGATCCGCTCGCGACGATGTCCCAGGCGGCGTCGGCATCGGCATCCACCACCTCGACGGCGGTGGCTGCCGCGTCGCTCAAGGAGTGGAAGCGGTACTGCCCGTGCCGCAGGTTCTCGAGCCAGCCGCAGCCAGCCGTGCCGGCGATGACCACATCGACGTCCACGTCGCGGTCGAAGTCGGCACACACGAGCCCCGCGACGTCGCCGCACGTGTCGCGGCCGACCACCGGATCGGCCGTGCGGAAGCCCGCGCTCCCGAGACTCGTCAGCACCCGCACGCCCGCGGCGTCAGCGACCACGAGGTCGAGACGACCGTCCGCATCGAGGTCGGCAGGCGTGACGGCACCGACCGGTTCGGCCGTTGGCTGAGGAAACGCGAATGCCCGGAGCGTGCGGCTTCCGTCCTCCGCGAGGAGGTTTTCGAGGCACGTGATGCCATTCGCACCGAACACGACGAGATCGAGGTCGGCCGCAGGGCAGGCCCGTGGCGCTGCCGTCGTGCCGTCCGCGATCGGACGCACGGCCGCCTCCGGCCGACGCGCCTCGTCGAAGTCGAGATCGAGATCGGCGGCAAAGAGCCCGACCGTGCCCGGGGGGACGGCGGCATCGAAGAGCGGCGCCCAGCGGCCTCCCTGAAGACGCCACGCACGAACGGCACCGTCGAACGCGGCGACGACATCGAGACTACCGTCGAGGTCGAGATCCTCGAGCACGACCGCGACGGGCGACTCGCCGTCGGGCACTGCCGGGCCGTCGCCGCGCACGAAACGCACCGGGATCGGCGGCACGGCCGGCGGCCGATCGAGCCCGAACCGTTGAAGCACGTCGCTCGCAAGAGCCGGCTGCACGAACTCGAGCGGGTGCGGATCGACCGCGCGCCGGTCGGCCTCGCTCTGCGGTGCGAGGAGATTCGCGACCGACCGCAGCCGACCGGAGACGATCGCCGCTTCCCCGCGGCGGGCTGCCGCCGCAGCCTCGTCGAGCAGGGCACGCAAATCCGCACGCGCAAACGTCGCGATCGTGGGCGCGAAGGGCGCGACCGCGGCCCAGCGTGCCTCGATCGCCTCGGCCAGCGGTTCGTCAGGTCCGGCCGCTTCGAGACGGGCAGCGGTCGCACGCATCCACGTCACCGCGAGCCACACGTTCGCGGGTGCCAGGGCCATGGCCCGCTCGAGGGGCTCGAGCGTCGCCGCAGGACGACCCTCGGCCCTGGCCTCCTCCGCCTTCCAGAGGCCGTACCAGCCGGCCGGATCGGTCGGCGCGTCGCGCGTGATCGCGGAGAATCGCTCGTGGGCCGCCGCGCGATCTCCAGCCGAGACCGCAAGGAGCGCGGCGAGCCAGCGCCACGCCGTGCCGCCCCCCTCGATCTGACGCACCCGCTCGACCCGTGTGGTCGCCGCGCGCAGCCGCGCCGCGTCGGGCACGTCGACGGGGAGCGCGAGGAGCGACGCGATCGCCAGGTTCCGCGGCGCGAATGGATCGCGAGGGAGCGCGGCCCCGATCTCCTCGAGAAGCGGCACGGCTCGGTCGAGCGACTGGTTCTCGAGCAGCGCGAGCGCCGTATGCGCACGCGCGACGAGCGTCTCCGCCTCGGCCACCGTCCGCGGTCCACGCTCGGTCGCGCACGAGCGCACGACGACCGCGCCGAGTCCCGCCGTGAGGAGTGCGGCCCCCGCCCCAACAAGTATTCGCCACAACCTGTCGCGCATCGTCCGCTGAGCCTCCTTACCGGTCGTCCGGCACGAACCGTTACCCGTGATCTCCTCGTTGTACGGAAAGCTCGACCGGCCGCTCCGGATCGGCGTCGCGTACGAGGAGGCGGATCGGTCGGTCCGCTGGATAGGCGTCGAGCGGCGTCACGGTCTCGCGTCCGCCCGGCCAGCGGACCCGCAGCCGCAGAGGCCGCTCGTCAGCGGCAAGGCCAAAGACCAGCTCGCGGCTCGCCGAAGACAGGTAGCTTGCGCCTCCCTTGACCTGTCGCAGCATGCGCCGCGCGGTCGTCTCGAGTACCGCCGAGGCGCCGATCGCATCGCGGTGCGTCGCCACGCCCACGAGACGGACGACCACCGCGATCGAGTCGTGCGGTGTCTCGTTGACAAGCATCGCGATCGGCTCGTTGGTCTGACTCACCACGATGTCCTCGTCGCCGTCTCCATCGAGATCGCCTGCGGCGGCGCCACGCCCGAGGTGGCCGGTCGTGAAGTATTCGCCGGCATGCTCGGCTACGTTCACCATTCTCGTACCGCGGCGGTTGTGCAGGAGCAGCGGCCGCTGGAGCAGGGGGGCCTGCGTCGGGAACTGCATGACGTGACCGTTTGCGACGAAGAGATCCTCGGCGCCATCGAGGTCCGCGTCGAGGAACATCGTGCCGAAGCCGACATACACCGCCCCGACCGCGGTGATGCCGGCGACCGCACTGACGTTCTCGAAGACGGCGTCCCCGAAGTTGCGGTAGAGGCCGAAGCTCTGGTTTTCGAAGTTCGCCACCCACAGGTCGGGCAGGCCGTCGAGGTTCCAGTCGCCTGTATCGACGCCCATGCTGCCTTCGGGTTCACCCGTCGGTCCCACCGCGACGCCCGCGAGGAGGCCGCATTCGGTGAGCCGTCCCGTGCCGTCGTTGCGATACAGGAAGTTGGCCGTGGTGTCGTTGCCCACGTAGAGATCGCAGTCGCCGTCCAGATCGATGTCCGTGGCGACGACGCCGAGCCCCTTGCCGCCGGGCACGAGTCCCAGTCGCGTGCCCGCCTCGACGAAACCCCCCGCGCCGTCGCCCAGAAAGAGCCGGTCATCGACCCCGTCGAACTGCGCGGGCGGACAGACGTCGCGATGCCCCTGGATCTCACACGGTGGGTCATTCATCGGACTCCAGTCGCAGTACCGCGTCTGGTAGAGATCGAGGTGCCCGTCCCCATCGACGTCGAGCCAGGCGGCGCTCGTCAGCCACCCGTCCGCCGCGATGCCATGCTCGGGCGGCGGCACGCTGCGAAACGTGCCGTCGCCGAGATTCTGCAGGAGCGCGACGCCCTCGTAGCCCGTGATGAGCAGATCGGAGAGGCCGTCGGCGTCGTAATCACCGACGTTCACCCCATGCGCGTAGAAGGCTCGCCCGGAAACACACGCCTCGGTCGCGACGACTGCGAAGCGTGCCGCGCCGTCATTCCGAAAGAGGCCGTCGGGAACACCGCACGGCCGCACGGCATCGCCCTCGAAGTCGCCGCCTCCGACGGCAAGGATGTCGGCATCACCGTCCGCGTCGTAATCGAGCAGCCCGACCCCCGCACCGAGGCTTTCGAGAATCGTCAGGTGTCCGTGGTGCTGCCCGTTGACGCTCGTGAAGACGAGGCCCGACGCGGCGGCCCGCTCCGCAAACACGAGCGGCGGCACCCCGTCTCCGGTGTCGCGTGGTCGTGCGTGCTCATCCGCGCCGACGGGCGGCGCGGAAGGTGCCTGTGGCGGTGACGTGACCGGCCTCGTGCACGCACTGCACAGCGCACCGCACACGAGGAGCGGCAGAGCCCATGGGTGACGCACGGCCGCGCCCGGGGACGATCCAGGCTCGATACACCGCGACGGGGTCATGGCGTCGCCTCGGCTGCAGCGGATTCCACCGACTCGGGCGCGGCGCCTCCGGCAGGGCGGCGCGACGCGGCGGCGCCGTGTGCCTCGAGAAACGCCAGCGACCGGGCGTGCTTCGGATCGACGTCGAGCGCCCGGCGAAACCATTCGAGTCCCTCGTCGTGCGACTTCCAGTGGTACGTGAGGTCCCCGATCTCGGCGCGGATGTCGGCGTCCCACGGCTGCCGCGGCAATTCCACGAGCAGGTGCCGGAGGCGCTCGAGCGGCTCCGCGGCCGCCTCACGAAACGCGAGATGCTCCCGGGCGGCGCCACCGTCTCCCGCCAGACGCAGCGCGCGGCCGAGCGCATACCGCAGTTCCGCATCCTCGGGCCGGTGCGCCACGGCACGTGTGAGCCATTCAACCGCACGAGCCGCATCACCCGCCGCCAGCTCGAGACGGCCCGCGATATCGAGCGCCGTCACATCGTCGGGCATGCGCGCGATCACCGCGTCGAGCTCACGGCGCGCGATGTCGACATCGCCGAGCCGCACGAGACAGTCGCAGCGTCCGATGGCCGCCACGACGTCGGTGGGGTCGATCTCGAGCAGCGCCGTCCAGACCGCCAGCGCCTGCTCGAAGCGGAGTCGCTTCGAGAGCGCCTCGCCCAGGCCGCGCATCGCCTCGACATTCGTGCGATCACGCGCGATCGCTTGCCGGTAGGAGGCGGTCGCGTCGTCCCATTCGAGCTGGATCGAGTGGATGAGGCCGCGGAACACGTGCGGCCCCGGGTCGTCGGGATAGTCGGCCTCCCACGCATCGAGCACGCGGCGGGCGTCGTCGAAGCGGATCCGCGCGAGTTCCGCGATGACGAACGCCCGCGAGATTTCGGGGCCGTCCGACCGGGGGTCGTCGAAGAGATCCACCCAGTGCGCCTGCATCTCCGCGACCTGGCCCGCCTGCGCCTGTGCGAGCCACTGTTCGCGTTCGAGATCGGCCACCGGCCAGCCCCCGGCGTGTGCGGCCCGCAGGTGCCGGCTCACCTCCGGAAAGTCCTCCCGGCGGCGGGCGAGCCGGGCCGATTGGAAGTGCACCTCGGCACGGCGCAGACTCGTCGCGGCCGCGACGTCGAGCCAGCGGCCCGCGGCGTCGTGCCGCCGCGCGTCGAGCAGCCCGCGCACACGGCTGAGCGCCACCTCGGGCAGGGCGACGAACACCACCGCGATGGCGCAGGCGGCGATCGCGACGACCCGTGCGGCACGTCCCTCGGTCCACCTGCGACGAGCCCGCGCCGGCATCCGCTCCTCCGATCCGCGAGTATCATGCGCGGGGGTGCGACCGACAAGCGAGGCCACCGGCAGGCATCCGCGCTCGCACCATCTCACGCAGGGCGAACCACACGAGCCATGATCGAACACGTACCCACCGGCACGTCCCCGCGACCGGATCGCGATGCCCCTTCCGGCGGCATGCACGCCGCACCGATCGAGCGGCTCGTCGATCTGCTGGATCCCGACGCCAACGTGATCTTGAACATGACGGTCGCCGAGGCGGTCGAGCGGGTGGGGTCGGGCCGGCCCGAGGCGGTGCGCGGCATCCGCGGCCAGTTCGCCCTCGTGCACCGCCAGGGGAAGCGCGTGCGGATGGCCCGCTCGATCGGCCGGCCGCTTCGCTCCTTCATCGCGAAGAAGGCGTCCGGGCCGCTCCTCATCACGGCCGATCGTATCGACGCGATCGCCGCGTTCCTCGACGCGGAGGGTCTCGCCGATCAGTTCCACCCTTCCTACACGCGGATGGTCCCGGCCCATCACGTTCTCGAGCTGGCGCTCGTCGGGTGCCCCGACCCGAATCCGATCTGCACGCGGTTCTTCGCGCCACCGCGCGATCGCTGGCCGGCGGACCTCGACGGCATCGGCGCCCGCTACATCGGGGCGCTCGCCGCGGAACTTGCCGCCTGGCTCGACGCCGTGGGACCGCGCGAGCCGATCGGCGTGCTCTTCTCGGGCGGTATCGACAGCGGTGCCCTCCTGCTCGTGCTCCATCATCTCCTGCTCGCGCGCGGCGAGGCCCCGACGCGGCTCAAGGCGTTCACGCTCTCGGTCGCCGCCGACGGTGCCGACCTGCGACAGTCGCGCGAGTTTCTCCGGACGACGGGACTCGAGCTGTTCCTCGAGGCGATCGAGGTGTCACACGACGCGATCGACGTGGCTGCGGCGGTGCGCACGATCGAGGATTACAAGCGGCTCGACGTCGAGGCGGCGGCCGCGACCCTCGCGCTCTGCCGTGGCATCCGCGAGCGGTATCCCGACTGGAAGTGGCTCGTGGACGGTGACGGGGGGGACGAGAATCTCAAGGACTATCCGATCGAGGACAACCCGGAACTCACGATCAAGAGCGTGCTCTCCAACCGGATGCTCTACCAGGAGGGCTGGGGCATCGACGCGATCAAGCACTCGCAGACCTATTCCGGCGGCCAGAGCCGTGGGCACGTGCGCACCTACGCCCCCGGAGCCGCGCTCGGCTTCCGTGGCTTCAGCCCCTACGCGCTGCCGAACGTGATCGAGATCGCCGAGGGCATTCCCTTCATCGCGCTCACCGACTGGGACCACACGCGTCTCTACGCGCTCAAGGGCGAGGTCGTACGACGCGGCGTGAAGGCCGTGACCGGCCGCGACATGCCGGTCTTCCCGAAGCGGAGGCTCCAGGCGGGCATCACGCCGGATGCGGCGAGTGACGGCCTCTTCCCGCACGATGCGGCGATCTACCGGCGGATGCACCAGCAATTCTGGGACGATCGCGCAAAGGCCGTCCGCAGCTGAGTGGTGTTCTTCGACCGCGCGACGCGTCACTGCCCCGTCGTGTGGCGCGTCGTGGCGTACGCCCCAGCGTCGTGTGGCACGCGGTGGCGTACACCCCAGCGTCGTGTGGCACGCGGTGGCGTACGCCTCCAGGCGTGCGAATGGAGCCGCCATCCCGTTCGACGCGAGACACGTGGAGTCACCTCCACTCCAGAATAGGACCGTCCTCCGTGCGGGCTGTCCCCGATTCGCACGCCTGGAGGCGTGCGCCACAGGTATGGCGAAGAGGCGTCCTCGACCGGGCGGCGAGACGCCAACCCATAGGCTTGCATCGCCCCTGCGTCACGCGTCCCGTCGTGGCGTAAGCCCCAGCGTCACGCGTCCCGTCGTGGCGTACACCCCAGCGTCATGTGGCACGCGGTGGCGTACGCCTCCAGGCGTGCGAATGGAGCCGACATCCCGTTCGACGCGAGACACGTGGAGTCACCTCCGCTCCAGAATTGGAACGTCCTCCGAGCGGGCTGTCCCCGATTCGCACGCCTGGAGGCGTGCGCCACAGGATGGAGGAGCGACACTCGTGCACGCTACGCATGGGGCCGAT
>Ga0172376_10009064_pt1 | contig 10303 bp, 10 predicted proteins | sample Lak35m_FD_121114 | JGI IMG/M metagenome (GOLD analysis project Ga0172376, IMG submission 121114) | Freshwater microbial communities from Kabuno Bay, South-Kivu, Congo - kab_092012_35m | ecosystem: Environmental > Aquatic > Freshwater > Lake | place: Democratic Republic of the Congo: South-Kivu... | reverse complement strand
TCAGCAATACGTTCCCAACTAAAATCTTTTCTGAGTTGCTCAGATTGACCCAATGCAATTGTTTTGTATGTTTCATAATTTTCATAAACACCTTTCATTTTTTCACCCAAGTCATTAAAATCTGGTTCATAATAATTTCCAACATTATCGTTGAAATGATTATATGTGCTGGCACTTACAGGTAACTCATGTGATATTCTAACAGGTATACCTCTACCTTTAGCAAATTCTAATTGACCTGAACAATCTGAGTAAATGGATGGGGTGCCACAAGCCATTGCTTCAATAAGAGGTAGATTCCAACCTTCAGCTCTTGCACAAGAAACAAAAACGCTACAAGATTTTAATAATCTTATGTATTCTTTTCTTGGAGGGAAATGAAGAATTTTAATTCTATCATCCTCTAATCCATAATGTTTTAATCTTTCTTCAGTTGTTTTCAAACCATCATTGGAGAATGGATTGTCAACTGAAACAATTAATTCTACATCTTCATCTTTATCAAAAGTTTTGATAAATATTTCAATAACTTCCTTAATTGATTTTCTATAGTCCCATCTACCTGCCAAAAAGAATGTAAACTTATCTTTTGTTAACGGATGAGTTGCAATGTTATCAGGATAGAATGTATGAACGTCAACTCCCTCAGGAACTACTTTAATTTTATTTGGGTCATAACCTTGTGCAATTGTACAATCTCTTTGCCATTTCGACGGAACCCACATTTCATCAAACTCTTTAAGTTTGTTAAAATAACCTCCAGGTTGAAGAGTTGATTCCCAAACATTATATGCAATTTTCGGACCATCATAATGGTCATAAAATAGGTGATGATTTGTTTCACACAATACAATGTTAACATCAGGGGTAAATTCCTTAGATTTGTCAGGATATAATGGGTAATCACTTCTTGATTTATCAGTATTCCAAAGAACTTGTTTGTATAATAATTTTTTATCTGTTGAATTAAAATAATGTTCATTATCGTGGGCGTTTTCATTATAACCGTCCCAAGAACGACCGACAGTAAAATTTCTAACTTTAATGTCTGCGTGTTCACTTAAATGTCTGAAAAAATCTCTCGTATGTTGATTATATCCTGTATCACCGACATATGAACCGTGAGCATAAATTTTTGGTTTGTTCATTTATTTGAATGGTTTGTTGTTGAAAATATAAGACATCTCAACTATGATTTCAATTGAAAAAACTGAATATTATGGCACAAGGAGTTCATAAAATTACTGAAGATTTTGAAAAGGCTTTATGTGATTATACAGGCGCACCTCACGCAATTGCGCTTGACAACTTGAGTAACGCTTTATTTTTAGCGTTGTATTATGAAAAAAACATAAAAAAAACATTAACAAGTGATTCTGTTGACTGTCCATCAAAAACATATCCATCTGTTCCGTGTGAAATTATTCATGCGGGATTAAAAGTTAATTTTACGCCTGTTGAAGGAAAAACAATTAAAGGAGCATATACCTTATTACCATCAAATGTTGTTGATTCTGCACTTAGATTCACTGCAGACATGTATACCACAGGAACACATATGTGTTTATCATTTACAGGTCCATACAAGACTTTGAAATTAAGTAAAGGTGGTGCAATATTAACTGACGATTATCAGGCGATGTTATGGTTTAAGAGAGCAAGATTTAGCGGTAGAAGGGAATGTTCTTATCATGATGACAATTTTGATATGTTGGGTTGGAATTTTTATATGATGCCAGAACTAGCAGCAAGAGGATTGTTGATGATGACCCAATTTTATAATTTAGACGGAACTAAAAAACAAAACGAGGATTTGGAATTACCTTACCCTGATTTATCAAAATTCGAAATTTATAAAAAATGAAGAACTTAATTTATTACAACGTTTCACTTCAAGATGAATATTCTCAATTGGTAAAAGTTTCAATTGATAAATTAGATAAAAGTAATCCAAATTTGTGTGATGTTTTAATCATTACAACCGAAGATTTCTTTCAAAGAAATTTTGCGGATTATAAAAGAAATAATCTTTTTTTCCATTTTGTTGCACTATCAGAAACATCCGTTGATGTTTCCTTCAAAAGATTTGAAATTTTCGATTATGAATTTATAAGCGAATATGAAAACATACTTTATATTGATTCTGATATTTGGGTTAATTTGAATTTAGAAAGTATTTTTAATCAGTGTGAAGATAATAAATTATACGCGGCGGTCGAAGATTATAGATTTGAAAATCATTTGAGGACACCATTTTGTGTTGAACCCTATACTGAAAAAGATATTCAGTATTTCAGAGAAAACAAAATCCATACCTTCAATAGCGGACTTTTTATGTTCAAATCATCATATTTGATGAGAAAACATTTCTCAAATGTTTTAAAAAACAGGGAATTAAGTCCAAAGAAAGACTTATATGACCAACCATTTTTAAACCAATATTTCAATACTCTTAACCTTACTAATACAAATGTAATTGTTCCTGGTGAAAATTATCTCTACATCGTTAAGAGTAATATAAATCAAAACTTGAATATAGAAGGTAAAATATGTCATTTTTTAGAGAACATCTTTGATGGTAAAAAAAAATTAAAGACTATTATGGAATATAATAAAGAAACAAAATATGAACATAGAAATGATTTAATAGATGCGTTATCATCTCTAATTGGTAACGGAAAAGGAGTTGAAATAGGTGCATTCAATGGACATTTTTCAAAGGTAATTCTTTCAAAGTGGGTAGGAACTTTGTATATGGTTGATGTTTGGAGAGGATTAGGTGAAGAATATGAAGATATGAGTAATCACAACAATCATTCTGATGTATTTTTGAATACAATGAAAAACATTGAAGGTTATGAAGATAGGGGTGTTATGATTAGAGCAACTTCAAAAGTTGCTTCTGAAATCTTTGAAGATGAATCACTTGATTTTGTTTATATCGATGCTAACCATGCGTATGACTTTGTTGTTGAAGATATTAAGTTATGGTTTCCAAAATTGAAAAAAGGTGGTGTGTTTTCGGGACACGATTACTTAGGAATGGATTGGGATACTGGTTATTTTTGTCCAAATGGTAAAGACAAATACATATACACAAACACTTATCAAGGAACACTATATTATAACGGAATTTTTGGTGTGAACCCTGCGGTTGATGAGTTCTGTAAAGAACATAATTATGAAGTAAACGTGACCAAAGAATGGTTCGGAACTTGGTGGTTTATAAAGTAAAAATATGAAAATAGATAAAGTTATAATGTCTTGTGATGATAATGAAAGTTATCTAAATCTTTGGCCACACGTGTCCAAAGTATGTAAATTGACATTAGGTATTACTCCTGTTTTATTTCATATTACGGATGAATATTCTGATTTTGTACCTGACAAATACGGAATTGTGAAGAAAATAAAAAAACATACAGAAATACCAACATCGTTTCAGTCCCAAATTTATAGAATATACGGGACGAAATTTTTTTATAATGAAAATTGTTTGATATCGGATATAGATATGTTGATTTTCAATAAAGAATATTTTATTAAGCAAGTTCAAGAGCATGATGAAAATAGTTTCATTGCTTATTTAGATGATGCTTACGATTTGTCTAGACCCGAATGTCAAAAAATGTGGGCGCTTAATAGAATTCCAATGTGTTATGTTTTGGCAAAAGGAAAAACTTTCTTTAATCTTTTAGATTTAAATTGTGATTTTAATGAATTTGCGGAAAGGATTTATAATTTTGAATTTGGGTATGATGTACCCGATTTTCATAAAGATGAAGTTTTTATCGGAAAAATGATGTTTAGAAATTACTCTAATACCGAAATTGTAAGATTAAAAAGAAATATAAAAGATGTTTATAACATCCCAGGAAGAGTTGAAAAAAAAGATTTTTATAACATGAATCCAAATTTAATTCACACTAAAGAACTAATAGATTGTCACATTCCGAATGACTGGAAATCAAACATAGATGTATTCAATAATAAAATAAATGATATTTTGGTGTTCGCTTAAATTAATAACAACTATGAAACTAGCTTTATTTGGATATGGTGGACATGCTCGTGAAGTTGCAACACAAATGAATAAAGAAATAACTTTTTTTGTTGATGATAGATATGCAAACGAGGTTTCCAAACCTATCAGCGCATTTGACCCTGTAGTTTATCAAATGATGGTTGCAGTTGCAGATTCAAAAGAGAGAGAAAAAATTGTCCAAAAACTTCCAAAAAATACTTCCTATTTTACCTTTGTTCATCCGACAGCTTTACTGATGTCTGATAATATAGAGATAGGTGTTGGAAGTTTTATAGGCGCTTATTCAATATTAACTACAAACATTACCATTGGTAACCATGCAATTTTAAACCGAGGAAACCAGATTGGACATGATACTAAAATAGGTGATTTCTTCAGTGCAATGCCTGGTTCAATTGTTTCAGGTAATGTCGTTATTGGAACAAATGTTTATATGGGTAATAATTCTTCAATTCGAGAAAAAATAACAGTTAGTTCAAATGCAATAATAGGTGCAAATGCTGCTGTGGTTGGAAACATAATTACGGGCGGAACATATGTTGGAGTGCCTGCTAAATTCAAAAAGAAATAGTATTATGGACTTAAAAAATGATGCAGGAAAATTTAATTTTGTTATGGGTTTATATTCACCTTTTGCAAAGGCGTTAACAGGTGGAATCGTTGCTATGCATTTTTTAGCTTATAAACTTGCGGAAAGAGGTCATAATGTTTACATATTTTGTAATCCTGAATACCCTCATGAAAATATACATGTAATACCATCCAAATCAGTTTTTACTGAAGGATTTGTTGAAGGGTATACATGGGAAGGTTTTAATTATCCATTACATACGACAATTTCTATTTTACCTCAAATAACAAGAGGTAATCCATTCAACACAATACATACCGTCAGATGGATATTGTATGATACAGAGAGTGAGTTGGAAAAAGATTATGGACCTAATGATGTTTATTTCAATTACGGGAATTTTAAAACATTCAAAGGGGTTCCTGAGAATAAATTAACAGTATTCAATTATAATTTTGATAAACTTTACCAAACAAATTTTGCTGATAGAAAAGGTTTTTGTCATATTATTCACAAACACACCCCACCAAACGGAGAAGTAATTTTTAATGAATTAAAGTCTTTCAGTTTACACAATTGGAAAACAAATGGTGCGTATGATTACTTGAGACAACAATTTAATCAATTTGAATATTTTTTAACGTATGACCAAAAGAGCTTTTATACTTTAGCTGCTGGATTGTGTGGATGTAAATCGGTAATACTAAACCCTGGACCATCATATGAATTCGCGCCTAACGCACTTTCGGAGTGTAAAGATTATGTTAATGTTATGACCCCAACAGAATATAGGTTAAACAATCCTATTCAAATGTTTGGTGTTGCTTATGGTTGGGATGATTTAAGCTGGGCAAATAAAACACTCGAATTTGTTACTAATCACTTAAAAGAGTTAGAAAAAATTGATGACAAAACAGTTGATGGGTTTATACAATATTGGGAGAAAAAAATATTTCACACATGATACAAATAACATATTTTTCTGAAAATAAAAAAAACATCCACTTTAAAAATATATCTAATACTGAACAAAAAATTGAAGTTTTAGTATATGAAGGATTTGAAGATAATTTGATTAATTTTTTCAAAATCGATTTACTGCCTCAATTACAATATTGGATATCAGTTGAAGAAGGTTTGGGCGATAAAAAAATAGTTTTCCGTGATAGAAAAACAAAAGAAATTTTATTAGAAAAAGATTATAGGAAGAAAATTGTATTGATACAATTATGGTTTGGTAAAATACCTGATTACTTTTGGTATCATTATGAGACAACAAAAAATCTTAAACACATTGATTTTTTGTTTGTAACCGACCAAAATATAAATTTGGATGCACCAAACTATAGGGTTATAAAAACAAATGTTGATACTGTGGTAAATAAGGTGTCTGATTTGTTGGGTTCAAAAATTCAATTAAAAAGTAATAAGAAAACTTGTGACCTGAAAGCATCTCTTGGTGATATATTCTCAGAATATATTATGGATTACGAGTATTTTGGATGTTACGATATAGATACCCTATTTGGTGATGTTGAGAAATATGTTCATGCTTTTCTTGGTCAATATGATATTATTTCTGTAGGTCATGAAACATATCATAATAGATTATCAGGACCTTTCTTAATAATAAAAAATACTCAAGAGTTAAGAACATTTTATAGAACAAACGAGTTCATTGAATGTTTTGAAAGTGCTGATGTTGAATGTTATGAAGAAAACGTTATGGATAGATTGGTTAAGGATAAGTTTGCTGTTAAGTTGATTTATTCTATGAATACCAATTCGGTAGGAAAAAACATATACGACTGTGTTTGGACCGGAGGTAAAAATTTTATTAACGGAGATGAAATATTCCTATACCATTTCTATAGAAAGAATTCAACAGTATTCACTAAGTTTGGAAACAAGATATATGCGAGATACGACAAAGAATTATTAGAAGATTTTTATTGGACAGTTGGATTTACAGAAAATTACACAAATACGATATTGTTTTTATTAGACTCAATCAAAAAGTTTTCAAACAGAAAATGTCTTATTTATACAATCAACTTTGATTTTGTTTTACCTGAACATTTCATATCAAGCGAACAATTTATTATTAGAAGAATTGATATTCAAGTTGGCGAAAAAGATTCAAGAGGAAGAGACCAAAGTATTTTGAACCTTAAGCCTAAGTTGATGATTGATGCGGTTAACACCTATCCAAGTAAGAAATTTGTTTTTATCGATAGCGACATTTATTTAACCGCCAATTGTGATAGTATAACCAAATACTTTAATAACCTTGACTACTATCCTTTAATTAACTCTCATGTGCATGATATCTTTTATGTTGGTGGATTTAAAGATTATTATAATGAAGACTTAGTAAGTCCATTACATATCTTATTACATGAGATGGGTGTAAACGAAACTTGGAGAACTGCACCTGAAATAATACACAAAGTCGAACCAATTTACCCAAGAAGAAAAACAAACATTATCGTATTCGACTCAAGGTCAAAGTGGTTCTTTGAAGAACAGATTGAGATTTATGAACAGTATAAAAACACTAACGTGCCCGGTATATTATCTTTCCATGATGAGGACGTTGCTAATGTAATTTTATCAAAATACAATTTGAGAAAGTCGTTACCATTATTGGATATAGAAGAAAATTATAACTTGGATGTGAACAGTATGCATAAATACAGTTATAGTTTTACCACAAACATTTCACCATCTGTCATGTTACCTGAAACTATTAATGATTTTATGTGTTTTCATGGTTTTAAACACACCAATGATTATGATAAAATTATTAGTGACTATGGTAATAGCACCTTGGACTGTGAGGAATTTTTTGTAAAGTATGAAGGGAAAACTTTAGTCTTCGAAAAGAATTCTTTTTTGAAAAATAAGAAAATGTCTAAATACGTTAATTTTAAAGTGTTTGATTTGAAAAATAATTTACTTACGGAATTATATAATCAAGAAATAAATCGATATTGGATTTTTTATATCGATAATATAGAATTGAAAAATGAAAAAATAATTGTTGAAATTGACGAGACAGACACAGGGAAAGTGATATATCACGATATAATCAAAATAAAATGATAGAAACATTAAACATAAAAAATACAAGAATTGTTGAACCACTTGAGAGTTCAAATGGTGTTGCTTGTTATACGAAACCAAGTAAAACTCCATTCCTTATTATTCTACACTCATTAGGTAAGAACGAAGAACAGGCAATCAAACTATCAGAACTATTACCAAAATATGCATTCATTTTATCTGTTCGAGCTCCAATAGAATGGAAAGTAGATGGTGATGAATCATTTGCATGGTTTGATGTTAAAGGACCTTATTATGAAGTTTTTACCAAAGAATCCGATGTGCTCAATAGTGTGGAATATCTAAAGAATATTATTGACAAAACCAAAGTTGAGTTCGAACACATGAATTTAGATGAACCAATAATTTTAGGTTTCTCACAAGGAGGTATAGTGGCATTAACTGCTGCTGTAGAAGAAATGATTCCACTCAAAGGGGTGTATTGTCATTGTGGATTCTATGAGAAAAAACTAGATACCGGAAAAACTAACATCAAAACAAATATATTGATGACTAATGGAACAAATGACAATATAATACCAGTTGGTTGGGCAAACATGAGTATTGAAAGTTTACAAAGTAAATGTAAAATTTTTGAACACAATTTTATTAATTGTGGACATGAAATTGATGCAAAAGTGATTGAAACATTTACAGTATGGTTAAAAAAAATAATATAGTATGATAGAAAATATTCATTTGTGGCTCGCAGATAGAGGAACTTATTTTGACAGAAATGTTAATATAATCTCTTGGAGTGATGAATACAAAATTCATGTTGGAAAGTATTGTTCAATAGGAAGAGATTGTAACTTCTTTCTACATGCTAACCATAGAGTTGATTGGATAACAACATCTTCTCAACTGTGGGGACCTGTTACACCAGAAATTGCTGACATGCACATGCAGATGGGTCATCCGTCTTGTAAGGGTGATATCATTGTCGGTAATGATGTTTGGATTGGTGCTAAATCAACAATTATGTCAGGAATCAAAATTGGTGATGGTGCAATAGTTGCTGCCGGAGCGGTGGTTACAAAAGATGTTGAACCCTACTCAATTGTTGGAGGAAATCCTACAAAACATTTAAAATATAGATTTGAAGAACAACAAATTAAAGACCTATTAGATATTGCTTGGTGGGATTGGGAAGAAAGTAAAATTAAAGAAGAGGCAATGATATTATGGAGTAAAGACATAAATTATTTTATAGAAAAACATAAGAAATGATAATAGTAACATATAATTCAGATGGTATTAGAGTTAACGTTGAACACTTTAGTAAATACAATACAAATTTACCACTAAAGTTAAATATTAGAAAGAATGTTAGTGGAGAGATACAATGGTCATCAAACCTAAATGATAATTGGTTTGCAACTTATCCTAATACAGAAATGTTCGATGTTGAAATCCTTGATTCAAGAGGGATAGTAGTATATACCAAAAAGTGGGATATAATGGAACATGGAAATCATTTTTATAAATCATTATGGTTATACAATAAATCCTTATTGTCTAATGGAAAATTCCCAACAGGTTTAGTTATAGGAACACATGATGGTGAATTTGGCGAGTGGGTGCCAATAGTTCAAAAAAGAGAATGTAAAGTTGTTTTGGTTGAAGCTTCAGACAAACAATTCAATAAGTTGAAAGAAAATTATAGTAAAAACTCACTGGCTAAAACAGTTCAAAATATAATAACCCCAAATGGTGGTGAAGTTGAATTTTTTGAAGGCGGTGAGGGATATACAAATACAGTAGTTGAAAATGTTATAAAACATTGGGAAATTGAAGAAATCCATTCAACTAAGAAAAGTTCTATTAGTATTACTGATTTGATATTGACAGAATGCGGTGGAAAAATTGACTGGTTACATCTTGATGTTGAAGGATTGGATGCCCAATTAATAATGGGAATCGATGAGACCAAAGTTTCATTACCCAATTTTATTATTTTTGAGGACTACAACTTATCCCAAGATAAAAAAGATGAAATTTATAATTGGTTAAAAGACAGAGGATATGAACTCAAATCAGAATCAGGTATTTGTGATGCTGTAAGAAAATAAATTATTTTTTATTTTTTGGTTGTTGTTTCAAATTGAAAAACTTCAGAAGTCTCAACGACTCTCTGTAATGCTTCTCAGCTCTATCAATCTCATCCAAACTGGCATTTGTTTCACAAGCAATATTGTATTGTTCCTCAGCCTCTTGAATAATTTTCTTTATCGTCTTGATAAGTTTCATATCCCATAAATATTACTAATCACGCCCTTTATTAAAGAAGTTAAGAAATTATATTTTGAAGTGTATAAAATCTTCAATCGGGTTATTTATAGAATAATAATGTTTCTTAATGGCTTGTGCTAATAATGTTCAGATAAGATGTTGTAGTAATCCCTCGTTGTATTACACACCAGGTGTAGATACTCTTTCATGTCCAACTATTGACGGATTTCCTAATGGGGTTTTCACAATAGGGAACGTCTATTTTGACGCAAATGATGTATGTTGGATTGGTCAGGCAAGTGCGGGACCGGCTACCGCTATTAACAACACATTAATTTTCACCTCTTTTG
>Ga0172376_10009063_pt1 | contig 10304 bp, 10 predicted proteins | sample Lak35m_FD_121114 | JGI IMG/M metagenome (GOLD analysis project Ga0172376, IMG submission 121114) | Freshwater microbial communities from Kabuno Bay, South-Kivu, Congo - kab_092012_35m | ecosystem: Environmental > Aquatic > Freshwater > Lake | place: Democratic Republic of the Congo: South-Kivu... | reverse complement strand
GTCTACCCTCAAAGGACGACTTAAAAAAGAAGGTAGCCAGGTGGTCACAAATTGTGACCGACTGAAGCTAACTGCCAGTGATGGAAAGCGCTATTTAACCGATGTGGCAAATATTGAAACCATATTGAGGCTCATTCAAAGTGTACCCAGTCCCAAAGCCGAGCCCATCAAACAATGGTTGGCCAAAGTTGGCCACGAGCGACTCAAAGAACTTGTGGATCCTTCGCAATCGTTAGAGCGAGCCCGAGAAAACTGGAAAAAATTAGGTCGATCGGAAAAATGGATTGAGCAGCGGATGACGGGGCAAGAAACCCGAAACAAGCTAACCGATTATTGGAAAAAGCATGGGGTTGAGCCAGGACAAGAGTATGCAGTGCTCACGAACATTATTCATCAGGAATGGTCAGGACTTACGGTTAGTCAGCATAAAAATTTAAAAGAACTGGGACAGCACCCTTTGCGGGATCATATGAGTGAAGCGGAGCTTATTTTTACGTCATTGGCCGAATTATCTACCCGTCACATTGCCGAAACGTTACAGAGTAACGGGTTTGAATAGAATAAAGTTCCAGCTAAAAAAGGGGGTAAAATTGCAAAGAATGCTCGAAAAGAATTAGAGAGCCAAACAGGAAAATCGGTTATTACAGGTGAGAATTTTTTAGCGTTGGAATCGGGGGGGGGGAGATAGTCAGAATTAAAACCCCACCCCAACCCTCCCCAGAGGGGAGGGAGTAAACGTTTTTATTTCGGGGACCTTCGGTCCCCGAACCCCAGACTAGGGGTCAAAGGCCCCTAGAACCCCAAAAAGGATGCATGCCATGTCTTGGGGATTTAAAGGGGTGAAACCCCTTTGCTGGGGTTTGGGGACCGCAGGTCCCCAGTTCAAATTGGTTAAGGGGGGAGTGTGAGGGGGGAACGCCCTCACATAAAAAAATATCATTATTCTCCCTCCCCTTTAGGGGAGGGCCGGGGTGGGGATAAAAATAAACCGCTAATGGTGGAGGTGAACGGATTTGAACCGATGGCCTTCTGCGTGCAAGGCAGACGCTCTACCAACTGAGCTACACCCCCGCAATCCTGCGGACTTGGATGGTGGGCGGTCCTGGAGTTGAACCAGGGACCTCACGCTTATCAGGCGTGCGCTCTAACCGCCTGAGCTAACCGCCCTCTTTCCAAGGGGTGGCATATTACCTGCTAGACGCTTGGTTTGGCAAGAACCCAGCGTGGGCCAACCATCCGGTTAGCATCGCCACCGCCACCAATCCGGCACGCTCAACACGTAAGACGGTTGCCCCCAATGACAACACACTGTATCCATACGATGTGGCCAACGTTACTTCCTTTTCGTCAAATCCCCCCTCCGGTCCGATTACCAGTGTGATGTCATGGGCTAACTGGGTGGGGCCTGACAGCGTGGGCGTGGCGGATTCCCAGCAAATGTATCGGGTTTGCGAATAAGGTGTCGCCAAAACGGTATGAAGGGGTTGAATGGGTTGAATCGTAGGGATGTGGGGAAGGTGCGCTTGCATGGCCGCCGATTCTGCTATGCGTTGCCATCGTTCGACTTTGTGATCACCCCCCTGTGAGACACATCGGGCACTGATGGTCGGAATGATCGTGTGAACCCCCAATTCGCCCAGTCCTCGAATAATGTCTCCCATTTTATCCCCTTTGGGAATGGCTTGAATCACGGTCCAATGGGGTCCCCCCACCAGGGCCTGGCGCTGGGATACTTGGGTCACTTCAATGGTATCGGGGGGGAGGGCGTTGGCCAGTCGTCCTTGATTTATTTGTTGGTTATCTACCCATTCAACAGGATCCCCCACCCTCAGGCGACGAACTGTCATCACATGATGATACACCGTGGGATCAAGACGCAATTGCTGCCCCTTAATCGACAAAGGAAACAACCTCACTGTATTGCTTGTCCCTGATAGGTGATGCCGGCAATCCGTGCCAATACGGCCCGTTTCATGTCGGATGGCAAACTGGCATACCCCAATCGTTGGGTGTAAACGGGGGCATTGGTGACGGTCCACCTGAGGAGGCGAACCAATTCTTGGGCTTCTTTTTTTGTGCGTTGATTGTATGCCTGTTCTTGATACACCAATAACCACGTAAAGGTACTAATCGGGTACCCATTGGGTTGGGGGGTGTTGATAATCGACACCCTAAAATCATCCGGAAAATCAGAGGGAATCGCAGCCGTGACCGATGCCAGGCTTGGCATAATCGGACGCCCCGATTTGTTTTGGATGGCAATGACATGCAGGGTGGATTGCAAGGTGTATACCAATTCCGTATACCCAATTGATCCTGGAATTTGAGACACCAAGGCGGCGACCCCTGGGTTGCCTTTACCACCCAGTCCGATGGGCCAATTCACCGCCTTACCTACCCCCACTTTTTGTTTCCATTCACCCGAATGGGCCGCCAAAAAAGACACAAACCCATGGGTGGTGCCACTGCCGTCGGCACGGTGAATCACCGCAATGGGCCAATTGGGGAGTGAAATCCCCGGGTTTAGGTGTCGGATGGCGGGATCATTCCACCGTCGAATCTGACCCATGTAAATCTTGGCCAGGGTTGCCCCATTTAATATCAAACGGGGACGATGTGGCAGATTGACCACCACCACCACCGCCCCTAAACAAGTGGGAATATGCAACAGGGGTGATGAAAATGTTTTTAATTCTTTGCTGGATACAAACGCATCGGTGGCCCCAAAATCCACGGTTTTGGATCGAATTTGTTTCACCCCCCCACCTGATCCAATGGCTTGATAATTAACCGGCACCCCGGTTTCAGCTGTGTAGTCGCCAAACATGCTGGTATACAGGGGGTACGGAAAGGTTGCCCCCGTCCCCACCAACTGTGGCCCTGCCCACAGGGTATTTGCGATGAGTAACAATCCCCCCATGAGCGTGCCAATGCGGTGGTTCATGGTGTTATTCCTTTAATAGTCCCAATACGTTAAACCCCTCTTTTGTCAGTACCCAACCCGAACGGCCATTCACATCGACCCTCAGGCCCAATTCATCCACCACGATGCCTTGGGGGGTCATCATCGCACGCCCGACCCCTTGCATAAAGGTGATGGCAGCAGTGGGGGTTACCGCCAAAATCGCAGAAACCGAACGTTGGGTTGGTTTTAAATGCACTGTCAGTTCACCTTGTTTGGGACGGTATACGGGCACATCAACCCGCCCCACCATCGGTTCAGGGGGGAGATAAAACCCCGTGTCCCACTGAATGCGTACGGGCAATATGAGGTACACTTGCCCGGTCCAGTGTCGATAGTCCCATTCATCGTTGGGCAGTTTGATGACGGATTGGGTTGTGAGGGAGGGCATCACAAAGCGGTTTGTAAATTGTTGAACAATGGGGTCAAGATACACCCATTTTCGTTGGATCAGTCCGTCTTGTTTGGTTCGAATGGCCAATAAATCAAGGGTGGATTTGGGGGCAGGATGGGTGTGATGGGTGACCACAATGGCCACCCCGGCCCCCGTTTTGCCAATGACCGGAACGGCCTGTACGTCATTGGCGTAGGTGTCATCGCAAAACGCATGAAACGGGACATCAGGCTTTTTGATGTATAACACACGACCCAAGGTATCACTGATTTTAATGGCATAGGTGGCTTTTTTTTGGGTTAACGTGTTGGTGGCCACCCGCCGTTGCACCACCAACTCAGTCCCATTCACCACAATGGTGTGCTGCTGTTGTCTGACATCAAACCTTACGGACGCATCCAGTGACGATGCCACCCCTAATACGAGGGTTAGGACAGGGATGACACGGTGCCACGCAACCATGATTCGATATCTTTCTGAATGGTTTTAAGAATGGATAATTGAGGATCGAGGGGCTGGACCCATACACTGTAAGCCCGCACCCAATTGGCGACCACGACATCGGTTAACAATTGATCCCCCACCAATACACTGGATTTAAGTGCGAACTGATGATGGTTGGCATAGTGTCGCAAGGCCCCCGGAAAGGGTTTGTTGGCCAGATACAAGCCCGGTATACCCAATTGCTTGGCGGCACGTTCCACCCGATAGGCATCCCCATTGTTCGAGATGATATGCACCGAAAACCCAATGGTTTGGGCTTTGTTCACCCAATTGAGACACCGTAAACTGATGTCTCGGTGACGAGGGGATAAAATGGTGTTGTCTAAATCCAATAACAAGGTGTCATACCCCCGATCCATTAACAGGTGCAAGGGAATATCTTCGATCTGCTCACAAGACAATGAGGGGGTGAGCAATTGTTTGATAATTTGCCGTTGTTCGGGGTAAATCATGTGGCCAATGAAGGGGTCGAAAGGGACGGACACAGTGGGTGTAAGCGGTTAATCATCGACCGAATGTCGGCATCTTTCAATCGAAATTGGGTCGGATTGGCAATTAAAAACGCAGTGGAATGATACACCGTGTCCATAATAACCAACCCGTTTTCGGCCAATGTTTTCCCCGTGGCAGTTAAATCGGATATGACGTCAGATAAGCCCGTGAGTGGTGCCAATTCAATGGCCCCATACAAGTTGATGAGCTGGGCCTTGATGCCTTGTTTGTGACAATACTGAGCAGTGGCTTGTGGGTATTTGGTGGCAATTTTAATGCCATGACCCAATGGGGCGGTGCGATCGGATGGGGCGGCAATCACCAACCGACAGGCCCCAAATCCCAGATTGAGTAATCGCAATACCGATACATCGTGTTCGACCAAGACATCATGTCCCACAATGCCCAAATCGGCGGCACCCATGGCCACATACACGGGCACATCCCATGGCCGCACCTGTAACAACCGATACCGATGGGATGCGTCTTCGATAAACAACCGCCGGGATGCCAATTCGGTGGCATCAAACGCAATCCCGGCCGCTTTTAGAATGGGGATGGCTTGGTCTAATAAATACCCTTTGGCAACGGCAATGGTGAGTGTCATGTGTGGTCCATGATTTCGTTGAGGTGGATGGCAAACCCAACGGCGGGGCATGGCAATCCAAACCGTGACATTAGGCCATCGTATCGTCCGCCGGTGGCGATGGGGGCCCTGAACCCAGGGGCCATGACCGAAAAAACGAACCCAGTGTAATAGGATAGGGTGGGGACCAATCCCGTAAAGACCGAAACACAGGGTGCCCATTCAGACGATTGAATGTGGCGAAATAAAGTGCCCAATTCTGGTATGGGGGTGGTTAATTCAAGCCCCCCTCGTTGGGGCAAGTGGCCCAACGCAACATAATCGCCATCTAGCAACGCTCGTTTTTCTTGGGGTGAATAAGGGGCTAAAAACCCCACATGACCGATGTCGACTGCCAATTGGGTTAACCCAATTTGTTGCAATTGCGACAGGCACAATGCCAGGGTGTGCCAATCGGCTTCTTGGTCACTGGGGCCAATCCATTCACAGCCAGCCTGAAATTGTTCCATGGCTTCCCAATCATGGGTGGGTTGCCTAAAAATGGGGGCCATGTAATACAGTTTGAGTGGCAATTGGGTCGGCATGCGGGTGGCCACCATGCGCGCAATGGGGGTGGTGTGATCGGGCCTTAAAATGCGATGCGTGTGCCCATGGTGATGAATATGAATCAGTGATGATATCAGGGTCTCATCCAATCCGGGGCGAAGCGAGTTTAGGTCATCGATAACGGGACTGCGTACCGCTTGAAAGCCATGTGCTTCAAACCCCTGCCGTAAGGTTTGGGTGATGGTATGGTGACGATGGGCTTCTTGGGGGGTCCATTCATATACCCCGACGGGTGAAAATGACATCATGGTGGGCTATTCTATATAAAGGAAATGGTTTTGGGTATCATTTTTTTATGGCGGGGATGGGTGGTGGCATCCCATGCCTTGTGTTGGATATAGAAAATGAGAAACCGTCCTTTGAGTGTGGCATGTTGTGGGGTCTAACGGGGCACCCCCTTCTTTGGCAAGGCGGGTGGGTGTGCGGGATGGGATACCCATCGCGGGATGTGTCGACGGCTTGGGGTATGTCAGTTATGGGCGTTGGTGGGCGTGACTTGTGTTTTTGTTTTGAATCGGCGACGATGGTCCTTGGCGATCACGACACAGGAGGTCTCTTATGAGCATCTATCACACGACCTTGTTACAGCAGATTGACCCCATTCGACAGCAACTCATTGTGCACCCCTTGTTTGATTCGTTGCGGCAGGTGGCGGCCGTTCGGGTGTTCATGGCCCATCATGTTGCGGCGGTATGGGATTTCATGACCCTTTTAAAAGCCTTGCAACGTGATCTGACCTGTGTGGATATTCCGTGGGTACCCACGGTTGATCCGGTGTCTCGTCGCTTAATCAATGAGATTGTGTGGGCCGAAGAATCGGATACCGATGACAATGGCCACCCGATTAGCCATTTTGAATGGTACCTTCATGCCATGGACACACTGGGTTGTGATACAGCCCCCATTCGTGACATGGTCGCTGCGATTCGGCAGGGGGTGCCCTTGCCTCTTGCCGTGAGGCAATCGGGGTTGCCTGACAGTAGCAAGGCGTTTATTCAGTTTACATGGTCCATTGCCTCAGAATCGCCCCTATGGGTGAAAGCGGCAGTGTTTGCATTTGGGCGTGAGGAATTAATTCCGGATATGTTTCCCCAGCTGTTAAAAGACCTAGACGAAGGCAATGGGGGGCTCACCCCGTTGATTCGATATATTCAACGACACATTCAGTTGGATGGGGATGAGCACGGGCCTTTGGCCGTTCGGATGGTGGCGTTGGCGTGCGGGGACGATGCGCAGCGATGGCATGAGGCGACCAACGCCGTGATGGCGGCGTTGCGGTGTCGGTTGGCATTGTGGGATGGGGCGTATCAGATGATGCGGGGGGCCGCCGGTATCACCCCCAACTAGGGCCTGGCACTAGCGCCCCCCACCATTTGGTGGGGGGGCAAGCATCAAAGCCATGCCCGAATACCCCTCGCTCAGCATGGATTGCCGTGCCTTTACGGATTGTAACTCGCTTTGTGACTCACCGGTGCCCCCCATCACACATGGGCGGGATAACCGATGCGCGCCTGGGCATTAAAGAATACTGGCCAACCAATAATAAAGGGGAATGCCGATGGCCAAATTGAAGGGAAAGGTGACCCCCAATGCCCCCCCTAAATAAATGGCAGGGTTGGCCTGTGGCACACTGGCCCTTATGGCGGCCGGGGCCGCAATATATGAGGCACTACCAGATAAAATGCCAAACACCATGCTTCCCCCAACCGACATCCCAATGGCATGGCTGGCCAGCACGCCCAAGGTTCCCGCCCCAATGGGTATCCCCACCCCAATGACCAACATTGGCAAGAGTCGTCCTTTTAAGTCTTTGAGGTGTTTGCCCGCTTGCAGGCCCATATACATTAAAAACAAGACCAAAAACCCACGGTATAAATCGGTGAACAAGGGTTTAACATTGGTCATGGCTTTGGCTGACATGATGGCCCCAATTAACAAACTGCCTTGCATGAGTAGCACACTTTGACCAAAAAAAGTGTCTTTGACGAGGTGCATCAACCGTCCTTTTGGTTTGGGTTCACTGGCACCCATTACCCCGGGTTTTCGTTGCCAATATTGATGCAACAGCAGCGCCACAAAAATAGCCGGGCTTTCCATCAATACCACCACCGCATTTAAAAAACTTTCATACGGCACTTTCATCACGGACAAATAGTTAATGGCGGCCCCAAAGGTTACAATGCTGACCGATCCATATGACGCCGCGAGACCCACCCCATTGTCGTGGCTAAACCGCAACAACCGAGACAGTGTGTATACAATGATGGGGATGCAAAGGCCCAATGAAATGGCCAAACACAACGGCAACCATACTTGCCCCCCGTCACTTTGGGCCAGTTCCACCCCGCCCTTCAAGCCGATGGCAATCAACAAATACATCGATAACGTATCGGCCAATCCTTTGGGAAATTTTAAATCGGATTGAAACACACTGGCCAATATACCCAATATAAAAAACATTACTTCAGGCGACAGTAAGTTGCCCATCAAGGTGGATAGCATACGGGCCTCCTTTCATCTTGTATCTGAAGCCCGCCACTTTTATCAGGTTGCCTTGGGGCTGTCCAGGTCCCTCAATGGATAGGGTGCCCCTGCACCATGTCGTGTTTTTGATTGATTTATGATAGGTTTGAGGGGTTGTCATTAAAGCAAGGGAGTTAGGCATGACCCAGTCATCATCACCCATTTGGGATTTATCTGAATTGTCACCATCTGATACCGACCCATCATTGGATCGTCGCCTGTCGATGGCCTTAACCAAAGCCAACGACTTTGCCACGACCTATCGGGGGCGGGTTGCCTCGTTATCTGCCCACGAATTGGCGATCGCCCTTGATGCCTACGACCAATTGTTACACGATTTTTATGTTGTGAGTCAGTATGCCCATTTGCGCCAATCGGTCGACACCCAAGACGATGGGGTCAAGGCCTTGGTGGACCGGGTTGAAACCGATGGGGCCACGCTGTCTAATGAATTGGTTTTTTTTCAGTTGGAAGTGGGACAAGCCTCTGACGCCATTCACCAACAATGGCTTGCCGACACCGCACTCTCAACCCGACGCTATCAAGTGGCGTTGTTAATTAAAACCGCCCCCTATCAACTAACCGAGCCCGAAGAAAAATGGATCGCCCTTAAAGACATCACCGGTGTCAATGCCATGACCAACATGGTCAACGAATGGGTGTCATCATTTGAATATGAGTGGGAAACCAATGGCAAAGTCGACCGCTTGAATGGGTCTCAATTACGGGCCTTGCGACACGACCCTGACCCATCCGTTCGGGCACGTGCCATGACCCTATACCTCAACCGTGTGGCCGAACAGTCTGTTGTGTTGGGGGGGGCTTTTAAATCCATCATTAAGGATTTTAATATCGAAAGGCAAGCCCGTGGGTTCAAGACCCCCCGATCGGTCAAACTGATGGGGGCCGATTTAGATGAAGAGATGGTGGCCATGATCGAGCGGGTGACTGTGGCATCCTACGGATTGGTCCAGCGGTATTATCGCATTAAACGGCAGTTGCTCGGATTGCCAGTCCTCACCCTGGCCGATCTGTACGCCCCCTTGCCCCAGGCGTCTGATCGTTACACTTGGGATGAGGCGGTGGCATTGGTTTTGGATAGTATGAAGGCCTTTGATACGACCTTCTATGACATGGCCAAGCGGGTCATTGATCGGCGTCGGATTGATGCGCGGGTGCATCCCACCAAACAAGGGGGGGCCTATTGTTCGTCATCCGTACCTGGCATCGACCCCTTTGTGATGACGAACTTTTTGGGTCGATCACGTGACGTGGCCACCCTGGCCCACGAATTGGGACATGCCATTCATGCCATGTGTTGTGCCCATCACCCGTTGGCGTATTACCATCCCATTTTACCCTTGTGTGAAACGGCCAGCGTGTTTGCTGAAATGTTGGTGACCGATCGGTTGTTGGCACAGGCCAGCTCGGTGTCAGCCAAGCAAGCGATTTTGTGTGAAAAACTAGAAGATATTTTTGCCACCAGTCACCGTCAAAACTTGTTTTCGCGGTTTGAACAACAGGTTCATGAGATTTGCTCAACCCGATTACCCGCCACCCGTGAATTGTGTGACTTATACCGACAAGAACTGGCCATGATGTTTGGGGATGCGGTGGATATTCCGGATCATTACCAATGGGAATGGCTGTCGATACCCCATTTAATGGAATCTCCCTTTTATGTGTATTCTTATAATGTGGGCAATCTGTTGGTTATGTCGTTGTACCACCAATACAAACGACAAGGGCCCTCTTTTGTGGGCCCCTACCGTGACTTTTTAAGTGCCGGATCGTCGATGAGCCCGGTGGCCATTGGACAATTGGCGGGCGTTACCATGACCGATGAATCATTTTGGCAACAAGGTATTGATGCGATTGGGCAATTGGTTTCTGAATTAGAGGCCACCATGACGGTGTCACATGCCTGATCGCCACCCACATGCCCCCCATGATGCCGTTGACGCCTGTGCCAACGCGTTGCTCGACAGCTATCAGCATGATGGGGGCATCCGTATGAATGCTATATCCGTTTCGGCCATTCATGAGGTATTGGAATACACCCGCTGGGTGCTATACCCTGGGTATTATCGACCCTATCCAACCGCCACTGCCCCCGTTCAGGTCCGTTATGATCAGGACCCAGCAGGCACGCTACCGGCCCCCCCTGACCCCATTGTCGCGTTACAACACACATTGCGTCGCATTCAAGGCATTTTTACACCCGCCGTTGCGTGTGC
>Ga0172376_10009059_pt1 | contig 10305 bp, 10 predicted proteins | sample Lak35m_FD_121114 | JGI IMG/M metagenome (GOLD analysis project Ga0172376, IMG submission 121114) | Freshwater microbial communities from Kabuno Bay, South-Kivu, Congo - kab_092012_35m | ecosystem: Environmental > Aquatic > Freshwater > Lake | place: Democratic Republic of the Congo: South-Kivu... | reverse complement strand
TGGCGCAGCAGCAGGGCCCGCGCCTGCGGCGCCTCGAAGGGGGTGCGGGGCAGGGCCGTGAGCCGCTGCGGATCCGGGCACCAGGCGGGGGCCGCGCCAGTGGGGTCCCCCTCCGGCTCCGGCCACACCACCTCGGCGGCCTCCAGCTGCAGCAGCTCCTGGTGCAGGGCCGCGCTGCCCTCGCGCTCCATCACCCGGAACTCGCCGGTGCTCACATCGGCCACCGCCAGCCCCCAGCGGCCCTGGGCCCCGGCCACCACGGCGCAGAGCCAGTTGTTGCGGCGGGCGGCGAGCAGACCCTCCTCGAGCACGGTGCCGGGGGTGAGCACGCGGGTGATGTCGCGGCGCAGCAGGGCTCCCTTGGCTGGGGTGGCCTCCAGCTGGTCGCAGAGGGCCACGCTCAGGCCGCGGCGCACCAGTTCGGCGCAGTAGCGCTCGGCGGCGTGGTGGGGGATGCCCGCCATCGGCACCCGGCCGATTGCCTTGCCCGCCTCCTTGCCGGTGAGGGTGAGCTCCAGCAGGCGCGAGAGCAGCAGCGCATCCTCGAAGAAGAACTCGTAGAAATCCCCCAGGCGGTAGAGCAGCACCCGCTCCGGATGGGCCGCCTTCAGCTCCACGTAGTGGCGCAGCACAGGCGTGAGGACGGCCGGGTCCACCAGGCTGTGGTGGTGCCAGCGGGGCAGGTCGGCGTCGGTCGCGGCATCGGAATCGGTTCCGCCGTCTCCCCGGCTCGCGCCATCGCCCGGGGGGGCGGCCACGCTGGAGGGGGCGGCTTCACAGGAGGCCTCAGCTTCGGCAGAACTCCCAGCCCCTTCAGCCTCCAGCGCTGGGCCCCGGGTTGCCTGGCTGCTGCGCCTTGGCCGCGGCCGCCGCTGGGCGTCGGCCTCCAGGCCTGCCGTGTCGCCGGAGGCCAGGCCCCCCGCCGCCTCCTCCGCCTCAGTTGCCCCCGAGGACTCCCCCCGTCGGCTGGCCCCGCCGGCCGGGCTCGTGGAATCCCAGGCAGAGGCAGGCTCCGGCGCGGTCTCGAAGAGCGATCCCTGCAGTCCGGCATCCACCAGATCGGCCACCAGGGAGAGCTGCTGTCCGACCTGTGCCGCCATGCCCCTGCCGGTGGTGGACGCTGATCCTAGGCGCCACCACTGGTGGGGGCCATGGCGGCGTCCTGCCCGCTCCATGGCGGCTGCGCACAGGCCTGCAAGGGCCGCGGCGGGGAGACTGGGCACAGCGGTGGCCCAGCGACCCCGGGGCTGGGTCGCTCCCGACAACGTGTGAAGGAAGCGGCGGCCCGCCGGAGCCGGTCGCGGCTCCCATGGGAGAATCTCAATGCCGCCAGACACGGCAGGATCGTCGCCGCGCCCGGCCTGCCCCGCCTTCCGCGCCCCTTCGCCTCCCAACCTGCCCGCCCGTCCATGCAGATCATCAACACCTTCACCGTTCTGGCCCTGGTGGTGCTCTCCTTCGCCCTGATCGTGGCGATCCCGGTGCTCTACGCCAGCAGCGACGACAGCGGCCGCTCCAACCGCCTGATCCTGATCGGCAGCGCCGCCTGGGTGGCCCTGGTGCTGCTCAACTGGGGCGTGAGCTTCCTCGTGGTCTGATCCCTTGACCGTTTTTGAAGGTCGGTTCACCGACACGGCCGCTCTGCGCATCGCCGTGGTTGTCGCCCGGTTCAACGACCTGGTCACCGCCAAGCTGCTGAGCGGCTGTCTCGACTGCCTCTCCCGCCACGGCATCGACACGGCCGCCAGCAGCAGCCAGCTCGATGTGGCCTGGGTGCCCGGCAGTTTCGAGATCCCGCTGGTGGCCCAGAAACTCGCCGCCAGCGGCCGCTACCAGGTGGTGGTCACCCTGGGGGCCGTGATCCGCGGCGACACCCCCCACTTCGATGTGGTGGTGGCCGAGGTGAGCAAGGGCGTGGCCGCCGTGGCGCGCGACACCGGCATCCCCGTGATCTTCGGCGTGCTCACCACCGACACGATGCAGCAGGCCCTCGAGCGCGCCGGCATCAAGAGCAACCTGGGCTGGAGCTACGGCCTGCAGGCGCTGGAGATGGGGAGTCTGATGGGGGTGCTGGGGGGTTGATGGCCACCGCCGAGACCTCCAGAAAGATCACCCGCATTCAGCCCAGACAAGCTTTTTCTTTCTTCGAGTGGAAGGAGCTTTTCGAATACCGGGATCTGCTTTATTTCCTCTCGCTCCGTGAGCTGAAGCTGCGCTACAAGCAGACGAGTCTTGGTTTGGCGTGGGTGGTGCTGCAGCCACTGGCTCAGGCAATCATCTTTGCAGTTCTTTTCGGGAATTTCGGACGACTGCCAAGCAATGGCCAGCCCTACGTGCTGATGGTATTCACGGGACTGATCCCCTGGGGGCTTTTCAGCAACACCATCGGGCGTGCTGGCGGCAGCCTTGTGGCCAACTCGAATCTGCTGTCCAAGATCTACTTTCCGCGTCTGATCATCCCCCTGGCTTCCGTTGGTTCGGTGTTGCTTGACAGTCTGGTCAGCGTCGCCGCTTTGGTCCTGTTGATGATTCTGTTCTCCATGGGAGTCGGATGGCATGTTCTGGCAGCACCCGTATTTCTGCTGGCCTCCTTGGCCATGGGGCTCGGGGTGACCCTTGTGGTGGCCTCCTTGAATGTGTATTTTCGCGATTTCGGTTTTGCCGTTCCATTCGTGCTGCAAGCATGGATCTATCTGACTCCTGTTGTTTACTCCACAGAACTGATTCCCGAAAAGTGGCGTTTTCTTTATGCACTCAACCCAACCGTCGGCTTGGTCGAAGGGTTTCGCTGGTCGATGCTAGGAGGAACAAGCTTGAGCCTGGAGATGCTGGTAAGTATGAGTGTGGGGCTGATAGTTTCTCTCGTGGTCGGTATGGCGATCTTCCAGAATATCGAGCGTGGTTTCGCGGACATCATATGATCAAGCCGTTCCCTTGGCTGCTGCCTCGATGAACAGTCGCAACGGAGCAAGAAAAGAAGTCGCTGTGCATGTTGATTCGCTGGGTAAAAGCTATCGAATCGATCATCTCGACCACGTCAGTGATCCGGCTCCCAGTCGTTCGCCAGGTCTGAGCCTGCCCGGATGGCTTCAGCGCCGCATCGGCCACGGTCGCGAAACGCTGAGTCATGAGACATTCTGGGCGTTGCGTGATGTCAGCTTCGAGGTGCCAAGCGGTCAGGTGCTCGGCATCATCGGCCGCAATGGTGCCGGCAAGAGCACCTTCCTGAAAATTCTCTCGCGAATCATTGAGCCCACCACGGGAGTCGCCGAAATCCGAGGCAGAGTGGGATCTTTGCTTGAGGTGGGAACAGGCTTTCACCCCGAGCTCACCGGTCGAGAGAACATCTATCTGAACGGAACTCTGCTGGGAATGAGACGGCGTCAGATCGATGGGATTCTCGACGATATTGTCGCCTTTGCTGAGGTCGAGCGGTTCATTGATACGCCGGTCAAGCGTTACTCAAGCGGTATGTATGTCCGCCTAGCATTTGCAGTTGCTGCCCATCTTGAGCCGGATATCCTGATCATCGATGAGGTGCTCTCTGTGGGCGATGCGATGTTCCAGCAGCGCTGCCTCGGGCGCATGCAGAGGCTCGGTGATAAGGGCAGAACAGTGATCTTTGTCAGTCATAGCATGGAGGCCATTCATGCGCTGTGCGAGCGAGCCATCGTGCTGGATGCTGGTCGGATTGCCTTCGATGGTAAGCCTGCCGAGGCGGCCGATGCCTACTATCAACTATGCGCTTCCCAGCAATCGGTCACCCTTGATTATCTGGAGCGAGGAGGAAGCCATCCGATGGCGATTCAAAAGGTTGAGTGTGCGTTTGAGCCGGCGTCCCAGCCATCGCTGAGCGAGTGCGCCGAGGAAGGGGGCTCCGTGAGCATCCAGATTCAGGGTGTTTTGCCCCACAGCTTCCAGGAGAAGACAGCACATCTGACTTTGGCGATCGGAATCAACCAGGAGAATGGACAACGCATCGGAACCTATCTCGCAGGCGAGGCTGACGAGGCGCTCGCGCTCAGCCAAGATAGTTTCCGCTATGGATTTCTGGTGCAGCGGCCCCCCCTGATTCCCGGCCGCTATTTTCTTGATGTTTCCTTGATTCATCGTGGAGAAACGATTGACTCACTGCAAAGGTGCGCTTCCTTTCGCATTCCGGTTCAGCCAGGATCGTCCTATCAGAATGCCGACCCGCGCTGGGGTGCTTTGAGTCTTACCTGCGTGGGTTACAATCTTTCCTGTACGCAGCAACTTGAGCATGATGGCCATCTCTGATGATCCTCTCAGGAGTGCCAGGAATGCTTATATTGAGTTGCTCAAGAAGGCAGTGCTGAACACCATTTATAAGGATCCCGTCATCGAGCAGGCATCGTTGTCGCGGTGGAGATCCAGGCTGGCCCGCTTGCTGCTCGGTCCGGAGGCGAAAGTGTTTTCCATTCGCCACTACGACAGCGCGTTGCGTGAGAAAGGGATTGATTGGCCTTCCAGTGCGCACACGATGATTGGTGTTCAGCGCATGGATAATCTGCGCGACTGCCTGAGCTCGGTGATCGAGAACAAGATTCCAGGTGACTTCATCGAAACAGGGGTTTGGCGTGGCGGTGCCAGCATCTTTGCTAAAGGCATCTTTGATGTCTATGGGCAACATCAGCGACGGGTGTGGCTAGCCGACTCGTTTGAGGGATTACCCAAGCCCAACCCCAAAGCCTATCCTGCCGATGCTGGTGATGAGCACTATAAGCTCGAAGTCCTGCGCGTTGGCTTAGAGGAGGTGAGAGCCAACTTCGAGAGCTACAATCTACTCGATGATCGAGTGCTATTCGTCAAGGGCTGGTTCAAAGATACCTTGCGCACGCTGTCAATCGGTCCTATCAGCGTACTGCGCCTTGATGGAGACTTGTACGAATCCACCATCGTAGCGCTCGATGCACTTTATGCAAAGGTCAGCGCAGGTGGCTTTGTCATTGTGGATGATTATTGCATTTCTTCTTGCGCGAAGGCGGTGCATGATTATAGAGAGCGACACCGTATTGAGGAGATCATTCTGCCAATAGATGGAACGGGTGTGTACTGGCAGAAGCTGAGCGATCACTGAGTGGCGGAGCAGTGAGCATGTTTACTCGCCCAGAAGAATCGTATGCACTGGATCCTGAGGGACTCCAGCGAATTCTCGACGATCCTGCCAACCCCCTCTTTCAGATTAGTGCGGGCATTGCCCAAGGCAGTTCAGTTCTCGACGTTGGGGCTGGCAACGGCGTTCTCGCTCAATTAATCACTGCGCGCTGCAGAAGTGTTGTGATCGATGGCGTGGAGCCCTCGTCGATGGCAGCCTCTCTTGCATCGCATCATTATCGGCAGTTCCATAGGGGCACTCTCGCGGAGTTCAGCGAGCATGTTTCCGCAGACGGCTACGACAACATCGTGCTGGCTGATGTCATCGAGCATACGCAGGACCCAGTTCTCGTTCTCCAGCGCGTTAGAGAGCTGCTCTCGCTCCGCGGTCAGCTGTGGATCAGCGTTCCGAACGTCGCCTTTGCCCCCATACGTGCCGAGTTGCTGAATGGATCATGGACGTACAGCGACTGGGGCATTCTGGAACGCACCCACCTGCGCTTCTTCAACCGAAGCAACCTGCTGGAGCTGTTGCACGCTGCTGGTTTTGGGATCAACCATTTATTCTATCTCTGTCGCAGTCCGTTCTTGATGGAAAAGCGGATTCAGGACTACGATCTTGATCTGCTCTCTCTTCTGAAGATCAGGAGCGATCCGCTCGCATTCGTGTATCAGTTCCTCGCTGTCTGCAGGTTGGCTTCAACTGCTGAGAGCAAGGAGCTCCTCGAGACCTGGGTGGGCCTGGAACCGCACCTTGTGCGCGAGTATTTTGCCCGAAGAAGGGCGTCGCAGCGCTAGGCATGTCTCCCTTCCTGTCCATTTGCGTTCCCGCCTACCGCAATGTCAGCAGCCTGCATCGACTGTTGCGCTCCATCGCACAACAGAGGTATCAGGACTTTGAGGTCATTGTCAGCGATGATTCCTGCTCTGATGAATTGGAAGACGTAATCCGGGCTTATCAATATCTGCCTGGGTTTCGTTATGTGCGCAATCCCCGACGACTCGGCTCCCCTGCTAACTGGGAGTTTTGCGTTTCGCTGTCCCGTGGTGACTGGATCAAGATCATGCATCATGATGATTGGTTTTCCGGTCCCGACAGTCTTTTGCACTTTGCCTCAGCGGCTGCGTCCACCTCGGTGCCGATGATCTTCTGCAGTTGTGATGCGTACAAGGGTGGAGCAGAGTTTGGTTTTACCTATTCTCCCTTCGGGGATCGAGAGCGGCTGCTCGGTTCGGCTGAGCTACGGCCTTACGAGTTGCTCTCTATGAACCGAATCGGATGTCCCAGTGTCACCTTGATTCGGCGCGCTCATTTCCCTGGATTCGATCCTCATCTAATCTGGTTCGTGGATGTGGATGCCTACATTCGACTGATTGGTGCTGGCGATCTGCTCTATCTGCCCGCCCGGCTTGTGAACGTCACTTATATGTCCTCCGATCAGATCACGCACACTGTGGGCAAGGATCTTGCGATCGGTTTACGGGAGCGTGTGTATCTGCTGGACAAGTATCGCCTGCTTGTTCGTCGCGAGCAGGCCTGGCCATTGGTGCGTGAATGGTCATCCATGCCCCTGCCGCTGCTGGTGCGTGCCATTCTGCAACCTCGCCTTCCGTCCAGTTGGCGCACCCGCTGGTGGCTGCTCACATCACTGCTTGGCGATCGCTTGCGCCATGCTCTGGCCCGATTGGCAGGCGCCTTGTCCCGGCCCTGGAAGCAGTTCCTCCTGCGTCTGCGGCGCTTTCGATCCTGAGCGGAAGCTTTCGATGTCCGGGTTCAGTCGTCCGCTCAGCGCAACTGACGGTAAAGGTAACTCTGCAACCTTCCAGGCAGGAGCCTTAGCACGAAGGCACCGAGCGCCCAGAATAGGTTCATCGGTGCGAACTGATGCAGCTCCCGGATCGCTCGCCAGCGCACCAGCAGATCCGCTCGAGCTTGTTGCCAGCCACTGCGACGCTGAAAGAAGGAAGAATCGCGCAGAAAGTTCAGCAGCGGCTCATCAAGATTGGCAAACCTGTAGCCAGCCCGAGCGGCCGAGATCCACAGGTGATAGTCCTCAGTCTTGCGCACGTCCAGTCGGTAGCGCAGACCCCCGGCGAACACTCTGCGGCGCATCATGACGCTGGGGTGATTGATCGGATTGCTGCGAGGCAGGGTGGCGATGATGGAGGCATGCTGGCGAGGCATGCGTTTGATCTGCAGAATCTTTCCCTGCTCATCCACTTCGCGACAGGCTGTCCCCAGGATGTCCACATTGCTGTGATGCTGGAGGTATCGCCGCTGATGATCCATGCGGCCCGGCAGCGATTCATCATCGGCGTCCATGCGCGCGATCAGTGCGATGGAATCGTCTTGCAGCACCTCCTCCAGCAGTTGATTGAGGCCATCGGCGAGCCCAGTGGCCCGAGAGGACTCTCGCACGATCAGCGGAACCGGAGCTGCGGCGGCTTGGTAGTCAGCCGCTGCGCTGAGCGTGCCACCATCAATGCGCAGATAGATCACATCTTCCGCTGTAAGGCTGGAAGCTGTGCTTCGGATCGCGCGTAGCCCAAGAGCGGCCGGGGTGCTGGCCCTCATGCAGATCAGCGTTGCGATCCGTTCGTTCATGTCTGGCTGCGCGTCATTAGAGGCAGATCCAGTTCCACATGCGCTGCATCGGGAGTGAAATCAACCAAGCTGCTGATGGCCACACGCGAGCCCTCGAGAAACAGCTGATTCAGAGCATCGCTGGATTGATCCTGCTTGCTGCCGGCACGGTTGTCGAACACGGACTGCACCTTGTTGACCGGCGCGCAGAAGGCCACCGACTTCTCGAAGCAGAGCAGCTCAGGCCGTCGTTTGGCCAGCAGCTGACTGACAGTTGCCAGAGCCTGCTCAAGCCGGTTGGGGTTGGCGTAGGGCAACTGGCGCAGAAGTGGCGCCAGATCCCGGGTGCGATAGACGGAGGAGGAGACCTCCAGCGGATAGCCGAAATCGCCGGCCTGACCTGACCAGGCGAAGCGCAGACCGATCTCCGTCCTCTGGAAGGCCGGCAGACTCTGAGCGCAGCTCAGGGAGTAGCAGCTTGTGGTGTTGCGCCCCAGTCGCAGGGAGAAGCCGATCGCCGCCGGCGTGGCCTCCAGGCAGTCGACGACGGCAGCGAGCGAGAAGGATCGAACAAAGATGTTGTCATCAACCAGAAAGAGAAGGTGATCATGACGCAGTGGGGCTGGCCGCCATCCGAGCCTCTGCAGCCAGCGTTGGCTTCGCGATAATGGACGAGGGTCTTGCAGTTGCTGGAGAAGATCGTTGCGGAAGCTGCTTTCTTCGATCCAGGTGATCGTCAGACGGCTGCTCAGCTCACCGGCAAGCAGTTGGTAGCCGCGTTGAAAATCGGGATCGGTGGCGCGGAAGAGAACAGTGATCGGTGTGGTGGCCGCTTCTTCGGCATGCAAGGCGAACGAACTTAGGGTTGCCTCCAACTGCAGCGGGCGATCCTTCGAAAAGATAAGGGTGAGCAGACTCATCGGTTTGGCTTGGGTGCGCTGAATCGGTGGCTGATCTCCTCGTTGCTCAATAAGCACTCATAGAGCCGCTCGTATTGATCGGTGATACGCGACCAGGTGAAGTATGACTGCCAGGCCTGATGAGCGCTCTCCGCCATGCGGGCTCGTGTGTCTTCATCCTCAATCATGGCGTCGAGGAGGCTGGCTCCGGCGCGGACATCTGCGTGAATGCTGCCTTCACGGTCGTTGCTGCGCTTCCCTGGCAACAGGCGCCCCCCACCGGTCCAGCCCACGATTTCTGACGCGTTGCCCACATCGGTGACCAGAAACGGTGTGCACGAGGCAGCGGCCTCAAACAGAACAAGCGGCGAACATTCGATCCAGGAAGGGAACAGGAGCAGGTCAGCCGCCAGAAAGGCGTTGACGGTTTCCTCGCGGCTGAGCGCCCATCCGATCACACGCCGCCGGGACCGGGCATTGCGACGCTGTTTCAACCAGCGCAGGATCTGCAGCTGCGCCGGGAAGGCGAGTGCGCGCATGCCCCGGCCCCGCAGAAAGTGGTAGAGGGCCCGCGCCAGCTGTCGGGGAGTGAACAGACGTGCCAGCGAGTGGGCGAAGTCAGGGCTGATCAGGAGCAGTGTGGCGTTGCGCACCTTCGAGTCGGAAAAGATGCGCAGCGCTTCGGCCTGACCTTTGGCGATCGACAGATATCCAGAAACATGAACGATCAGTGTATCGCCATCGGGGATGCCCAGCCGCTGGCGAAAGTTTGGATCGGGGGGTCGGTTGAATTCTTCTTCCGAGGCACCGTTGGGGATGACCGCGATTCTGCTGACCCCTTCCCGGCGGGCGAAGTCGATGTCACGGTAGGAGTTCGAGAGAAAGACGCAGGCATCGTAGTTACGCATCCACTCTCCCATGCATCTGAAGTAGGCGGCAAAAGCAGGATCATCGAGAGCCGAAAAGCCTGTGGGTACGAAAACCTTGCGAGCCCGCAGCTTTGGCAGCAGTGGCAGGGCAAGGTCCGTTGCCCATTGCTGGGCGGCAAAATTGACAATCACGTCGGCGTCGCATTCCAGGAGGAAACGCTGATAGCCCGAAACATCTCCCCACACGCCTACAGCGCTCTTGCCGTGAACATGAAAGCCGCGGAGGTGAACACCTTCAATTTCAGTGCTGCTTCTGGCAGGATCGCTGCGGGTTGCCACGGTGACGTGATGACCTCGCGCCACCAGTCGTTCGGAGATCTGTCGAACGACTTCTGACATCCCATGTCGCGCCGGAAGGTAAGACTCGACCGTATGCAGAATCTTCATGACCCGAGACCGATGGGCGCAGTTTACGCTTGCGCGGGAGGAGCGGGATACACCAGAGTCATGCCCGGCAGGCTCAGGCCGCTTTGCACAGTCTGGAATCGACCGGGGTGAGCCCTCAGCAACTCCTGAATCGCGAGATAAGGACCGATGTTGTAGCCGGACTCTGGAGACTGGTACAGAGTGTCGTGCAGCAGGATGTTGGGCTGTATCTGTTCAGGGGTCGGGACGGCACACCTCGCACTCCAGCCCTGCTGAACCCTTCACGGCAGCTTGATTCCCGGTTGCATCTCAGGCAGAGACCGCCTGTGATGAGCACCACTCCTGCTGGGATTGCAGAAGCGGACTGGCTGGCGACACCTGCTGCCGTCAGAGCCTTCATCCTGGCCCAGCA
>Ga0172376_10009058_pt1 | contig 10305 bp, 8 predicted proteins | sample Lak35m_FD_121114 | JGI IMG/M metagenome (GOLD analysis project Ga0172376, IMG submission 121114) | Freshwater microbial communities from Kabuno Bay, South-Kivu, Congo - kab_092012_35m | ecosystem: Environmental > Aquatic > Freshwater > Lake | place: Democratic Republic of the Congo: South-Kivu... | reverse complement strand
ACGTATGTCCATTGGCTGCAGATAGATACCCAGAAAGACTTAAAATGCCAGTCATAGTTCCTGTTTTTGCGCGTATCAAGCCCTTTTGTGATGTTGTAGTAAAACGTCGTTGTAATGTTCCATCTGTGCCTGAAACTGGCAGTGCAGCAATAAACTCATAGGTAATTGGAAATTTTGTATAAATATAACGCAATAAATTGACTGTTTGTTGAGCACTTACGCGATCTTGTTTAGACAAGCCTGAGCCATCAACGAATTCTGCATGAGTTAAGTTGACGCCGGTTTGCTGCTGTAGGAATTGTTTCATTATTGTATTAGCTTGTTGCCAATCGACTGGCGAACCATTAATTTTCGAGGCTGTATAAAGGAATAAACTGTCTGCAAAAACATTGTCAGATGGTTTTAAGGTGTCAGCTATTAATTGATGCAATGGCTTTGATGACTGAGAAGCAAGGACTAAGGTTGCGTCTGGCAGACTGCCTTGAACAATTTGTCCGTTAAAGGTGATTTGTTGAGCCTGGAGCTGTATTTTAACTAAATCCTGGAGGTACTGAAGCGGATTTTGGATGGGGATTTGTTGCTCTAAGGCCCTCGCTCCACTGCCAATTGCACCAGAAGCGGTGAGATGATTGTCCATGTCCAATTTATAACTGATTGCAGACTGTGTAGGTTTGATGGATGTTTTAACAGTGTTATCAATTGTAATTACATTAGGAGGGGCGCTGACATCGACAATTGCGGTGTCATTTGGATTTCTACCTGGATTGACAATCAGAGTCACTCGATTTTCGTCAATAATAATAGGGGCAATAGGAGCGCCATAACTATGCGATTTATCTCGTGGATCTCGGCCTGGAGGATAGGGGGCGGCTGTGGCATTGGCATTCACAAGGACAATATTTCCGCTAATTCGCTTGATGCCCCATTCAGACAAAGTAGATAACAACGAATTTAAATTCTTACTCGTAAAAGACGGATCACCAGGTAGCGTAAGATAAATCGAACCATTTAGCGTACCAGTATCAAGCGCAGAAGCATCGGTACGTAATTGCCGTTGAAAACGGTAATCTGGCCCTAGGGCCATTAAGGCTGCAGCCTCTGAGAATAACTTCATATTACTGGCAGGAATTAATGGGCGATTGGCATTCCGCTCATAAAGTTGTTCGCCAGTATTTAAGTCAAACACAGAAATGCTGATGTTGATCATTGGATCAACATCATTGATAATATTATTCACATTACCCTGGGTCGACGTTGCGTAGGTTTGTGTAAAAAATAAGGCCACCAAAATCACGGTCAAGAATTTTTTCATTGAGTATCGATCCTTGTTTTTAATTATTCCTCATCGGTTGACTGTTAATCATAACGCAAGCCCATTTTTTCCAAAAGTCCAGAAAGCGTATCATTATCATAGTATCTTATTTTTAACCAACCGCCTTGGGTATTTTCATGTAAGAATTGGACCGGAGAACCTATTTGTTCTGCGAGTTGTGTTTCGAGACGAGTGATGTCTAGCTGGGGTTGATTTTTGAGAGAGAAAGATTTGCTTGCACGGACTTCTTCTTCCAGTTTACGAACAGACCATTGATTGTCGATAATCTTCTTTGCTAATTCTTTTTGCTGGTATTCTTCTAATCCAACCAACATACGAGCATGACCAAGGGATATTTTTTCTTGATGAATCTGTTCCTGCACTGATTTGCAAAGTGTTAATAAACGAAGTAGATTCGCAATATGGCTTCTTGATTTTCCAACCAAAATCGCCAACTCGGATTGATTAAAGTGAAACTCTGAAAGAAGCCGTTGGTAGCCATTGGCTTCATCAATCAAGCTTAAATCTTGGCGTTGAATGTTTTCAACGAGCGTTACCGCTGCAGCTTGTTTGTCGGTATATTCTCCGATTAGGCAAGGTACTTCTGATAATCCAGCAATCATTGCAGCACGCCACCGACGTTCTCCTGCAATAATTTCGTATATTGATTCCGAGAATTTTCTTACGACCAGCGGTTCAATAAGTCCTTGCGTCATTATCGATTGCGCAAGTTCTTCTAACCCTGCTTCATCGAATAAGGTACGAGGTTGATACTGACCGCGTTGCAGACAATCAATAGGAATATTCTTGAATTGAGATGGCATTTTACTTCCCTTGCTTGAAATGGTCAGTAGGTGATGATTCAAAATTGTATGTTTTTTTCTATCAGAAACCAAGTTAAAAACCTTATTATGTAAATTATAAGAACTCTATTTAAAATATAACGCTTTTGTGATAATATAATGTCCATTTGAGGATTAATTCACCACAACCCGTCTTCACCTCTTAGCGACTGGGGAGACAGGTTGTGTGTTTTTGGAAATGAATTTTAGATTAATAGGAACCAAATATAATGAAGGTGTTTATACATTTTTTTTTCTCCTTGTTATTTTGTGCTTGCGCTGGACTTCATGCAACAACCCCGGGATCTTATGTTGGCGCAGGCGCAGGTTATAGTGTTGCTGGCTCTGAAGAAGGCGCGAGAAAAATGGAAAATGGAGGTCCAGCTGGCCGGGCTTTCCTGGGATATAATTTTAATCATTACCTTGGTATTGAAACTAATTACACAAGTATTTACAAAACAAAATATGCTGTAACTGATTATGAGCATCAAGATAAATTCACGTTGGAAAATAAGATCAATGCGTTAAGTTTGGTTGCAAAAGGCTATCTACCAGTGCCTATGAGTAGAACTTTGAACGTATATGGATTGATGGGAGCGGCACAAATATACAGCAGCATTAGTACAAAATTCACGTATATGGATTTTTTAAAAGAATCTAATAAAGGATTTGTTCCAACTGCTGGTGTGGGGGCAACCTATGAAGTCAGTCCAAGATTTACCACGGGTTTGGAAGTATCTGGATTTGGCGAAAAAAAAGGCGATTACAATCATTTTGGTGTGCCACAAACAACTTTAACAACATTAAATTTAGCTTATAAATTTTAACTATACCCTAGTGCTTTTTTAGAACACTATAAAAAAACCCATCCATATTATTTTCTCCTGGAATGATTTGTCTACCAAATTTTAATGGATGTCCCCATTCTACATCTTGAGGCAGATATTCTGCATCCGGATTTTGTTTAACAAATTGGGCGATTTGTTGTTCATTTTCTTCTGGCATAATTGAACAAGTTGCATACACCAAAAGTCCTCCTGATGATAATAGAGGCCATAAAGATAAGAGTAAATCTCCCTGTAGTGATGCAATTGCTTTTATTTCATCTGGTGTCCGTAATAATTTAATGTCAGGGTGTCTTCGAATAACACCAGTCGCGGAGCAAGGTGCATCTAAAAGAATTCGGTCAAACAGGTTGCCATCCCACCAATTAGTTGGTTGAAGAGCGTTCCCTGCGATTACCGTTGCAGTGAGCTGAAGTCGATCAAGATTTTCTTTTACTCTTTTTAGGCGAAAAACATCGTTATCTAATGCAACACATTCTGTCAAATGAGGTTGTTTTTCTAGTAAATGACAGGTTTTTCCTCCAGGGGCACAGCAAGCATCAAGGACTCGGAGTCCTGGTTGGAGATCTAATAATGTTGCTGCGAGTTGCGCTGCTTCGTCTTGTACGGAAATAAAGCCCTCAGAAAAATGAGGTAAATCAGAAACATTGCAAGGTTCCTTTAATCGAATACCTTGTCGCGAAAATGACACGGCTTCCGCATGCATCCCTATTTCATTGAGTTGCACTAAATAATCCTCGACCGTTGTATAACGTTGATTGACACGTAAACACATAGGGGAGCGTTCATCGTTTGCAAGACAAATATCTTTCCAGTGATCTGGCCATGCGTTTTTAACACGCGTGATAAACCATTGAGGATGGCCGTATTTAAATACAAAATTTGTCTTCATCTCTGCTAGTAATGTTTCTTTTTCACGGCAATAGCGTCTAAGTACCGCGTTGACTAATCCTTTTGCCCAGATTGCTTTCAATGGAATTAATAACGCAACGGTTTCTTTAACCGCAGCATATTCGGCAACATCCATATAATGTAATTGGTAAAGACCAAGAAGTAACGCTACCCAAGCAATGGTAGATTTTGGTCGTCTAGTGACAAGTTTATCGGCTAAACTTTGTAAACGAAAATAGTGTCGACATACCCCGAAACAAAGCTCTTTGGTAAAAGGAGATAAATTTTGTGTGTTTTGTAACAAATGAGTTAGTGGTATCGCTTCGTCGATTAACTCACGAAGGATAATGGCGGCCTGGAGGCGTTCATTTGATTTCATTTTAATACCACATTGATTTCTAATTGTCGGTGATTGGAATTCTGCCAATCTTTTACTGACATTGCTTTTCCACCCGCGAATTGCAACTGTTCAATTAAAAGGGTTTGATCTCCCGTTGCAACTGATATGCCATCTTTGTTGATGGCGATAATAGTTCCAGGGACTGCGTGGCTTTGTGTGTTGATAACACGCGCTTTATGAACTCGTACAGTACTTTCTTTTGTATGAGTATAAGCAATTGGCCAAGGATTAAATGCACGAATTTGACTATCAATTGCTTTCGCTGAAAGTTGCCAATTGATAGCGGCATCGCCTTTGCTAATTTTAGGAGCGTACGTTGCTAAATGATGATTTTGGGGTTCTGGTGTTAAATGACGAGTAGATAAATCATCTAAAAGTGTAAGCAACGGTTTTGTCGCAAGTTGAGCAAGTTTGTCGTGTAGTGTTCCTGCTGTTTCGAAAGGTTCGACTCGGCAAGAAACGGTTTTGAATACAGGACCAGTATCCATTCCTTTGTCCATTTTCATCAATGTAATTCCACTTTCTTGGTCTTGATGCAAGATCGCTTGTTGAATTGGCGAAGCGCCACGCCAACGGGGGAGTAGTGAGGCATGGACATTGATGCAACCATGGCGTGGTATGGTCAGTACGGCTTGTGGTAAGATAAGTCCATAAGCAATAACAACCAAAATATCAGGAGCTAATGCGGCTAATTCATCAATCGATTGTTGTTTTTTAAAATCAATTGGCTGGTATACGGGTAATCCGTGTTTTTCTGCCCATAATTTTACAGGTGTTGCTTGTGGCTGATGACCACGTCCTGATGGCCTGTCAGGCTGTGTGTAGACTGCCGTTACTGAGTGTTCGGAATGAAACAGGGCATCGAGGCATGGTAATGTAAAATGAGGTGTTCCTGCAAATACAATATTCAATTTAAGATAGTCTCAATTAGAAATAGATAAAGCTTTATCGGAATTATATACGCAAGCTCTTTCAAAATGCTAGGTTTTGGGCGACTTGTTCTCAGAACCGGAGGAAAAAAATCATTTCGATCTTGTAACAAAATGATTTCTATGTTTCCATTTTAAGAAGTGTTGAGCAAGTTATCCTTCAATAAGGAATCATTTTGATACGTTTTTCGATAAATTACTTAGGGAAGTGGGTTGTGATTGTTTCCTGGTTTTTTTTGCTTACAGCATGCCACCATCGCGTGTCTTCTGTGTATACTACAAATCAGCCCAACCCATTGCCTGCGCGGGCTAATGTTCTGGGAGATCCTGGAACCATGATGATATTAAATCGTCTTACACGTAAAGGTGTACAGGTGATTACAATTGGTCAAGACTACCTTATTAGTATTCAGGCAAGTCGTTTATTCGCAGGACAATCTCCTCGGATTTTGTGGCGATCTTACGCGACTTTGAATGATGTTGTTTGCTACATTAAGCAGTTTCGTACGGTTGGTGTTAGTGTAACGGCGTTTAGTAGTAAATATGTATCACCAACACGTGAGCGAGCATTAACTTCAGCAAGAGCTCGCGCAGTTGCAGATTATTTGTGGTCACAAGATATTGACAGTCGTTTCATTTTTACACGAGGATTGGGGAGCGATAAACCCATATCTGCTATGATGCAAGGTGGCGATCACTCGGAGAATGCAAGAATCGAGATTACTTTTAGAAATGCAGTGGCTTAAGATGGGGTATGCATGAGTCAAGAAAATTGGAATTTAATTAAATCGTCGAAGCGATTTAATGTCGATATTTATCGCCGATTGATTCGATGGCTTGTGTTTTCACTAGCACTTAATGTTATGCTGTGTTTATTAGTGTCTCGTATTTATTTTACGAGACCAGATTTTAATTTATATTCAACGGATGGTGTGACTCCGCCAGTGAAGCTCAAAGCATTGGCAGCTCCAAATGAAAGTAATATACCTTTGCTTTCAAGTTCACCGTCACGTGTTAACATAGAAAAACCATTGCCTGAGTAATGAGGGGTGATTAATGTTGATAGATCGCCTAAGATGAGTTGGTTGAAGAGGATATTATGTCTGAAGATGATGCATTGACAACCGTTGTCACAAGAAATCGTTTCTATCACGATGGTCAACACAAATTAATGCTTGTTTTGTTAATCTCGCTTGTATCTAATTTCACTTTAATCGCTGCGATTACGTATTTGTTTACTCACCCTCCATTACCCAAATATTTTGCAACAAGCATCAACGGTCGTATTACACCACTTTTTCCCTTGGATATGCCGAATCAATCTGATTCATCAGTGCTGCAATGGGCTAACCAGGCAGCGACAGCGGCATTTACTTATAATTTTGTGAATTATCGTACTGAATTACAGGCGTCTTCTGGTTTTTTTACGCCGGATGGTTGGTCACAGTTTTTATCGGCGCTAAAAGATTCAAACAATTTAGATGCCGTAAAAGCAAAAAAGTTAATTGTTTCAGCCGTTCCTACGATGGCTCCTGTTATTTTGCAAAAAGGCCAACTGAATGGTGTTTATTCTTGGCGAATTCAAATGCCTATATTGGTCACGTATCAATCAGCAAGTGAGTTTTCACAACAAACCAATGTGGTTACAATGTTAGTTACTCGGATTCCAACGGAGAATTCCCCTCGAGGAATTGGTATTGCTCAGTTCGTTGTTGGGCCAGCAAGTGGTGGGGTGACAACTTGATAAGGTTTGAAGGAAAAAGCATGCAGCAGTGGTTTTTACAAACTGTTCTTATGGGTACTTTTATTCTAGTTCCATTGACGGGAAAAGCGGCTGATTCTCAATCTGCTCAGCAGGCACTTGAGCAACTACGGATGCTGCAACAACGCCTTTCGAAAAAAAATCCTGAACAATCTCAAAATGCAGAGACGTCAAAATTACCTCCTGCAGGTGCAACGTTACGGGTTCCTTCTTTTCAGCCGTCGAGTGGTGGATCTGCAAATACGAATAACTCAGGGAATGGTGAAATTCTATCGTCTTCTGATGCTGAAGTAGTTAATGACTTGGCGTTTAAAGATGTCGCGAATCAATTGTTTCCATTATCTCCTGAGCAAATTATTCGTCTGAAACAAATGTATCATACCTCAGAATATGCTCAGGCCTCTTCTGCTGGAACGCCACCTAAACCCACGGCAACATCCCAATTTGTGAATTTGTCACCTGGTTCAACGCCACCAGTGATTCGATTATCACAAGGGTTTGTATCGTCTTTAGTATTTCTCGATTCTACGGGTGCCCCATGGCCTATTACGGCGTATGATTTAGGTGATCCAACGGCATTTAATATTCAGTGGGATAAAGTTGGTAATACGTTGATGATTCAGGCTAATAAATTATACACTTACGGCAATTTGGCAGTAAAACTGCAAGGCTTAAATACCCCCGTAATGTTAACCTTAATTCCAGGGCAAAAGGCAGTTGATTATCGCGTTGATTTAAGAATGCAAGGCTATGGCCCTAATGCGAAAAGTATGCCAACGGAAGATGGTATTCCTCCTGCTGCAAATGATCTGTTGTTACATGTGTTAGAAGGTGTTCCTCCCAATGGTAGCACTCGTTTGAGTGTAAGTGGTGGTGATGCGCGAGCTTGGTTGTTTGATGAGCGAATGTATGTCCGAACTAACCTCACTATTCTTTCTCCAGGTTGGATTGGCAGCATGACAAGTGCGGATGGTATGCATGCTTATGAAATGCAAAAGGCACCTGTTTTATTAGTTTCTTGGCATGGAAAAATCATGCAGCTTAAGGTGGAAGGGTTATAAAAAATGGCGGCCAAAAAAGATAACATTAAAGCACTTTTCTCGAATACTCGCTCTAGAGTTATTATTTTATTTACAGTGTTTTTAATGTTTCTGACAATCATAATTGGATATTATAAATTTAAAACACCATCGGTTGGAAGTATTGCGAGTGGCAGTCTTTCTGGCGGACCGGGTGGAATTCAATCAATTCCAGGTTCTGCCAATCCAACGGCGCAGTATGCTTATTTGCAAGAAAAACAGAATGTTGAGCAAGCTCAAAAAGCCGCGAAATCAGGAGGGAGCGCGATTCCTACAATAGTGCGCTCACAATCATTTGGTGGAGGCGTTGAAGCGGTTGGACCACAAGGGGGCAAAGGGCTGTTGGGATTCTCGTCTTTATCTCTTGAGAGTACTGAAGGACCACAGCAAAGTTTATGGATCCAACAATTGAAGAAAGCGAACTGTAGCAAGGCTTCTGTTACCGCGGTACTCGCACAAGGAGCGGGTTTGTCGGATCTAAAAACAGTTTGTAGCTGTATTCAGCTAAAAGATAATGGTTATCCTCTTCAAGAATTACAGTCAATTTGTTCTTGTGCTGATTTAAAAGCAGCAGGATTTCCTGTTTCACAATTTCTCGCGGCAGGCTATTCTGTCGAGCGCCTTCGTCTATGTGGATTTGATGCATGTAAAATGAGTGCAGCTGGAGTTTCTGCACAAAAAATGAAAGACGGTGGATATTCGGATGGCGAATTGAAAGGGGCTGGTTATTCTGAAGCAGATATCGATCATTCAAATATGCTCCCGCCTGGTATTTCTCAGGAAGCTGTTCTTAAAGCAGGTTGTTCAGCAGAGGCACTTGAAAAATTAAAAGCTCAAGGAGTGAGTGCGAGTGCAATTCGACAAATCAGCGGTTGTAGTGCAGCACAACTGAAGGCCGCAGGTTTTACAGCAAAACAGTTAAAAGACGCAGGTTTTGATGCCAAACAGCTAAAAGATGCAGGTTTTGATGCTAAACAGCTAAAAGATGCAGGTTTTGATGCCAAACAGCTAAAAGATGCAGGTTTTGATGCTAAACAGTTAAAAGATGCAGGTTTTGATGCCAAACAGCTAAAAGATGCAGGTTTTGATGCTAAACAGTTAAAAGATGCAGGTTTTGATGCTAAACAGTTAAAAGATGCAGGTTTTGATGCTAAACAGTTAAAAGATGCGGGTTTTGATGCTAAACAGCTAAAAGATTCAGGTTTTGATGCTAAACAGCTAAAAGATGCGGGGTTTGATGCTAAACAGCTTTTGGCGACAGGTTTTAGTCCTAAAGAACTTCTGGCGGCTGGCATTAGTCCTCAAGAACTTCAGGATGCGGGTTTTGATGTTAATTCCCAACTTCAAGGACTACCGAATGCAACAATTCCCTCATTAGAAGGGCAGGGATCAAGTCAATCTGCACGCGCCGCAGCAAATGAAAGGCAATTACAACAAGTTTTGAACCAGCAAAAAATGCGAATGGCTCAACAGCAATATCAGCAAAAAATACAGGAACGTACTGGGCTGATGAATAGTGCTGCTAATCAAGCACTTCAGGGATGGAAAGTTGGATATGCGCAAATATTGGTTGAAGGTTCGAATGCAGAAAAAGAAAAAGCAGAGGCATCGCATCTTACCAGTATTAGCAAAGGTGATTATTCTAAGACGGCTGATGGTAATATCATGCAAAAATCAGCTGCTCCTCCTCCATCTATTCGAGCAGGAGATATTTTATTTGCAGTTTTAGACACATCTGTTAATAGCGACGAACCAAGCCCTATTTTGGCAACCATTGTTTCGGGTCAATTTAATGGGGCGAAACTTATTGGTAGTTTCAACTTACCTGCAAATGCGAATAAAATGGTCATTACCTTTAATATGATGTCGATACCAGGAGCAAATAAAACAACTTCAATTAATGCCTACGCAATTGATCCCAATACAGCACGTACCGCTCTAGCCAGTAGAACAAATCATCATTATTTAATGCGCTATGGTTCGCTTTTTGCTTCGACCTTCCTTGAAGGATTTGGTAATGCGATCCAATCGGCGAATACAACGGTTACTGTTGGTGCAACAGGCGGTCAGACTGCGACAACTATTTCAAATGGTGTTGGCCGTTCTACTTTAGAAAATGCGGTTATTGGATTAGCAACCTTGGGTAAAAGTTGGGGCGAAGTGGCGATGAAAAAGGTCAACACGCCGGTTACAGTTGATGTATATTCGGGTACTGGGTTGGGCATATTATTTACGCAGGATGTTT
>Ga0172376_10009056_pt1 | contig 10306 bp, 8 predicted proteins | sample Lak35m_FD_121114 | JGI IMG/M metagenome (GOLD analysis project Ga0172376, IMG submission 121114) | Freshwater microbial communities from Kabuno Bay, South-Kivu, Congo - kab_092012_35m | ecosystem: Environmental > Aquatic > Freshwater > Lake | place: Democratic Republic of the Congo: South-Kivu... | reverse complement strand
CCAGGCATATTAAAATGAGCGCTTGTATCTAAACCTAAATTATCTGCAGTTTGTTTAGTAGTTGCTCCTTGTTGTAATGGAAAGTCTTTACCAACATTTTTTCCACCTTTAGATAAAGTAAATATTAGCTCTTTATAATTTTCGCCGCCTGGTAATGTATATCTGTCATATTTTGTAGAATAAAAACCACCAACAAATTCCTCTATATCTCTAAAATCAAATTCATATCTATTTTGAATATCATCTTCATTCAATCTTATTACATATTCATTATGAAACTTCCTTAAATTTTCCTCATCAAGAAAAATCTTTTCTTCATTCTTCATTACAAGACCTTGTTTTTTTATTGTGTCTTGCAACATCATGAAATCATCTTCAGAAAATAAAAGTCTTTTTACATCGCTGTAATTAACATCCGAACCATGCCTATTTCTAAAATTATCTCCATTTTCATTTATAAAATTTATAACTAAAGTATCTCTTTCATCGTTAGTTAATCTTTTTTTTGATTTAGCAAAATAAATATCTCCAATTCTATATTGATTTTGTATTTCGCTTCTAAAAAAACTTATAGGTAATATTTCTCCTGAATAAAAAAATTCATCATATAATCCTGCATCTGACATTAACCGCTGTGTGTTATAAGTAAATTTAGAACTATTAGCATTTCTGATTAAATTATAATTAATGTCATCAAAACGAGTGCCGCCATTTTCAGCTATCGCATTTTGAATTTCTTTATAAGCGTAATATGCTCTATCTCCTGTATCGTAATTTTGATCTCTAAACCATTCAAGAATTTCATCATCAGATTTTTTTGACATAAAATTTCTTGGCAATTGCACTTCATTAACATCAAGTCTATTGGCTTGAATAAAATCTGAAATCTCTTGTTTTGTTACTGATGGTTTTCCTTTTAAAAAATCATCAAGTCCAATCCATTTCATTTCTTGCTGCGTAACACCTGGAATATTTTTTATTGTTCCTAAAATTTGATCGCCTGGAGCTTTGTTTGGAATTTTCTCAATTGCATCAACAACAGCTGATTTAAACACAGGTGCTAGTTCATTAACAACTTTTGGTACCAGCGGATTTGCCATCGCCTCTCCGCTAAATTCCTTTTTTATTGCACCGCCAATCTGAGTTAATTTGTTTCCAAATTGATCGATACCGCTTCTTACATCATCAAGAATTGTTGGTTCTTGATTTTGTATTGTTTCATCTTTTGGATTTAAAATTGTTTGATCGGTAATTTCTCCAATAGTAGTTGCAGATCCTGTTGCAACGGCTCCACCTGGAATTGCTTTACTAAAAGCTGGTACATTTCTTTTTAAAAATAATGCCGTATTAATAATTGGACCAATCAAAGTGGTAAGTCCTGTAGTTTCGAATGCTTGGTAAGCTCGATCAAATATTTCTCCTTCAGGAGTATCTGGTAAAGCACCAAAAAAATCTTTTAAACTTTTAATTGCTGCACTATCAAAAAATAAACTGCTTTCACTTTGACCGTCTGCAGTTTGTTGTTTTGGATCAAAGGCAATACCTGAAGATAAACCTACAGATAAAGGAATTGATATTGTTTTAGGTAATCCTATTTTATCAAGTGTTGAATAGATTGGTGCAAAATAAGGATAATCCTGTGCTATATAACTTACAAAATCTGATGCTTTGTTTGGATCTCTACCTTTTTCCATTTTAAAAGCATTTGCATAAATATCTTTAAACATCGTGATTTTATTTTTAATATTTTCATCTGCTTGTTGTGAAAATTTATAAATATCATCAAAACGATCTTCTCCTGGCTTTGCTCCAATAAGGCGAGAAAATGCAGGAAGTAAATTAACTCCAAGTCTTGCTCCGTTCATTCCACCTAATACAAGTCGGTACAGCGCTTGATCTGGAAGATCTGCAACAAAATTATAAACATCTTTTACATGTTCAAGATTTATTTGTTTATTTTTTGGATCATCTTTATTTAATTGTACAACTGCAGCATTTGGATCACGAGTAATACCAATCAGCTCTGCAGGATCTACATTATTTTCTTTAAAGAAATTATATTTACGATCTCCAAATAATTTTTCTTGATCTTTAATTGGCTGATAAAGACTTTCAATAATATTAAAGCTGCCAACGCCTAAATTGTTTTCTTCGTTCATAAATTATTGCCCAGGTAAAAATGATTTATTTTGTTTTATGCTGCCTTTTGATTTTGACTTGTCATCTTGTGGTGCTTGAAAACCAAAGAATAGATTTTTATCTTTACTAATATCTGCAATATCTTCTATTAAATCAAATTGAGAAAGTTCTCTGTCTAAAGTCTTAAAATTAATTTTACCTGTTTTATATTCCTCAGCTAAATCTTTTCTTATTTGTTTAAAATTATCTTTATAATTTTCTTGATTAAATTCTTTAAACCTTGGAGCAAATCTTTCTGGCTGTGGCATTTGAGTAATTTTAGGTATAAATTTTTGCTCATCTTTAATAGCTGCTACATAAGCATCTTCAGGTTTCATTTTTTCATCATAAACAAAACTCTTGTAACGCTCTGCTGCTCTTACCGCTCTTGCTTTTGCATCGCCTGCATCTTTATTGAATGCAAATAATACACCTGTTGGATCGCCTACATCTGCTTGCAATATTTTTAAATAATTCTGGAAATCTCTAAAACCTTTACGATCTTCTTTAGATTTATTTAATATTTCATTAAATTTAACTAAATCATCTACCTTTAATCGTTTCATAATTGTTAGATCGGCATTAACGATTTCTTGTAAGGTATCAATTTTATCTACGCTATCAGCAACTGCGATTTGAACATTTAATTCATTTAAAAATTGTTCATCAGTTAAAATTTCAGATTTTGTATAAGTTTGCACAAGTCGTGCATATTGAGCTGAATTGATTGAACCTTTATTTCTAAGATCATAAATAAAATCTAAATCTGGTCTTGCCTCAATTGCTTCTTTGTCATTAGGATTTTTATTAGCATTATTGATACGAGTTGAAAGTTCAGCAAAATAAGTATTTTGTAATTCTGTCGTTGCTCGAATTTCAAACTTTTCTCGATCAAGTTTTTTAGTGGTTTCTGATACTAATCTTGCTTTGGCATTTTCTAAAATTAATGCAGCTCTTTTTTCACCAAATATATTTGCAATAGTTTCAGCGTTGTTAATTGTAAGCAAAGGATCAATCTTATTATTATTTTCAATAATAAATCTTAAAGATTGTAAATTTTTATCTTTAACAATTTTATCGTATTCCTTTGCATCGTAGATACTTCTAAATGCAGGATTTTTTATAAAATTATCAAACTCATCATCACCTAATTTAGCATCATAAGCATTAGTAACGGTTGCTCGTTTTAAATTTAGTTGAGTTAAATAATTATCATTTGTTACTTCAGTTTTTTTAATACTGTTTTCAGTAATCTTTGCTGAAAGTTTTGGCAGTAATTCTATTTGTTGTTTAACAAGCCAAGTATTAATTTTATCTTTAGCATTACGACTGATGTCTGGATATTGAGATAAAAAATCTTTTTCTTTAATTGTATCTCTAAATATTTGTGCGCCTTTTAATACGTTTGTTTCATTAGATGCTGCAGAATAGATTGTTGAAAGCTCTGGAGATATTTTACTTATAATATCTAAATAAGTGCTGTTATCTTCTTTATCTTTTTGATCTTCGTAAATCTTAAGTAATTGTTTTCCAATATTACCAATTCCTGTTGCTTGCTCAGTTGCAAGTGACAATGGTAAAGTTAAAGATGCTGATTGTGGAACTTTTAATCCTTCAGGCTGCGTTATTACTTCTGAAATTTTAAGAATAGCCATAATTAACCTTTTTTCAAATATTTGTCGTAAAAACCGTAACCCATATTGGCATCGCTTAATAAACTACCAACGGCTGCAATATATTGACTGCGTGCTGTAAGATTGGCTTTGTACAATTCACCTTCTCCTTGTGAACGCAACATGATTGCTTCGTTTTGGATGTTTTCACTTTCGGTGATTGCATTAAATTCTGCTGTTGCAATATTAAATGCTTGGATATTTTTATTTTCTAAACCCACTAAATAAGGAGTGGTACCAGATCTAAATTCTGCACCTGATTTTAAAGCGTTAACTAAAAATTGTGAATATTCAGCTTCTTGTTTTCTTACAATTTGTGGTCTTGTAACTACGTTAAATATTTGTCGTCTTTGTTCTTTTTGTTTTTCTTTAAGCGCTGCTTGTTGTTGATAAACTTTATTATTATAATTACCAATTGCTCTAGCACTTTCAGCTGCTGCGATATTTCCTAAAAAACTCATATTTTATATATTTTAGCCATGCGGTAGTAGTTAGTTTTATCTGGACCGTATTGCACCATTACTCCTTCTTCTTGAAGTCCAAGCCATTTTGCAAAACGTATGCCAAGTTTAAAATCCTCTTTTACTGCTGTCTGTAATCTCCAGATTTTATTGTTAATACAAAGCATATCCATTCTACGTTTAACAAGAATGGCAGCTCTAATTTTGTGTTTAAATATTTCCTTACTTGATAATACCCAGCCTTCCGCACAACCTTGCCAGAGTGGATAAATTCCACCTGATACAATTGGCTGCTCATTGGCTAGTAAAGTAAATGAAAGTCCTGGTGCAGCAATATCAATTCTGTTTTCGTAATTTTCTGCATCCTGATCCATCAACGGATCATTCATTCCGTAATTTATAATTTCCGTTCCATGTGTAGAACGATACGGAATAACTTTATAATTAACCATCAGATGTTACAACGGTTGGATAAATTGCAAGAACTGAACAAGGTAAAGCCTGTTCTTGTTTTACAAAAATAAATCCATCAGTATTGTAATCATCTCTAAATTCTATTTCCTTATCACCTGCTAAAAAAGTTGAAACAGGAGTGTCCATTGGATCCGATGAACTTCTAAAAGGTATAGTTTCTAAATTATCTAAATCTGGTCCAACTTTAACTCCAACAGTTTCAAATAATCTAAGAACAACTTTTGAAATTCTTTTAGTTTTACCTTGTGAAGTTCCTTCTTCAGCACCTCCTTCAATTCGCATTGTCTGAAGTACACTTGAATAATTTAAACCTACAACTGCTTTATTTATATATCGATCTAAACTTATAGCACCTGATGATACAGTTTTATTAGCGTGCGTTGCACCATCTGCCAGGATACCAACAGATTGTGCTTCAAGATGTGATAATCCTGATAATGAATTTACAACTTGTTTTACAGTAGCACCTGTTGTGTGCGCTGCTGCAGCGGTGCTGTTAAATCCTCTGGTGCAGCCTGTTAAAGTATTTGTCGATTTACCTGAATAAGAAATACGCTCACTATCAATTAAAATAGTTCCTGATGCAGTAAATGAACTAGCATCGGTTAATGTAATTGAAGTTGTTGAATTATTAATACTGCCATTTAATGTAGTAGATGGTCCTGTGTAAGTTAAAAAACTATCTAAAAATTTAAAGTCTGTAGAGTTCGTTTCATCAAAATCAAAATCAGAAAAACATTCAATATATCTTTTAGTTGATCCATTAATGGTGCGCTTTACAATTACCCATAATTCATCTTCATCTAAAGTTCCTGAAATAGATGCAATACTTTCAACAATACCAAATTGACTTGTTCCAAAAGAACCGCCTAATTTATGTTTATGCCAAGCAACTACATTTTCAGATCTTTGATAAGTAAGACCAATTAAAATTCCATCATCTCGAACAGCCCACAAAATACTTGAAGGTTCTTGCTGATAAGTAAATTCATTTATTCCGCTATCAGTTACAGCATCATTTAAAATACAAAGATCAGGTGCGACATAGCCGTCACTATCGAAATTGTATGCTAACTCTCTAAATTTCCTTTTTGCTTTTTGTAAAAAGATAACTGCATTACCAACAGGTAAAGCATCAACATCGGCAGTTCCAAATGAACTTTGTTTTTTAATTGTTAAGTTTGTTGGTGTAACTGCAGCATCCGTTCCATCTGCTGTTACTGTAAATTCTCCGCCTGTGGTTCCTATAATTAATGTTCGTTGTGCTTTTAAATATCGAACTCTATTTACCTGATTAGAAGCGATTGTATAAATCATCGCATCATCTGCTAAAGTTCCTGCTGCAAAGTTTTCGTAATCGCCAGATTTTGAAAAATAAATTGTTTGTGGCTCTGTGTTTGTGCCAGCAAAAACTAATCGTTGTTCAAAAAAAGATACACAAGCAGGATGACCTGAAAAATCAGAAAAGGCTCCAAGTTTCCATTTAGTCGTTGCAATATTTTCTGAACTATACACAAAAGCTAAAGTTCTGTGAGTTGCAGCGGTTGTTGAGCTAGTTCCTCTAGTACAGCCTGTAAGACTTCTTGTAGCTGCATCTTTGCCTGTGTAGGTAATTAATTCATCATCAATTTTAACTGTACCTGTTGTTGCGTAATCATCAATTTTATCGACAACAATTGTGGTATCTGATGATGAAATTTCCTTTGAAAGTTTAGATGGATTAACTTTTGGTGCTAATGTTTCAAGTACATCAGCGGTTACCACAGTTGTTGAAGTTCGTGCAGTTATTTCTGCATATCCTAATCCATAACCAATACTAACTAATCTACCCACATCAGATGTTTGAAAGCCTGTATTATTATTAATTCCTGTTACAGCTGATGCAGTAATAGTTATTCCATTTCCTGAAATCGCACTTGCACTTAAAGTCGTTGTTTCAGTATTTTCATCTAAAAATGGACCGTAAGTAAAAAGTAATTCATCTAAACTCCAATTGGTATGACCTGTTCTTGATAATTTTCGAACTTCGTGATTTGGATGACAAATGTATAAAACGTCTGCTGATTGAGCAAATTTAATCTCAAATAATTCAGCCGTTAAATAAGGTGATGCAATTTCATAAGCAGATCCACTTGATAAAATTTGACCTTTGTCTTTATAAAAACGAATGTACTGATTACCAAATTCTAAAATATAAGTTTGTGTTGTTGAAAACTCAAACGGTATTAATCTTGTTTTATTAGCAGAAGTTTTAACTTCACTAATAAATTGTGTACCTACTCTTCTAGTCGCTGCTCCTTGTGGATGGACTAAAAAATTTTCTAAAGTTTTGCAGCCTGTTCTATATTTATCAAAATCAGTTCTGCCATCTAGTTTAGAGCCAAGCTCACCAGATACAAAAGAAGTAAGCGCTAATGTTGTTCGAGGCATTTATAACCTCGCATCTGTGAATTCATTACTTTCAAGTGAACTAATGCTATTTTCCGTTGCATCAATAAATCTTGCTTCTCTTAATCTTTCATCTGCTTGCTCTTGATAATATTTTGCAAGCGTTGCATTATTGGTAATACCGTAAGCAATATCGGCTGCAAGTTGAGCAGCAAGTGCTTCTTGTAAAAAAGTATCGTATTCGTTTGGATCCGTAATTAAAGCAACGTAGAGAATATAAACGGTTGCTTCATCCGTTACTATTTTTCGACCTTCAATGTTATATTTGATATCAGCTTCAATGCTGTCGAGTGCGCCTGTATGTATTTTTAAAACTCTTAAACAATCTGCAGGCAAAGTATAAGCATAAGCAAATTCCACAACAGGTGCCGTTGCATCTTGTGCAAGTTGAACTCTTTTTAATAAACAGTTCCAAGGATGCGATCTAAATATTCTATTTCTAATCGGTTCATATCTTTGATTACAAATTCTTGCATTTTTACTGTCATCCGTAAGAGCTGTAATAGTTGAGGCTCCTAATAAATTTAATGCTGAATTAACTATTTCTACGACGCTTGCCATATATATTTGTCCTTACAATTTAATTTTACTGAAATCGATCCTACGGAGTACCGTTCCTCGAAAACCTTTGCAGCATAAGTGCAACTTTCTAAATCTTTAAAAGCTATCTTTGGCTGAATTATAAAACACTCTTCTAAAAGAGGTGAACACACTAGTCCTATTAAAATAAATTTTATCATGAATGATTGAAGGAGGAGGCAATTGCGCCTCCCCCATTTCGACTAAGAATTAGTCAACAACGTATCTGATTGTTAAATAGATCGTTCCTGTTGCCGCTCCGCCAGCAAGTGTTGCTGTGATTGGCATTCCGTCTTTATTTGCATCTACAACTGAACCAGAACCTAGAGCGATTGTTGCCGCTATGTCTGTTCTTGCTGCTGATGATGTTGAAGTTGCTGCTAAAAAATTAGCCGCTGAAGCAGATACTGTTGTTCCAGCTGCGTTAGTGTGAGCCGCATATCCAACGGATAATGTAGTTGAAGCTCCTAAAGCATCATTTGCTAAGTAACCGTCAATAATTCTTGCACCATTTGGTAGGTTAAAGAATTGTATAACGTCAGCGATTTGAAGTGAGCTTGCTTCGTATTCTGCAAAAGCAATTCTTACTTTTCCGCCTTGTTCATTAGTTTTGATGTTTTCTGAAGGAACATTCTGACTCCATTTAGTTTTTTGAACTGAATATACTGTTGCCATATTTTATTCCTCCTATGCTTCGTGACATTCGATTGATACAACTTTAGCTTCTTCCATTCTGGTTGCGCCAATGGATTGACATACATAGACTTGTGTTGAGTAACCACGATCTGATCGCTCATCAATTCTAGTCATGATGTCTTGTCCAACTGCCATAAGAATTGCATCTTGTGTGTACACAAGTGCTTTTCTTAAACTGCCAGATTTAGAAAGTCTGTTCGACATAATAAAATTGAAACCCATGAATGTATTTAATTCACCATTCACAAGAGCTTTAACTGTATTGTAGTCAGAACTTGTAACGTTTGTATCACCAAGTAAATCGATAACACCTTGTGGTGCTACTATGATGTATCTTGGAATTGAAGGATCTACATCACCACTATCAAGAATTTTTTTAGCATTTCTTAATTTTGTTAATGTTAATCCGTTTGTTGATGCTTCAGTAATTGCATTACCAGCTGTGAAAGAAGTAGATGTACTACCTGTTTCGCCTGTAAATGCTGTTCCTGTTGCAGCGCTTATAATTACATCGTCTTGCGCTCTGCCTAAAGCATAAGCTGCAGCTAAAGCATAAGATGATGTTGGATCGATTAGAGTTCTTAACTTATCTTGATTGTCGATAAGATCAGCATACTCATAATCAGCCAAAGATACTCTTCTTCGTGAATGTGGAGTATCCAACTGAGGCGTTTCTGCGTGGCGTGTTGTTCTTAACACGGCAGCTACGCTACCAACTTGGTCAAAGAAAGCATTTTTTCCTACAACGCTTTCAACTCTCACACTACCTCTAAGAAGAGAACCTTTTTGTTGTGACAACATTTGTACATTGTTTGAATACTGCTGTACAAAAGCTGTGGTTATTTGGTTTGACATATTGTCAATCTCCTTGTTGTTAGTTTAAGTTTTGATTAGTCGGTTCGATTTTCCAGAAATCTGGATCTTGCCTGTGTATTTAACGATTACACTTCATCGTTTATCTTTGAGATCCTTTACGGATTTTCTCAATAGAATTTTTTTTCATTACCCAATCGAAATAATTTTGCGCCACAGGAATTGGATCTAGCTTGATATTCTCAGATGCGAATTCAACAGCTAAACGCAAGCATTCCAGGCGTATTTCGTGTTCGGTTAGAATTTGTTTTTCAACCATTTAATAACTGTCTAAGTTTATAAACTTCATCAACAGCTCTCTTGTGGTTAGGATGACCGCTTGTCCAATAAGGAGAACCTTCTTCCATAAGAACATCTATTTCTCTTTGGATGTCAGCTGCGGTTTGATAGCCAGAACCTTCACCTTTGACAATTTCATCTTCCGATAATTTGTCAGCAAGTTGTGAAAATGCTTTTACTAATAAAACATTATCACCAAGTCTGGACCCATCTTGTAAAATAGTATTATTTAAAAAATCAGCACCTAAAGTTGAACTTGCAAGTCTTTTAGCTTGGTCAAGTTTTTTATTAAACTCTGGTCCAAATTCTTTTTTCAAACTAAATTCTGCTTCTTGTCTAACAGTTGCAGCTTGTGCTTCTTGTTGCTGTACAGAATTTTGATTAAGCTCATTATAAAATTTTATTAATCCTTCTGCTTGTTTAGGAAGTAATCCTAATCTATGTGCAGCTTGATTAAATTCTTTTAACTGATTTGGATCAATTTCCTCTTCTTTAAAAGAATATTTATATTGATCTGGAGTATCTGGCGCACCTAATTTTTTAAATACGGCTTGCCAATCTTCATCTGTTGCATATTTATTAGGAACAGGAATTTTATCCATGCCTACTAATTTTTGTGCGTGCAGATAACTTTTTACAAAACTT
>Ga0172376_10009052_pt1 | contig 10309 bp, 8 predicted proteins | sample Lak35m_FD_121114 | JGI IMG/M metagenome (GOLD analysis project Ga0172376, IMG submission 121114) | Freshwater microbial communities from Kabuno Bay, South-Kivu, Congo - kab_092012_35m | ecosystem: Environmental > Aquatic > Freshwater > Lake | place: Democratic Republic of the Congo: South-Kivu... | reverse complement strand
TAATTAAAAATGTGAAGCACATTACCGTCGTAAGTCAAATTATATTGTTTTAATGGAAGCGCTGATGGTCCATTTATTATGCTTCCATTTGATAAATAAAATTTTGAACCACAAAGTGTATCCTCTGCTGAAATATTATCAGAATTAACAGAAACAATAGCATTTAAATTATTAATTCCTTCAAAAGGGCAGTTTCTTTCATATGCTACAAAATCATCATTGTTTTCGTTTTGATCAATTCTATAAATTATAACGCCACTATTACCCCCTTGTTTATACATCCATCCACCAGGCACCTGCAAACTAAAAAATTCAGGAGTGTTTTTATAAATATAAATATTTACCACTGCATTTACCTGACCTGTTCCGTTATTAGAATTATTATTGTTTTTCTTATCACATGAAAATGCTAAAAGAATTAAAACAAAAGGAAAAAGAAATATGTTTCTCATGACTTTAATTTAATACTCTAAATTAATAAATAACTTTGTATAATTATATTTATGGAAAAAGAAACCTCAAAAAATTCATCAGTTAAATCATCCTCTATATATCTTCCAATTATTTTATCAATTGCCATTATTAGTGGAATTGGAATTGGTTATTTATTCAGTTTCAAAAACAGTAATGATAATGCTGTGATTTCAACCGATAATAAAGGAAAAATTGAAAAAGTTTTAAGTTACATAGAACAACATTATGTGGATAAAATAAAAACTGATTCATTGGCCGACTTAACACTAAGTGCGTTACTAAATAATTTAGATCCTCACAGTGAATACATTCCTGCAAGCGATTTACAAACGGTGAACGAACCTCTTGAAGGAAATTTTGACGGCATTGGTGTAGAATTTAATATTCTAAAAGATACCATAACCGTTGTAAACCCTATTGCCGGTGGACCATCCGAAAAAGTGGGCATTAAAGCAGGAGATAAAATTATTTTTGTAAACAATGAAAAGGTTGCCGGAATAAAAATCAATAACCAGCAAGTTTTTAAAAAACTACGTGGTGAGAGAGGTACAAAAGTTAAAGTCAAAATCAAACGTACAAATTCTGTTCAGCTAATGGATTTTGTAATTACCCGTGGAGAAATTCCAATTTATAGCATTGATGCTTCTTACATGATAAACAACATGATTGGTTACATTAAAATCAACCGTTTTTCTGCCACCACGTACAAAGAATACCTTGAATCTTTTAATAAGTTAAAAAAATCAGGCATGAAAAAATTAATCATTGATGTACGAGGAAATGGTGGTGGTTATTTAAATGCTGCTGTTGATATTATTGATGAACTACTTCCAAAAGGAACTCGAATCGTTTATACTGAGGGGCAAGCCAGTCCTAGAAAAGATTACAAGGCAACTGATAAAGGTGGATTTGAAAATGATGATGTAGTTGTTTTGATTGATGAAGGATCTGCTTCTGCCAGTGAAATTTTAGCAGGAGCAATTCAGGATAACGACCGAGGAGTAATAATTGGAAGAAGAAGTTTTGGAAAAGGGCTCGTTCAGGAACAAATGGAAATGCCCGATGGTTCTGCCTTACGCCTTACAACTGCTCGTTATTATACACCAACAGGAAGATGCATTCAAAAATCGTATGCAAAAGGAAAAGAAAAATATTTTGAAGAAGAATTTAACCGTTTTGAAAACGGTGAACTACTTTCTGTTGACAGTATAAAATTTGCTGATAGCTTAAAGTTTAAAACTCCATCCGGAAAAATTGTTTACGGTGGTGGTGGAATAATGCCTGATATTTTTGTTGCCCTAGATACTACTTTTAGAAGTTCATGGTTAAATAAAATAAGCTATGCAGGTATTGTAAGTGATTTTGCATTGAACTATGTAAATGAAAATAGAGAAAAATTAACTGCATCCTACAATGCGAAAAAATTCCAGGCAAATTTTGTTATAACAAAAGAAATGATGAATGATTTTATAAAATTCTGTGAATCGAATACTATAAAAACTGAACAGAATGGATTCAAAAAATCTGAGTCTTATTTGAAAAATCAGTTAAAAGCAATCATGAGCAGGTACTTATTCGGAAATGAAAATTATTATTCAATTAGTCAAGAAAACGATAAAGTAATTTTAAAAGCCATTGAAGTGCTTAACAAAAAATAGTTAGGGTTTGTATTTCGATAAGCTTAAAATTTTTTGTTGATTTTTTTCGTTCATCAATTCTGCCAAAGTTACTTCTTTATTTTTGTTCATATAACTCCTTACAATTTGCCATCCCACCCACATGGCTATACGTGGCGGACATTCTTTACTAATTGCAGACGTAAATGGTCCCTCTGATATAAATTCATTTACATGTTTCATATCATTTTTATATAACCTATCTTTTTCAGTAAAATAAGCCCAAAGTTTATGTTCAAATTTGGTGCAGTAATCAATTTGCTTTGATGTATAAGCGATCTTGATTGAATCGGGAGTTTCGGGTAATACTGCATCTAAACAATACAATAATTTTCCATAAAAAACCATAAAACCCAATAAATTATTCATAGGTTCATTGGTGTCAAAATTTTGCACAATCCACCCTTTCATGGCATCAGAAACTATGTATTCTTTACGTAACTGATTTGTTTTATATTTTGGCCATTGTAGCATTTCATAAAACTTATTCTTCTCTCCTAAATACATTTCTAAACCGATACCTAAAATACTGTCCTCTGTAATGATGTTATAATTAAACCCAGATTCAAAGGTTATTAATTTACAAGGTGTTTTTTTATCCGGAAAATGATATTTAAAATGTTTCAATGAAGAATTAATGTCTCTTTCTAGTTCACTAATTATTTCATCCGAATAAATGTATTGAACATCTTTGTGCATAGTATTCATGTCATTGCTAGCTAAAAAAGCAAGAACTGCTTTTTCTACTGATTCATTAACATCTCCGGGATTTAAAATTTCAGTGGTGTAATTATTATAAAATACACCGTATTTTTTTTGAAACTCGCCGGATTTTATCGAATAGTTTTTCTCATTAATTTCAAAGAAATCTCTGTCGAGGCGTTCAATTTTAAGTTCCTTAATTTTCACATCAGACACATCTATTTTCAGACGATCTTCAGAACAACTGTATAAAAAAAGAAAAATTAAAAAAAAGTAAATCAATAATTTAATTTGAGCATTCATGATAAAAAACTAAATTTGGCTTGCGTAAAATTAAATGAAGTTCGCAATAAAAATCAAACTATTTTATACAAGATGAAAAAAACATTTTTCTTTTGTTTGCTTATAGCAACAACACTAACAACTTACTCACAAACAGAGCAAAAAGTAAGATTTGGAATTAAAGCAACTCCATCTGTAAATTGGATGGCCCCCAACGAAACTAAAAAATTACAAAACTCCGGATCTAAACTTAATGCCGGAATAGGATTAGTTTTGGAATTCCCTATAACTGATGTTGTTTCTTTTCAAACAGGATTGGACATTACCAATATTTCATTCACAGCTAAATACAATACAGATACAGCATTTTATATTTATAAAGATGATGCAATTATTGAATCTACAATTAAAGGCGACACTATAAATTCACCTCGTCCATATTTTGGTTCAGGCTACAGTTTAATGCGTTTAAAAGAACGTACTTATAAAACCACTTATTTGAATATACCTTTAACCTTAAAAATGAAAACAAAAGATATTGGTGGTTTTACCTACTTTGGTCAAATTGGTGGTAATTTATTTGCTCGCCTAAGTGCAACTGCAAATGATGCAGTGGAAAAAAATAGTTTATCCGGAATCACTATAACAAAAGAAAATATCGATATTGAAAAAGTTGACATTACTAAAACAATGAACATATTAACTGCATGTGGTAATGTGGGTGCAGGTTTTGAGTACAATATTTCAGGATCAACATCTCTATTTGCGAGTGTAAATTACCAACATCATTTTATGAATGCAACAAAAGCAGATTCAGGTTATTTGATTCGTTCACGAATTGAAAATAATAAAACCTATTTATCCGAATTTCAGAATGGTGTTAAGTTAAAACAGATTGTACTAAGTGTTGGGATACTTTTTTAAACTATTTTCTCTTTATTAATTCTGTTTAGTTCGCTCTTTTAATGCCATGAAGAAAAAAGAAATCATTCAATACATTGTTGCTTGGTTAACACATTACTCGAATCAATCACGCACAAATGGATTTGTTATTGGAATTTCCGGAGGTATTGATTCTGCGTTAACATCTACCTTATGTGCCATGACCAGTAAAAAAGTTATTGTACTTAATTTACCCATTCGTCAGCATGAAAGTGAATACAACAGAGGAAAAGAACACATCAACTGGCTGTTAAAAAATTATCCGAATGTAGAGGCAAATGAAGTTAATTTAAGTTCTGTTTTTACCGAAATTGAAAAAACACTTCCGAATACTATTCAGGATTTTTTAACCATGGCCAATACCAGAAGTCGATTGAGAATGTTGACCTTGTATTCTTTTGCCGGCCATCATAAACTATTAGTAGCGGGTACAGGAAATAAAATAGAAGATTTCGGAATTGGTTTTTTCACAAAATACGGTGATGGAGGTGTGGATTTAAGTCCTATTGCTGATTTAATGAAAAGTGAAGTTTACGCTTTGGCTGCCGAACTTGGCGTTACATCCAGCATATTAAATGCCCGGCCAACAGATGGTTTATTTGCAGATGGTAGAACCGACGAAGATCAAATAGGTGCCAGTTACGATGAGCTGGAATGGGCAATGAATCATGTATCCGAAATTTCAAACGAAGATTTAACCGAACGACAAAAAGAGGTTTTATCTATTTATTTATCGCGTAATAAAGCTAATAAACATAAAGTAGAACCGATTCCGGTTTGCATTATACCTGATGAATTGAAAGGAAATTAGTTAGTTAACTATTCGTGTAAACATGTTTTTCTAATCAATTAATTTCAGTTTATATAGAAATATTAACCTAAATTGAAATCAATCTCCCGTTAATCCAAGCCAAGCATTTCTTGCTATGATTTGTTTGGTAGAAGCATTTTTATTTACTTCCAGGTAATTGTAAACATCATACGTAATCTTACGTTGTTTAGCTTTAAGTAATTTTATTTTTTCTTTTCCTTTTTTTGTTCTTCTAATAACTTTTACAATTAATTTATCTCCTTCTTTTACAGATTCAGGATAAGCAGTTAAAATGTTTTGGGCATTTGATGCTGTTACTGTTTGTCCATTAAACTCAATGATTTCATCTCCTTCTTTATATTTCATAGCTGTTCCAAAATCATTCATTTCAGAAATATCATAAATAATAATTCGATCGTTTTTGGGATTTATTCCTATACCAATTCCACCAATAGAATAAATAGTTTTTTGAAGTTTTTCTTTATAGGTTAATCCAACTTTATTAAAAACTTCTTCAAATGGAAGGGGCAAATTTCCTTTCACGTGTTTTTCTAAAAACAATCTGATTTCAGGATAGGTTAATTTTTCTATGTCTTCAAAAAGAGCATCATCTTTAAATGAATTATTTTTCCCATATTTTTTCGATAAATCTGCCATTAAATCTTGAGTACCATATTTTCCATTACTATAAAATCTTAGTAAAATATCCATACACATTCCAATGAGGGCTCCTTTTGCATATACATTAGCGTATTGATCGTGAAATAGTGAATCCAAAACATGTTCGCTCATAAATGTAAAAGATAATGTATCATTATAAAATTTCTGAGCTTCTTCCATTTTATTCTGTAAAACAAATAGAAACTGATCGATAGGAATTAAGCCATATTTAACCTGAACGTGATGTGCTGCATATTCAGTCATACCTTCATACAACCAAAGGTGTTTACTCATTTTAGGTTGGTTAAAATCAAAATTTCCGATTTCTTCAGAATGAATAGTTAATGGAGTTACAATATGAAAAAATTCATGTGCTGCAACATCTTTCATCATTTGCGCAAGGTATTGTGCCTCCATAGACATTAAAACATAAAAAGATGAATTGGAATGTTCAAGAGCACCTGTAGCACCTGATCCTGTAATAGAGTCAGTTAAGTAAATTATAAAAGCATATTTATTTACAGGTAATTTTCCACCTAAATATGATTTTTGAGCATTTAATATGGTATCAATATGAGCGGCAATAAACTTTGAATTCACTTTATTATTGGAAGAAAATATAGACACCAAAACTTTTGTATCTCCAACCAAAATTGTAGTTGTATCAGGTATACAATACATGATTGGGGAATCAACCAATTCAAAGTAATCTTTTGCTTTAATTATATCGCTTTCATTTCCTGACTTAATATCAGATAGACCTGTAGAAGCATAAAATCCTTGTGGCTTTTTAACAATTAATTCTATAGGTAAATTTTGATATTTTTTTATGTATCCAAAAAAACCATGGTTATTTAATACAAAATTTGATTGTTTCTGAATGTTGGTACCAGCCGGCTCAAAAACGAAATCTTTTCGCTGCTTTGTGTCCCATGTATCTTCAACAGAATAACTTATGTAATCAATTTTATCTGAATTATCGAAAATGTAAGTATTAACATCTGATTTTTCAAAATTAATTGTAGTACTATCCTTTGTATTAATTCTAAAATTACTTATAAATCTACCGAAATTATAAATTGCATATGTACCGGGAACAATTGCAGGAAATTGAAATACAATTTTATTTTCTTTCAGTTTCGGAAGTATTAATTTAACTTCAACCAGATCATTATTGGAATTACTTAATTCAAGGGAATATTTATATGTCAATGAATCAACTTGGGATTTTAAAAAAAATGAAAAAAAGGTTAGTACAATAATGAGAAAATGCTTTTGCATCAGTTTAAAATTAATACGTAAATATATGAGAAGTTTTAACGTTGAATAAAAAAAACATTTATAACTTGATAACATCAATTCCTTTTACCAAAAATACTGCTACCTACACGTATCATGGTGGAACCTTCTTCGATAGCAATTTTGTAATCACTACTCATGCCCATGCTAAGTTCTTTCCATTCTATGTTGGGTAATTTTGTTGTTGAACTTATTTGATCGAAGAATTTTTTTAATTGACTGAATTCTTTTTTAATTTGATTTGTATCCTCTGTATTACTTGCCATTCCCATCAACCCAACAATTTTAATGTTGTTTAATTCTTTAAACGCTGATGAATAAATTAATGCTAAACATTCTTCCTCTGAAAGCCCGAATTTGGTTTCTTCGCTTGCAATATAGATTTGCAGTAAACAAGAAATTACTTTGTTATTTTTCAGTGCTTGTTTATTGATTTCCTGTAACAACTTTAAGCTATCAACAGAATGAATCAAAGAAACAAAAGACGCAATGTATTTCACTTTATTGCTTTGCAAATGGCCTATTAAATGCCATTCTATATCTTTTGGCAACTGCTCGTGTTTTTCAACCAACTCCTGCACTTTGTTCTCACCATAAATTTTATGCCCCGTTTGGTAAGCTTCAAGAATATTTTCAGCCAGATAGGTTTTTGAAACCGCAATTAATTTTACTTGTTCCGGTAGTTTATTTTTAATTGATAATAAATTATCTGCAATAGTTATCATTTTTATTATTGAAGTTTTTGATAAGTTTGCCACCATCTGTCCGGAATCTCATCTTTGCATGCAATTTCATAATCGCGATAAGAACATGGTATAAGCGCATGTCTTTCAAACTTTAATTTTTCATGACTTGGATAAGGAACTTCCATCCACCAACGATCGCTCTTATTGCTTTTGTAAAAATTAATTTCGTATCTGTTGTCTTGTAAAAAAACGTGAAAACGAGTATAATCAGGACTTGTACGCGTAGGATAATCTTTTTTGCGATTATAAAATCCATCCATAAAACACCAAATCATTTGCGCAGCAAGATGTGCTGTTTTTCCTCTTTCATCAAACTCAGGATTAATTTCGTATAAACCTACTGAACTTATTTTGTCGTTCATTCCGGCATAGCGCATCATCTGACAAGCTTCCTCTGAATAAAATCCATTAGGCTGTGGAATTTGCTGGGCAGGCGCATCTGAATGTTTAATAGAAGAAAAATCAAAACTCAACATATCAGCATGACGTATAATTGGCTCTGCCTCCTGAATGTTATCACGAATATTTCCTAAACGATAACAATCAAAATACAATTTGTTCATCATGTTTATTGATGAAGGACTCACTAGATAAGTTTGATAACCAATGTTGCTGTAATTGAACAAATAATTGGGCTGATGTAAAATAATTTTACCTAAAAAACTTGAATTGGTATTCATGGTTTCAGGATCTCCCAAATCAAATTCAGCATCTACAGTTACCATATTAATGGTTTGTTCCAAATTTTCATATCCTCTGAATTGCGCATAGGTTAAGTCCTGCGAACCACCAATAATAATTGGAACAATATTTTTTTTGATGAGTGTTTCAACTGTTTTTGCCAATGCAAAATAGGTATCATCAACTTCAAAACCTTTTTGTATGTTACCTAAATCAATAATTTTTGGTTCAAAATAACCTGTATGAAGTTTATACAAAAATTTTCTAACTTCATCTGGTGCATTTGCTGTTCCTGCATTTTTTTCAGCTTGCCTGTCTTCATTTACACCAATGATGGCAATGTCGGCATCCAATTCCGGAAATTCATTTTCTTCAATATATTTTGATATAATACTACCGAGTGTACCGGGCTGAAGTTCATTATCAATAAGGTTTTCGAGTTGTATTGGTTTAAAAAAATGAATTAATTCAGACATGCTTTGCTTTTTATTGCTAAAATAATTTCCGACTACATTAAAAATTATCGTTTTAACAATAGTTATTAACCTTTTATGTTTGATTTAAAAAAAAAATGAACAAGTAATTATTTTTTTGTTTATCATTGCAAAAATAAAGTTAAACAAAATGGAAAAGTATCAAATTAACGATCTGGAAAGATTAACTGGTATCAAGGCGCATACCATCAGAATCTGGGAGAAGCGATATGATTTAATTCAACCACATCGAACTCCAACTAACATCAGGTATTATGATGAAATTCAGTTGAAGAGAATTTTGAATGTATCCACACTTCTGGAAAACGGATACAAAATTTCAAAAGTATCTGCAATGAAAGAAGAAGACATCAACAAGATCATTCAAAAAATTCAGGTTGATCCTAATGATAACCACGCAATCAATGCATATGTTAATGATATAATCATTGCCATGCTTGCATATGACGAAGTTAATTTTGAAAAGATTTTTTCTGCGGTAGTTTTGAGATATGGATTATATGATGCCATGCTAAAAGTCATTTACCCGTTTTTAGTTAAAACCGGTATTCTTTGGATTTCGAGTAAAGCAATGCCTTCACAAGAGCATTTTGCAACTTGTTTATTAAAAAGAAAATTAATGACAGCTACTGATGGACTGCCTGCTCCAACAAGATTTGATAAAAAATTCTTGTTGTACCTGCCTGCAGAAGAATTCCATGAAATCAGTATATTACTTTCTGATTATGTTGTCAGAAAAGCTGGTTATATAACCATTTTTGTTGGACAAAATTTACCTTCTAGAAACCTGGATGATTTATTGAAAAAAACCGGTGTTACTCATGCGCTAACATTTAACATTTCACGAAAAAAACCAACCGATTTACAAAGTCATTTGGCTGCAATCAAAAGAAACAATAAAAACATTCAGTTTTTTATTGGTGGAAGTGCAGAAATGGTTTTTGATTTTAAACACATTAAAAACTTAACCATTCTTCACCATCCTAACGAACTTGTTGCTGCATTGAAATAATTTTTTGTTAAGCATCTAAAATTTAAAATTAAACAAATTGAAAAAAGTTGCAGTAATAGGCAGTGGTTTCTCCGGATTAGCTTGTTCAGCTTTTTTGGCAAAAAACGGACATTCAGTAACCGTTTTTGAAAAAAATGCAAGTGCAGGTGGTAGAGCAAGAGTTTTCTCTGAAAATGGTTTTGTATTTGATATGGGTCCAAGTTGGTATTGGATGCCGGAAGTTTTCGAGAACTTTTTTAATCAATTCGGAAAATCAACAAAAGATTATTATCAACTTATTCAACTTGATCCTGGTTTTCAAATTATTTATGGCGCAAATGATGTTTTGAAAATTCCTGCTTCAAAAGATGAATTAAAAAACGAATTCGAAAAAATAGAAAAAGGAAGTGCAGAAAAATTAGAAAAATTTTTAAAAGAAGCAGAATTCAAATACAATGTCGGAATGTCCGAATTGGTTTACAAACCAGCTTACTCTTGGTTTGAATTCATGAGCATGGATGTAATTACAGGCATGCTAAAATCAAATGTAT
>Ga0172376_10009048_pt1 | contig 10312 bp, 10 predicted proteins | sample Lak35m_FD_121114 | JGI IMG/M metagenome (GOLD analysis project Ga0172376, IMG submission 121114) | Freshwater microbial communities from Kabuno Bay, South-Kivu, Congo - kab_092012_35m | ecosystem: Environmental > Aquatic > Freshwater > Lake | place: Democratic Republic of the Congo: South-Kivu... | reverse complement strand
TGCCGGCATACGGGTGGCCGGGGTCGGTGCACATGATGCGGCTCCACCCGCGCATGCGTGCCGGCAGCGTGTGGTCCCACCACTGCAGCTCGTTCATCCGCTCAAAGTCGAACCGCACGCTCCCGAGCTCGCCGTTCAGCTCGATCTGGTTGCGGTTCTGGTTGCCCGTGGCCAGGCGCGTGGCCTCGAAGCTCGCGACGGCACCGCCGGACATGCGCGCGAGGAACAGCACCGCGTCGTCGACGGTGCTGCGTCCCTTGCGCTTGCCGCGCGACGCCGCGCGCTTCGCGCCCGTGCCGCTGATGGCGCCGCCCGAGCCCTCCACCAGGTCGCGCTCCTTGACGAACGTCTCCTCGACGGCGCCGACCACCTCGGTGACCTCTTCGCCCGTGATGAACCGCGCCATGTCGATGATGTGCGCGTTGAGGTCGCCGTGCGCGCCGCTGCCCGCCAGCTTGCCCTGGAAGCGCCACAGGAGCGGCGTGGAAGGCCCGCCCCAGTCCTGCAGGTAGCTCGCGCGCACGTGGAAGATGCGCCCGAGCTTCCCCTCCCTCACGAGCTGGTGCGCGAACGCCACCGCGGGGCAGCGCCGGTAGTTGAACCACACGAAGGTGCGCACCCCGCGCCTGGCGGCCTTGCGGGCCGCGTCGCGCATGCTCCGGGCATCCTCCAGGGTGCCCGCGAGCGGCTTCTCGCACGCCACGTGCTTGCCCGCCTCCAGGGCCTCGATGGACACCTCGGCGTGCACGTGGTTCGGGGTGCAGTTGTCGATGAGGCCCACCTGCGGGTCGGTCACGAGGTCGCGCCAGTCGTCGGTGCAGCACTGCCACCCCCAGCGCTGCGCGAAGCCGGCGACGTCCCCGGCGTTGGTCCCGGCCACGGCCCGCATGGCCACGTGCAGCGGCAGGTCGAAGAACCGGGGTGCCGACATCCACGCGTTGCTGTGGGCGCGCCCCATGAACTTGGTGCCGACCAGTCCGATGCCGAGGGTCTTCTGCTTCATCGCGGCGCGTATCCTACGGAGCACCTATGGCAAACACCGACGCCGCCCTCCGGACTCCCGATGTCGACGCACGCCTCGCCCGCCTCGAGGCGGAACTGGCCCTGGCCCGCGGCGACGCGCGCCGCGCGCGCCGCACCTCGTGCGCGCTGCTGTGCCTGGCCGGTGCCGCGGCGGCCGGCGGCCTGATGGCCGCCTCGCAGGTCGCGCGCGTCGAGGACGTGCTGCGCGTGAAGCGCCTCGAGGTGGTCGGCGAGGGAGACAAGGTGGTCCTCCTCGCGCAGGCCTCGGAGACGGGCGGCCAGCTCGACCTGTGGTCGAAGGGCGGCACCAACACGGTGCGCCTGGCGTGCGCGGCCGACGGCGGCGACGTCGCGGTGTGGAACAACGGCGGAAAGCCGGTCGGCGGGCTGTTCGCCTCGGCGCTCGGCGGCAGGCTCGAGCTCGGCGATGCCGACGGCACCACGCTCGCCACCATCTCGCGCGGCGAGGAAGGCGGTTCGCTCCACCTCATGGGCGCCGGCGGCGGCACCAGCAGCCTGCGTGCCGAGGCCGGCGCCGCGGGCGCCGTGCTCTCGATGCGGCGCGCCGACGGTGCGGTGGGCATGCTCGCGGGCATCTCGCAGGGCGCGTCGGTGCTCTCCATGTCCAACCAGTCGGGCAAGGAGATCCTCTTCGCGGGCGGAGCCTCGGACCAGTCGGGCACGGTGCGCATCGCGGACGCAAGCGGGAACGAGTGCGCGTCGATCGTGTCGTCGATGGGCGGCCACTTCAACGCGAAGGACGGCGCGGGCGCCATGGCCGCCAGCCTCTCCAGCGCCGGCGCAGGCAAGGGCGGCGCGCTCCAACTCATGAACGGAGCGGGTGCCTCTGCCATCCGCATGGACGCCAAGGACGAGGGCGGCGGCCGCCTGATGGTGGGCACCTCCACCGGAGCCCCCGCGTTCCTCGCCGAGGCCAACGGCGGAGCCGGCACGCTCGCTGCGTACCTTCAGGAGCGTCGCGTCGCGGCGATCGGTGCCGGCAAGTCGGGCGGCCTCCTCAACCTGCTCGACGGCAGCGGCCAGGCGATCGTCGTCGCCGGTGCCGCCGAGGACGGCGACGGCGGCGCCGTGAGCGTCCGCAATGCGCGCGGCGTGCAGATCGGGCGCCTCGGCGTGGATGCCGCGGGCGCCGGCGAGCTGGCCGTCTACAACGCCACCGCCACCCTCAAGAAGCTCATCGAGGCCCCGGCGCCCGCCGCCAAGTGACCCCGCACCGCTAGCATCCTCCGCCCATGTCCACCGCCACCGTCAACGCCGTCGCCCGCGTCGTGCTGGAAGAAGTGCTCCCCGCCACGGCCGGCGCCCCCGCGCGCGTGCGCGTGTCGCTGCCGACCATGGCCTACCGCACCGAGCTGGTGCTCGCGGGCGATGCATCGACGCTCGCCGGCCGCGTCGGCAAGCGCATCGAGGGGACCATCCGCGGCAAGGCACAGCGCGCGTGGCAGGCAACCGCGGGCGGCTGCTTCATCGAGCCCGTGTGGGGCGCGCCGCGCATCGTGCAGGGCCGCGTGCTCGCGGTCGACCTCGACGCGAACGCCGTGCTGCTCGACCTTGCCTTCCCGGCGTGGGTGACGCTGGAGCCGTCCCAGGGCGCGGGGTCGTTCCAGACCGGCGACATGCTCAACTTCTACGTCGAGAGCGGCATGAGCTTCACGCCGAGGGCGTGACGGCGGCGGGCCGCATCCGCAGGAAGTTCGCAAGCAGCGCGGGGCCGTGCTCGGTGAGAAAGCTCTCCGGGTGGAACTGCACGCCCTCGAGCGGCGCGGCGCCCGGCGGCGCCTTCCAGCGGATCCCCATGATCTCGCCGCGCGCGGTCCTGGCCGACACCTCGAAGTCCGGGTGCACGGTGTCCGGGTCGATCACCAGCGAGTGGTAGCGCGTGGCGACCATCGGGTTCGGCAGCCCGGCGAACACGCCGCGCCCGTCGTGCAGCACCTCGCTCGTCTTGCCGTGCACGGCCACGTCGTTTCGTCGCACCGTCATCGCGTGGCAGTGCCCGATCGCCTGGTGCCCGAGGCACACGCCGAGCGCGGGGATGCGCCCCTTGAAGCGCATGAGGAGCTCGCCGCTCGCGCCGGCCTCGCGCGGGGTGCACGGGCCCGGCGAGATCACCAGGTGCGTCGGCCGCAGCGCCTCCGCGCCGGCCGCGTCGATGGCATCGTTGCGCACCACCTCGATCCGCAGCGCGGGATCGATCTCCGCGAATCGCTGCACCAGGTTGAACGTGAACGAGTCGTAGTTGTCGATCAGGAGGAGCACGCGCCGAGCACTCTATCGCCGCCGCGTCAGGGCCACAGCGCGCCGCCGACGAGCAGCACCCACGCCAGCGCGCCCACGGCGAACTTCACCAGGAGCCCCGCGAACCGTCCTGCCGCGGCGCCGGCCGCCGGGAGGACCAGGCTGCTTGCGCGCCGGTCGCCGTAGGTCAGTTCGCCGATGAACGCGCCGATCGCCGCGCCGGCCAGTGCCCCCACGAGCGTCCCCGCGAGCGGGATGAACGCAAGGAGCACCGTGCCTGCCAGCGCCCCGACGATCGACCCGAGGACCGCGCCCCAGACGCCCCGCCCGCGGGCCCCGCCTGCGCGGGCACCGGCTGCGCCCATGCCCATCTCCGCCAGCTCGCCCGCGAGCGCAAGCGCCGCGATCGCCGCGAGCGTCCATCCGGAGTAGGGGAGCGGCGTGCCCGCGGCCATGGCCCAGCCCTGCGCGCCCGCGGCAAGCAGCACGATCAGCCAGTTGCCCGGGAGCGTGAGGAGCGTGAGCACCAGGCACCCGCCGCCGAGCACGGCCATCACCAGCGCGAGGACCATGGTCTCCATCGTCATGTCAGGCGATCCTCCAGAGGGTCATCGACTCCGGCGCCACCCGGGTCCGCGTGCCGTCGTCCCACGAGAACTCGAGGGCGCCGTCGCGTCCAGTGCGCCAGGACCCGTGCCGAACCGGCACTGCCGTCCCCCGGCCTCCGGAGAGCGCCTCGGGCGCACCCAGCCGCAGGTAGCGCGCGCGGTGCGCCGGGATCGGCTCGACCGCAAGCATGCTGCCCGGCGGCAGGGCGGCGGGGTCGTGCGCGGCGCGCCAGGTGGCGCAGGCGCGGTCGTCGTCGCCGCTCGGCGTCCGCACGGCGAGCAGCACGTCGAAGTGGTCGCCGGCCGGGGCGCCTTGGTGGCGGATCACGGCGGCCGGAAGCGGGGCGGGCGCTGTGGGCATGGCGTCCTGCACGGCGATATCATCCCATGGATCCCGAGGCATGTCCCTCGCGGATGCAGTCGCTGCCAGGAGGGCACATGCTCAACGCAATCGCTTCGCACGGACGCTCACGATTCGCTCCCGCCATCCTTCCGCTCGCGCTCGGGCTGCTGCTCGCGGCCGGCTGTGCCTCGACCGGCAGTTCCGAGGCCCGCGCCAACGAGGCCGACGAGCGGCTCCGCTACGGGCGCTACGACGAGGCCGCCGCGGCGGTGGAGCCGGTCGTGCAGAAGAACCCCGGTGACTGGCGTGCACAGTTCGCCTACGGCCGCGCGCTGCTCGGCCAGGGCAAGCTCGAGGACGCGCGCCGCGCGCTCGACCGTGCCTACCGCCTGCAGCCCTCGAACGAGGACGTGTGCATCGGCCTCGCCGAGTGCATGGCCGCGCAGAAGGACGTCAAGGACTCGTACCAGCTGCTGCGCGCCTTCGGCAAGGACTTCCGTTCCTGGCGCGCGTACCTGGCGCTGAGCCGCATCGCCGAGGCCTCCGGCGACCCGGACACCGCGGCAACCTCCGCCGTCGATGCGATCAAGGTGAACGAGCCCCTCCCGGGCCAGCGCCCCTCCATCGAGCCGTACATGCGCGCCGCGGACCTCTCGTTCCGATTCGGCCGCGAGTCCGACGGCATCCGGCGCCTGCGCCAGGCCTACGGCATCCTGCCGGATGATCCGCGCATCGCCGATGCGCTGGCAGCGCACAACGTGGCTCGAAACAAGGACACGGCCGTCGACCTGGGGCCCTGAACCTGGGTCCCTGAACCGCGGCGCGCACCGATGCCCCCGGAACCCGAAACACCGCGCGAGCGCTGGCTGGGCTGGCTGGGCACGCTCGGCGACCTCGCACGGCTCCGGATGCTGCGCCTCCTCGAGCGCGAGGAACTCGGCGTGGGGGAGCTTGCGCGCGCACTGCAGCTGCCGCAGAGCACGGTCAGCCGTCACCTCAAGCCGCTCTTCGAGCAGGGCTGGGTGGCCAAGCGCACCGAGGGCACGCAGAGCCTCTTCCGGCTCGACTCCGCCGCGCTCCGCTCCGACATGCGGGAGCTCTGGCGCATGAGCCGGGAGCACCTGGGCCCTTCGCCCTCGTTCGAGGAGGACGATGCCCGCCTCGCGGAGGTGCTTGCCGCGCGCCGCGTCGACAGCCGGACCTTCTTCGGCCGCCTCGGCGGCGACTGGGATTCGCTGCGGCGCGAGCTCTTCGGGGAGTCGTTCGTCGCGGACGCGCTGCTCGGCCTCCTTCCCGCGGACTCGGTGGCCGTGGACTTCGGCTGCGGCACCGGCGAGGCGGCCGAGCGGCTGGCGCCCGTGGTGCGCACCGTGATCGCGGTCGATCGGGAGCCGTCCATGCTCGAGGCCGCGCGGCGGCGGCTGGCGCGCTTCGCCAACGTCGACTTCCGCGAGGGCGACCTCCTGGCGCCGCCCGTGTCCCCGGGCGAGGCGGACCTGGGCGTGCTGATGCTCGTGCTCCACCACGTGGACGATCCCGCGGCAGTGCTGCGCGCGCTTGCGCCGTGCCTGCGCGCCGGTGGCTCGCTCTTGGTTGTGGACATGGCCACGCACGACCGCGATGGCTATCGCCAGACCATGGGCCACCGGCACCTCGGCTTCTCGGAGGCGGACCTGGCTCGGATCAGCGCGGGTTCGGGGCTTCGCGTCGCGCGCCACGCCCGCCTCCGGCCGGATCCCGCGGGGAAGGGGCCGGGCCTCTTCGCGGCCTTGCTGGTGCGCGAGTGATCGGAGGCGCCCCCGGCCCGGGGCGCGCGCTCACTTCCCCGGCTTCGGCGCGTTGGACGGCATTGCCGGGTTGTCCACGACGTCCGCGCTGTTCGCGTTGACGCTGCCGTCGTTCGGCGGCGCCTCGTACCGGTCGCGCGGGTTCGGGGCGCACGATGCGGCAGAAAGGGCCACGGCCACGGCCACGCTCAGGCGGACGGTCTTCATGTCGGGAGCATCCCACGGATGGGGCCCTGCTGCCACCGCGGACGCTGATTCTCGGCCCTTGGACCGGAAATCCCGGGGTTTCTGCCCCCGTGCACGGGATCGCGGCTATAGTCATGCTTCCATCCGGATGAACGGATGAAAGGATAATCATGACCGCAACCGCCACCAACACTGCCACGAGCAACCCGTTCCTCACCAACCCGCGCCTCTCGCTGACGGAGTTCCTTCCCTTCAAGGTGAAGGACCTGTCGCCGGAGACCGTCCGCTTCGGCCGCAAGGAGATCGAACTCGCCGAGGTCGAGATGCCCGGCCTGATGGCGCTGCGTGCCGAGTACAAGGGCAAGCACCCGCTGAAGGGCGCCCGCATCATCGGCAGCCTGCACATGACCATCCAGACCGCGGTCCTCATTGAGACCCTGGTCGAACTCGGTGCCGAGGTGCGCTGGTGCAGCTGCAACATCTTCAGCACGCAGGATCACGCCGCGGCCGCCGTCGCCGTGGGCCCCAACGGAACCCCGGATAACCCGAAGGGCATCCCGGTGTTCGCATGGAAGGGCGAGTCGCTCGACGAGTACTGGTGGTGCACCTGGCAGGCGCTCCACTTCGCCGACGGCAAGGGCCCGAACATGATCCTCGACGACGGCGGCGACGCCACGCTCCTGGTCCACAAGGGCCTCGCGTTCGAGAAGCAGGGCAGCGTGCCGACGCCGACCTCCGAGGACAGCGAGGAGTACCAGGTGATCCTGCAGCTCCTCTGCGCGCTGCAGCAGAAGCACGCGGGCTACTGGACCGCCACGGCCGGCAACATCAAGGGCGTCACCGAGGAGACCACCACCGGCGTGCACCGCCTCTACCAGATGCAGGAGCTCAGCCAGCTCCTCTTCCCGGCGATCAACGTCAACGACGCGGTCACCAAGAGCAAGTTCGACAACCTCTACGGCTGCCGGCACTCGCTGGTGGACGGCATCATGCGCGCCACCGACGTGATGCTCGCCGGCAAGGTCGCCGTGGTCTTCGGCTACGGCGACGTGGGCAAGGGCAGCTGCCAGAGCCTGCGCGGCCAGGGCTGCCGCGTCAAGGTCACCGAGATCGACCCGATCTGCGCGCTGCAGGCGTGCATGGAGGGCTACGAGGTCGTCACCCTCGAGGACGTGATCGGCACCGCCGACATCTTCATCACCGCCACCGGCAACAAGGACATCATCCGTGCCGAGGACATGCTGAAGATGAAGCACAACGCCATCGTCGGCAACATCGGCCACTTCGACAACGAGATCGACATGGCCGGCCTGAAGAAGGTGCCCGGCGCCAAGTGCGTCAACATCAAGCCGCAGGTCGACGAGTGGAAGCTCCCGAACGGCAGGAGCATCATCATGCTGGCGGAGGGCCGCCTGCTGAACCTCGGCTGCGCCACCGGCCACCCGAGCTTCGTGATGAGCTCGAGCTTCACCAACCAGGTCATCGCGCAGATCGAGCTCTTCTCCAACCCCAAGAAGTACGAGAAGAAGGTCTACACCCTGCCCAAGAAGCTCGACGAGAAGGTTGCCCGCCTGCACCTCAAGCAGCTCGGCGCCAAGCTCACCGAGATGCGCAAGGACCAGGCCGAGTACATCGGCGTGCCGCAGGACGGCCCGTACAAGCCGGACCACTACCGCTACTAAATGGTGTCCGGGGTAGCGCCGCACCTCTTTATTGCGGACGTCAACAACAATCCCAGGGCCCGCGGATCCGTCCGCGGGCCCTTCGCTTTCTTGCTCGGAGGGCCACCCGCTATCGCTCCAGGAGCCACCACCGCTTCCGCGGCGCGGGTACGCCCTTGCACAGGCCGAACCGCCGCTGCGCGGCCTCGGCGATGAAGGCAGCCGCCTCGGCCGGGTCGTCGGTGAACTTCACCAGTCCGCGGTCGCCGGGACTGATCGTGGCATCGGGGATCATGCGCTTGAGCACGAAGTCGTCGAGCTCGTCCCAGTAGTCCTTGCCCATCATGACGATCGGGAAGTCGGTGATCTTGCCCGTCTGCACCAGGGTGAGCGTCTCGAACAGCTCGTCCATGGTGCCGTAGCCGCCCGGCAGCACCACGAATCCGTACGAGTACTTGAGGAGCATCACCTTCCTCACGAAGAAGTAGCGGAATTCCACGCAGCGGTCGCACCACGGGTTGGCCGACTGCTCGTGCGGCAGGATGATGTTGCATCCGAGGCTGGGTGCGCCCGCGTCCTTCGCCCCGCGGTTTGCGGCCTCCATGACGCCCGGTCCGCCGCCCGTCATCACGGTGAAGCCGCGTGCGCCGAGCTCACGGCCCACCTCGCGCGCCATCCGGTACCACCGGTGGTCGTCCTTGAAGCGCGCGCTGCCGAAGACGGTGACGCACGGCCCCACGAAGTGCAGCTTGCGGAAGCCTCGGATGAACTCCGCAGCGATGCGGATGACGCGGAACAGCTCCTCGAGGCGGCCGCGCGGGCCGGCCAGCATGAGGCGCTCCGGGGGCCGGGATGCTTCGGGTGCGTCGTGGCCGTCGGGGGGGGCGGTCATGACCAGGATGCTAGGGCGTTCGGTTCGCCTGGCACCAAAGGCACGCCCGCCGGCGTGCTTCGCACGGCCGGCGGGCGGGGGGCTGGTGATGGGATGGCCTGCGGTCAGGCCGGCTGCGGCTCGGCCCTGGGGGCCTCGCCCTTGGGCTCCTGCGTTCCTTCGAACGTCAGGTAGTCCTTGCCTTCCTCGCGGGTCGCCCGGATGGACGTCCCGTCGGCGAACTCGCCGCTGAGCAGGCGCTCGGCCAGCGGGTCCTCGATGAACTGCGCCAGCGCGCGGCGCAGCGGACGGGCACCGAAGTCGGGGTTGTAACCCTTCTCGATGAGGAAGTCCTTGGCGCCGTCGCTGACCTCGAGGGTCATGCCGCGGGCCTTCAGGCGGTCGCGCACCTTGGCCAGCTCGAGGTCGATGATGTGCGTCAGGTCCGCCTTGACGAGCGGCCGGAACACGATCATGTCGTCGAGCCGGTTGATGAACTCGGGACGGAAGAACTTCTCCGCCTCGCTGTGCAGGGACTTCTTGATCTTCTCGTAGTCCTGCACCTCCTGGCGCTTGCCGAACCCGAAGTTGGCGCCGCCCTTGATGATGTCGGAGCCGATGTTCGAGGTCATGATGACGATGGCGTTGCGGAAGTCCACGCGCCGGCCGAACGAGTCGGTCAGGTGGCCTTCGTCCATCACCTGCAGGAGCATGTTGAAGACGTCCGGGTGGGCCTTCTCCACCTCGTCGAACAGCACGACGGAGTAGGGCCGCCGGCGCACGCGCTCGGTGAGCTGGCCGCCCTCCTCGTAGCCCACGTAGCCGGGGGGCGCGCCCACCAGGCGGCTGACGTTGTGCTTCTCCATGTACTCCGACATGTCGAGGCGGATCATCGCGTCCGGGTCGCCGAACATGAACTCGGCGAGCGCCTTGGCGAGCAGGGTCTTGCCCACGCCGGTGGGGCCGAGGAACATGAAGCTGCCCATCGGCCGCTTCGGGTCCTTGAGGCCCGACCGCGCCTTGCGGATGGCGCGGGCCACCTGCTTGACCGCCTCGTCCTGGCTGATGACGGACTTGTGCAGCTCGGCCTCGAGCTGGAGCAGGCGGGCGCTCTCCTCCTTCTCCAGGCGGGTCAGCGGCACGCCGGTCATCTTGCTGACGACCTCGGCGATGACGTTCTCGTCCACGACGGCGTCGACCTCGTTCATGCGGTCGCGCCACTGCTGCTGCATGCGCTCCTTCTCCTTGCGCATCTTCTCGGCCTGGTCGCGCAGCTCGGCGGCCTTCTCGTAGTCGGCGTTCTTGACCGCCTCGTCCTTCTCGATGGAGAGGCGCTCGATCCGGCCCTCCATCTCGGCGAGGTCAGGCGGCTTGGTCATGCTCTTGAGGCGCAGGCGCGCGCCGGCCTCGTCGATGACGTCGATCGACTTGTCCGGCTGCACGCGGCCGGTGATGTACCTGCCCGAGAGGTCCACGGCCGCCTTCAGCGCGGCGTCGGTGATGCGCACCTTGTGGTGCTTCTCGTACTTCTCGCGCAGCCCCATGAGGATCTGCACGGTCTGCTCCGCGTTGGG
>Ga0172376_10009045_pt1 | contig 10314 bp, 9 predicted proteins | sample Lak35m_FD_121114 | JGI IMG/M metagenome (GOLD analysis project Ga0172376, IMG submission 121114) | Freshwater microbial communities from Kabuno Bay, South-Kivu, Congo - kab_092012_35m | ecosystem: Environmental > Aquatic > Freshwater > Lake | place: Democratic Republic of the Congo: South-Kivu... | reverse complement strand
CCGAACTGCTCGATCACGCCGTGGTTCATGACCACGATCCGGTCGCCCATCTGCATCGCCTCGAGCTGGTCGTGCGTGACATAGACGGTCGTCGCCCCCATCCGGTCGTGCAGCGCGCGCAATTCCTGCGCCATGTGCTCGCGGAACTCGGCATCGAGGGCGCCGAGCGGTTCGTCCATCAGGAAGCATTTCGGATCGCGCACGATCGCGCGGCCGAGCGCCACCCGCTGCCGGTCGCCCCCCGAGAGGCCGCCCACGGGCCGGTCGAGCAGATGCCCGATCCCGAGGATGCGCGCAGCCTCGGCGACCTTCGCCGCCACCTCGCGCCGCCCGAGGCCCTGGCTGACCAGCGGATAGGCGATGTTGCGGCGCACGTTCATGTGCGGATAGAGCGCGAACATCTGGAAGACGAAGGCGATGTCGCGCCGGCTGGCCGGAAGCTGGCTGACATCCTCGCCATCGATCAGGATCTGCCCGCTCGTCGGCAGTTCGAGCCCCGCGATCATCCGCAGCGTCGTCGTCTTGCCGCAGCCCGACGGGCCGAGCAGCATGAAGAACTCGCCATCCGCGATGGTGAAGCTCGAGCCCTCGACGGCGGTGAAGCCGCCGAATTCCTTGCGCAGGTTGCGGATGACGATCTCGGCCATCGTCTACTCCGGGAAATGGCTGACGATGATGAACATCACCGTGCCCGTCAGCATGACGACGAAGCTGTAGGTGAACGCCACCAGCGCGAAGGGCTGCATGAGCATGAAGACGCCAAGCCCGATCAGCACGCTCGCGACCATCTCCCACGGGCCGCGGCGCAGTCGGGCAAGACCGGCGAGGAAATCCTTCATTTGCGCACCGCCCCGAAGGTGATCCCGCGCAGGAGGTGCTTGCGCAGAAGGATCGTGAACACCATGACCGGAACGAGGAAGAGCGTCGCCCCCGCCGCGACGGCCGGCCAGTCGCGCCCGCCGACGCCGATGATCGTGGGGATGAAGGGCGGCGCCGTCTGCGCCGTCCCCGAGGTCAGCAGCACCGCGAAGGCATATTCGTTCCAAGCGAAGATGAGGCAGAAGATCGCGGTCGAGGCGATGCCCGTCGCCGCCTGCGGCAGCACGACCTTCACGAAGGCCTGAAAGCGCGAATAGCCGTCGATCAGCGCGGCTTCCTCGTACTCGCGCGGGATCTCGTCGATGAAGCCCTTGAGCAGCCACACCGCGAGCGAGAGGTTGACGGCCGTATAGAGCAGGATCATCCCCGCGTGGGTATCGGACAGCCCGAGCGTGCGGAACATCAGGAAGATCGGGATCGCGACCGCGATCGGCGGCATCATCCGGGTTGAGAGGATGAAGAACAGCAGATCGTCCTTCAGCGGGACGCGATAGCGCGAGAAGGCATAAGCCGCGAGCGTGCCCAGAAAGACCGACAGGAAGGTCGATCCGAAGCCGATGATGACCGAGTTCAGGAAGCGCTCGCCAAAGCGCGAGGGGCCCGCGATGACCATGCCCTTCTCGCTCACGATCCGTTCGTACCAGGTGGTCGGCGGGTTGGCGGCGAGCATCTCGGGCGTCTGCCGAGTCTGGGTGGTGAAGAGGTTGACATACCCCTCGAGCGTCGGCTCGAACACGAGCTTGGGCGGATAGGCGATCGCATCCGCCGAGGATTTGAACCCCGTCGCGATGATCCACAGGAGCGGCAGGATCGTGATGATCGCATAGAGCCCGACGAGGAGCCCCGAGACGAGCTTCAGCCGCGCGCTCGGTTCGGTGGGGGAGGTCGCGCTCATCTCGCCTTCACCGCGTTGAGGGCCTTGACGTAGATCGACGAGATCCCGAACACCGCCACGAAGAGGATGATGGCATAGGCCGAGGCATAGCCCGTGCGCCACTTCTCGAACGCCTCGCGCTTGAGCGTGATCGAGGTGGGTTCGGTCGTAGATCCCGGCCCGCCGCCGGTGAGCTGCACGACCAGATCGAACATCTTGAAGTTCTCGATCCCGCGAAAGAGCACCGCCAGCATCAGGAACGGCAGCACCATCGGCAGGGTGATGGTCCGGAACTGCCGCCATTTCGAGGCCCGGTCGCATTCGGCCGCCTCGTAGATCGACTGCGGGATCGAGCGCAGGCCGGCAAGGCAGATCAGCATCACGAAGGGCGTCCACATCCAGGTGTCGACGATGACGATGGCCCAGGGCGCGAGCGCCACCTCTCCGATCATGGAAAACCCGGCCGGATCGCCGCCGGTGAAGAAGGAAACCGCAGAATTGAAGAGCCCGATCTGCGGCTGATAGAGGAAGGTCCAGAAATTCCCCACCACCGCGGGCGAGAGCATCATCGGCAGGACGATGATCGTCGTCCACAGATCGTTGCCGCGGAACTTCTGGTTGATGAGCCACGCGAGCGCAAAGCCGATCACGACCTGGAGGAAGAGCGTCCAGAGCAGGAAATGCGCCGTCACCTGCATCGTCGCCCAGACGTCGGGGTCGGTCAGGATGCGGCGGTAATTCTCGAGGCCCACGAACGCGACCTCGGCATTGGGCCGGTTGGCGCGAAAGTTGGTGAAGCTCAGCCGGATCGTCCAGATCAGAGGAAAGATGTTGACCGCGAGCAGCAGGAAGATCGTCGGCGCGATGAAGATCCAGGCCAGCGCCCGATCCGACAGGCTGCGCAGGGGCCGCGCGATCCGCGCGGGCGTCGCTGCGGCAGCGCGCTCTATCACCGTCTCGGGCATGGGTCGCATTCCGTGCTGGCAGTCAGGCGCGCGGCGGGCGCGCCGACAGGGGGCGCCCGCCCCGGGCTTGCCGGGGCGGGCGTGGCGGGATCAGAGCTTGCCTTCGTCCTTGAAGACCTCGATCCAGTCCTGCACGAGGCCATCGAGCGCCTCCTTCGCCGTGCCGTTGCCGGCCACGACGTAGTTGTGCACGCGATCCTGCATCGCGAGCAAGAGCGAGGCATAGGCGGGCTCGGCCCAGAAATCCTTCACGATCGCCATCGAATCGAGGAAGGTCTGCGCATAGGGCTGGCTCGTCGCGAACGACGGATCCTCGACCACGGCGCGCAGGGCGGAATAGCCGCCCATCTCCCACCAGCGCTGCTGCACGGCGGGCTGGGCGAACCACTTGATGTATTCGAGCGCGGCGTCCTGATTGTCGGAATAGGACACGACCGAGATCCCCTGCCCGCCGAGCTGGGCGAAATGCCCGTTCGGGCCGGCCGGGTTCGGGAAATAGCCCGACCGGTCGCCGCCCACGTTCGGATCGGCGTGCACGCCCGGCCAGATGAAGGCAAAGTTCATCTGCATCGCGACCTGGCCCGATTTGTAGGCGTCGATGTTCTCGGACATGTACCAGTCCGAGGAGCCGGGCGGGGTGCAGCAGTCATAGAGCGACTTGTAGAACTCGAGCCCCGCCACCGCGTCGGCCGAGTTGACGAAGCCCTCGAGCTCATAGGGGTTGGCCGGGTTGCCGTACTGGAAGCCGTAGTTGTAGAGCGCGTTGGTCACGCCCATGGTGATGCCTTCCGAGCCGCGCTCGGTGTAGATCGAGGCGCCATAGACCGTCTTGCCGTCGATCTCGCGGCCCTGGAAGAACTCGGCGACCTGCTTGAGCTCCTCGAGGGTCTTGGGCGCGTCGAGCGGGCGGCCGTGCTTGGCCTGGAATTCGGCCTGAAGCTCGGGGCGCGAGAACCAGTCCTTGCGATAGGTCCAGCCCACCACATCGCCGAAGGCCGGCAGCGCCCAGTAGTTCGGCGTGCCCTTGGGCCATTCGGCATAGCCCGTGACCGTGGCCGGGATGAAGTCGGCCATGTCGATGCCCTGGGCCGCGAAGAAATCGTTGAGCTTCACATAGTGCCCCGATTCGGCCGCGCCGCCGATCCACTGGCTGTCGCCGATCATGAGGTCGCACAGCTGGCCGGCCGAGTTCAGCTCATTGAGCATCCGGTCGGCGAAGTTCGGCCACGGCACGAACTCGAAGCTCATCTTGTGGCCCGACTGGGCCTCGAAATCCTTTGAAAGTTCAACGAGCGCGTTGGCCGGATCCCATGCCGCCCAGCACAGCGTGAGGTTGGCCGACTGCGCCGCCGACGCCGCAAGAACCGTCGCCGCGGTCGCGGCCGAGGCCGCAAGATAGTTTCTGGTCCGAGACTTCATGTTTCTTTCCCCCCATCTCCGGCGAGGTCGCCGGCGCGGCCGCACTGCACGGCCGAATGACGCGAGACTAGATGAGGGACGTACCTCTTGTCCACGGATTTCTGAGGTGCGTACCTCAAAACTTGCACGGGGGCCGCCGGACAGGACGGAAGCGCGGTTCAGAGGATGTTTTCGCGGACGATCAGGTCGATGCGGATCTGTTCCTGCGCCTCGAAGATCGGCCGCTGGTCGCAGAGCGCGCGCATCACGCGCAGCGCGCTCCGCACGAGGTGCCCGACGTTCTGCGCGATCACCGCCGACATCTCGCCCGAGCGGAGCGCGGCCCGGGTGGTCGGCGTCAACTCGTGCCCGATGACGACCAGATCGCCGGGCCGTGCGCCAGCCCGCAGCGCCCCGAGCAGCGCGGTGTTGCCGGTGCCCATGGAATAGACGCCGCGGATGGCCGGGCGGCGCGCCATCACCTCGCGCACCACCCCCGCCATGCGGGCCGGATCGTCGAAGGATTCGACCGAGGGCAGGATGCGGTGCTCCGGAAACTCCTCGGCCATGACGGCATCGAAGCCCAGCCGCCGCTCGAGGCTGTCGCGCGAGCGCATCGAGTTCGTGACCACGAGCACCTCGCCCGGCGCGCGCAGGAACCGCCCCATCAGCAGCCCCGCCGTGCGGCCGGCAGCCAGGTTGTTGATGCCGATGAAATAATCGCGCATCGAACTCGGCAGGTCCGAGGCGATCGCGACAACCGCGAGCCCATCCGCCTTGAGGCGGGCCACCGCGTCGCGGACCTGCGGCGTCTCGGGGGTCAGGAGCGCCACGCCATCCATCCCCTCATCGCCAAGCTCGGCCAGCACGCGCACCACCGCCTCGGGGTCCTGCGTCGGCACCTGCACGACCCGGAGCGCGACGCGGTCCACCACATGCGAGGCATGCGCCTCGGCCAGCGCATCGACGAGCGTGCCCACGAACTGCCCCGGGCCCTCGGGCAGCACGAAGGCGAAGCGATAGAGCCGCTGGCGCGCGAGGTTGGCGGCGAAGGTGTCGCGGACATAGCCGATCCGGTCCACGACCGCCTGCACCCGCGCGATCGTCTCTTCGCGCACGCCGGGGCGCGCGTTCAGGACGCGGTCGACCGTGGCCAGGCTGACGCCGGCCTCGCGCGCGATGTCGTGGACCGTCGGCTTGTTCATCTGCCCTCCAGCGGGGCGACGATATCGGGGCGCCTGATGTACGTCAATCAAGCGCCGTGCGATCGCCGGCCGTCAGACGAGGCGCGCGCCCTCGACCGCGGCGCGGATGAAATCGGCAAAGAGCGGATGGGGCGCGAAGGGCTTCGATTTCAGCTCGGGGTGGAACTGCACGCCGATGAACCACGGATGCCCCCTGACCTCGACGATCTCGGGCAGATGACCGTCGGGCGAGAGGCCCGAGAACATCAGCCCGCACGCCTCGAGCCGGTCGCGATAGCGCAGGTCGACCTCGTAGCGGTGGCGGTGGCGCTCCTCGATCGTCGTCGCGCCGTAGATGCCGGCAACGCGCGAGCCTTCGGCGAGGTGCGCGGTATAGGCGCCAAGGCGCATGGTGCCGCCCTTGTCGTCGCCCGGCCGCCGCTCCACCCTATGGTTGCCCTGCACCCATTCCTTGAGGTGATAGACGACGGGCGTGAAGCGGCGCGCGCCCGCCTCGTGGTCGAATTCCTCCGAGCCCGCATCGGCCAGCCCCACGAGGTTGCGCGCGGCCTCGATCACCGCCATCTGCATGCCGAGACAGATGCCCAGATAGGGGATGCCCTTTTCCCGGGCAAAGCGGGCGGCCTTGATCTTGCCCTCGGTGCCGCGCTCGCCGAAGCCGCCGGGCACGAGAATGGCGTGGAACCCCTCGAGCCACGGCGCGGGATCCTCGCGCTCGAAGATCTCGGCGTCGATCCATTCGGCCTTGACGCGCACGCGGTTGGCCATGCCGCCATGGGTCAGCGCCTCGGCGATGGATTTGTAGGCGTCCTCGAGCTGGGGATATTTCCCCACGATCGCGACCCGCACCGTGCCCTCGGCGTTGGTCAGCCGGTCCATCACATCCTCCCACCGCGCGAGGTCGGGGCGCGGCGCGGGGCTGATCGCGAAGGCATCGAGCACGGCGCGGTCGAGCCCCGCGCGATGATAGGCGAGCGGCGCCTCGTAGATCGAGCGCAGGTCGTAGGCGGGGATCACCGAATCGGGCCGGACGTTGCAAAAGAGCGCGATCTTGGCGCGCTCCTTTTCCGGGATCGGATGCTCGGAGCGGCACACGAGGATGTCGGGCGCGATCCCGATCGCGCGCAGCTCCTTGACCGAATGCTGCGTGGGCTTCGTCTTCAGCTCGCCCGATGCCGCCAGATAGGGAATGAGGGTGAGATGCATGAAGATGCAGGTGCCGCGGGGGCGGTCGTTGGCGAACTGGCGGATCGCCTCGAAGAAGGGCAGGCCCTCGATGTCGCCCACCGTGCCGCCGATCTCGCAGAGCATGAAATCGACATCGTCCTCGCCTATGGCGAGGAAATCCTTGATCTCGTTCGTGACGTGGGGAATGACCTGGATGGTCTTGCCCAGATAGTCGCCGCGCCGCTCTTTCTCGAGGACGTTGGAATAGATCCGCCCGGCCGAGATGCTGTCGGTCCGCCGCGCCGATACGCCCGTGAAGCGTTCGTAATGCCCGAGGTCGAGGTCCGTCTCGGCGCCGTCGTCGGTGACGAAGACCTCGCCGTGCTCGAAGGGCGACATCGTGCCCGGATCGACGTTGAGATAGGGGTCGAGCTTGCGCAGCCGAACCGTGTAGCCGCGCGCCTGCAACAGCGCGCCCAGTGCCGCCGAGGCCAGCCCCTTGCCGAGGGATGACACCACGCCGCCGGTGATGAAGACGTAACGCGCCATGCGGGGCCCCCGTGATCCTTGCCTCGTGCGGGCCGCGACGGGTTGCGAATCCATCCTGCACCACGGGAGGGCACCCTAGCGACAACCGCCGCTGGCTGCAACGCATCTCACAAGATCAGGGGGTGGTTTCTCCGCCCCGCCCAAGCGGTTGTGGAGGATCAGTCGGCGCGCGGTGCCGGCGCGCCCCCGACCGGCGGCGGCAGGAGGTCGTTCGGCGCCGGTGCCGCGGGTGCGCCACCCTCGCCCCCTGCACCGCCCGGGTTCCCGCCCTCGACCCCGATCGTGTCGATGACCGACGATGTCGCGGCATCGCGCGCGGCAAGGACCGTGAGGGTGATCGAGGTGGCGATGAAGGCGATGGCGAAGCCCCAGGTGAGCTTGCCGAGCGCGGTCGCGGCCTGCCGCCCGGTCATCACGCCGCCGCCGCCACCGCCCATGCCCAGCCCGCCGCCTTCGGAGCGCTGCAGCAGCACCACGACGACAAGGCCGAGTGCCAGGATGAGGTGGACGGTCAGAATGACGTTTTCCATGGTCCCGCGCGCTCCGCTCCGGTTGGGGTGACTTAGGCGCTCGGACGCGCGGCCGCAAGGGCCTCGGCGGCGGCCTGCACCTGCCCGGCCAGACGCTCGATGTCGGCCGGGCCGAGGGCATCGGTCGCGATCACCCGGTCGGCGGCGCGGCCGCGGGCGCGGGCGCGGGCATAGCCCGGATCGTAGTGCTCGACCATCAGCGCCTCGGCAAGGTCGGCATATCGCCCCGCCGCCGCCAGCGCGCCCCAGCCCGCGATCCGCTCGGCCGGGTGGAGCGCGCGCAGGCGTTCGAGCGTCGCGAGCAGGCGCGCGGGGTCGGCCACGATGTCGGCATAGGCCGCGACCAGCCAGCGCGCGCGGGCCGGAACCGGGGCCGCGATCTCGATCCGCGGCGCCTCGACCATCGCGCGCCAGAGCCGCCCGGGCAGGCGCAGCGCGCCGATGCGGGCCGACTCCGCCTCGAGGATCAGGGGCCGGGCCGGATCGGCCGCGGCGAGCGCGCGGGCAAGACGCCCCTCGAACAGCCGCTGGCTGGGCTGGCCATCGGCATGTTCGCCAAAGACCGAGCCGCGATGGCGCGCCAGTGCCTCGAGGTCGATGACCTGCGCGCCCTCCTCGGCGAGGCGCGCGAGCACCGCCGTCTTGGCCGTGCCCGTGTTGCCGTCGAGCACGACGACGGGCGGCGCGACGGGTGCCTCGAGCGTCTCGGTCACGAGGCGGCGCCAGCTCTTGTAGCCGCCCTCGAGCACGCCCACCCGCCAGCCGATCTGCGACAGGATGGTCGCGAAGGACCCCGACCGCTGCCCGCCCCGCCAGCAATAGACAAGCGGCCGCCAGCCCCCGTCGAACCCCGCGAGGGTGTCCTCGATATGCCGCGCGGCGTTGCGTGCCACCAGCGCCGCCCCGATCTTGCGGGCAAGGAAGGGGCTTTGCTGCTTGTAGACGGTGCCGACGCGCGCGCGCTCGGCGTCATCGAGCACGGGCAGGTTGATCGCGCCCGGCAGATGGTCGTCGGCGTATTCGGCCGGTGAGCGGACGTCGATCACCCAGTCGTGGCCGTGCGCGCCGGGTTCGGCATCGGCCATCCGCTGCAGCCGGACAGGGGTCATGCGGCACCGCCCGCGAGCGCGTGGCGCGCGATGTCGCAAAAGCGCCCGCCCGGCCCCTCGGCGCAATGCCAGATCGCGCCGATCGCAAAGGGGCGGCCGACGAAGGGCGCGACGCGGGGCCCGAGTTCCGCCTCGGCCCGCGCCGCCTCGGCCGGTTCGAGCGCGCCCGTGAGCGTGATGTGAAAGCGGAACTCGGCCATCACATGCGGATAGCCCCAGCGGTCGAGGTTCGCGCGCTCGGCCGCGCTCAGCCGCTCGGGGTGGCGGCGGGCGCGCTCGGCCCCGGTCAGGGGCGCGCGGGAGGGGTCGAGCTCGGCCACGATGCGCGCCGCCAGCGCTGCCAGCGCCGGGGCAGGCCCCGCGGGCACGAGCGCGAGGAAACTGCCGAGCCGCGCGAGCCGCAGCCCGTCGTGCAGCACGACGGGCGCCGCGTCGGCCGCGACCGCCGCCGCCGCCGCCCCCAGCGCCGCGCCCGAGGTGCCGGCGGCCAGCCGGAAGGGGGCCTTGAGCGTGCCGTGCAGCCCGTATTTTCGAGGCGTAGACGTCCAGCCCTCGCGCGCCGCCGGCGCATCGGCGGGCGGGGGGGGCGCGGTGGCCGTGCGCGGCTCCCACCCGAGCCAGGCCGCCCCGAAATCCGCGAGCGGCCCGGGGTCGGGGCGCCAGTAGATCGCGTGGCGCGTCCACTCGGGCGCGTCGGGGTCGGCCATCCTTGCGTCTCCGGCTCTGGCGGTCGGTCGGGAATCGTGTGACCTATATCCGCCCGACCTGCCCGAGGCGAGAGGTGCCATGCCCGCGACCGACGCCCCCGAGACGATCCTGACCCGCGCCCGGCTCTGCCTGCCCGAGGGGATGGCCGAGGGCACCATCGTGCTGCGGGCGGGACGGATCGCCGAGATCGACTGCGCCCCAAACCGCGCCCCGAGCCGGGCGGCGGGCGCGATCGACTGCGCGGGCGACATCGTGGCGCCGGGTCTGGTGGAACTCCACACCGACAATCTCGAACGCCACCTGCATCCGCGCCCCTCGGTCGACTGGCCCCATGCGGCCGCGCTCATGGCCCATGACGCCGAGCTTGCGGGGGTGGGCATCACGACGGTTTTCGACGCGCTGCGGATCGGGGCCATCCCGTCGGCCGGCGGGGCGATGGCGCGGTCCGAGGCGCGCGCGCTCTGGTCCGAGATCGCCGGCTTGCGGGCGGCGGGGCATCTGCGCATCGACCACGCGCTGCACCTGCGCGCCGAGCTCTGCTCCGAGACGCTCGCCGGGGAACTCGAGGCCTTCGGGCCGGGCGATGATGTCCGCCTCATCAGCCTCATGGACCACACCCCGCTGCAACGCCAGTTCCGCGACCTGCGCCAGCTGCGCGCCTTCGCCCGCGAGGGCGAGGGGATGTCCGAGGCCGCCTTCGAGGCGCATGTGGCGTTTCTGCGCGACCTCGGCGCGCGCAAGGTGCCCCGGCACGAGGTGGCGGCGGTCGCTGCCGCGCGGCGCCTCGGTGCGGCGCTTGCCAGCCACGACGACACCACGCCCGAGGATGTCGCGCGCTCGGCCGCGCATGGGGTGCGTCTGGCCGAGTTCCCGACGACGCGCGCGGCCGCCGAGGCCTGCCGGGCCCATGGCATCGCGGTGATGATGGGG
>Ga0172376_10009044_pt1 | contig 10314 bp, 11 predicted proteins | sample Lak35m_FD_121114 | JGI IMG/M metagenome (GOLD analysis project Ga0172376, IMG submission 121114) | Freshwater microbial communities from Kabuno Bay, South-Kivu, Congo - kab_092012_35m | ecosystem: Environmental > Aquatic > Freshwater > Lake | place: Democratic Republic of the Congo: South-Kivu... | reverse complement strand
ACCCTGTCACGCCGATGCGCCGGAACCCTCCCCGTTCGATCACGCTGGGGGAATACAAAATCCATACGGCCATCGAAGGTTTCTCGAGCATTCTCCATGTGAGTTCGGGCGAGATCATGCACTCGCGCACGCCGCCGATGGATGAGGCGCGCAGCCTGTATGTCGAGCAATCGCGCCTTGCCTCCCGCCTGCGTGAGGAAACGAGCGAGCCGTTGGTGATCTGGGATGTCGGCCTCGGGGCCGCGGCAAATGCCATGGCCTCCATCGAATGCTACGAGTCGCTGGCCAATGAAGGTCCGGTGCGTCCGATGCACGTTGTGAGTTTTGAGAACGATCTCGATTCGCTGCGTCTGGCCTTGAAAAACAACGACCGGTTCCCCTACCTGCGCCATGCGGGGCCTCCTGCCATTTTGAAGAATGCCACTTGGGTTTCGAGGCAGCATGAGCGCCTCTCCTGGCAACTCCACGAAGGAGATTTTCTCGAGTGTTTGCCCCAAGCCATGCAGCCGGACCTTGTTTTTTACGACATGTTTTCCGGAAAGACCTGCGCCCCTGCGTGGACGGAGGACGCCTTCCGCGCCATGCTCGCCGTGTGTGGCGCGGGTGATGTCGAGCTTTTCACCTACACCTGCTCGACGGCATCGCGCGTGGCCATGCTCGGCGCGGGCTGGGGCGTGGCGCGCGGGCGGAATGCGGGCGACAAGGAGGAAACGACCATCGCTTTTACGCATCTGGACAAGGCCCGCGAACGCGGGCGCGATATCCTCGCCGCCGAGTGGCTCAAAAAGTGGAACCGCTCCGCAGCGAAATTCCCGCCTGGGATGGACTTTGCCGACCAGGAAAAATTCGAGGCCAGAATCCGAAGCCTGCCGCAGTTTGCCGGAATCGATTCCGTGTAGCCCACTTCTCCCGCGTTGCGAAATCGCGGCAGGTCGGACAATCTCAAAGCCCCATGCGAAATGTCGTCATTCTTGGAGTCACAGGCTCCATCGGCCAGAGCGCCCTCAAGGTGGCGCGTGATATCCCCGACCGGATGCGAATCGTCGGGATGTCCGCACATTCCAATGCGGACGGGCTTGCTGCAGCCGCTCGCGAGTTTCCCGATGCAAGGACGACTCTCTCCACCGGGCCGGATGGCATCGACCGCCTCGTGGAACTGGCCACGCTGCCCGAGGCCGATCTGGTGCTCGTGTCCATCGTCGGAACCGCCGGCCTCCGCCCTGCGCTGGCCGCCATCGAAGCGGGAAAGGACATCGCCGTCGCGAGCAAGGAAATCCTGGTCATGGCCGGCGAGATCGTCATGGCTGCGGCCCGCAGGAAGGGCGTTCGCGTGTTGCCGGTGGATAGCGAGCACAGCGCGATTTTTCAATGCCTCGAGGGCCGCGATACAAAGGGCGTGAGACGACTCATTCTCACCTGCTCGGGGGGACCGTTCCGCAAAACACCGGCTGCCGAGTTGCCAAAGGTCACTCCCGAAATGGCCCTGCGCCACCCCACATGGAACATGGGCCGCAAGATCACGCTCGACTCCGCCACCTTGTTCAACAAGGCGCTGGAAATGATCGAAGCGCGCTGGCTTTTCGACATCGGGATGGATCGCGTTGAAGTGGTCATCCACCCGCAAAGCATCGTGCATTCGATGGTCGAATTCGTTGACCGCTCGATCCTCGCGCAGTTGAGCCATTCGGACATGTGCCTTCCGATCCAATACGCCGTGACCTGCCCCGAGAGAGTCGAAAACTCCCTCCGTCCGCTGGATTTCGCCTCACTCGGAAGCCTGGATTTCGAAGCACCCCGGAGGCAGGACTTCCCCGCACTGGACCTCGCCACCGAAGCCGGCACACTCGGCGGAACGCGTCCAGCAGTCCTCAACGCCGCGAATGAGGTCGCTGTGGAAGCTTTTCTGGGCGGGCGTATCGCCTTCCCGGGAATCTGGAAATTGGTGGCCGAGGTTTTAGAGAAGTGCCCCCAGATTGAACATCCCTCCCTGGAGCAACTCCTCTTCACCGATGCGGAAACCCGGAAAATCGCCTCGGCTTCCATTGGTTGATTTCTTTGTCTGCCCGGAGTTGGGTTTGCACCGGCTGTTCGGAAACCTTTTCCGATGTGGAAACCAACTCCGGTGCACCCATCGCATGGTGGTGCCGTGCTTTTCAGGCTCTGGACTTGAAACCTACTTCGCGGGAAGGACCGTCAATTGCGTTGCCCGGGTGACTTTGATTTGAGTTTTGGCTTTGTAGGCTTCGAGGGTTCCTCGCACTTCGATGCGTTGGCCTTTGTATTTTTGAAGGTCGCCGATGGCTTTGTAGGCGGCCGGGAAGATGGCGGCGACGAATCCGTGGTCGCGGTCTGTGGTGAAATCGAGGAAGCGGATTTTGTCGGCTTGGCTTTTTCCGACGGTTAGAACCACTCCGCGCACGGCGACTTCTTTTCCGATGAACTTGAAAAGCCGGGCGGTCTTTTTGGCCTCGATCACCGGCATCTTTGCAGCCATCGCGGATTGTCCGAGTGCGGCTGCGAGGATAAAGGCTGTGAAAAGAAATTTTCTCATGTCAGGAGCGCTACTCGAAGCCCATGCCGAGGCAATCGAGCATTTTATTGGCGAGGTCTTTCTCGAAAAATGGCTTGGTCATGTAGGCTGTGGCACCGGCTTTGATGGCTGTGATAATGGCATCGCGGCTGCCTTCGGTGGTGAGCATGAGGACGGGGAGGGCCTTCCAGCGGTCGTCGGCGCGGATGCGAAGAAGAAAATCGAGGCCGTTCATGTTCGGCATGTTCCAATCGAGGCACACGAGCGAGAACCCTGTGGGGTCGGCCTCGAGCGCTCCGAGCGCGATCAAGCCGTCCGGCGCGCCCTCGCATTCGGCGCCGATCACGGAGGCGGCGGAGGCGACGATGCGTCGAACAAGCATGGAATCGTCAACGGCAAGGATTTTCATAAACTACGGGAGGTTTGTAGGATTCATAGTGTCGTTAAACATCCAATTCAATCTCAAGAGTTGAGGCTTTGAATAATGATGGAGTGCCAGCCTGTCGAGTAGGTCTCGTATCCCGGCGCGGTGGCCACGGCGAAGAGCGTCGGGGTTCCATGGAGTTCGGAAATGGTGAATCCTTTGCCTTGAAGAATGATGGATTCGAGGTGGGAGATGTTGATGCGTTCCTTGAGGAACGCATTTTTCGTGTCGGCGAGGATGTATCCTGTGTTGTCGATGATGCAAACCCTCGTGTTTTCTTTTTCGGACGGCGAGAGCGTGGTGCGTTGGACGATGGTCTGGGCGAGGGCCTCCCAATTGAAAAGAATGCCGAGCACGCCGATGAGTTCTCCGTTTGCCTGCCCCTCGCGGCGCACGCCGCAAGAGTAGGCGAGGATGTGCTGGCCTTGGACCAATGGAGACGGATGGACCGTTTCGAATCCAAAATCATCGCCGCTTGCGGAGTTGCGGGCTTTGCGGAACCACTCGTTGGCGGCCACATTCATGCCGATGGATTTGTATTTTCCGGAGCGGCCGTTGGCGATGACGGTGCCGTTGAGGTCGCAGAGCACGATATCGTAGTAAACGGTGTAGGCGTTCAAAATCACTCCCAGGCGCTCGCAGGAATGGCGCGAGGAGTCCGGGCCCGGCTTGGTGAGGGCGTCCACCGCGCTCGAGTCGGTGGCCCACCAGCGGACGTCGCAGGAGCGCTCGTAGAGGTTCCGGTCGATAAGGTCGATGTTTGTGAGGGCGAGGTCCACGAGTCGGCCGCCGCGCACGACGGAATCGAGTTTGCTGCTGATTTCCGAGAGTTGTTTGATGTCGTGTTTTGTCTCCTCGGCGAGGCCCTCGGCGACCTGGGCGGTGTTGGTCGAAAGGTTGCCGATTTCGTTGGCGACGACGGCGAATGTGCGGCCCGCATCGCCGGCCTTGGCGGCTTGGATCTGTGCGTTGAAGGAAAGCAACCGCACGCGCATGTTGATGTCATCGACCTGCCGGAGCGAATTGTTCATCTTGCTCGAGATGCTCTTGGACAGGTGGCGGATGCTTTCGATCCAGTTGTCAAAAAAATCGTTTTTGGTGTTGGCGGAAGGTTGGATGTGTTGGGTTGCCATGGGTGTGTCGAGGATTGTTCAGGTCAGGCTTTTCTTTTGTAAAAAAACGAACCGCCCACTTGCTCGGGCTCAAAAAAATGTTGGTGTGTCAGAAGGGATTCCGTTCCTCCCAGCATGAGTCGGCCATTCTGGTAAATGATTTGGGCCAGCCGGTTGAAGAGGTCGCGTTTGAAATGCTCCTCGAAGTAGATGGCCACATTTCGGCAGAGCACGAGATCGAAGACGCCGAGGCTGTTCAGGTCATCCTGCAGATTTTTGCGTTTGAAGGACACCATCGAGCGGACGGTCGGCTTCAGTGTCCATGTGTTCGATGCCGTGGGTTCGAAGTAGTTGTTTTTCCAGAACTCCGGAAGGCCGCGTGAGATTTCGAGCTGGCTGTAGCGTCCGGCGGAGGCGAGGAAGAGCGTGCCGGGAGAGATGTCGAAGCCGATGATCTCGAAGGCGGAGAGGTTCACGCCCTCGAGCAAGCCATCGGCTTTGAGTTTGTGCAGCAGCAGCGCGATGGAGTAGGGCTCCTGCCCGCTTGAGCAAGCCGCGCTCAGGATGCGGATGCGGGATTTTTCCCCCCTGCGCAACTAGGCGGCGAGCTCCGGGAGGAGCGATTTTTCCAAGGCCTCCCACGGGCGTGTGTCGCGAAACCAATAGGTCTCGTGGGTGGTCATGGAGTCGATGATTTTGTCGCGCAGGCGGCCTGTGGCGTCGGCCTTGGCGAGCGCGATGAACTCGGGGATGTCGCGGGCGCCGCTTTCGGAGATGATCTTTCCAAGGCGGGCTTCGAAGAGGTAGCGTTTTTCTTCGCCGAGGGCCCGCACCCGGCCTGTGGCATCAACGACCATGCTGACGATGAGTTCGTAGGCGAAGTGATCCAATCTCAAAACAACCACGAAGGTTTCATGCTTGGCGGATTCCTTGGGAGGATGTCCGAGCAACTCGGAGAGATCGACGACGGGGAGGAGTTGGCCGCGCAGCTCGAGAACGCGCGCGTCGCCCATCGCCTTGATGGGGTATTCCTCGCCGGGATGGACGATTTCATCCACATTGATCTGCGGAAGCGCGTAGTTGATGCCACGGCAGCCCACGATGAGGGCGGGAACGATGGCCAGTGTGAGCGGGAGGCGAATGATGATGCGTGTGCCTTGCCCGAGGCGGCTGTCGAGTTCCACATGGCCGCCGAGTTTTTCGATATTGGTTTTTACGACATCCATGCCCACGCCACGGCCCGAGATGTCGCTCACGGCGGCGGCTGTGGAGAATCCCGCCGCGAAGATGAGCTGCAGGGCGTCGGAATCCGACATGCGGGACGCCTGGTCGGTGGTGATGACGCCTTTTTCGATCGCCTTGGTCTTGAGGCGCTCGGGATCCATGCCTCCGCCATCGTCGAGGACTTCGATCTGAACGCGGCCTGCGAGGTGCGCGGCGGAGAGTCGCACAGTGCCGCAGGATTTCTTGCCTTTGGCCACGCGGGCCGCCGGGGACTCGATGCCGTGGTCCACGCTGTTGCGCACGAGGTGGGTGAGCGGGTCGGAGAGGCCCTCGAGGAGGGTGCGGTCGAGTTCCACATCGTCACCGAAAATTTCCAGTTGGATTTCCTTTTCCAGTTTGTGGCTGAGGTCGCGGACAATGCGGGTGAATTTCCCAAAAAGCCCTCCCACCGGCTGCAGGCGGGCGCGCATGATGGTATCCTGCAGGTTGGATGTGACGGAGCTGATCTCCTGCACGACCGACTGCATCTCGGAGCTTTCGGTGCCGTGATCCGAGCGGCCGGCGATGCGCAAAAGGCGGTTGCGGCCGAGGACCATCTCGCCGGCGAGATTCATGAGGGAATCGAGGAGGCCGACGCTGATGCGAATGGTTTCCTCCGGTTTGCGCCGCGCTGCGGGCAAGGGTTTCGGATCGATCGGCGTGGGTGCGGGAGTCGTTTCGGCCGGTGGTTGGTGGATCTGGGTGGCCACGGTCGAGGTCGCGGGAACCAAACTCTGGGAAACCTCTTCGGCAGGCGTTGGCGTGGTGGCCACGGAAACCGGCTCCACGCGGTCGGGATTCGATTTCATCCACTCGCCGAGCTTGGAGGAATCGAGTTGGAGGATGTTTTCCTCCGCGAGGCCCAGTGCGCCGGAGAGGATGAACGACTCGAGTGCCGTTGTGAAAAACAAGCTCAGATGCACATCCGTGTGTTGGCACTCCGCGAGGCCGGTTTCCTCCGGAAGGGAAGTGTGGGCGGAAATCAAGGTGCCGAGGGATGCCAACTCGGAGAGGAAATGCTCGAGCGACTGGCCTTGGGCTTCGATTTCGGCGGCGATATTTGCTTGGACGATGTAAAAATTTTGGCCGTGCTTCAAACCCTCAACGAGGCTTGCGGGTTCAAAGGCAAAGTCCGCCAACGACGCGTCGGGAATGGAATCCGCAGCACCCGCCGCAGGCCGGGGAGCGGGGGCCGGAGCGGAGGTCGCCGCTGGTTTTTCGGCAATTCCGGATTGGGCATCAAGGATCGCCCGCACAGGGAACCTCGGCCGCGCGATCGGCCTGGGCGAGCATGAGATTCAATTTGTCAGATGTCGAGATGAGGAGGCTCACCATCGACTGGTCGGCGAGGATCGTCCCGTCGCGGAGGAGCGACATCACAATCTCCATCACATGGGCGAGTTTGACGATCGGGTCGAATCCGAAAAATCCCGAGGCGCCCTTGATGCTGTGAACCGAGCGAAAAATGCTGTTCAGCCGCGCGTTGTCGGCGGGATTGGATTCCAACGCGATCAAATCGGTTTCGAGTGCCTGAAGGTGTTCGCTCGACTCCTGAACGAAGAGGTCGAGCATTTCCTTGTCGGCGTTCATTTGGTGGCCTCTCCGGCGATGAGGTTGAAGTGTCGATCCATGTTCAAGAGTCGCAGCAGGTCGGCAGTTCCGCCGGTGGCGCGGACGCCGGGAGTCAGGCTGCGTTGGCGGCAGTCGTTGGCGGCCGCGAGGAGGAACTTGATGGTTCCCGAATCGGCCGATTCGGTGTTTGAAAGATCGATCTCCACCGGCATGGAGCCGTTCGCTTTGTTAAGGCTCTCCAAAAAATCCGGTGCTGCCGAATCGAGGGTGGATGCATTGACGGGGCCTGCGGGGGTAATTTTGAGAATTCCCTTTTGGGTTTTGGTCTTCATGCCGCGTTTTTCCTCGGTTCCGAAACCGAAACGAGATTGCCGGTTTCCAGGACGGTGATCAGCCCCTGGTTGGAGCTGATGACTCCCGCCACAAAGCGGGTGTCAAGTCCGCTGAGGGCCTCGGGTGGGGCAGGCAGCACGCGCATGCCGGGAGGCAGGATGTCGCCGATGGCATCCACCAGAAGGCCGGTGGGATCGGAGTCCGCCATGTCATGGTTTTCCGGCGGATGTGGCAAGCGGGAGAGGTCGTTGGCGGTTTTGAAGACGATGCATCGGCTCGTTGGCTTGGAGTTCGCGGCGGGATGCCCCAAGCGTTCTTCGAGGTCGAACGCCGTCAGAATCTGCCCACGCAGGTGGATGACGCCGCGCACATACGATGCGGCCAGACTCACGGGCGTGACGATCGGGCTGCGCAGAACCTCTTTCACCCAGAGCAGGTCGCAGGCGTATTGACGGCCGCACGAGCTGAACCCGAGCAATTGCGAATCCCTCGATGCACGGTGTGTGGTGGCGAGGTTCAGTGTCATGAAGTGCGGCAGGAGCGTTTGCGGGTGCGGCTGGGCTTAGAATGCCGCTGCCGCCGCCGCCCTGTTCGCATGGACCTCCAATGGCGCGGTGTTGGGGAAGGGATTCGGAAGCTCCTTGAGCGCGGCGACCTTCAGGTTTGTGGAAATGATGGTCGGCAGGTTGGAGAGATCCGGATCGTCCCCGACGACCCGCCACTCGATGCCGAGGGTGTTGCACTCGTGGATGATCGAGGCCACGGTGCGGATGATCGGGATTTCAAATTTCGACACGCCGTTGAGGTCGATGATGAGCTTGGCGAAGCCCGCGTTCACAAAGTCGGCGATTTTTTTACGCGACTGGCGGGTCAGGTCCACACTGCCTGTCTCCGAGAGGTCCTGCGGGATGGTGACCACCTGGCAATCGCCCTCGCTGCTGTAGAAAATGGGGGTGATGTCGAGATCCATGGCACGCGCGACGCGGTCGGGGAGTTCGCCGAGTTCAAGTGGCTTGGTCAAAATCGCCACGTAGCCGGTCTCCTTGGCCTCGTTTTGGTCGAAGGTGGCTGTTTTCACCGAGAGGCCGAGGAGAGGCACGCTCTTCAAGGCCGGATTCATGCGGACGGACTGGTAAAACTTGAGCGCTCCTTTGCCCGGGAAGGCGAGGCTCACGAGAATGGCATCCGGGGTTTCATCAGCTGCGACTGTGGTGGCGATGTGAGGCTGGGCCTCGGCGGGTCCGGGGCAGCTTACGACCTTCCAGCCGCGCTTGGAGACTGCCTTGGCGATGGATTCCGCAATGGCGGGATGCTCGTCCACGACAAGGATTTTGAGCGCATCGTTTGCCGTGCGGGCTTTTTTGGCCGCAGGTGCGGCGGCTTTGACCGGTGCTGGCGCTGGGGCGGCGGATTTCGGATTGAGGGTGACCAGGCGCGACACGCGGTCGATCACATTCGCTTCGGTAAATGGCTTCACGATGTAATCGCGCACGCCCATTTTGGCGATTTTGAGCACATTCTCCTTGCCCGCCTCGGCGGTGAGCATGATGACGGGAATGTCCTTGAGTGCGGGATCGGCCTTGAGTTTTCCAAGGCACTCGACACCGTCCATGACCGGCATGGTGACATCGAGAAGGATGACATCGGGTTTTTCGCGGGCCGCGACTTCGAGTCCCTCGGCTCCGTTGTTGGCGAAGACCATTTGGACATCGTAAGGCGCGAAGCCTTTGTTGATGAGGGTGTGGATCATGCGACTGTCGTCGACACTGAGAATTTTTGGTGCGCTCATGTGATGAGTTTTTTTAGTTGTCCAGCGCGGCGAAAACCACAACGCGGAGCGAGTCGGGAGAGCCCTCGATGGCGTAGTCGTTGCCCACGCAGATGGTGGCATTCTTGGCGGAAACGGAAATTTCTTCGCCCCGCATCACGCTGGGGATGCTGAGGGTGCAGTTGAAACCCATGTCGCAGAGGGTGGACTTGAGGTTGCCGGTGATCATGTTGGTGAGTTCCGCCACGACATCAGAGACATCCTGCTCGCCTGCCGCGCCTCCGAGGATTTTCTCGGCGACATGCTTGCTGAGGCCTTCGGAGTAGGCGGTGTAAACGACGCCGTTCACCTTGCCGCTCAAGCCGATCGATCCAGTCACACCCTTGAGTTTCGAGGGTTGGGGATAGTTTTCAATTCCTACGCCGGGCGTGGCGGAGAGGCCCACCATGGTTTGCATGACTTCGGGCACATAGCGGTTGATTGTTTGGATGAACAGGGAACTGCTTGGTTTTTCTGGGCTTGGCATGGCAAATTTCTAAGAAGGTGAGTTAAAACAAAGGTTCGGGCACGGGTCAACAGCCGTGTGGCTTGTTATTTGGATTAATGGGCTTGGGCTGCGCTTTCGAGCGCCAGAGTGATGGTCGGACGGTCGCAGACATCAGCGGGGCCGAAGTATTGAATGGAGCCGGGGAATGCGTATTGGGTTTCCTTGGCCCAGATGTCGCGATGGTTTTCGAATTCCTTGAAGGCCGGACCATCGAGCTCGACGAGGGCTTTTTTAATGACTGGCACCATTTTGCCGTGGCGGCGCTCCATGTTCATCATTTGGGCCATGGGAATGCCCCCGGCCTGCCAGTCGGCGGCGGGTTTTGTGAGGCCGCGAACCGAGCAGATGTAGCCTGTCAGGCCCTCGCGGAGGAGGAGCGCGGCGGTGAAGCCGAGCGTGTAGGTGTAGTCGGCATCGAAATTCGACGGCACGGCGCAGCGGCCCTCGTAGCCGAAATAGTGCGGCAGGGGCGAGAAACTGGCTTTGTAGGTGCCGGCGGCTTTCATTACCTTCAAGCGCGCTTCGACGAGGTCGATGAGGAGGCGTTGGGTGTCGATGCGGGCGACCTGCACATTGCCGTGGGGATCGCGGTCGAGGATGAGTTGGTTCGCTATGTCATCCGGCAGGCTGCGGTAGAGCGCGGAGGCTGCCGCAGTGAGCTTCGTGGCGACGAATTCGCGTTTTAGCGGGAGGGTTTCCAGGGCGTTGAAGGCGTCGCCGTGGTGGGCAAGCGTCTCGTTGAGTTCGCCGATGAGCGCGCCCATT
>Ga0172376_10009040_pt1 | contig 10319 bp, 7 predicted proteins | sample Lak35m_FD_121114 | JGI IMG/M metagenome (GOLD analysis project Ga0172376, IMG submission 121114) | Freshwater microbial communities from Kabuno Bay, South-Kivu, Congo - kab_092012_35m | ecosystem: Environmental > Aquatic > Freshwater > Lake | place: Democratic Republic of the Congo: South-Kivu... | reverse complement strand
TCGCAAGTCCTGCACCTGAAGCTCATGACGATCAGCGCTTTGTACGAGCAGTCCCGATCCGATCCTCTTCATGTCCAAGTCACGAAAGTCATGTTGAATGCCAGTGGTTTTGCTGCCAACGGCGCTGCAATCGATCGCCAGGACTCGAATATTGGCCTTGGCTGCGAGCACTTCAAGTGCGCTGGCGCTGTAGCCTGGTGCAATCAAAACTTCCAAGAATTGCTGTGAAACTGCGAGCGCGCTTTGCTCGTCGAGTTCACGGTTAAACGCAATGATGCCGCCAAAGGCGCTGGTTGGATCACAGGCAAATGCTTTTGCATAGGCCTCAAGGCAGTTGCCCGCTGAGGCGACACCGCAGGGGTTGGCATGTTTAACGATAACGCAAGTCGGAGCGTTAAAGCCGCGAACGCATTCCCAAGCAGCATCAGCATCTGCGAGGTTGTTGAAAGAGAGTTCCTTGCCCTGTTTTTGTTGCGCTGTGACGAGCGATCCGGGTGCCGGCAAAGGGTCGCGGTAAAGTGCAGCCGCCTGGTGGGGGTTTTCGCCGTAGCGCAGATCCTGAAGCTTGATGAGGCTTTGCATCAAAACTCCGGGAAAGATGGTTTGCTGATCTGGCGTTTTAGCTTGCGCGGTCGCTAGGGCTTGCGAGGCTAGATGGGTTGAAAGGTAGTTACTAATCGCAGCATCGTATTGACTAACCCGCCCAAAAGCGCTTACGGCGAGTGCAAAGCGCTGGCGGTCGCTAAGGCCGGCGTAGCCATGTTCAGTGAAGGCAAGGCAGACGGTTTTCAGCAGGTCCTGGTACTGCTCGGGATGGGTGAGCACTGCCACGCTCTGCCAGTTCTTTGCCGCAGATCGCAGCATGGCTGGGCCGCCGATGTCGATTTGCTCGATCGCGTCCTCGAGTGTGCAATCAGTTTTCGCGATTGTTTGCTCAAAGGGATAAAGGTTAACGACCAATAAATCAATGGTTTGAATGCCTTGGGCCTGCAGGCTTTCCATATGACGGTCGTTGTTTTTGCGGGCAAGTAATCCTGCATGGACTTTGGGATGAAGGGTTTTGACCCGGCCATCGAGCATCTCAGGAAACGAAGTCAGTGCACTGACCTCGGTGACAGGCAAACCAAGTTCCTGAAGCATCGTGGCCGTACCACCAGTGCTGATCAGTTCGACGCCAAGTGCGACGAGACCTTTGGCGAGTTCGGGCAGACCTTGTTTGTCTGAGACTGAGAGCAATGCGCGACGAATAGGAAGCATTTCTTAGCAGACCTGTATCTTGGACTATGCTGCTGAAGGCTTGGTGAGTAAGCCGTGTTGTTGTAATTTCTTGCGTAAGGTATTGCGGTTAATGCCTAGCATTTCGGATGCGCGAAGCTGATTACCCTTAGCCTCAAGCATGACCCGCTGCAACATCGGTTTTTCGACGGTCAGAATAACCATGTCGTAAATACCAGCTGGCCTTGCTCCCTCAAGATCGGCAAAGTAGCGTTCTAAACTTTGCTCAACCGCAAGTGCCATTGGATTGCTCTTGGCTTGGTTCATGGCCTTCTTCTCTTTGTTTCCTGCCTTGGGTAGTTTGCAATGCTACCGGCATTTAGGCTGCAATCGGCCAGGTTTGCGTCAAAAGTGGCTTAAGCGGCTTATCTTGGTTGATCAGTTGGCTAAAGCAACGGTCGAGAAAGTCAGATTGTGCGGCAGATGAGTCGATTCGGTAAAAGTGCTGCACCGCTTCTTCCGCCCAGATCGGTGCCGGCAGATCATTGACCTGCTGTAAACCGCTCAGCCGGGCCCACTGGGGCAGAAACCAGGCAACATGCTTTCGGATGCTTCGCAGTCCGCTTGCTTCGCCATAAAAACTTAAATGATCCTCAAAATGTGCCTTCATCGGCTCCCTCAGGCTTTCCAGACTTGGTTCAGCAAGCTGCCCCTGGCCATTGAGGTCAGCGGCAATTTGTGCAAAGAGCCATGGCTTTCCAAGTGCTGCCCTGCCTACCATGACGGCATCGCAGCCCGTTTGAGCCAGCACCTCGCGCGCTTTGTTTGGTGTGTCGATATCACCATTGGCAACCACCGGAATTGACAGCGCTTCCTTCACCTGTCGGATGCTTTCGTACTCCGCCTCACCAGCGAAGCCTTGTTCACGGGTGCGTCCGTGAACAACAATCATGGATACACCAAGCGATTGCATGGCGAGGGCAAGACTGCGCACATTGCGGTTTGCCGTGCAAAGACCAGTACGCATCTTTACCGTGACTGGCACAGGCTCGCGACGGTGCGCCAAGGCCTCGAGCACCGCATCCACGATACTTAGCGCAAGGCTTTCTTGACCCATCAGGGCAGAGCCTGCCGCAAGCGCGCAGACTTTCTTAGCTGGACAGCCCATATTGATGTCGATGATTTGTGCGCCTCGGTCGGCGTTGAAGCGGGCTGCTTCGGCCATCATTGCAGGGTTCGCGCCTGCCAGTTGAACGGCAATCGGTGCCGGTTCGCCCTTGTGATTTAGTCGCTGAGAGGTCTTGACACTTTTCCACAGCGCCGGGTTCGAGGCAGCCATCTCCGAGACAGCATAGGCTGCACCGTAAGCTCGGCACAGTTGCCGGTAAGGTCGGTCAGTGACGCCAGCCATGGGTGCAACGAGGACCTGATGGTCAATCTTGTAAGGACCAATTTTGAGTGGGTTCAAAGTCATTGTTGACTGCAAGGCCTTCGTGTTGCACTGCTTGATCATAACAAGCTCGAATGTGCCCTAATGCAGCAAAGGCCAGGGCTCGCGAGGGCCGAAGGCAAAGGTTTGCATGATTAATCGTTTGAGTTGGGCTTGGGTGGCAAGCTTAAGCGCATGCGGTGCCAGTGCTTGAAACCAAAAGCGGCTGCTTTGTTTGGCCAGTTGATCGGTTATTTGCATCATCAACCAGCGATCTCGCTGTCTTTGCTGTTCAAATCGTTTTAGTGCGGCAATCAGCGTGCCGCTTGGTAAACGCTCGCAGTGGCGGATTGATTGCTGCAGATCAACAAGACAACGAGCGAGTTCTGCCGCGTCGCGCAGTCCCAGATTAAGCCCTTGACCTGCCACGGGGTGGAGGCTTTGCGCGGCGTTGGCAATCCAAATATCGACTTCGCGTGTTTCAGGCCTGATACGCAAGATCTCTGCTCTCGCGCGACGTTTTAGTTTGACGCAGTGCATGTCCTTGTCAAATCCAGTAACGACAATACCTTTGGGAAGCGCCATGTTCAGCGCTCGGCACATTGCCATCTCGCTTTCACTTGACATCGGATGCTTGAGGGCCTCGAATCGGCTTTCACTAAGCACCTGCTTTGAACACCAAACCAGTTGCATCGCCTGGCTTTGCTGATCAGGCAACAAGGCAAGTGGCCCATCGGGTAGGAATCGTTCCAAAGCCCAACCACGGGGTGCACCGCTCAGGTACACGCGGCCGATGATGGCTGACTGTCGCGGATCTTCCTCAAGCACCTCGCTGCCAGGGTCACCATCAGCCCATACCCTGATACACCAGGGATCTGCCTGGGCGCTCGCTCGCTCAGTGAATACCCGAGCCTGGTGATGATCAATGACCTGTTGGGCCTTGTTGCGAGGGTTCAACTTCACCTTGAGATGCTCAACCAGGTCCGACCAGACCACGACGCGCCCGAGACGCTCAAGCCCAAGCTCCTCATTGCGCATCATCAGTCCCTGGCCCACCTGGCTAGCAGACCTTGCACCAATTTGTACTTCAACACTGGTGATGTCGGCACCCTTGGGCAGCGCGCCGGTACAGCGTTTGATCAATTGAAGCGAGCCTGCCGACAAAGCGAGGCTTCGCTCGCCGATTGCGCGATGTTGAAGCGGGTCTTCGGGTCGGTTTGCTTGGATGTCTTCGCGAGGGTATAAATCCCCAAGATCGCCTTGCCAGCCCTCGCGCAATAGCATCTGCCCGAGGGCGAGGGCGCTTGGACCAAGGCCCTGGATTTCTAGCCTAAGCATCGTCGGTCTTAGACTGAAGAAGCCAGCGCTCAGCTTGAGCAAGTCGTTCGGGGGTACCCACATCGCACCAATAGCCTTGATGGTGAAAGCCCATCCAGCGTCCTTGCGCTTTAGCAGCCTTCAAAAGCGGACCGAGTTTGGCACTTTGGTTGCTGCTGATCGCAGCGAATAGCTCCGGTTGATAAATCCCAATCCCGCTAAAGGTGAGCATTTGCCCGTCGAGCTCAAAATCGCCCTCGGGATGATGGTCAGGGTTGTTGACGAGAACGCAGCAAGCAAGCAGGGGCAAAGCGTCTTCAGTCGCCATCATGTGCTGCACGGCCCATCCAAGCGCCTTGCTCAAGGGAAAATCGCAGACGATATCGGCGTTTAGGACCAGGAAAGGCTCTTTTCCCAGCATCGGTAGTGCCTTGGCAATACCGCCAGCCGTTTCAAGGGCTGGCGCTTCAGCAGACCATTGCACATGCACATCCCACGCTGCCCCATCGCCAATCGAGTCGACAAGCTGATCACCAAGCCAGGCATGGTTGATCACTAATTCGTAAAAGCCTGCGGCAGAAAGTGCACGCAAATGTCGGTGAATCAAGGCTTCACCGGCAACGGGTACAAGCGCTTTGGGGATCTGATCGGTGAGCGGCCGCATTCGTTCACCCCGTCCCGCAGCAAGAATCATCGCCTTCATGACTTTCCTGTCCTTTTGGCCGTTTGGGGCCGCAGACTCATGATTCCAGCCATTCGATGACAAGATCGGCAAGTGCTGCGAGTTCCTGGTATCGCATCAGGACGGGCAGCACATAAGACAAAACCACCGGCAGGTCGGCCAGGTAGCGGTCTTTGCCGTCACGGTAATTTAGCCTCGCGAAAATGCCAAGGATCTTCAAATGCCGTTGCAGACCCATCCATTCAAACTGGCTCCAGAAATCCGGGAAGTCTGCGGCAACAGGCAGTCCAAGTTTTTTTGATGATTCCCACCAACGGATCAAACCATCAAGTTGAACCTCCTCATCCCAGGCGATGTAGGCGTCTCGCCAAAGCGAGACAAGATCGTAGGTGATTGGGCCTAGGACCGCATCCTGGAAATCCAAAACACCTGGATTGCGATCACCAGCGAGCAGCATGAGATTTCGGCTGTGAAAGTCCCGGTGGACATAAACCTGTGGCTGAGCAAGGCATTGCGCAATGATGCAGTCAAAGGCCTCATCAATGACCTGTCTTTGGGCATCGGACAACATCTTGGCCTTGTGTTTGGCGATGTACCAGGTTGGCCAGAGCTCCATTTCATCGCGCAGGCGTTTGGCGTCGTAGGGTGCGAGCTGATCGACACGGGTTGCCTGTTGAATGGCCTGCAAAGCCTTGCCCGCTTCCCGGTAAAGCGCGCTTGCAGCTGGTACGCGCTGCGCTGTGGGCGTGTGCTGTTGAAGTACATCAAGGTAAGTGTGCGAACCGAAATCCTCCAAAAGCAAGAATCCTTGTTGAGGCTCTTGCTCGAAGATTTTGGGCGTTGTCATGCCAGCAGACCCAAAGAGCTCGGCGACCTTCACAAAAGGTCTTAGGTCTTCCTGTGGGGGCGGTGCATCCATGACGATGAAGGTTTGCCCTTGGGCCTTGCAAGCTACCCGAAAGTAGCGGCGAAAACTTGCATCGGCCGATGCGATCTGGAGACTTTCCGGATCGAGCGCATGCTTTGATGCGATGGTCTGTAGCCATTGCTTCAGTAATGCTTGACGTGAATCCATGGAGATGGGCTGTTATCTTTAGTTTTGATTGAGGATTTGCTTTAGGTGCAAGCCTGTTGATATCACGTAAGCTCCGACGATTTTGTGGTGCTGACGGCTCCACCGGTCCTGCCGATCAATGGGTCCTGCCAATCACGGAAGAAAAATTGATGTCCTTAACTTGGCAGGAGATATCATAGACTGATGCGCCGTTTGCTTCGATTACTACGCTGCTTCACAGGATTTTTGCCCTTGCTCGCAATGGCGCAACCGACAGCGGAAAGCATTAGATTGCGAATCGAGCCAGAGCCATCTGCTTCACTCGCCAAATTGCCTGGCAAGCGGCCTATTTATGGTTGGGCCGACGTGGTTGAAGGCTCAGTTGATGACCAGCTCAGCCTCCGTGGACGGGCGCAACTCAGGCAGGCTGGTGCATCCTTGTCGGCCGATCAAATCGATTACCAGCAGCAGCAAGACGTCTTACATGCCCAGGGCCAGGTCCGTATTGCTAAAGGGGGAACAATCGTCCAAGGTCCCGAATTACGTTTAAAGCTCGACAGCCAAATCGGTGCTATGGAGGAAGCTGCCATTGCGCTGCCCGCAGTTGGTGGATTCGGGCTTGCAAAACGGATCGAATTCGACGGCCCAGGTAAGCTTAATCTTTTACAAGCGATGTTCACCACCTGTAGGCCAGACGATACGGGATGGGTGTTGCAAGCTGAAAAACTAAGGATTGACCAAGACAGTGAACAAGGGCATGCCGAACGAGCCCTTCTCAACTTTCAGGGGTTTCAGTCGCCAGTTATTCCCTGGCTTAGTTTTCCCCTCACGGACAGCCGTCGAAGTGGTTGGTTGCCTCCGACGATGGGCGTGACCTCGCGCACTGGCGCTGATGTGACCATACCCTACTACTTCAACCTTGCAACGAACCGAGACTTGACGCTATATCCGCGATTTTCCTCCTTAAGAGGTCCGTCACTAGGGGGCTGGGGCCGCTATTTGGAGCCGACGGCAAGCGGTGAATTACGCGTGGAACTCAACCCAAAGGATTTGAAAACCGGTGATGCTCGTTATTTCCTGTCGAGTCTGCATCGATTTCAAGACCTGGCGGGTTGGAGCGGACAGTGGGATGTACGTTCAGTTTCGGATGATCAATACTTGGTTGATTACAGTCGAAACATCCTTGGCAGTTCGCTGCGCAGCATTCCCCGTGCCATTGCTGCAAGTCGTGGTTTCGCGAACGGTGCGCTTACCTTGTCTGCGACGAGCTATCAAAACGTACTCGACGCGAAACTATCGCCACCCTATGAAGCTGTGCCTCGAATCGAATGGCGCTGGTATCGTTATGCCGATGATCAAGGTGTTAACTGGTCCGAGAGGTCGCTTGATCTTGCTGGCTTAGTTGAAATGGCGAGATTTCGTCGGCCGCTGGTAGATTCTGTTGAGGGTTGGCGAACCGTCATCAATCCGAGTGTGCAGGCACCCTGGCGACAGCCCTGGGGCTATGTGACGCCAAGTCTTTCGTTACATGCGGCCGACTACCGATTTGTCCCTTCTGAGGCGCTAAGTCGAAGCGGCCTTAGCCAGGATATCCTCGAGCGCGCGGCCGCACATCGCGTGCTTCCCCAGTTATCGATCGACAGCGGACTCTTTCTCGAGCGGCGAATAAGCCGTCTTGATGGTCTCGAACAGACGCTTGAGCCTAGATTCTTTTACCTGTATGTACCCTACCGTGAGCAAAAGCATTTGCCGATCTACGATACCGCGGTTGCCGACATCAGTTACGCCCAACTGTTCTCTGAAAATCGCTTTGTTGGCCACGACCGGATCGCCGATGCCAATCAACTGACCTTCGCGCTGAGCTCACGCTTATTGCGCAGTGATTCAGGCAGAGAGTTGTTTCGGGTTGCTGCGGCCCTCCGCCATCATTTGAGTGAACCGCGCTTACAAATCGCAGGCCAACCTCAGCTCACCGATCCGCAAAGTGATTTACTGATGGTTGCAAGTGGTAAGCCGTTAGCTGCGTGGAACCTTGACGGCGGTGTTCAAGTCGGGTTGACGCGGAGCAATTTGGCCCGAGCCCACCTGGGCGCGCGCTATCAGCCTGATGAATCTCGGGTAGGCAATATGCATTTACGATTTATTGAAAACCAAGTTGGACAGATTGACGCCTCTTGGCGTTGGCCTATAGGGAGTTCTTGGTCATTGCTTGGGCGAAGCAATTATTCTTTTCAGCGTAAGGTGCTCAATCCAGTGACCTTGCAGACTGTCGACGCGAAGCCCGGGGTCATTGAAGGATTACTCGGTGCTGAACGGAAAGCCGACTGTTGGGCCTTCCGCGCTGTCTTACAACGTTATGTGACCGGGCCTGAACTGTTCAACACCGCCATTTTCGTTCAGCTCGAACTTAATGGGCTAGGTGGTATCGGCAACAACCCCTTTGATATATTGCGGCGGGGCATTCCCGGTTACACCAGAGCGCGTGAACGCCTACCTGATTCACCATTTTTTGCTTACGAGTGAGATGTTATGAAAGAACGAAAAACGCTGCTAGCAGGCCTGATCTGGCTGTTGATGGCCGCGCCTGTCTGCGGACAATCCCTTGGGCTGGATCGTATTGCTGTAATCGTAAATTATGAAGCAATCACGGATTTGGAAGTTAAGCAACGCATGGTGCAGGCTCGGGCCGCCTTTGCAGAGCGCGGCATAACGCCTCCAGGCGACGATGTGGTGAAGCGGCAGGTTACCGAGCAAATGATCGTAGAGCGTGCCGCTCAGCAATTGGCCAAAGAAATGAACATGCGCGTCGATGATGCATCGCTTGATCAAGCGATTGAGCAGATCGCTCGAAATAACCAACTGTCCCGCGAAGAGTTCATTCGGCGTGCCACAAGCCAGGGCCGTGATGTGGCGAACTTTCGGGATGGTTTGCGCACCGACATGTTGATGCAGCGCTTGCGCGAACGCGAAGTCGATGCAAGGGTTCAGGTCAGCGAGGCCGATGTCGATGCGCTTCTGTCCTCGCTTGGCGCTTCGGCGAACACCGAGTATCAATTGGCTCAAATTTTGATAAGAGTCCCCGAATCGGCAAGCCCTGAACAAACTGAAAAGGTTCGTGCGAAGATCGTAGCGCTGCGTCAAGAGTTGTCGACCGGCGCTAATTTCGCAAAGATCGCCGCCGCTAACTCCGAGTCGCCCGAGGCGAGTGCCGGTGGTGACCTGGGATGGCGTGCCGCGGAACGGCTTCCAACGCTTTTTGTTCGCGAAATCGAAAAACTTAAACCCGGTCAGCTAAGTCAGGTGATCCGAAGCGCCGCAGGTTTTCATCTGCTGCGCTTAAACGATTTGCGACAGGTATCGGTTGCGGCAGGTCCGCCAGTTGCTCAGTGGCGGGCGCGACATATTTTATTCCGCGTCAGTGAGTCACTTCCGGAAGCTGAAGCAAGCCGACGTGCTCAGGATGTAGTGGCAAGACTGAAGGCTGGGGAAGATTTTGCCGAATTGGCGAAAAAGCTCTCTGCGGATGGAAGTGCTGCCAAGGGCGGAGATCTTGGCTGGTTATTACCTGGCGACACCGTCCCAGACTTCGAACGCGCCATGAGCAGACTTGAATCCCAGGAGATCAGTAATCCCGTTCGCTCGCCCTTTGGGATTCATATTATCCAGGTTTTAGAAAAAAGAACAGACGTGCCCCCGCTCGAAAGGCAGCGTGCCCAAATCAGGATGGCACTTCGAGAGCGCAAGGCTGAAGAGGCCTACGATAGTTGGTTACAGGAATTGCGTGACCGTGCCTATGTGGAATATCGTGGCGACACGAATTGATGCGGGGCCGCCGACGACAGTTCGAGCAAGAAAGCGTTTTGGTCAGCACTTCTTACATGATCAATCAGTGCTTAGGACAATTCATGAAGCAATTGGCTTGCGACCCAGCAGTCATTGTGTTGAGATTGGTCCAGGCACAGGAGCGCTTACCGAAGGCTTGATTGCGGCAAGGCCTGCGTCGCTCACGCTTATCGAAATCGACAGAGATCTTGCAGCGGTCATGCGTGGACGGATCAAGGCAGAACAATTAGGGTTTTGCAGCCTTATCGAAGGCGATGTGCTAAGTTTTGATTTTATAGAACTTGCATCAAAGCTTGGGCAGCAAATTCATGTGGTGGGCAACCTTCCCTACAACATTTCCACACCCTTATTGTTCCATTTAATGGGGCAAAGAAGGGTTGTGTTTGACCAAGTTTTCATGTTGCAAAAAGAGGTGGTTGATCGAATCGTTGCCCCGGTGGGTGGCGCCGATTTTGGGCGCCTCAGTGTAATGATGCAATCATGCTACCAAGCCTGGCATTTACTTGATGTGCCGGCTGAGGCGTTTAGCCCGGCGCCTAAGGTGCTTTCCGCTGTTTTTCGCCTAGTGTCGCATCAGCAGTGCGCTTGGCCACAGCCAGGACTTGATTTTCCGCAGGAAAAACTGGAAACGCTTTTGCGCGTCGGTTTTGAGCAGCGGCGCAAAATGTTACGTGCGCACTTGTTGCGCTGGCTCCGTGATCAGGGCGTGGACGCCGATGAGGCGCGTGCACTGGGTTTTGCGCCTGAAGCTCGCGCCCAAGAGGTCCCTGTATCGGCAT
>Ga0172376_10009037_pt1 | contig 10320 bp, 3 predicted proteins | sample Lak35m_FD_121114 | JGI IMG/M metagenome (GOLD analysis project Ga0172376, IMG submission 121114) | Freshwater microbial communities from Kabuno Bay, South-Kivu, Congo - kab_092012_35m | ecosystem: Environmental > Aquatic > Freshwater > Lake | place: Democratic Republic of the Congo: South-Kivu... | reverse complement strand
TCTTTAATTTTTGGACTAATTCCTTTACTTTTTCCTTCCCCTCTTGTCGGTTCTTTCTCAACTGACGCCTTCTTATTTGGTTGTATCCCGGTTATTTTCTTTTATGCGCGGTTGTGGGTTAAATCTCCTTCTAATGAAAAAAGACCAATTGCAGCTATGTTGGCCATTTTCGCGGTGGTAATCGCTTTTTGGGCGGTATTCAAACAAAATGGGTCTACCTTGAATACATGGGCGAATAACTACACCGATAGAGAAGTACCTGCAGCTCTATTAGATGTTACAAATCAACTTCAATTAGCTGAAAAAATTACCTATAAAAAAGACTCTGTAACATTGATTGATAATCAATTTCGTCCAATAGGACAAGATTCATTACCACTTGAAAAAAATGACAAGAAACTAAAATCTTTTGATTATCCTCTTTACTTTAAAAATCAAGCGAAAGACAAACTACCTGCAGATGGAGAAGATATTTATGCATATAACACAAATCTATTTCAATCCGTAAATCCATTTTGGGTAATTGCACTTACGCCTTTAGTTATTGCTTTCTTCAGTTTCCTTAACCGAAGAGGAAAAGAACCATCTACCCCAACTAAAATTGCTTTTGGACTGCTTATTTCTGCACTGTCATGTTTCGTAATGGTCGGAGCAGTATACGCTAGCAACAACGGACTAGAGAAGTCTTCTGCCTGGTGGTTCATTTCTTCTTATGCCGTGATTACTATTGGTGAACTTTTTCTAAGCCCAATGGGATTGTCTCTTGTTTCTAAATTGAGTCCTCCTCGTTTAACTTCATTAATGATGGGTGGGTGGTTTTTAGCAACATCCATTGGGAATAAATTGTCAGGAGTATTAAGCTCTCTTTGGGATGGATACGATGATAAAGCAAATTTTTTCTATGTCAATGCTTTATTATTGGGCGCTGCTGCCTTGTTAATGTTTGCCATGTTAAAATGGTTGAATCAAATCTTTGAGGAATATAAATAACCCTATCTCAACAAATTGACGTGTCCATGGAAATCATAGGTTCGGTAGTCGTACCAGGTGAATACCAATGACCACGTGTAGGTTCCATCTTGACATGGTAATCCTTTATATGTGCCGTCCCATCCCGTGTTAGGATCTTGTGTGTCAAATACAAGTTCTCCCCATCGGTTGAAGATTCGTACGGCGTATTTCTTCAGGTACTCCGGATTTGAGAACACCACATTCCACACGTCGTTTCTTCCGTCACCATCCGGAATGAAGGTATTGGGAGCATAGTAGAAAGGATCGTTATTGAAAAGTATCTGCTGATAAGCCGTGTCTGCACATCCTTCTACTGTACTGGCATACAAGGTAATCATAAACGTATCACTCACGTTGATTGGATAGGTAAATGCTCCCGGTTCAAAGTACAACTCATCCGGCCCTCCTACTCCCATGTTCCACACATAGAAATCCCCACCTGTAGATGTGTTGAGCACCGTCGTGGTATTCGAAAATGGAAACAACACCGTTGGATCAGCACTCATGGATGCCGATGGTGTTTGGTATACTGTAATCATATCTGCGTAGGTCACCGCGTTGAAACAACCATTCGCATCATACACCGTCAACGATACATCAAACACTCCCCCCTCTTCAAAGGTGTAACTAACATCCTCACATCCCTCAAAACTTCCCTCTGTGCCAAACGTCCACTCGCAGTTGAAGTCAGCATCCGATGTGTTTGCAAAATTTACCACCAAAGGACTACAACCCACCAACACATCCGCATCAAACGACGGCTGTAACTGCGCAGGCTCTCCCAAGAAACAATCCAAGTTGAAGGTACACCCATTGGTATCGGTCACCAGAACGGAGTAAGTTCCTGTAGACAACGAATCCACCACTGCTGTTGAATCTCCCGTTGTCCAATCGTACTGATAGCCCGGAGTTCCACCCGTCGCTGTTAGGATCAATTGCCCGTCTGAATAACCAAAACACTGTGGTTGAACCTCGGTGTACGTTGCAGATAGCGGTGCTGCAGGTTGGCTTACGACAGCAGCTTCAGTGTATATACAGTTGTTAGAATCAATAATGGAGATGGAATAATTTCCAATTGGAAGCGAGTCAATAAACAAAGTAGAATCCAACGTCGACCAACCAAATTCATACGGAGCTGTTCCTCCTGTAATGTTTGCCAAAAGACTTCCAGTGCTATCTCCAAAACACTTCACGTTTTCAATGTCGAAAGTCACATCAAGTGGAGCAAGCGGTTGGGTTAAGGTTACTTCAAGCGTGTCGGTACAGAGCAAGGAATCAGTTACCACAACTTGGTAAGGTCCAAAGGGCAGATTTTGAATATCTTCAGTAGTTTGATTGTTGGACCAATCGTAGGTGTATCCATTGAGCACAGAAGGTGTTCCGCCACTTGGTGTGATGTCGATGCTTCCCGTTGACGCTCCAAAGCAAAGAATGTTGACGTGTGTTTCTGCAATCGAAATTGGTGCTGCAGGCTGTGTGATAATTGTTGAAATGCTATCCACACAATCGTTTGCATCTGTTACAATCACTTGGTAGAAGCCCGTATCGAGGCCAAAAACATCTTGTGTGAGTGGTCCATTGTTCCATGCGTATGAATAACCTTGTGTGCCGCCACTAACTGTTAAATTGATGGATCCTGTTGAATCTCCAAAGCACGAGACGTTTACTTGCGTCAGCGATAGTGTGAGTGCTTGTTGGGGTTGGGTTACGGCAAAATTAAAGGTGCTCACACAATTGTTGGCATCCGTTACTTGTACGCTGTAACTCCCCGCTGCTAGTGAATCAACATCCTCAGTAGTATCGCCATTCGACCACACATACGTGTAAGGCCCTACACCTCCCGTGGTTGTGATATTTAATGCTCCATCACTTCCCGAAAAACAATTTACAGGTGTCATCTGAGCAGTCGTCGAAACAGCACTTGGTTGAGTTAAGGTTAATGAATATGATTTAGAACATCCATTGTTGTCAACTACCGAATAGTTGTAGGTTCCTGCCGTTAGGTTACTCAAATCAGCTGAAGGAAGTAAGGTAGGACAGAAATAGGAATAAGGTGCTGTTCCTCCAAAAATCGATGCGTCAATGGCTCCCGTTGAAAATCCGTTACAGAGAATATTTGTCGTTATAAACGTAGCGTACAGTGAATCCGGTTGAAGGATCTGGGTTGTTGCTTGTGCTTGGCAGTTGAAGAAATCTGTTACAGTTACGGTATAAACTCCCGCAGGAAGGTTGTTGACAGTTGGCGTAGCGATATTGATTGGCGACCAATTGTAGCTGTATGGACCTACTCCTCCTTGTACCGTGCTTTGAACGCCTCCATCGGCTAAGCCCCAACAGCTAACCCACGTAGAATCAGCATTTACTATCAGTGGATTTGGCTGTGTTACAACAATCGTATCTTGTGTTGTACATCCCTTCGCATCTGTAACTTCCACAATGTAGGTTCCAATTGGAATACCTGTGATGGTAGGTGTCGTTTCTCCGCTTTCCCACAGATAAGTATAAGCGGGTGTGCCTCCTGTGGTAGTGACGGTTGCTGTTGCGTTGGAATCACCATTGCACAATGGCTCGGTCATCGTCATTTGTGTTGTGAGGGGTTGTGCCGGTTGTGTCAGGTTGTAATTTCCTATAGTCGTACAGCCCTTATTGTCGGTGATGTTGATTTGATAGATTCCAGCATAGAGATTTTGTTGGTCTTGCGCCATAACGGCGTTGCTCCAGTTGAACGAATAAGGAGTAGTTCCACCGCTGATGGTGATGTCAATACTTCCATCGTTGCCACCAAAACAAGAAATGTTCTGTGTAATCGCTGTGACTTGAAGTGGCGCTGCAGGTTGTGTCAAGGTTATGGTCAAACTATCCTGACATTGGTTATTGTCCGTAACATGTACTTGATAGGTTCCTGCGGGAAGGTTCACTAAATCCTCTACTGTTTGATTGTTATTCCAAAGTAGGGTGTACGGACCTACCCCTCCTACTATACTCAAATCTATCCATCCTGTAGCATCTCCATAGCAGTTGATGTCTTGTGTAATGGCGCTCAACTGAATATCCGAAGGTTGTGTGATTTGTGGGTTTATAACCAATAAGCAGTTCTTGGCATCTGTAATCGTTAATTGGTAGTTGCCTGCTGGTACCGATGTCAGGTCTTCCGTCGGTTGACCGCTGTTCCAGCTAAAGGAATACGGCTGTGTTCCGCCACTTGTGGTAACGTCAATAGCTCCCGTTGCATCGTTAAAACACAAAACATTGGTAATCTGCTGTGTTGCGCTCAATGGAGCCTGAGGTTGATCCACAAATGCTGAAATAAACGATTGACAGCTGTTCCCATCCGTAATCGTTACAAAGTAATTTCCCGTTGGAAGTGAGTTTAAATCCTCAGAACCTACTCCTGTATTCCACGCATAACTGTATGGAAGTAGACCACCTGTAACGTTCAAGTCAACCGTTCCGTCACTTCCTCCAAAGCATGACACATCTGTATGGGAAATCGTCGGAACCATGGTGTTATCCGGATCCAAAATCGTAGCTCCTATCGTATCGCTACAGCCGTTATTGTCCGTTACTGTTGCATAATAATACCCGGCTACAAGGTTAGCTAAATCCTCTGCTGTTTGGTTGTTGTTCCAAATTTGGGTGTAAGGAGCTGTTCCGCCGCTTATTGTCAAGTTGGTGGTCCCTTGCAATCCGCCAACGCATAGCGCATCTGTTTTGGTAATGGAAAGTGTCAACGGTTGTGAAGGCTGGGTAATCGTTACGGAGTAATTTATGGAGCAGTTATTGGCATCGGTAACTGTAACACTATAAATTCCTGCCAATAAATTGCTCACATCTTCACTTGTAGCGCCATTGCTCCAACTGTATTGATAAGGTGTTATTCCACCTGTGAGCGAAAGATCAATCGAACCCGTAGCATCACCATAACACAACACATTCACTTGGGTACTCGTTGCAATAATTGGTGGTGGTTGTGAGATTATCGTGTCTGCACTTACCTGACAGCCGTTGAAATCCGTTACTTGAACAATATAGGTTCCTGCTACCAAATTTTGAATATCTTCAGTGGACTGACCATTACTCCAACTATAGTTGTAGGGTGTTGTTCCTCCTGTTACTGTTGCATCGATACTCCCATCCGCAGCACCAAAACAATCCGCATCGTCTTTTGTAAGTGAAATTGAAAGTGGCGCCTGAGGTTGGGTTAAATTCGCTGTGTCTTTGAGCGTACAGCCATGGTTATCGGTAACCGTCACAATGTACTGACCCGGAAGTAAACCGCTGATGTCTTCGTTTAGTGAGCCGTTGCTCCAACTGAAACTGTATGGTAAGGTTCCACCACTCACACTGAGATTTACAGCTCCTGTGCTGTTGCCAAAGCAATCAATGTTGGTTTCTACCATACTGCTCGACAAAGGTGCTGCTGGTTGTGTAATTGTAATATTCAATATGGCTGTACAGCCTTTAAAATCGGTCACCGTTACGGTGTATGTTCCCGCAACCAAGTTTGAAAGATCTTGTGAGACAGCTCCATTGGACCAACTGTACGTGTAGGGACTTGTTCCTCCGATCACACTTAAATCAATGCTTCCGGTTGCATTACCAAAACACAATACATTTACTTGCGTAGCCGTTGGAGTAAGTGGTGCTGCGGGTTGTGTAATGGTTGCCGAATGTGTTTTTGTACAGCCATTCAAGTCTGTGATTACTACCGAATATACTCCTGAACTCAAACTTGAAATATCCTGTGATACTGCTCCATTCGACCAACTATACGTGTATCCCGGTGTTCCGCCTCCATTACTTAAATCAATTGATCCATCCGCACCACCAAAGCACGATACATTTACTTGCGTGTGACTTGAGGTTAAAGCCGGTGGATTACTCAAGGTAACACTGCTTGTCCGAACACAACCATTAGCATCTGTAATCGTTGCCGTATATGTTCCAGGACCTAAATTAGAAATCGATGCCGTTGTTTGTCCTCCAGGTGACCAACTCACCTGATATGGAGCCGTACCTCCTGAATATACTACCGTCACCGATCCATCATTAGCTCCAACACAACTGATGTCGCGACCATTGTAATTAGATGTCTTGCTCGCTGTAGCCAATAATGAGGTAGGTTGCGTTATGGTGTAAACAGCCGTATCCTTACATGTATTCGCATCCGTGACAATAACCGTGTACGTGCCAGGTGATAAACTTGTTAAAGATGGACTTGTTGAACCGCCCGGACTCCATTGGTATTGATATGCCGGAGTGCCTGATGAGGAGGATACAGAAATGGATCCGTTCGAAGCGTTGAAGCACGTTACATTTTGAAAATTTGTCGCAATCAAAATTGGATTTAAATTTATAACAACAGTATCCAAAATATTGTCATATGTGCATGAACCGTCAATCAATGAAACGGATACAATATATTCACCGCTATTACTGGCTGTTGCATTTGGTATTGAAATATTGGAGGACGATGCTGAAAAACCTCCTGGTCCTGACCATAAATAATTTGCATATACCGAATTAACCGTCCAAAGATGCAAAGAATCACCTTCACAAAATGGAGCGTCATTAAAAATATCAATTTCCGGACAATTAGGAGCAAAAACAGAAATTAAATTCGAAGTAGCCGAGGGACATCCGTTGGCATCGTACACATCTGAGGCACCGCCATTATTATAAGAATTACCTGAAATATCACCTTCTCCAAAGATATATGCTTTATTCTCTAGCGTACTGTCACAACTTAAAATAACACAATCATCAACCACACGAACTCTGAATCGAACTACTGCACTATCCGCTCCGTTTGACGAATTAATCATCAATCCACCGATAGCATTAGTCGCACCTGCATTTACCCGCGCCTTAATTGTTCTTGACGCTGCAATATATTCAGCTTGGTCGTCTCCCAAACCATCCGTTTTTGGACCGACAAAAGGACCATTTAAAAAAGAAATAGAGTTTGGAATGTACTCAGTTCTTATGTCTAAAGTATCTGTAATGTAAGTATTCAGCGATAAATCCGAACCTATGTTTTTTCCAACAATCGTATACTCCAAAATATCATTTGGCATGGCAGGAGCACCATTTAGGTCGTTTATATAAACTGTTGCCCTCAAATCAGGTTCATATATATCAATGGCGGATGTAATAACACGTGGCATAATTGCATCTTGTGTGGTTACAACACGAACTGTTGCTGAGGTAGCGGAATTCGGTAAATATGTCTGTGTGGTATTGTTGGGAATAAAAATACCATTGTCAAATCCCAAAGTATTGTTGTAACTTGGATTTCGATATGGCGTGAGTGCTCCATTATAGGTAAGCGTGCTATTGAAAAAATCATTGGGTTGCCTTAAAGGATCTGGCACATCTAAAAAAGAACCATTGCCGTTAAATTGTAAGCGATCACCTGGAATACTCCTGTCTCCCTCATGAGCTACGATACCTAATTCAAAACTAACGGGACCGACTGATGGTGTGGTAAAACCTGAAATAGGAATATCTAAATTGTTTTGATTACTGACGTATGCCATACCATCAAATACGGTAAGATTCCGCATGGACATCAGAGAGTTTTTATAAACGACGACTATCGACCAAGCGCCAAATAGGTTATTCGCTCCTGTTTGAGACACTACGTTAGCAACAGTAAATCTTCCATTTCCTCCTGTCGGTTGAACAAGGCTTGTTATATCTTTAAAACAAAAATATCCTGGCATCGCAAAACTTGGATTTCCTGGAATTGTTGTCACATCAATTAATTGGTCTGCTGTTAAATTTTGATAAAGTCCATTGCCAACTTTTATTCTGACTTGGTTTCTATTCGCGTAATAGGTTGTTGATTGCTGAACACGTGCACTCCAATATAAACCTGCCCAAGTCACCTCGCTGCAAATGGGTAAGTTCAAACTATCACTTGAAGACATAAAAGTACTAGGATTGCCGTCTATATCTACATAACCTAGCGTGATCCCCCCATCTTGATTGTGATTTCCATTCGGCGGAAATTGATTTTGATAAACCCCGCAATTAGCATTTGTCGCGTTACATGTAATGGCTACGTTCGACATCATCACAATGCCTCCTTTTTGATTACTTTGATGGCGAATAGAAAAAGGTATTTGAATTTGAGCTGATAACGAACTCATTTTCAGAACAATCAATAAAACAAAATATAATAGTAGTTTGATAAGTGTCTTAATTACGTTTTATAAACGAATGGCAATGGGAAAATGTTGCTTTGAAAGCAGATAAAAACTATCGTTTAATGATTTCAACTTAATTCTAAAATAATGTAATGTTTTATTTTTTTTGCGTTAAGGGTATAAAATATAATACCATGAAAAAGTCTCTTTTATTCTTATTTATTGGCAGTATTGCATCTTTCTCCTATGCATCGGCCTCAACAACGGAAACAAACAGCAACTTAAGCCCGGTTACGTTGACGGAAACTAATTTAGTTCAATTGGAAAAGTTCACAACGAAAACAGAAGCTTCTTTATGTCCTCCTGGAAAAAAAAGACGCGGTAGTCCATATAGATCAGGTACAGGTGGAAAAAAATGGGGTGGAAAAGTAGGTGCTTGTGCTAAAAAAAGAAGACGCTAGTTGTTTATTTAATAATTTCCTGCTTTAAAAAGAATTGATACCTTAGCGGAATGCTGAGGTATTATTTTTTAATCCTATTATTCGTGGTTCTGTCTTGTGGAGAAAAAGAAATTCAAACTAAACATCTCGAGAAACAACATATTGAAATTTCAGATTCCATCAAGGTGAAACCTATCAGTTGGGAAAATCCCATGTTGACACCAATGGGGAATGATTTAGTTCGAATGATTCGTGCCTATTATTTAGTTGGTGAGATTGATAAGGCACTCCCATTTTTACTAATACCACCTTCGATAGACAAAAATAAGTTAGCCAATTTGCTTCAAAAAGCTAACTGGGGATATGAGCTTAAGGTTACCAATGTAAATTGGATGAACGACTCTATCTTTCAATTAAGTGTTAAAACACAAAAACAACAAACCACTGGTCTCGAATTCTATCATGGCAAAATTGTAAATGACACAGCAAAACTAATTGTTTATGCTAACTCGAATTGCCCCTTTGTTAAGGAAGAAAAATAAAAGTCTCAACTTTTAAAATTAGGCTTTATTATGACCTCTGAGGGATTATTCCATGAACCTGAATTGGAAGGATCATTCCAAGCATAGAACCTCTAACTGCTGCGCAGTTCTTGGTTTTTCATTTTCTATCGTTTAGCAAAATTCCATTTTGAAAACGCTATCTAATGAAAAACCTCGACTTTTTCAAGTCGAGGTTCCTTTTGTGACCCCGGAGGGATTCTAACCCCCAACCCTCAGAGCCGAAATCTGATGCGCTATACAGTTGCGCCACGGAGCCGATTTGACTCGCGCTTTACTCCCGATTACTTTCGGGATGCGCCACGGAGCCGGTTTGACTCGCGCTTTACTCCCGATTACTTTCGGGATGCGCCACGGAGCCGAACTAGTGATTAATTTACTTCTGCATTTTATTGGCAGAATAAATAAGTAATCGCGATTGCGACAAAATTAACGCGACTATTTGAAAAAGACAAATTAACTTCTTATATATTCGTAAATAATTTTATTCAAATGAACCCAACAAAAATATTTAGTCTTTTAATTCTTTCATCTGCACTTATTTCATCATGTGGAGTAGAATATGTTAAAACTGCGGATGTTCAAGCTGAACTGCAGCAGACATTAAATAAAATCAACAGTGAAAATGGCAAATTGGATGACCGAGTAAAGCGATCAAATCAAGAATTAACCCCGTTTCAAATATGTTCAGATACTACTAAAAACATCTCAAAAGCAAAAGCTAAAATTTCGCAATTAGAAGCTAATTCTTTGCCGTTAAAATCCATCAGTGGTGCTTTAGAAGCGGAAATGAAAAATTTTACAGCTTACACGAATGGGAAACCCGTAATTGTTTCAAAAATGCCAGAATGGCAAAAGTTATCCCAAACACGCCAATTATTTAAAGACAACGCCGCCAAATGGGATGCCGGAAATACAGCGCTTGACGCTCAAGGAAATAGTATCAGTGCCTTTATAAAAGATACCCTCGCACCTTCATTGAAAAAAGCAAATCCCAACGATTACCTCTCAAAACTTTCTTCAGAAGTCAATACACTTGAAGGAAAAGTAAATGGTCTTACTCAAGAATTCACGGGGCTCAAGTCTTCTGTCACAGAAAAAATTTCCAAATACAAACGTTTTTTTCCTGATGTAGTAAAAAAGATTGAAGCTGAAATG
>Ga0172376_10009034_pt1 | contig 10323 bp, 6 predicted proteins | sample Lak35m_FD_121114 | JGI IMG/M metagenome (GOLD analysis project Ga0172376, IMG submission 121114) | Freshwater microbial communities from Kabuno Bay, South-Kivu, Congo - kab_092012_35m | ecosystem: Environmental > Aquatic > Freshwater > Lake | place: Democratic Republic of the Congo: South-Kivu... | reverse complement strand
GTCACAAGGGCGTCAAATACAGTAATCAAGGCCTTAGCCGAAGCGGCGGTGTTGGTTTGTCTTGTGCTCTACCTTTTTCTTGGCGGGCTGCGCGCCGCAGCGGTGGTGGCATGCTCTTTACCGCTTTCACTCCTGGCTACGTTTTTACTGATGCGGTATACCGGGCAAACGGCAAATCTCATGAGCCTAGGCGGACTGGCAATTGCACTAGGTATGCTTGTTGATGCTTCGGTCGTTGTCGTTGAGAACATCGAAGCCTCACTTGCGCACAAGCATCCAAATACTTTTCGTGAAATGATCGATCTATTCATTGAATCGATCGATGAAGTATTCAAGCCTGTGGTGTCAGGTGTGCTAATCATCGCCATTGTCTTTGTTCCTTTGCTCACGCTGGAAGGTCTGGAGGGGCGCTTATTTTCACCTGTTGCGAAGACGATCGTGATGGCATTGGCCTGCTCACTTGTTATTGCGCTGCTTGTTGTCCCTGCACTCGCCCTGATGTTGCTTAAACTTAAAACTGAAGTGATCCATCGCGATCCCTGGTTGATGCGCTTCCTGTTCCAACGATATGTCGTCTCGCGCGATTGGCTTTGGCGCTCACCAAAGTTGTTATACGGATTATCTATTTCGCTGCTTGCAGCGGCAGTTGGGATTTATTTCACCATTGGAAAAACATTTATGCCTACGATGGACGAGGGCGATGTACTCATTCAAGTTCAAAAGCTTCCCTCAATTTCACTGGAAAGCGCGCTTGCCATGGACGCCATGATTCAACAACAAATTCTTGCCAAGATTCCTGAAGTGCGCTCCGTTGTTGCCCGGGCTGGATCTGACGAGATTGGTCTTGATCCAATGGGTTTAAATGAAACTGATCTCTTTTTAGTCATGAAACCAGCCGGGCAGTGGCGTGGCACAAAAAATGATGTGATCGAAGGACTGCGTGAGGTCATGAATCAATTTCCTGGACTTGATTATGGATTCACGCAACCGATCGAAATGCGTGTATCAGAGATGCTCACGGGTGCCCGAGGTGATGTCGCGATCAAAATATTTGGCGACGATTTACAAAGGCTTAATGACAGTGCGCAGCAGATTGCAAAGCTGGTGCACAGTATTCCAGGCGCTGCTGAAGTGATTGCGCCCAAGGTTGAAGGTTTTCGCTACCTGAAGGTGACTCCGTATCGACATCGCCTGGGTGAACTCGGCATTTCAATCGATACGTTTCAACGACAGCTGCGTGCAGCACTTGAAGGGGAAACCGTTGGTGTCATGCTTGAAGGCTCAATCAGAACACCAATTAGCATACGCGGGGATGAGCGCTTACGCGAGAATCTCGATGACCTAGCGCGATTGCTGATCACTGGAGATCAGGGCAAGTCATACACGCTTGAGACGCTGGCGCGTTTGGAGATGCTTGACGGCCCAATTCGTATTGATCACGAGCAGGGGCAGCGATTTGCTAATGTCCAGGTGTCGGTTGAAGGAAGGGATCTGACGGGTTTTGTTCAAGATGCCCAGGCTGCTGTCGCCTCACTTGGTTTGCCGGCAAACCTGAGGATTACATGGGGTGGTCAGTTTGAAAATCAACAGCGTGCAGCCGCACGCTTGTCCTTAGTCATTCCCGCGGCTATTGTAGTTATATTTATCATACTAATGCTGACCTTTGGCTCAATGAAACAGGGCTTGGTGGTCATGCTCAATGTTCCTTTCGCCATGATAGGCGGTGTGTTTTCTTTGGCGGTATCGGGTGAATATTTATCGGTGCCAGCCTCCGTCGGATTTATTGCGCTTCTGGGTATTGCCGTGCTCAATGGCGTGGTTATGCTCAGCCATTTCAACGAGCGTCTTATTTCCGGTGAGTCGATTGATCAGGTCATCAGACGAGGAACGGAGCGACGCTTAAGGCCGGTTTTGATGACTGCTGTGATTACAGCGCTAGGCATGATCCCTTTGCTTTTTGCGAGCGGGCCAGGCTCGGAAATTCAGCGTCCCTTGGCCATTGTAGTGACAGGTGGTTTGCTCAGTTCTACGCTTTTGACGCTCTATTTGTTACCACTTATTTATGGATGGGCAGTGAAAGAGGGTACTTTGAAAGGGAACTAGTCATCATGAGTTATCTTAAATATGTAAAACATAGACCAATATGGCATCGCCTATTTGTTGGCATGATGGTGATCTACTCGGTCCTTGCCGCAAGGCTTGAAGCGCAAGATGGCTTGCCCATTGACCTGATTCCTAACGATGCACAGCTCAGGCTTGCACTTGCCAAACAACCTAGGCTTGCAGCCTCGGAGGCGCGCTTACAGTCTCAGCGACAAGAGGCGATACTGAGGCGGCTCGGACCCTATGAGACGGTGATTGCTGTAGGTCAACAGTATCGTCGTCCACGCAATCTGGCAGAAGGCTCATCGAGTGACACGATGATTGGTATCGAGCGCGGCTTACGTTTGTGGGGAAAGGAGTCGCTCGATAAGGCCTGGGCAGACGTCATCGAAGCGCGTGCGCAAGCCGAACAAGCGCTTGTGGTCTTTGAAATGCATCAACAGTTTTTTGAGTCCTGGCGCGGATTTTTAAGGGAATTGCTCGCTGAAGAGTCAGCAAGAAGATCAGCGGCAAGTAGCGAAGCTTTATGGTTACAGGCCCAGGCGCGTCGCCGATTAGGCGACTTGGCCCAAATCGATGAGCAAACAGCCAAAGCCGAGCAGTTGCAGGCCTTCGCTGATCTTCTTGAAGCAAGCGCGAAGAAATCTGCCAAAATCGAGCAGCTCAGCAGGCGATATCCTTCCTTAAATTATGACCGCAGATTGCCCACGAACTTTGGGCAATGGCTTGAGCTACTCAACAACCAGTTCGATCTGCCTAGAGATGTTGCCCTCGCCGAACAGCTTTTGATCGAGAGAAGTCCTTTGGTCTTGGCTGCCAGGCTCCAAGCGCAGGCGTTTGGTTTGCAAGCAAAGCGCGCCGACCTTGATCGGCGCCCCGATCCCACGCTTGGTAGCTATGTTTCGCAAGAGCGTTCGGGTGCAGAGCGCTTGATTGGTGTGCAGCTGTCGATACCGATTGAAGGTCCTCAGCGTGCGGTTTCAGCGAGGCTTGCAAGCCAACAGACTGAAGAGGCCCTTAATTTGACTGAGGAGTTAATGCTCGCCTTGCAATCCGATTTGCGCGCACGGCTTCGCAGTTTTCATCAAGGCTCGGAGGCCCTCAAGCATCGTTGGGAAGCTTATCGCTTGCAAGACGAAGCTGCAGCCAGAAGTTTGCGCGGTTTTTCACTTGGTGAGCGAACGCTTGCCGAAGTCCTTCAGGCAAGGCGCATTGCTGATACCCAATACGTCCAAGCCCTGAGCCAAAGCTTAGAGCTTTTTCTGCTAAAGACGAGTCTTGAAATTGATCTCTGCATGCGTTGGTTCGCCATGTAGAGAAGTCCGGGGTTGCTTGACTTAGCGCGAAGCGAATTTGCCCTGCGGGCCAGGGGGTCGCTTCAGCAAACCGTGTTTGAAAGCATAACTTGCCGATTGGTAGCTTCTTATCGCTTCATCCACAAGCGCTTCATGCTCTTTGGCTTGGGGGTTTAATTCGCGATTGGACTCAGCATCAACCACTCTAATTCGCCTATTGGGATACAACTCCACAACCCTGCCATTGCGATAAAGTCCCACGGTTTGTTGATTGGCGAAGTATGCGCGCTGATTGTTCTCGCCATCCTTCAGCGCGTCCTGACCGAAGAAGCGCGAACTGTAGGGTACTTGGAGCAGACCCAACAGCGTTGGTGCGAGATCAATCTGCGAGGTGATTGGATCGAAGTTTCCTGGTTTGATCAAGCCGGGTGCATGGATCAGGAGTGGGATGTGGTAATTCGCTGGCGGCAATTCCGCCTTGCCCCGACCCATATGCGTGTGGTCCGCAAGAATGACGATGACCGCATCTTTGTACCAGGCTTGTTGCTTTACCCCCTCCAGCCATTTGCCAATCGCAAAGTCAGTGTATTTGACAGCGCCATCGCGGCCAGTCTTAGAGGGAATGTCGATTCGACCTTCCGGGTAAGTAAAGGGTCGGTGGTTTGACGTGGTCATGATGTGCATAAAAACCGTTTCGCCGTTACCAACCCGGCGATTCATCTCGCGCAGGCTTTGGGCAAATAAATCTTCATCGGCAACGCCCCAAATGGTTTCATGACTTATCTGATCGGCCGTTAAAGCCTTCCGATCAATAACTTCATAACCGTTGTGACCGAAGTAGTCTTGCATGCTGTCGAAGTAGCTGTAGCCGCCGTAAAGGTAAACACTTTGCCAGCCTTGATCCGCAAGCACCTGTCCTAGGGTTTGGAGATGATGGGCGCCAGGACGTCGCACAATCGCATGGCCTGGAGTTGGAGGTATTCCCATGCTGATTGCCTCGAGTCCACGTACTGTGCGTGTGCCGGTCGCATAGAAGTGGGTAAAGCGAAGACTTTCTTGACTGAAGGTATCAAGATAAGGGGTGAGCTTAGTCTGAGCGCCGTAACTGCCTAAAAAGCTAGCGCTTAGGCTCTCCACCGAAACGAGTAGAAGGTGTCGTTTTTGGATTGGCTGATCTGGGCGGACATCATGTTGAAATGACTGTGGATCAACAATAGTTCGGGTTGCGTAGAATTGATCATAATCAATTTCGTTATTGAAAAAAGCATGAACAAAATCGTAGTAGCCATTTCCAGCCAGCTCATTTAGGCGGGAGTCAGCACCGTATTGTTTTAAAGAAGCGTCCGTTATGGCAAAAAGGCTAAGTGCGAGGCATATCCAGCACAGTGCGGCACCTAGTCTGTGCCTTATTGCCGAATCGAGCACCTCAAGCTTTACGAGCCGCCAGAGCATGATGATCCATAGGCATAGAGAAAAGCCTGCAACCGTTCCGAGTAGCAAAGCAAGATTGTAAGACTCGCGAATATTACCGATAACTTCGGTTCGGAACACCAAATAATCAACAGCAATAAAGTTGAAACGGGTCGTAAATTCGTTCCAGAATATGATCTCAGACAGCGCTGTGAAAACAATCGCTGTCGAGAGAGGTAGCGAGACAATACCGACGAGCCAAGGGATGAATCGAAATTTCTTTGCAGGGAGAATGCTAAGAATTAGCACAATACCGGCCATGCTGATTGTCAGGACTGTTAGGTCAAAGCATAAACCGATGCCAAAGCAGGCGATAAAATTTGACGGAACAAGTATATTGACGTCGCCATTCATCAATGCAAGTACAACGCGTGTTAGGCTGTTAACCGCCATGAAGGCGATCATGAGTGGGACAAGCCAAACGCTATGACCCGGGACCAAGTGTCGCAATAGTGCCCACATCGTTTAGAAGACCTCGTTAAAAAACTGCGCAAACCTTTCCTGAAAACTATGGATGCTTAGCCTCCTTAAATTGCTTAGCCTCCTTTGCACTGCTGAACTGCACACGAATAGTTAAAGAACCACTGAATTCGAGTGCCCGTAAGTATAAGCCCTTACGACAAGGCTTTTTAAGCCATGCAATCGCTTCCGTGTATGCTTGAGGAAGATCGATAATCAACGGCGGGGTGGCAGAGTGTTATGCCTTGGCCTGCAAAGCCATGCAGGGTGGTTCAAATCCATCCCCCGCCTCCACACCCTAATCGCCCTCTCGAAGGGCTTTGAACTTTGCAGCCATCGTTGGGTTTCCCCGGGTGAGTTTTTTGATCGTTACATCCTGCGCTTTATCGTTGGCAAGTCTGAGGTTCCGATCGGTGCCCAAAAGCGCTTCTTTGGTTTTCTGCAGATGGTCGATCGATTTATCGATCTCATCAATGGCGGTTTGAAATTTTCGCGTCGCTAAGTCGTAATTCTTCGCAAAGCCGTTCTTGAAACTTTCAAGTTCGGCTTCGAAATGAGTGATATCGATGTTCTGAGCTTTAACTACAGCAAGTTCTCGCTTATAAGCGAGCGATTTTTGCGCTGCGTTTCGAAGTAGGGTGATGATCGGGATAAAAAACTGTGGTCGAACGATATACATTCTTGGATATCGATGTGAGACATCTACGATGCCACTGTTATAAAGATCGCTATCTGGTTCAAGCATCGATACCAAGATCGCATATTCGCAGGATTTTTCGTTCCGATCCCTATCAAGCTCTTTGAGGAAATCTTCATTTCGCGATTTTGACGTACTACGATCGTTTTCATTTTTCATCTCAAACATAACCGATACGACTTCAGTGCCTTCTGAATCAAATTCCCGGAAGACGTAATCACCTTTGCTGCCGCTTCTTGCGTCGTTATCTTTTTCAAAGTAGGCGTTGGGAAATGCAGTTGCTCTGAGGCGATTGAATTCTGTTTCGCAGTGTTGCTCGAGGGTTTCTCCCAGCAGTTTGCTTGAAAGTTTTGCCTTCATGTCGCGAAGCCTCTCGATGGCATGGTCACGATCCTTGAGCTGCGTCTCATACTTGTCTTTGAGGGCGCTCTCTGCCAACTGTTTTTCAAGCCTCGATTGTTCAAGTTTCATCTTTAAGCCATCTCGCTCGCTTGAAATTGTTTGCACTGCTTCGCTAATTGCAAGTTTTCGGGCAAGTTCACTTGACTCAATTGTGGATTTATAGCGTTCAATCGTTTGATCTTTCTTGGCAATTTCGCGCTCAAGCGCCGTGCTTAACTGCGCTTTGGCAAGTTCAACAGCAGTGCGCTTCTCCTGTTCGGCGATCGCCAGGCGTTTGTGGAGTTGTTCATCAAATTCACGATCGCGAATTTGTTTGAGAATGTCTGCGTAGCCAGTCTCATCAATTTTGAAAGCTTTGGAACAGTGGGGACAAATAACATCATGCATGCAATATGCTCACTTGGTTCTGTAGGTTCTAATGGTTCTTGAATATCATCGTCTAATCTTGACGACAATCAAGGGTTGCACTTAATTCGGATAAGTCAATTAATCTGAGCCAAGCCCTGAATTCGCAAGCGGAAAGCAGACTGAAAAGCGGCAACCGCTCGCGTTTTGGTGTGCGCCTAGCGGACTTTCAAGGCTAAGTTCGAGTTGATGTCGTTTAGCGATTTCGCGAACGATTGCCAGACCAAGGCCACTACCACTTGCATGATGCCCAAGCACGCGATAAAAGCGCTCGAAAACGAGCGATTGTTCAGCTTGGGGTATGCCTGGACCATTGTCTTCCACCTCGAGGAGAAGTTTTCCGTCAATCATACGGAGTCTCACAGTAACGATACCGTTCGTTAAGCAATAACGTAATGCATTGTCAACCAAATTATTGAGCATTTCGCAGACCATGAGAGGATTGATCCAGGCCTTTTCGTCTTCGGCAGAAGGATCGACTTCGAGACCAAAGTCATGCCCTAAGCTGAGGGCTTGATCGGCCCAAGGCTGCGCCCATTCGCGTAGTTGGGCAGCAAAGACAACCGGTGTTAACTTGTATTGCGCCTGATCGAGACTTTCTGTTCTCGCCAATGTCAGCAACTGACTGAGGACATGCGCCGCACGTTCTGAACTCCGTATCAATTGTTCAAGGCTTCGACGAATCTCGTGAGGATCATCGGTTCTTAACGCGAGTTCAGCCTGGGTTCGTATGCCTGCAAGTGGCGTTTTCATCTGATGGGCGGCGTCAGCGATGAATCTGCGTTGAAGTCTCATCAACTCGCCCATGCGTTCAAGTAGTTCGTTGAAGGAGGAAAGTAAGGGGGCGAGTTCTTCGGGCGCACCCCTGATTTGCAAGGGTGACAGGTCTTCAGGGCGACGGTCCTGAATGCGTTGTTGCAGGATTCCCAGTGGCTTTAGTGCCTGTGTTAGACCAAACCAGACCAAAACGATAGCGAGTGGAAGCACAATGAACTGAGGGAAGATCAGACCTCGGATAATTTCATTTGCAAGCGCTTCGCGTGGTTCAGTCGTTTCAGCGATTTGAATGATTATGGATTGTTGATCAGTGTTGTTTGCAATCAAACGTACTGCGCTTACGCGTACCTCCTCGCCGTGATACCTGGCGTTGCGAATCGAAACTGCGCCAGGATCAGGTAAGTAATCCGGATCGTGACTCGGTATACCCGGGTCGCCTGCAACGTAGTCGCCGTCGGGCAGGCGGATTTGGTATCGATAGGTGGGTGCGCCAAGGGTGACCACGCCTGCGCTCGTTACCGGCAAGTGTTGCGGCAGAGCAAGTGGAGGCTGTGGTTGCGCGCTTACGCGCTGGGCAATGACAAGTGACTTTTCTTCAAGCGCGCGGTCAAAGGGTTGGTCTGCAATCGACCGAGCCATGGTGAATGTGAGCACAACACTCAAGGGCCACAATAAAAGTAAAGGTGCGAACATCCAGTCAAGGATTTCACCAAATATAGTGCGCTGCTCTGGTTCTGGCGCCCGTAGGACTGCAAAAAGTCCTCCGCGCTTTTGGATCAGATCGTCACTGTCCTGTGAGCGCTTTTTGTATGCCTGATGTTGGTCAAGGGTGGTTTGTGGGTCGTTCAAGACAATATCCCAAGCCTCTTACCGTCGAGATGGTGACATCGCAACCGTCGAGTTTCTTTCTTAATCGATGCACATAAACTTCGACCGCGTTATGGCTGACTTCATGACCCCATTCGCAAAGATGCTGAACGATGTGTTCTTTGCTTACTAGCCGACCAACCCTTGTGAGTAATACCTCCAGAAGCGCAACTTCACGCGCTGACAGTTCGAGGGTTTGATTTTGGTGAAACGCGGTTCGCGCCGACTGGTCATAGGTGAGTGCGCCGTGCTGAATTTGCGAGGAAGCCTTGCCCATGCCCCGTCTCACCAGGGCTCGAACACGGGCTTCGAGTTCGCTTAAGGCAAAGGGTTTTGCCATGAAGTCGTCCGCGCCGGCGTCAAGCATTTTGACGCGCTGCTCGACCGAGTCTGTGGCAGTCAGAATCAGTACAGGAATCCCAGATTGACGTGTACGTAGTCTCTTGAGCACCTCAATGCCGCTGAGCCCGGGTAAACCAAGATCGAGAATCAACAGGTCAAATGACTCAAAACCCAGGGCTGTATCTGCACTTTGGCCAGATACTAGATGGTCGACGGCATAGCCCGCTTGACGCAGCGATCGTGTTAAACCGTCAGCCAGTATCTCGTCGTCCTCGACCAATAGGATCCGCATCTTCTGTCTCCCCCAGCGCCGCGGTCTGCCGTATCAGGTCGGCAGTTTCTTTTGCAACACGCGCTGCAGCCTCAGCGTAATCCTCTCCGGCGCTCGCGTAAAGGATGGCGCGTGAAGAATTCAACATCAAACCCCAACCCTTAGCCTGCCTACCCGCTTTTACGGCTGCATGGACATCCCCGCCCTGGGCACCGATACCGGGCACAAGCAAAGGTAAATCTGGCGCGAGTGCTCGAACGCTGGCGAGTTCTTCAGGGTAAGTCGCACCAACAACCAGGGCCATTTGGCCAGCAGCGTTCCAGCGATAGGCTGCCAGGAGGGCTACAACCTGATAGAGCGGTAATCGTTCAGCGGCTCGACCCTGGCTTGTCGCGAACAAGGTCGATAAGTCATCGGGCACTTGCACTTGCAGTTCCTGCAAATCAGCACCACCTTGATTCGAGGTTCGGCAAAGCGCGATGACGCCGCGATTTGGGTACGCAAGATAGGGCGCAATCGAGTCGCCTCCCATGTAGGGATTCACGGTGACAGCATCGGCCTGGTAGCGTTCAAACGCCTCTCTAGCATAGTGTTCGGCGGTACTGCCAATATCGCCACGCTTGGCATCAAGAATGAGAGGAATCGCCGGATGTCGTTCACGCAGGTACAGCATGAGCGCTTTCAGACAATCTTCAGCACCAAGGCTTGCGAAATAGGCTATCTGCGGCTTGAATGCACAAGCAAAGGGCGCTGTCGCATCGACGATCGCGGTGCAAAACCTGAAAAGCGCATCAGATTTACCTTGTAGGGGTCGCGGAAAACGTGCAGGGTCCGGATCGATTCCAACGCACAGCATGGAACCGCTGCGCTGCCAGGCCTGCTGTAGCTTTGCTGAAAATCCTTGCGTGATACTTGTCTTATCGCTGCTCATGCTTGATGTCGAGGTTTAGTCGATGGCCTAGGGCGCGATCAAAGATGTGGAGCAGTGAGGGATCGCTTTGTAAACCAATCAGTGCGCCAACCTCGAAGGCATGACGCTCGCGAAATAAAGCCACCAAATCGCCTGCTTCGGTTTTGACATGAACAAGCGTGTCTGCACCCGTGGGTTCGATCACGGTGATCCTGCCACGAAGCGCCTGGGTTTGATCCGGGGAGCAAAGCTGCAAGTGTTCTGGGCGTATACCGAGTCGAATAGACCGGTGCCCAGCCAAATCGTTTGCTTGAACCGGTGGAGC
>Ga0172376_10009031_pt1 | contig 10325 bp, 2 predicted proteins | sample Lak35m_FD_121114 | JGI IMG/M metagenome (GOLD analysis project Ga0172376, IMG submission 121114) | Freshwater microbial communities from Kabuno Bay, South-Kivu, Congo - kab_092012_35m | ecosystem: Environmental > Aquatic > Freshwater > Lake | place: Democratic Republic of the Congo: South-Kivu... | reverse complement strand
GTCGGTGCTACGGGGACGGCGCTGATCAACCCCATCCACTCCGGCGAAGTCGTCGTCGGCCGTGTCGTCACAGCGCAACGAAAGGTCGGTGTTGGTGGGAACCAGGAAGCCGGTGGCGTACCAGCTGCTGGGCAGACGATCAAGCGCTTCTCTCTCCAGACCCTCGGCATCCACGCCAAGCGCCTGCAGCACCCGCTGGGTGGGGCCGATCAGGTCGAGCTCAAGGGCGGTGACGAGCTGGGCACGCACCTGGGCGGAATCGGGCTTGGCTGCAGAAAAGGAGCTGAAACTCATGAAGTGATCGGCAAGAGGAATACCTAGGACTGCCTGGTTGCCACAATGTAAGTATCATCGCGGATTGTGTACAAGCCTGTATTGGCGTTGTAGCTCATGAAGTCCATGCCTTTGTCGAATAGGACTCGGTGACGTTGTCCACTGATTGATTGGAGGATCAATTCACGCCGGTGCAAGAGAGTCCTACGTGGTTTGCGGAAATCTCCCCAGATCAGATCAAATTCGCAAACTCCATCAAGCTGGGAAAGATCAGATTCAAGAGAATGCAGCCTTGAGCGATCACCAGCGGCATCTTCCTCCTTGGTTTGGTTGGTTCGCACTCGAAACTTGGAATCAGCATTAAGCCAGGGGCCGTTAAGCAGGTCGACCAGAAACCTGGCATCAGCTCTTTCCCGGAAATTGATATATCGGTCAGAGTATTCAATCAATTCAAAGCTCTGACCCTCAAGCAACTGTGCAAGACCCAGCCTGGCCCGTAGCGATTCCAGCGTCATCGACGACCAGGTTGGACTCGGGAATACGATGAGATTTTCAGGATCAGCAATTTCTTCGCTCGAGACCAGACGGCTGTCAGACCGCAATCTTGCGAGCTGCTCAGAAACAGCCTGGACTCCAATTTCACTGCGGACTTCCATAAAGTCTGCGGGAGCGCCATCTGAGCCAAATGTGATTCGAAATGCTCGACGTGCATGAGGATGGTCAGGACTCAAGCAATAAGTATCTGTTGTCAACGAATCATTCACATAGAGATCTAGAACACCCTGCTCAATCCACTGGCTTAATCTGCGCCGAGCCACTGCAGCATCATCTGAAAGATTGCGCTCAGGGAGCGAGCGAAGCACAAGCGAGACAGGCTTGCCCGCATTTACAGTAGATGCCGCAATTAAACTACCGAGGAGAGCAAGATTGAATGGATCCTGTAGACGAGTAATGGCAAATGAAGATTCAGATTTAAGCAGCCTGGGAGCAGCACTGATGCGCGATGAGATTTGATCAAGCGTAATGCGGTTGGATTGGGGAGCGAAGTCCAGGAGAACCTCGTCTGGATTCATCACTTCCACCAAAGGCCGAAGGAACTCCTCGACTAGTCGACGATCAAGCTGATCGTGGAAAGGCTGATTAGCATACGTACGTAGGCAGTCATAACAACTATCCTGACAATTGCAGGAAGACGCAAGAAGGAGAGTTTTCTCCAGGACACCCTGAAAGTTCTCAGCTATGCGTTTGCTATGCCCGACACCAGAAGCCACATTATCGTAGATAATCAACTCTGTGGTTCCCGGGTCGTTTTCGACAGAACGAAATAGTCCATCCAACTCAGACCTCTGGATGTCTAGGACCTGAGCAGCCGCTGCTAGAACAGCGTATGTGAGAGAGCGCCAAAATCGGGTACCAGATTCTGCCAGAGGAGAAGCAGCAGCATCAGTGGTCTCGGACGTCACGCCCGTTGGCGATTGAAAGTTTTGGGTAACACCGAACAGCGAGGGAGGCTTGTGATCCTGAGAAGTGAAGCGGATCTTAATAAGATCACTCTTGAATTGATGAGCCAAATGAAGTTCGGTATAGCCGCCTGAACACACAGCCTGGCTGAGAGGATTCTCATGCGCGGGAAGTGGTGCAGGCTTTGCTTGATTTCTCCGAGTTGTTATCCTTCTCTTGAGGACCTCTTCTGAGAGATCACGACCACATTTCATACAGAGACAGTAACCGCGTGATCCGAGGCCTTTGCCTAGGCGCGACGGACCCTGATTGGCAAGAAAGAACTCACCCGCTGTGCTGGATACGATCTCATAGAGATTTGTTTGGATCGGATCTGAATCACGGCCATTCTTGGCAAGGAACACCTGGGAGGTAGGTTGCCTCACAGGTTTCCGAGATGGCGTTACATCCGGAGTTTTCCCCCAATCAGTGATAAAAGCACGAGGAGTGATGTACTGACGAGCGGGGCTGCGCTTGGTCTTGATGGGCGAAGAGCAAACAGGGCAACAAGGATGATCATCGCCAAGCCGGTCATCAACTGCATTTGAGGTGGTTTCACTGACGAAGAAGTTGCAGACCTCACAGACCCAGTAATACATGGGCACAAGTGCGGAAGGCCGGTGTACACCTACGCTCTTATGGAGACGATCTGCCACAATCACTTCTTGGCCAGGTGCATATTCACTGAGTGCCAGTCTGCGGTCCAACTCCAGTCGATGAACTCCGTTAGATGCATACGGAGAGGAGTCGGACTGAGCGAGTAGACGAACTACATCAATCGGGAAGCCATATATAGGCAGGATACTGGAACGACGGAGCTCTTCATGAATACGGCGTGATCGGACTTTGTCCAGCTGAGATTCCAGTGCTCGACACCTGCCCTCCATTCGTGAACGTTTATCACGACTTTGCTTGTCAATCGAACCATCTAGCTTTTGGATTTCTTCCTTTGTTTGAAGAATGTCTTGAACAAGTCCATTCCAGTCCTTGAGCTGTTCGTCGCTAAAGTCGATCAGACTATCTTGAAAGGCATCGACAAAGCTTTCGGCATTGTATTTACTCTCTAACCGCTTCATCCAATCCATGAGGGCAGTCGAAGCTTCCCGCTCATGCAACCAAGCAAGAAAGCTTGTGAGAAGAGACTCGGCAGGTTCTTCCACGAGTAATGCTTGCTCAGGTAAGCCGAGAAAGTCGCCGACCGTGACATCTTCTGTTCCAAGCCCAAGTGTTGTGCGCAGGAAGCCAGCAAGAAGTTCAGCGTGGATATGACGTCTCTGAACCGATACATTGCCTGGTTCCAAAGATGGGACTTTATTACTTCCATCAATAAGCAAGCGAGGATTCTCAAAGAAATAGCGATCGTGAGGCCTGCGCTGCCCATATAAAACCGAGATCGCAACACCATCCGTTCTTCTTCCTGCTCGTCCTGCTCGCTGCTGGTAGTTGCTAACAAGCGGGGGGAAGTTTCGCATGGCAACAACCTGTAGTTCGCCGATGTCAACACCCATCTCAAGCGTCGTAGAACAGCTTAAAAGGTTGATATGGCCCCTCCGGAAGCGACCTTCGCGTTTGGAAAGTTCATCAGGCTGCAACTGTGCCGTGTGTTCGGCAGCCCTCAGCGGCATCGGATTGCGCTGCACAAGGTCCACGTAGTGGCTCTCAAGGATTTTCGCGCGATCGAATAGCTTCAATCTTCCTGTACATTTATAAGAAGGACATGCGTACAGATTTAGGCCGTTTACTTGGCTAATGGAGGAAAGCCCAGGGATGTGGAAGCGCTGCTGACACGATGGGCATGCGTACCAGTCATGAGCAGAGTTAGAGAGAACAAGCATGTCCCAGCCAATCTGATGGCCATTGCCTGGCTCATAAGGAACAAAGACGCGATGGTCGACAAGAAGGTCATACAGCTCTGCTAGTTTCTTGTCATCAGGGAATTCACCAAAGACCTTTCCGATATACTCGACAATTCGATTCTGTCTGCTCAGTAGTTGAAGAGTGCGTCTGGAACGCCGTGGCCGGAACTGGGTCGCATCCTTGTCGCCCGCTGCTTTTTCAAATGTGACGTAGGCTTTGGATCGTTGACGGTTGATCGTTTCAGCCCCTTTAGGCTTGCCGCTACCACTGACGAAGACTGTCTCTTGAAAGTAGTTTGAAAACTGTTTTAGGTCTACAGCTCCTAATAGTCGAATCTGATCAGTGAGAACTGTCAGAAGAACACGAGTTTGAAGAGTAGCCTGATCACCATTGATTTGAAGGGCTTTTTTCGCCTCCTCCACCAGCATGTCATCAAAGTCTTGCAGATGGCATGCAAGAAGCGTCATCGATTCCACAGAGAACCGACGTGCTGATGGCAGGCCAAACTCTCTCAGGAGCAGTTCTCGGGCCCTTTGACTGGCTCTTTTTTCACAGTCAATTCGATTCGCTTCCTTTTCTTCAAGGGAATCACTTGCAACATAGCTGCGGTGGTGAATATCGGGATTACGATCAGGATGAGGAATAGATGAGTGGAGGAACTGATGCTTTATCTGATGCTCAACATCGCCAACGCTAGCCAGACCATGTTCTTCAACACTGCGAAAAGCCTGGATTACTTCCTGGCGATATAAGTTCTCAGTATGCGTACGTTGGAAGTCTGAGGCAAAGAACGCAGCATCTTGGCGGCCATCTGAGAACGTCAGAATCTTTGGTTTCGAGCCAGAGGAAGTGCCTTCGGTCCCTTCTGGTAATAATTCAAAGAGACTATCTAACAGTACAGCTAGGGGCGCGTCCGTAAAGGAGACCACTCGACGCAAGGCTTGATCACCTCTCCTCGCACCACAAGCTGGACAACAGCTGCTCTGCTTTGCTGACTCATCAGCTTTCTTAGGAGGTCTTGAATACCAGCGAAGTGGCCAAGTCTTCCCAAGGGACATACTCTGCTGCTGAACAGAAAGATGCCATGTATCGCTATCCTTGCTAAGGTAAGCCCAGTCCACAACATAGCCTCCTGGCAAGAGATTCTCTTCTTGGCTGGCGTCTTCATCATCACCACTATCCTCATCATCACACATCGCATTGATCTCCCGAGGGGATAGGAGATATACGGACTCTGCTTCTACATCTTCCTGAGAACGTGGCCGTGGTTTGAGGCGATGGTCGGGAGCATACGCGGTGCCAAAAGCCGTTCCACATTTGCGGCAGCTGGTCAGCTCAAGGACCGGAGCTGAGCAGGATTCACACTCACTCTTACTGTTTAAGTACAGCCTTCCATACATGGTGGGCTGATCACTTGAGGGATCCTGGCAGCAGTCAGGACATTCAGGATTGATGCATGCATAAAGCCCTTCAATACTGCGGAAGAGTAGATGCAAGCGAACTGGAACTAAGGGGAGTTCATCAGAGGCAAGTCGTGCGCGAGTGCCAAGTTGAATCAGATTGGATAGGGCTTGGTAAAGGCGATTCTTCTCTTCAACAGGAATAGAGCCATCAAGCTTGCGCGGAATATTCCATAGACGAGAGTCAAGCGCAACTTCTCGCCATGGTTTCGGCCCGTGATCAAGAATTCGGATGAGGCTGTGGATCAGTGGATGGCCTTGAAGAGCAAACCAAAGATATCGATGAATTATGTCTTGTGGCCTTACACTGGCTCCACGATCTTCCTGAAGTTCGGCTTTTTGCCTCGCCTCAACCAACACTTGGCTTGGCACAAAAGCACTAATTTCGTTTTGCCAAATATCGATCGAAGTGCTTTGTAGCGGCAAGTTTAGAGCCTCTAGAATGGCATAGACTTCCTCGTCGGAACCAATTTCTGAGATCGAATATGGATCACCCAGTCTTTCGTCAATATCGGTACGTTGGCCACTGATAATCTCGTCAAACTCTTCGTCCAGTAAGTTCGATGCAAAAGAGAGTATCGATTTGCTTGTTTCAGGCAGGGAAAGGTCTCCGAGTGAAGCACTGGTGGCTATGCCCTGAATTTGTCCGCGCTGAGTAATGCCTACCGCTGCCTTGAAGCGACGGAGCAGAATGGCTACTTCACTTCCCGTCGAACCACTATACGTGTGTGCCTCATCCACTACAACCATACGAAGATTACTGGAGCGTTCGAATATTGCTGAGCGCTCGCGTGGACGCACGAGCATGTGCTCAAGCATGGAATAATTAGTTACAAGAATCTGAGGGGGTGTATCCCATATCTCCTCCCGCGAAAGAGCTTGGATAGGTCGGATACGTTGGAGGGCGGCCTTGACAAGATCGGAGTGCCGCGCATTTTTCAACTCGCTTCGCTGCTCGTCAGTGAGCAGCTCACGCAGCTCGTCTGGATCGGCTGCATCCAGTTCATCACGAAGTGATTCCTCCGCATCAGATGATTTCTTCTTGGTACGACTGGTGTAAAAGCCAAAACGAATAGGCTGTGCTGAGTTCTGACGACAGAGCAGCACGCGAAGACGCTTCACCTGGTCATTGACGAGTGCATTCATCGGATAGAGAATCAACACCTGCACCCCAGCCGCCTTGTTTGAAAGCAAGGTGTTAATCATCGGAATCGAAAAACACTCTGTTTTGCCCGATCCCGTGCCAGTCACAACAACTATATTCTTGCCATCAACAGCACTACGAATTGCAGATTCCTGATGGCTGTATAGCTTCCTGTCTGGTGGAAATAGCTGCAGAACTCCGGGATGCAGAGATCCCTGCTCGACAAGATCGCGTAGAGTGCAGCCTGGCTTATACGGTTGTGTGCCTTCCAGATAAGGCTCTTGCGTTATGGAGCCTGGCTCTTCCAGTAGCTCGCGGAAGCCTGCCCTTAAGTGGGGGTCTTTGAGTGGATATGCATCTAATAGATACCGGATTAATGTGTTGCGGGGTTGCGTCGTGGCTGCGATTGCATCGAGGGATTGGGAGCGCATGTGGCTGATCATTCGAGTGGTTAATAAGTCAGAGGGGTATGCCAAGTCGTAAGAAGGTTGCTCCTACAGCGTCTCTGTAGCGAGCTCTCACGAAGCGGCGGCGGGGCTCTCCATCAATCTCCTCAGACAGGCTATAGACGATCTTCCAGTAATCAACAGGCAAAAAGATATCGGTCAGATCAAGGATGCCCGTTGTCTCTTCCCAACGTACGAGTGCTGGTGAGTCTGCTTCCTTATCCAGGTAATACATAGACAAGATTGCTGTCGACCTATCAAGGCTAAATACGTTCTTGCTATCCAGCCACAAGTAGCTTTTATCCTGAAGTCTGAATAAAGGAGACCTTGGTGACTGGCCGCGTGACAAGGAGTACCATCGATCTCTTTGGGACAAGCTGAGGGTTGGAGCGTAGTTATCGATAGGATCTGAGATCTCGAATGGAGATCTCTCTGCCATGACAGTATGCAGTCTGTGTGCTGGTGGTAACGATGGCAAAGGTAATCGTTGTTGTAGTTCGGCGAGCCTGAGAATCCCAATGCCATGCAACTTCAGCTTCTCACGGGCCTGCTCATATCTTAGCTGTGAGTGAATAGATGGAGTGCTGCTATCAATGGGTGTCCCAAGAGCACTAGCAGCAGACATTAAATAGGCTCTATCTCCAACAAAAAGGGCATCTTCCAGTCCTTCATCCCCGACAACTACAAAGGGGCGTGCCATGCAATAGGAACGCCTTGGAGCAGACAGGATCTCTCCCTTGGCCTCGAGGCGGTAGAGAGCTTCTTCAAGCGTTTCACGTGAAAGGTCGGGCTCATTTGGATTGAGCCTGTGCTGGATATACGTAAGGAGAGCCGTGAAACCAACAACCCGTGGAACAGAAGGATTGTTCGACGAACGATGAGAAGAGAGAATCGTAATGAGTTCGGATTCAAGGGATTTGGATGTCAGCATGAACTCACCTCCGCCGTTGTTTTAGGATCTTGAAACCACACATCTCTCCAGCTTCCTCAAGTAAGTTATCTATTTCTGAGAGATGCTTTTGATTCATGACGCGGATCCATACATCGTTGTCCAAGTTCTGTGGGTGAAGCTCCTCCAAAGGTATCCCAGCTTCTGCAATTAGCTGTTTCATGTACTTTGTGAAGTCTGCGATCTGCTTCTTTCCATTCTTGCCTGTAAACCGAGGTTGGAAGTTAATCACGAAATCCACCGGCCGCCCCCGTGAGGGCGAAGTCTTTGGCGACGCGGGTGATGGATCTGGTTGGGGCAATGCAACCGCCGACATGGAGGTTGTTATGGGGATGGATTGCACCTCATCACCTGCTGTGGCTAGCACATTGGAATTTGGTTCACCCTGACGTAGTAAAGCTATTGAGATACTGCTGGCTTCGCCTTGTAAACTATATCGGTAGACCGCTGCGCTGATTTCTAATGTTCCCTCATGATCAGCGATTAGAGTGTCTTGGCAGGAGTCAATGCCATTGCTTATGGTAAGATCCAGTGATTCCATTGGCCATACTCTTTCCAGTAGCCATCGAGCAAGCCAAAAGTCACTGACGTCTTCATAGAAGAATGGGCGGAACTCCGCATCTATTTGTCGAGATATGGGTCTGTCATTATGAAGACAGGTGAGTAGCGGGGCGATTATCTGATTATGGTCTTGATGCTCAAAAGGCTTATGGACTTGGAATGTCGTTTTCCATCTTTTAGGAAGCTCCGGGTGATTCTGTTCAGGCTGAACAAGGATTGAGAACCTTGATTCGGTCTCAATGCATTCAGTCAGATCAATCTCGGTCCATTCTTCTGATGCCTGCAGTTCTACTGAGTCTGAAGTGTCTGACAGTAGCTGATTTGTGCGGAGATCCTTGATGGTTAGCATAAGCTTTGCTGACTCACTGAGCGGGGGTATCCAGAGTGATGGTGAAGACATATAGACCCTTTCTTTCTTGTCAATGAGGCTTCCTCTGAGAGCGGGAGTCACATTGTCCAGAACCGACCAGGGGAGAGAAACCGATTGCTGGGCGCCGCTCTCATCGGCACCTTGCCAGAGCAACTCCGCCTTCGGTTGCATCAAGCGTAGAAGGTATCCACGCCACCCCTTGAGACTGACACCCCAGCGGAGCTCGTCGAGGATCTCTACAGACTCAGTCGGTAACGGTTGAAGGTTTTTCGGGGCAAAGAACCATGCCTCCGACGTTGCACTGAGGATCGATTGGCCTGACATCCGCTGACCACTCTCGGCACAGAAGCAGAGAATCTGATGGCCTCCAGGCTCAATTCCTACGCAGCTCCAGCGTTTGAGTGTGTAGCCGCTGCTGGAACCACTACGTAGCTTCCAGGTCCAGACAGGCACAATTTCGGTGACAGTCTGGCAGACGTCCTCACCTATGGATACGATGCCCTTCTTAGGATCCCAGGGATGCTCACTTCCCACAGGATCAAGGGTGCAGAATGTGACCGACTGGTTGCTCTCCTCCAGTCCGGTTAGCTCCTGACTTGGTAGGACAAGCGTGATCCGACTGGGATCTTCGAGATCGAGCTGAAGCGATAGATCAGGGTTCCCAGGGCGACCGCTTCTTCTTGCGGTACCCGGCGTAGTGTCTGTGGCGGATTGAAGCAGATTGTACTCATGCTCAATAATGCCAGCAAACCAGTCATCGACAACTCCAGTGTGGGCAGCTGCGCGTATCTGTTTGTCCAGTGTTCTTGCAAACTCAGCCCCAAATCGACCACTTCTCTTTATGGCGAATAGTGCGTGTGCTGTCGTCGGCACGATTGCGATCCCGTCATCAAGTAATTGCTGAATCACTGATGCCAGCTCAGCCCTATCATTCCTGCTCGGAAAGGACAGATACCATGAGTAGCCAATGTTGGTTCTCTTTCCAAGCTCCGTAGGAAGTGTCAGCTCGCGATGGTCCTTGCCACCGAGTGCCTTTTCTTGCTCAAGCCATTGTGAGAGTTTCTCCCAGCCAAGTTTCAGCGATTTGAATGTGCTTCGCTGCTCAGCCCCGAATACACGCAGATAGCGCATATGGAATTGACCAGTTTCATAGGGATTCGGATATCCCTGAGAGATCAGACACGTTGCCCAAAGGAAGGCGAAGAAAGGCGGCTCTAGGGGAGTATCGGGATTCCAGTTCTCTGCGCGTTTAGTAAAGAGCCTGCCGGGCTTGGCGTTGTGCCTCTCTGCTTGGCTAATGATTGATTTGACGAAAGCGTCAGCAAGTTCAGATGGATTGGCTTTGGGATCTCCGACTGCAAAGCGTAGATCTTCAACGGAAGAAGGAACACCAATCCGCGTGTCTGATTCGCCGAGACTAAGAAAGCAATATCGCAGCAAGCATCGATTCCAATCCCCCTCTTTCCACTTTTGCCAATCTTCTAGTTCGACTTGGCTATCTTGATGATTTTGCGGGCTTTCATCGTTGCTCTGTTGATCAGCCAGCTGTTCACTTTGTGCCTTGATGTCTGGTGCCCACTGAGCACTGGTTCCACTGTCTACGCCTTCTCTGGAGAGCAGGAGGGCCTGCTCCTCCTCCTCAGCCTGGCGTTGTGCCTCGGCTTCTGCTGCAAGGCGTTCCTGCTCCAGTCGCAGCCGTTCAGCTTCTGCCGCCTGTCGGGCCTGCTCCTCCTCCTCAGCCTGGCGTTGTGCTTCGGCTTCTGCC
>Ga0172376_10009030_pt1 | contig 10325 bp, 10 predicted proteins | sample Lak35m_FD_121114 | JGI IMG/M metagenome (GOLD analysis project Ga0172376, IMG submission 121114) | Freshwater microbial communities from Kabuno Bay, South-Kivu, Congo - kab_092012_35m | ecosystem: Environmental > Aquatic > Freshwater > Lake | place: Democratic Republic of the Congo: South-Kivu... | reverse complement strand
TCGGCCTCGGCGATCTCCCAGAACACGTAGGCCCACTGGGGATCGCGAGGCAGGAAGACCACGCGGGTGCTGGCGGCGGGCCTGGGGGCGGGAGCCATCTCGGCTTCGATCGCCGCCAGGTTGATGCCCTGTTCGCCCTGCCGGGAGCTGATCGCCTCGACCAGTTCCTCCTTCGATTTGCGGCTATAGAGGGAAACGCCCAGATCACTGGCCACCTGACGGAGCTGCCGCAGGGTGAGCATGGCCAGGGAGGTCAGGGAGTTCTGGCTCACAGCTGAAGATTTCGTTCGGGATCAATCCTTGTGAGTCTCGCCGCCGAACGTTGGCTTGCGTCCCCAGGGTCAGCATCCACTGACCGCATGCGCAGCAGAAAAGCGGTGCGGTGGGGCACCGCTTACCGAACGATCAGGATCCGCGGACGGGAGTCAGCGGCCGATGCTGCGATAGGGAACCTTCGAGAGGTAATCCATGCCGGTGTTGCCCTGGGGGGCGCCCACGCCGCGCATCGCCGGCAGGCTGCGCACCCAGGGGAGGTAATCCTCCGGGAAGCCGCCGCGGCGCTGCTGGGCACGTGCCGGGAAGCTGCGGGTGGGGCCGGTGTACACGATCTGGGGGAAGCCCAGGATGCCCCGGTAGTAGGCCTCGTAGCGGGGGCTGGTGATGTTGAAGGGCGTTTCGCCGACATCGCGGGAGCCCACCACGCGGTTGCGGTGGTAGGGCACGGTGTCGTAGCCGAAGTTGTCGAGGTACTCCTGGGAATCGAGGATCTGATCCACGGCACCCTTGATGCCCTTGGTCATGATCACGGCCGACCAGGCGATCTCCTCGGCCTTGCCGTGGGTGGGGCGGCCGAGGAGCTTCTCCACCAGGTGGCGGGCCACCCGGTAGTTGCTGTTGAGGTTGTAGAAGCTGCGCGTGAAGGTGTCCGACAGGCAGAGGGAGCGGATGAAATCGCGCACCGTGATCTGACCATCGCGCAGCTGCGACTCCAGGGAGCGGTCGCGGTCGACCTTGAAGGCGTGGAAGAACACCTGGCGATAGGCGGCCTCGATCACGAAGCTCAGGTCTTCGCGGCTCATGGCCTTGTCCATCGACACGGCCTTGGGGTCCTCGTCGGAGCCCACCCGAAGGGGGGCCACCCGGGAGTTCTGGGTGGTGGGGGCGTACTTGAGGAGAGGCAAAGCCACGCGGGGTCCGGCATCCGTCGTGGTGGATCGTAGAAGTGAGCTCCCGCGCTCCCCAGGCGGGCTCCGCCAGGGCTCACAGACCGTAACGTTTACGACACACAATCCCAGCCTGCCCGGCCCGCTCGGGCCCCTCCAGGCGCCTGCGGGGGAGGCTCACCAGCCGAGCAGCGAGATGCCGGCCGTTCTCCCGTGCGGCTGGGAGCCTTCGCCCGCGTTGCCGCTTGCGGCAGGGCTCAGGGGTGTGTCGTGGATGCGGGTCTCGACGCAGAAGGAAGCGGTGTTGGAAAGCCCTTCCACGGTGCTGGTGCGAAGGCGCACGTCGGGTCCGGCGAAACTGAAGCGCTCCAGGCTGTTCATCGTCTCGTAGCTGGTCGTCAGCAGCAGTGCATCGCGGTCGTCCATGGCGAAGCGGCCGGCCACCGGGGCGGTTTCGGCATAGCCGCGGTCGCGCAGGAGCAGCCCTTCGCGGCCGAGAGCATCGCTGGGAATCAGGCCGAAGACGCTCTCTCCCTGATGGGCTTCGCCGGCGCGGTCCCAGGCCATGGATCCACTCCAGCGGACCCGGCAGCCGCCCACGAGGGAGGCGGGGTCCTCGCCGTGCAGGTCGGCGATGGCCAGCAGGCGGGCATCGTCTGCGGCGAGTTCCACCACCTCGATCCAGGAGTTGCCCGCCTCCGCCTGGCGATGCAGCAGATGGTGGCTGCTGCGCTGGGAGCGCCAGCGGCCGCAGCTGAGGCGGAAGAAGCTGATCGCATCGGCGATCGGCCCCAGGGCGGGGAGGAGGTCCGTGGGAGGGGTGGGTGTGCTCACGCAGGCGGCACGGGCAGAGTGCTGAGGCGATGATCGCAAGTCTCGGGGCCGTCTGTCGTTGCGGGAGGGCAGCGCCGGCCCTCGCGCGGCGCCTTGCCTTCATTCCCTGCACCCGCCTTCCGGCCCTTCCTCGCGCAGCCCGGCGGATCCCCGTTCCCCCTCGATGCCCTCCGCCATCTCCCCTGCCTGGGCCGCCGCGGCCGGCCTGGCGGCGGCTTTCTGCTGGACCGTGGCCAGCCTGCTCTGGCGGCGCCTGCCCACCTCGCTCTCGGCGGTTCAGCTGAATCTGCTCAAGAACCTGCTGGCCCTGGGGCTGCAGCTGCCCTTCATCCTGGCCCTGCCCTGGCAGGGCTCGTTCCGCGCGGCGTTGCTGCTGGCGGCCAGCGGTGTGCTCGGCATCGCACTCGGAGACAGCCTCTTCTTCGCGGCACTGCGGCGACTCGGCACCCGCCGCACGCTCACCATCGATGCGGGTGGCCCGGCGGTCACCACCCTGGCGGGCGTGGCGCTGCTGGGTGAGATCCCAGGAGCGCGGCAGCTGCTGGGGGTGGCCCTGATCAGCCTCGCGGTGCTGCTGGTGGCCCGTCGGCCGGAGCCTGAGCCGGAGACGGGCAGGCCTCTGCCGGGGGCCGCCGCTCCGGTCGGCGCCGATCCACGCCTCGGGGTGGTGCTCGCCCTCGGGGCCCTGGCCAGCGGCAGCCTCGGGGTGCTGCTGGCCAGGGCGGCTCTGCTCGAGGGCTCGGTGCAGCCGCTGCAGGCGGCGAGCCTGCGCCTGGCGGCGGCCAGCCTGGTGCTCCTGCCGCTTCTCCCCGGGCTGCCCCGCCGGAATCGCAGGCTGAGCGTGCGCGATCCGCGCTGGCCCCGCCTGCTGCTGGCCACCCTGCTCGGCACCAGCGCCGGCATCAGCCTGCAGCAGACCGCTCTTGCCGGGCTGCCCGGTGGCCTGGCCGTGTCGCTGCTCTCCACGGCACCGGTGATGGCTCTGCCGCTGGCCTGGTGGTTCGAAGGCGATCGGCCCGGCTGGCGCGGACTGCTGGCGGCGGGTTGCGCCCTGGCCGGGGTGGCGCTGGTGGTGATCAGTCGTGCAGGACCTGCGGCTCCAGGCTGATGCGAGCGTCGGCGCTGATCCTGGCCCAGGCGATTAGATCGGCCATCTCGAGATCGAGCGGAGCGCTGCGCCCCCGGGCTGCGGCAATCGTCGTCAGCTGGGTGCCGAGGGTGCGCATCTGCGCAAGAAACGGTTCGGCGAACTCCGGATCCCCTGCGATCGCCGGCTGTCGCAGCGCCCAGGCCTGCAATGCCGCGGGATCAGGCAGGGGGCCGCCGCGGCGGCCGGCCACGCACTGAAGGGTGCGCAGTCCGTGGGCCAGCAGCCGCAGGTGATGGCGCTCGAGGCTCGGGAGGAGGCTGCTCTCCAGCTCCTGCAGTTCCTCGGGGCTGATCACGACCCGGAGTCCGGGGGGGTGGGACTGAGCCGGAACCCACAGGAGTGGCCTGCTTCGAGACGCCAGTGCACCCGCTCGATCCGGCAGTCTGGAAAGGTGTGGCGGATCAGCTGCAGCTCCTGATCACAGACCATCGGGAAGGCCTCGGCGATGCGCATCACCGAGCAGTGAAACTCGCTGATCAGCCAGGCATCCTGCTGCTCGGGGTCGGGGCGGCATTCCGCCACGTAGCCCTCCTGCCGGCGGAGCTCGGCCAGCCGTTCCAGCCGCTGCCGCAGCCCACCTCCGCCCAGCCTGCGGCGGTAGTCGGACGCCTTCTGCAGCGCCTGCTGCTCGAGCAGGGAGCGAAGGGCCTCCGCGGGGAGCGTTTCCGCCAGGGAATGGAGCAGGCCGAGGGCGAACTGTTCGCTGCCGTCGGTGAAGCGGCCGTGGCCGGCTGGCGTGAGACGCCAGCGGTTGCTCGGCCGGCCGGGGCCTTCGGGGGTGGGGCTCGCCTCCACCAGCCCTTCCTCTTCGAGGCTGCGCAGATGGCGACGCATCACCTGCACGGAGAGTGTCAGGGGCTCGGCCAGTTCGGCCGCCGTGGCCTCTCCCTTGTGGAGCAGCTGTGTGAGCAGAGCCTGGCGGGTGGGTGTGGCCTCTCCGCTCGACAGGGACCTGCCGGGTGGGTGGGAACGCGGCCCCAGCCCCGCCGCGGCGGCAGGATCCGGCCGGGGTGTGGAAACGTCATCCGGCGCCGTTGCCGTTGCAGCAGTCCCCCAGGGGGCCGCGGTTCCGGTGTCGTCAGCGCAGCCTGCTGGAGTGGATCCCTGGGAGGTGATGGTGGAACTGCGGAGACTGGCCGCAGGCGGCGGAGCGGATCGGGACGAGGTGGTCGGCATGATGGCTCGGATCCGGATTCAACCATGCCACGTTCAGGCCATGTTCGGGGCCATGATCGCCAATGTGAAGACAGTCACCGCTGCGCCGCCGCTGCTCTAGGCTGGTTTAAGGAAACATCAAGGTTTCGCAAATCGGCTGAGCCTGTCCTGCAGGGCTTCAGGCCGATTGCCGCGCCCGCCCCGCATGCCCCGATTGAGCCAAGGGGCTTTCTTCCTCACCAACCCGGAATCAGCCCTTTTCCCCTGTGACTGCACCCGAAGCCTCCGCCACCCCGGCCGCCGAATCCTCGGCCAGTGCTCCGAAGGATTCCGATGCCGCTCCAGCGGCCGTCTCCGCCGACAGCCTGGAGATGATCCGCAGGTTCGCCGAGACCTACGCCCAGCGGACGGGCACCTATTTCTGCAGCGATCCCGGCGTAACCGCCGTGGTGCTCGAGGGTCTCGCCCGCCACAAGGATGAGCTGGGCGGTGCCCTCTGCCCCTGTCGCCATTACGACGACAAGCAGGCCGAGGTGGCCCATGCCTTCTGGAACTGCCCCTGCGTGCCGATGCGCGAGCGTAAGGAGTGCCACTGCATGCTGTTTCTCACGGAAGACAATCCCTTCCGCTGCGAGAAGCAGACGATCAGCCTCGAGGATGTGAAGGCCCACACGGCCGGTTGATGGTCACTCCCATGAGGTTCCTGCCATGAGCACTGCTGCCGTTGGAGAGCTGGTCAGCCAGCCCTATAAATACGGGTTTGTCACGGACATTGAAACTGAGAAGATCGCCAAAGGCCTCAGTGAGGAGGTGGTGCGCCTGATCTCCAGCATGAAGCAGGAACCGGCCTTCCTGCTCGATTTCCGCCTGAGGGCCTATCGCCAGTGGTTGCAGATGGAGGAGCCGGATTGGGCCGCTCTGGGACATCCGCCGATCGATTATCAGGCCATCATTTATTATGCGGCTCCCAAGCAGCAGCAGGAGAAGAAAGGGAGTCTCGCTGAAGTCGACCCCAAACTTCTCGAAACCTTCGACAAGCTGGGGATTCCTCTCAGTGAACAGAAGCGCCTGTCCAATGTGGCTGTGGATGCGGTCTTCGACAGCGTTTCGATCGCCACCACCTACCGCGAGAAGCTGGCTGAGCATGGTGTGATCTTCTGCTCGATCAGTGAGGCGGTCAAGGACCACCCCGACTTGATCGAGCGCTATCTGGGTACGGTGGTGCCTGGTAACGACAACTATTTCGCAGCGCTCAATTCCGCGGTCTTCAGCGACGGATCGTTTGTCTTCATCCCCAAGGGTGTGGCGTGTCCGATGGAGCTTTCCACCTACTTCCGCATCAATTCCGGCGATACCGGGCAGTTTGAGCGCACCCTCATCGTGGCTGAGGAAGGTGCTTCGGTGAGCTACCTCGAGGGATGCACAGCTCCGATGTTCGACACCAACCAGCTGCATGCGGCGGTGGTGGAACTGGTGGCATTGGACGATGCCTCCATCAAATACTCCACCGTGCAGAACTGGTATGCGGGAGATGAGAACGGTGTGGGCGGAATTTACAATTTCGTGACCAAGCGCGGCCAGTGTCGCGGCGCCCGCAGCCACATCAGCTGGACCCAGGTGGAATCCGGTTCGGCGATCACCTGGAAGTATCCGAGCTGTGTGCTGCAGGGAGCCGATTCCGTGGGGGAATTCTATTCCGTGGCCCTCACCAACAATCGCCAGCAGGCCGATACCGGCACCAAGATGGTGCATGTGGGTCCGCGCACCCGCTCCACGATCGTGAGCAAGGGCATCAGTGCCGGCCACTCCTCCAACAGCTACCGCGGCCTCGTGCAGGTGGGTCCGAAGGCTGTGGGGGCACGCAATTTCAGCCAATGCGATTCGATGCTGATCGGCGATCGGGCCGCGGCCAACACCTACCCCTACATCCGCTCCCAGCAGCCGGATGCGGCGATTGAGCACGAAGCGAGCACCTGTCGCATCTCGGAAGATCAGCTGTTTTATCTCCAGAGCCGGGGCATCGGCTTTGAAGAAGCGGTGTCGATGATGGTGAGCGGTTTCTGCCGCGACGTGTTCAATCAGCTCCCGCTCGAATTCGCCGCCGAAGCCGATAAGTTGCTGGCTCTCAAGCTGGAGGGTTCGGTGGGCTGAGTCGCAGCCGATCCGCCCTCCACTCTCCGGCGCAGGCTCTCCACGCCCTGTCGATCCGGCCAGCCTGATTCAGGCTGCCGCACGCCCCAGTCGCTAGCGTCGGATTCCTCTATTCCTGGCTCCGGCCGACCGGCCCATCCCGGCGAGCCCTGCCTGGCCAGCCGGTCCTGGCTCTTCCATCCCGCCACTTGCCCCTCCTGTGATCCGCCCCGACGCTCCCGCCCTGCTCGAGATCCGCGATCTGCGCGCCAGCGTGGCGGATCAGCCGATCCTGCATGGTGTGAACCTCACCATCTGCGCCGGCGAGATTCATGCGGTGATGGGTCGCAACGGCAGTGGCAAAAGCACCCTCTCCAAGGTGCTGGCCGGTCACCCCGCCTACAGCGTGACCGGCGGCAGCGTGACCTACCTCGGTGAGGATCTGCTGGCCCTGGATCCGGAGCTGCGGGCGCGCCGGGGTGTGTTCCTGGGTTTCCAGTACCCGGTGGAGATCCCCGGCGTGAGCAATCTCGAATTCCTGCGGGTGGCCAGCAACGCCCGCCGCCAGGAGCGAGGCGAGGAGGAGCTCGACACCTTCGCCTTCGAGGATCTGGTGCGGGAGAGGCTGGCGGTGGTGCAGATGGATCCCGCCTTCCTGGAGCGCTCGGTGAACGAGGGATTCAGCGGCGGCGAGAAGAAGCGCAATGAGATTCTGCAGATGGCGCTGCTGGAGCCGCTGGTGGCGATCCTCGATGAAACCGATTCCGGCCTCGACATCGATGCCCTGCGGATCGTGGCCGGTGGCGTGAACCAGCTCGCCACCCCGGATAACGCCACGCTGCTGATCACCCACTACCAGCGCCTGCTCGATGTGATCACGCCGGACTATGTGCACGTGATGGCGGCGGGGCGGATCCTGCGCACCGGCGGCAAGGAGCTGGCGCTGGAGCTCGAAGAGCGCGGCTACGACTGGGTGGATGCCGAGCTGGCGGCCCTGGAGCCCCAGCCGCTGGAGGTGGGGTGATGGCGGCGGTGTCGATGTCGGATCTGCCCGCTGCCGGCGCGGCGCTCGCCGGATCCGCCGCCCCTGCCCCCCCGGCCTGGGGCGCGCTGCTGGCCGACAGCCTTGAAGCGGGTGCATCCGCCGGGATCGGTGCCGGGAGCGTGGAGAGCAGCGCAGCGCGTGATCAGGCGCTCCGGCGTCTGCGCGAGCGGCCGCTGCCCTCCCGCCGGCAGGAGGACTGGCGCTTCACCGATCCCGCCGCCCTGGTGGCGATCCGCCCGATGCGGCTGGCTGGTGAGGCTCTGGCCGGCGTCGCCGAAGCCGTTGCCGCCCTTCCGCCGGCCGGGCCCGGCACCGTTCGCCTGCTGCTCGATGGTGCCTCCGATCCGCTGGCCGGCGTCACGCTGCCGTCGGGACTGGAGCCCATCGCGGAGGGGGAATGGGGCCGCTGGCTGACCCCTGAGGCCCGCCTTGATGCCGCTGCCAGCGGCGATCCTTCCCCCTGGAGCGGCCTGATCGCTGCTGCCGCCGGTCCTGTGCTCGCCCTGCGGGTGCGGGCGGGGCTCGACACGGTGCTGGAGCTGGTGAGTGAGGCCGGGCGCGCCGAGGGGGTGCTGGCGCAGCAGCTGTTGCTGGTGCTCGAGCCTGGCGCCCGGCTGGACCTGCTGCAGGTGCACCGGGCCTCCGGCGCCAGCCTCACCGCCGTGCGGGGCGTGATTCACCTGGGCGAGGGGGCGAGCCTGCGGCAGGGACTGATCGCCCAGGGTGCTGAGCCGGCGGCGCTGCTCGCGGATCTGGCGGTGGTGCAGGAGCCAGGCAGTGAGCTCGTCTTCGCGAGCGCGGTGAGCGGCTGGGCTCTGTCGCGGCTGGAGCCGCGGGTGCTGCAGGCGGCCGGTGGCGCCACCACCACCCTGCGCAGCCTGCAGCGCTGTGATCGCCGCCAGATGGCGGATCAGCACAGCAGCGTGCGCTTCCAGGGTCCCGAGGGCAGGCTCGATCAGCTGCACAAGGCCATCGCCGCCGGCGCCGGCCGCAGCGTGTTCAACGGTGCCGTGGCGGTGCCCCGGGCGGCGCAGCGCACCGATGCGGCCCAGCTCAGCCGCGGCCTGCTGCTCTCCGACCGCGCCCGGATCGACAGCAAGCCCCAGCTGGAGATCGTGGCCGACGATGTGAAATGCGCCCACGGCGCCACCGTGAGCCGCCTGCAGGAGGATGAGTTGTTCTACCTGCGCAGCCGCGGCATCTCCGCCGCGATGGCGGGGGGCCTGCTGTTGCGGGGCTATTGCGCCGAGGTGCTCGCAGAGCTGCCGGCGGCCGCTGCGCTCTGGCAACCTCTTGGATACCTGCTCGGCGAGGAGGCCCCCACGCCATGACGCCCAGCTCCACCACCAGCCCCCTGGACTCGCCCTCGCTCGCCGCCCTGCCCGCGCCGGAGAGCCCGGAGCCCGCCGTGGCGGCCGACGACCTCGCCGCCCTCACCCGCCCCGACTTCCCGCTGCTCAGCCAGATCGCCTGCCTGGGCCAGCCGCTGATCTATCTCGATTACGCCGCCACCAGCCAGAAGCCGCGCCAGGTGCTGGAGGCCCTGCAGCACTACTACGGCCACGACAACGCCAACGTGCACCGCGGCGCCCACCAGCTCAGCGCCCGAGCCACGGAGGGCTTCGAGCAGGCCCGCGAGAAGGTGGCGGCCTTCGTGGGCGCGGCCAGCGCCCGCGAGATCGTTTACACCCGCAATGCCAGCGAGGCGATCAATCTGGTGGCCCGCACCTGGGGCGAGGCGAACCTGCGCCCGGGCGATGAGGTGCTGCTCACGGTGATGGAGCACCACAGCAACCTGGTGCCCTGGCAGCTGCTGGCGGCCCGCACCGGCTGCGTGCTGCGTCATGCAGGGCTTACGGAGAGCGGTGAACTCGATCTCGACGACTGGCGCAGCAAGCTCAGCGAGCGCACCCGGCTGGTGAGCCTGGTGCAGGTGAGCAACACCCTCGGCTGCCTCAACCCGATCGCTGAGCTGGCGCCCCTGGCCCATGCCGCCGGCGCTCTGTTGCTGGTGGATGCCTGCCAGAGCCTGCCCCATCAGCGCGTGAACGTGGCCGATCTCGGCTGCGATTTCCTGGTGGGCTCGTCGCATAAGATCTGCGGCCCCACCGGCATGGGCTTCCTCTGGGCGCGCGAGGCGCTGCTCGAGGCGATGCCTCCCTTCCTGGGCGGCGGCGAGATGATTCAGGACGTGGAACTCGACACCAGCACCTGGGCGGATCTGCCCCACAAATTCGAGGCGGGCACGCCGGCGATCGGCGAGGCGATCGGTATGGGTGCCGCCATCGACTATCTGCAGACCATCGGCATGGAGCGCATCCACGCCTGGGAGCAGCGGCTCACCCGCCGGCTGTTCGATCGTCTGCAGGCGATCGAGGGGCTGCGGATCCTGGGCCCTACCCCGGATCAGCAGCCCGATCGCGCGGCGCTCGCCGCCTTCCATGTGGAGGGCCTGCACGCCAACGACATCGCCGCCCTGCTCGACTCTGCCGGCATCTGCATCCGCAGCGGCCACCACTGCACCCAGCCCCTGCATCGCCACTACGGCCTCAGCGGCACGGCGCGCGCCAGCCTGGGCTTCACCACCACCGAAGCCGAGATCGACCGCTTCGCCGAGGAACTCGAAGGCACGATCGGGTTTCTGCGGGAGCACAGCTGAGGGCGGCCCCGCACCCTGCGGGCCTCTCAGGCCGGGCTGAGCACCGCCAGGGCCTCGGCCCGGTGGCTGCCGTTCCAGGCCCAGCGCCACTGCCAGCCCGCCGCTTCGGCAGCGCTGCGGATGGCATCGCGGTCTGCGGGAATGTCGCAGCTGCTGAGGTGGCTGATCAGGTGATCCTGCTGCTCGGGG
>Ga0172376_10009028_pt1 | contig 10326 bp, 9 predicted proteins | sample Lak35m_FD_121114 | JGI IMG/M metagenome (GOLD analysis project Ga0172376, IMG submission 121114) | Freshwater microbial communities from Kabuno Bay, South-Kivu, Congo - kab_092012_35m | ecosystem: Environmental > Aquatic > Freshwater > Lake | place: Democratic Republic of the Congo: South-Kivu... | reverse complement strand
TGGTTTGTTTAGCGTAACTTTACGCCCTTGGTATTCAGAACCTTGAGCTTTTTTCCAAGCTTCTTTTGATGGACGATCTTTATCTCCAGGTTTTGCTGGCTTATAATTTTTCCCCTCTCTTTGTTTTTTACGCCTTATATTTTCCCAAAGTCCAGGTCTTTCTTTGGCGATATCATATTCAAGAGTGTCTAAATCATCAAAATCGACTTCTTGTTTGGTAACATATTCATTTGCTTCTGGAATGTAAAGATTGTCAACAGTAAGATCTTCTGCTGCTGCATCTACTTCAGATTCTTCTGTTTCATCATTATTTTCTTGCACAAACATCACATAATTATGAATAGTAAGCATGTAATCTTCTGTAATCGCAATTTTACCCTGTAACCAAGATTCAGTTAAGTTATCTTTAACCATCGGGTCATTTAAAGATTCTAAAATATTTTCTGCGTGTTTTTTAATTGAATTGATAGAACCTACAGACATTTCATAAAAATCATTTTTATATTCTTCTAAATTTTCAGAAGCTTCAAGGCTTGCATTTGCTTTCTTAAATTGGGAGTAGCAAACGGCTGCGCGTTGTTTTTGATCAGGGAATTCTTTATTCATTGTTTCATCCCCCATGCAACGTGATACGAAATCACCTTGTTTTTCTGATTTTTTAGGACTTGGAATTGGCATATATACAATTTACACCTAAGAATTTGATAATTTACTTCAAATCTCGCATATTTTTATATATTTTACAATCCTGCTTAACGATTTCATCTGCAAAAATGGCATCAGTTCCTTTTAGACGACCCTTAACAATTACAATATCTCCTTCTTCTGGAAAAGCACCGCCATTCTTTCCTTTGCAATCTTCAAATAATCCAAAACGACCATCGAACAATAATACGGAAACTTTTCCTGTATCATCAGCCACAGTAGCTTTAAAGAATTTATTGCCATTTCTAGATTTAGATTGTTTCGGCGTTTCAACAATTTCCCCAATAATTAAAACTCTATCATTGTCTTCTTTAGTATCAAAGGCATCTTTAATTGTAATAAAATTATTATTTCCTTGTTTAAAGATGGTTGTAAGATTTTGTGTATAGCTAAATCCCAAACAATTCTTTTCATAAAAATAATTAGTGAGTGCCTCATTGCGTGTATTCAATTCAAAGATCTGTCTATAAGGCATGTATTTTTTCTTGAATGTTTCAAATCGTGTTTGTTTGATTTGTTTCTTATCTACAAGTAATTGAATGATACTAAGAATATTTTTCTGCTCTCCTTCATCATGTAAAGTTTTAACTAAACGTTTTTCTTTATCGGTAAGAAGATTAAACGCTTGTGCTTGTAATACCAAATGTGGTCTTGATGAACCAAGATCATCTAAAGCTCCAGCCTGAATTAAGGCAGAAACAATTCCAATATTTAAACCAGCTTGTTTAGCGGCCATGAAACAATCAATCTTATTATCATATTCACCACGGAATTTAACAAGTTTTTCAATAGAGCTATCTGAGACACCTTTAATGGCACTTAGTCCATATCTAATATTTTCACCTTCAACCGTAAATCCTACATCTGACTTCAACAAATGCGGCGGAAGCAATTTTATATTAAAATGCGGTAGCTCTCTTTCGATCTGTCTGATCTCATCCATGGGATCAGGAAGCTTCTGAATGGCATTTAGGCAGGCCGTAAAGAACTGGAGTGGATACTTTTACTTAAGGTAAACAGTCAAAGCCCCAAGATATGCCACACAATATGAGTGTGAATTTGACACAACAATACCATCTGCGTAAAAGTTATGAAAGGGCGATTTTACCTCAATGTCAATAGTAGGTTTAATGCCTATTGATCTAATAGATCTAATTTCTTGAACTTGCATAATAATTTTTTTTCGTAAATTCTAGAATTTATTTCATTTTCCCAAAAACGAAGTATCTTCCAACCATTTTTTTTAAGATATTTATTTTTAGCTTTATCTCTGCCAAAATTTCTTCTTTGGGTAGTGGTTTCAGGCCCATTCGGATAAAATTTTGGGTTACAATGAAAATAATCACCATCACACTCTACTACAATTTTATTTTTAGGAAAAGCAAAATCTACAGAATAATATTTTATTTGATACTCTTCTTCATAGGATTCTTTAAGAGAAAGCTTGTTTAAATAATCTTTCATTTTGCTATGTATTGATGTAACTTTTTTAAAAACTCCTGTAGAATGTAATTTAGCTGTATGTTCTTTTAATTTTAAAATTGTTTCTGGCGAATGAGGAGTGGTATGCCGAGCTTTAATAGGGCTTTTAGCTCTAGCTTCACGCATTTTTTGTTTTGCAGTTTCACTCATTTTTCTACCAGTAAGTTTATGGCTTATACTTTTTAAACGGGAATCTGTTGTTTTTGTAAGATTTTTATTCCAAGGATCTAATCCATAAGCTGGGTTATTTTTGCCCATTCTTTCTTTTGAGAGTCTTTCACAAAAAGCTGCAAATTTAGGACTATTATTTTTTGTAATCACCGCGCTATCGTGAAATTTGTTTATTTTTAACCCTAAATCTTTATTGGATGATCTAAATGTATAATTTAGCGGTAATCCTGTTATGGAACATTTCGGCCATTGATAGCCTAATTTTTGAAAATATTCTGGCAGGGTTAGGTGATATTTATCCCAAATATATAAAATAAATTTAGCATATATACATGTAGCACGTTGTTTTAAAAAATTTTCAACATCTGCATAAGAATATATTTTTAAAATTTCAGAAATTGGTTTTTTATCAATTTGACAATAAGATAAAAATTCATAAGGTATGTGATTAGTTGAAGTTAATTTAATAGGTTTCATACTATTGTAGTTACACCTAATCTGTAATAATTTTCCAATTATATTTTATAATCTCTTTTAATGGCCTCATCTTTAAATCTTCGCACATAATTTTATGATCTAAAGAACACTTTAATTTATGCCCGTTTTCTAATTCAATTTCATACAGTTCAACTTCATTATTATAAATATTAACGACTTCAACAAATTCATCTTTATCAGTTATAGGGTTATATCCTTTTACTTTGTCACCAATATTAATATCGCTGATTAAACTATAACCTTTTGGAGATTCAATAACCGTATCCAAGCTCACGCATTTATTAAAACTATAATCCGCAGAATCTAACATGACTTTCCAAGTAGCTTCAGCAACTTGTTCACCGAAATTATTCTTTTCGCAAATCTCAAAAACCTTATCTTTCCACTTCGGCATTTCATCACGTTTCTTTTTACCAATAATACGACGAATATATTCAGATTCGTCTGGAGTAAAACCAACTGTAACAAGAGCTTGAATTAATTGTTCTTGATAAAGTGGAAGATTACGTGTTTCCGCAAAAACTGGGGCAAGTTTTTCATGCGGCGCTTCCCCAGAAAAATTAATATAATCTTTTTCATAAGCCAAAGCTCCAGGTCTAGCGATAGCATTTACGTCACTCAAATGTGCAATATTAGCTGGACGAATATTTTTACAAACACGATAAGCGCAATCGGCACTAATTTGATAAAGGCCATAAGGCATCAAATCTTCACGCTGTAAATGAGTATATACTTCTTCATTATCATCAAGATTAATATCTTCAAATTTCTCGGGAATTAATTCAAATACATTTTTAATAATCTCATTACAAATAAGACCAAGAAGATCAAGTTTAATCCCAAACTTCGCCGCAGTATTCATTTCGTAAGAAATGGCAAGCTCTCCTTCTTTATTAATTTCTACTGGAACAAATTTATCAAGAGGGTAATATGAAATAAAATATCCACTTGCATGAGTTGACTTCCCACGAATAAGTCCGCGCAGTTTTAATGCAGTTTGGTAAGTCTCTGGATAACGATCCGCCCAATCACGAAATTTTTCGCTATTCTTGTAAGAATCTTCGATATCTTCAACCACTCCGAAAACCTTCCCAATTGTATCTGCCAAATGACTGGCATCTTCTTCACTAGCCTCATTAATAATTTTGTAAACATCTTTTACAAGAATTTTACCAGAAAAAGTCGATACTGAAGAAATCTTACAAACCTTATTCGGGTAACATTTCTTAAGCCATTCAATAATTTGGTCACGAACACCACCCAAGTTAATATCAACATCTGGAGCAAGATCACCTTGAATATAAGTAACACCATCAATAACTTCTTTTTTAGCGCGCGTCTTGGAGATAAAACGGGTAAAGAAAAGATTTTTATCAATTGGGTCTACACCTGTAACACCAATCAAATAGAAAATCAAACTACCAGCCGCAGAACCGCGACCCCAATCAATAAAAGCCCCAAGCTGGCGCGCCTTATTAATAACACGCCACACAAGAAGATAATAATCAATAAACCCAAGATCTTTTACAATCTCAAATTCTTCTTTAATACGCTCAAGATAAACTGGCTTTTTCTTTTCTGGAATCTTATCACGAAACTTTTTCCAGCCTTCGTTTACAAGCTGTTGAAGAAACTGCTCGTTATTCTCAGCTTTCTCGGCCAAGATACCTTTTTCTTCTTTTGTGAAAGAAATATTGGGCAACCTTACAAGGTTGACGTTCTTCATTTCAATGTTTTTAAATTGTTCTAAAAATTTCATACCTCAATAGTCAAAATTTGTTTCTTGAAAATTTCAAGACATTTCTCATTATCATAAACAGCATCGTGTGCTTTCAAATCATTATATTCAATATCATAAAGTCCACAAAGATGTTTGACGGAAGTCTTTACGCCTTTTTTAACATAATGATATATTTGATATTGCCAAGCCGTTCTGTTTTCTGGAATGGTCTTCAAACCCATATATATTCCTTTTTGAATACATTGTATATCCAAAACACGATCAAGATATGAGAAATCTGATTTCATTCCTAAGAGTCGGCGCAATGTATTAATAACATAAACATCATAACCAAAAAGATTTGCACCAACAATTAGATATTCTGGATTGTAGAGATAGCTTTCAAAAAGTTCTAGAACTTCTTTTGGGTCTTCGGCTTTCTCCTTCCAGTTGTTATAATCAAACCTAGTAATTCTTGCTGCATCGGCAGATACATTTAAATCTTTCCAATAAAGCATATGGTCTTCATTCTTAACAATTTTATGATCTTCATAAACTAGCCAAGAAAGTTGCCAAGGTCTAGCCAAAGCAAGCGCCAAAGATTCTGTTTCTGTATCAAAAACAATATATTTTTGCTTTTTATTAAAACGTAAAAGATTACTCTGCATTTTCTTTCCATGCCTCCATGCAAAATTCCTGACTTCCAAAGTGCCTCAACTCTGGTTTCTGAAATGTAGTTCGGTTAAGAATACAACGATAGGTCATATATGATTTAAAATCTTTGCGATCACGATAATAAATAGTTTTTGATGAGATAATTTCATGATCTTTAATTGTTTCTTGAATATGGTTAATTAACAACCCATCAAATGGTAATCCATTATTTTCAATAAAATAAGCAGGATCTGTAAAATCTAATTCTGGAACACATTGGCGACCATACAAAAGATTATAATAAACATACGAATCATAAAATGGAACGACTAAAGCAAGATTCTTACTCCAATTTTCTTTTAAAGTTTTAAAGTCAAGCCTTGGGCGACCATTATAAATACCTTCTGTTGAAGAAATATTATGCAATTTAATTAGATCAGTGAAAGAACCTCTGGCGGCAAAAACAATAAATTTACTCTCAGTTAATTCTGATTCTGGTGTTTTATCCGTAATGTCTCGACAAACACTAACTCTATAACCAAATCGCAAATCGAGATTTGCTTTCTTGGCATTTTCATACGCTTCGACTAATCCAGTCAGAGTATTATCCACAATAAAGACTTCAGCTAATTCGTAATCTTTGCAGATATCGAAGATAGAATCTGGCCGGTTCTGCAATCGGCTTTCTTTTTCTGTTGCCGGATCTAGCGTCAAAACAGAAGTAAGAGAATAATTTGATCTAAATATGGGTAGCATTAATCTTTAAGATATCAAAACTTTTTCTAAAAGTCAAAATCATTATTTGATTTCTTCCAAGCTGGGCAACCTTCATATACCCTCATTTCAACTTGATACCCTGGTTTTAAATCCCGCTCTTTAAATTCTTCATTAGCAAAAATTGATTTAATAATTTTTCCATCTTTATCTAAAAGAACTTTGTATTCCATGGGGTCTAAGTAGGGGCAACGCCATCCAGACTTAGTTTGACACATCCATTTACGACTATACTCACTAGAAGCAAAATTTGAACGAGCTTTCTTTTCATCAAACTTTTTTAAATATTCGCTAATATATTCAAGATAATGTTCAAAACCTACAAGCTGTTCTTCGCTAAAGTGCGGACATTCTCTTTCTGGATCATCTGGATAACGCAAGAATAAAAACTTAACTAAAACATCTTTTTGTTTTTGATATTTTTTGCGAACAGCTAGTGAATACATCATTCCCTGCAAATTACTTTCAAGTTCTTCGCCTTTAAAAGCTTTCTTGCTTGATTTAAAATCACGAATAACCATTTGTTTTTTATCTTTAAAGATCCGATCAACAAATCCACCAATTCTGTATTTTGGTTGTTCACTTGTGATATCGAATTCCCATTCAGAACCAATTAATTTATAATCACCAATAAAATCAAATTTTAATCCAACAAGAATCATTTCATCTATGCATTTTAAATTGCTAATCTCTTGACCACTTTTCTTTAATGGCGCAACCATTTCATCTAAATCTAGCCCTTCGCGTTTGGCTGCTTTTAGGATCAATCTAAAAATAGCAGGCTGCTTCAGACACGTTTTGCTTTTTACAATTTTTTTAACGTAATGCTCGTGCCGAGGATTGGCTAGTACTTCAAAGATTAAATGCGCTACAGTGCCACGCATAGCCCCAGAATTATTCTTTTGTGGCAATTTGAGATTATAATTGCAATAATACATCCAAGAACATGATTGTAATGTCTTAATTCTACTAGCTGAAAGTTTAACTAATTCACTCATAATGGATATGTAGGATCTACTTGTGTGCAAGAAATCCCATAAAATTTAAAAATATCTATAGATTTTGTATCTCTATTATAAATATCTTTAAAAATAACTTCTTTGATTCCATATGCAGCAATATTGGTAGCACATGCTGAACATGGAAGCAAAGTACAAGCTAATAATTTACCCTCGCCCATTTTGATTCTAGAAAGTACGTTACTTTCAGCGTGAATCATATATGGTCTTCTAGCATCACGATCTTTCCAAAATTCTTGAGTAACGTTAACTCCAGCCGCAAGCCCATTATAAGCTACAGCCAAAACTTCATTATGATGACCCAAAACACAAGCTCCAACCTGTTGATAGGGATCTTCTGATCGCCGCATGGCAATTGCAGCTAAATTCATTGCATGTTCTTTCCAAGTGCTTCTCATATACTAGAATACCACTCCTTATTTTCTTCGACTGTCTGATCACCGAAATCATTTTTAAATGGATGATAAATATGAATTTGGGCGGGGTCAAAAAACGAATCTATGAGTGTTGAGCGTATTTTCATAGCCGCTTTTTGCCCCGCCCTGTTTTCATCATTGTTGGTCGCAATGACTATTTTATCGGGATCAAGACGAATTATCGCTTTCAATAGGCCTCCACCAGCCTCAGTCCCGAAAGTTATACCAGTATTCTTAATACCACTTTCCCAAAGAGAAAGCATATCTCCAATACTTTCGACAAGAATTATTTGTTTTGTTTCTTTAATATACTGATGATTAAAAATAAATGGGTATGCCCATTCGTTTTTGCGGCCAATATGTTTCCATTTAATTTTAGATTTTCCTGTTACATCACGCCCAGAAAATCCTTGAATTTTTTTACGAGCATCAAAAATTGGAAAGACATATCTCTGGTACATTTTTCCTTCTGTGCATAACCCACCTTCAAAAACTTTTAATGTTTCATCACTTACCCCGCGACGATTCCAGTAAGACCCATCCTGTTTCAAATCTACAATATCTTCATTAGAATAATATTTAGCAGTTTTATTAAATGGGTCTTCGACATCATTATTGAAGCCAGTATAATATTTTGCTTTATCTTCTAAAATTTGCTCAACCTGTTTAATGTCTTTAAGTTTTAGAGTTAGTTTAAGAAACTCTTCTAGAGAAAAAACATGTCCTGTTACAAAATCTTTAACAACATTGTTTTGTAAATAAATTCCTACTGATCCAGGATCATCACCACCGCGATAGCTAGCAGTGCAAGTAAGATAAGTGCCATAATTTCTAGGATTACACCCAGCATCTTTTAAAAGCTCTAAAAGTCTCATATGATTTCTTCTTGAGGTTCGTTATTAGGACGATCAAAAATATTTACGTTTACACCATTTTGATGATTAACAATATCTTGAAGCGTACCTTTTTCTTCAACATGAAAATTATCAACATTAAATGAAATAAAATTTTTCCGATAAACAGGGCGATTGTTTTCAATAACACGGACAAGATCATTATGACCATGAGCATGCTGACCTTGATAACGAGAAGCTAATTCAATCATTTTATGAGTCCCAAATTGCGCGCCATCTTCGGCTTGTTCTTCGAGAGTTTTACGTCTAAAAATACCAACATATGCAGCAAACCATTGTAGACGATCAGATTGAGCAATTGCACTAGAGTCATCAGCACCATTTTCAGCACTACGATTCAGTTGACACGCTGTAAGAATCGGAATATTCATACGAACAGATAGTTCTTTGAGACGATCAACCTTATCACCGATAAGTTGATACTCCTGTTTACCTTTTTCAATTTCTCCTGTCAATTTAATATAGTCATACACAACAATAGCAGGGTTACCACGACCAACTTGGCCAAGATACCATCTTTGAATAATAGACTCAATTTCAGCAATTGGTTTGCCAGCAACTTGTAAATGTTTTACTTTACCTTGCGCTTTGGCAAGTTCAGATTTTTTACTATTCCATTTTGCTAAGAGTTCTTTGTTATTTTTAAAGTTACCCGTTTCAAGCCACCACATAGGGATGCCAGTAATACTACTGGCGATACGGAAACGAATTACATCTGTTTGCATTTCTGTATCCAAAATAAGCGCTTGCATGTTTGGATTAATTAAAGTTGCTTTAGAACAAATATCACTAAGGATTGTGCTATTATGTGTCGGAATCATCTTTTCTCCGGCTAGGTATAAACCGTCTTCGCTATCTACCATAATACAATTGCCTTTTTTATATTCACTTTCTTTAAGTGCTCGGACTGAAACTATCGAAACAGTTTTGCTCTTGATGGTCTTCAAGCCCTGTTTCCGTTTCACGCGACACGGAATTTGTTCAGAGGGGACGAACCCTATTTGGTAATTTGTCAGCTTACCCTGTATTCCAGATGTTGACAAACACGGGGGAACGGAAGTCAAAGAATAATTCCACCCTAATGAACTTAAAAGAGTGCAGACATCATCAACTAACTGTTTATTAGTGTTACAAAATCTATATTGGCCGGATTTTGGATATAAATATCCATCAGAATCTATAAGCCCTGCCAACAACTCCAAACGCTGTTGTTTTGAACTTATTAAATACTTTACGGGGATATATTTAGAGCCACCATGAAAAATTGCTTTTAATTTTTCATGAAGCCCTTGCTTTGTAAAATTATAATGCAAAGAATCATTATTAGCACCATTTAAATTGATTGTAGATACTTGATATGGCCATGTAGATATTAAATATTTATCTTGATTAGATATAGTTAAACATGTATTCTCAGTTTTTCCGTTACCCAGCCAGTACCCAAACCAGTGAGGGTCGATTTCGAGTTCTTTTTCTGGAATCTCCAGTGATTGCTTGTGTGGCAATCTGTATATATACTCACAGCCACGTTTGCCCTTAACCCCTCGGTATAAGCGCTTAGTTAAAAACTCTTTAGCTTCAAAAGTATAAGCTTTTTGATTTTTAATAACCGTCCACTCGTGATTCTCGTGGCATTTAATTTTCTGACGGTTTGAAAGTTCTACCTCTAATGTACAGGGTTGCGATTGTGGAATATATGCTAGAACCTTAACTGGTTTACCAGATGGGTGAAACACAAAATCACCTACTTTTAAATCTCCATGATTTTTCCAACCGTTTGTTGTGTAAATCTTAGTATTAATAGCTAGTTGTTTTCCATGTTTTGGGCGACTTACCCAAGCATAAAGCTCTCCAGGTCTTAAACCACCATACATTTTATTAAATAGTTTATAAGGTGTTAAATATCCTGTTTCGCTAATTGGATTGTTGGCACGTTCTTCAACCATCTTTTCAATATCTTGAAAAAGATCTTC
>Ga0172376_10009023_pt1 | contig 10331 bp, 8 predicted proteins | sample Lak35m_FD_121114 | JGI IMG/M metagenome (GOLD analysis project Ga0172376, IMG submission 121114) | Freshwater microbial communities from Kabuno Bay, South-Kivu, Congo - kab_092012_35m | ecosystem: Environmental > Aquatic > Freshwater > Lake | place: Democratic Republic of the Congo: South-Kivu... | reverse complement strand
GCGGATCTGTTGGAAATGTCACGGGAAAGTTGGGACAGGGTCCTGGCGACCAATTTACGCGGGCCGGTTTTTCTGACCCAATACGTGGCGCGGCGGATGATCGAAGCACGCGGGGGCGCAGGTGGTGCCCCAGGCGGCGGGGGAACCGGTTCACAGACATCAGCGGTTTCCGTGTCGGGGATCAGGCGGGCGGGGCACATCGTGTTCGTGACGTCGGTTTCGAGCGAGCTGGCGAGTGTGGCACGGGGCGAATATTGCGTTTCGAAGTCGGGCCTGAGCATGGCGGCCCAGTTGTTCGCGGCACGCCTGGCGGAGGAAGGAATCGTCGTGACGGAGATTCGGCCGGGAATCATTGCGACGGACATGACGGCCGGAGTGCGCGAGAAGTATGATCGCGCGATGGCGGCGGGCCTTGTACCGCAGCGGCGGTGGGGAACGCCGGAGGACGTGGGGCGTGCTGTGGCGGCGATCGCGCGGGGCGACCTGGATTTTTCGACCGGCGCTGTGATCCACGTGGACGGCGGTCTTACGGTGGGGCGGTTGTGAATGTGACGGGTGTGAAGGGGTGTACGTCATGGCTCGTGGAAGTTGCTGACAGCCTTCTTCGGGACCATCGGGGCATGTTCCGGCCGAGCGGGATATGGCGACATGACGTATCGGCCGAGGATTTCGGCGCGGGGGATCTCGGTGCATCGTGTTCTTCGGATTCGACGTTCGTCTCGAGGCTGAGCTTCGAATGGTCCGACGATGCCGTTGGGCAGGTGCGGGAACGACGATCGAAAGCGATACATGGCCCGGGACTTCGTTCATGCGGTCGTTCGGCGTGGGTAACGGTCCGTTTCGAAGGCATTTACGGTCGTCCGGCGGATTGCGTCAAAGTTGGGGATATCGATGCTTGACCGACCTTGCCGGTCCTCGTAATATGCGGGTCGGAATGAAGACTTTGCGTCCTCTCCGGTTCCTGCATCCACACCTCACCAAAAACCGATCGACCCACTTCATGCGTCGTGCGGGCACGGATTCTCGAGCGATTTTCGATCGTTCGCTGACGCTTGCGGTTATCCAGGCCGACGTGTGCTTGATGGATCGGTACTTTCCGAAGATCAGGGAGTTATCGAGCATGTTCCGCGTCATTCGAAAGCCTGCAGCGATGTTTCTGGTGACCCTGGTCGCTGTTGGGTGCGGGGGCGATAGCTCTCTGCCCAAAACGGCGAAAGTCTCGGGGCAGGTGACGTACAAGGGCAAGCCGCTTTCGGGCGGGTCGATTTCGTTCATCCCGGAGGCGGGCGGCGAGGCAGCGAAATCAGGGCAGCCGGCGACATCGCAGATCGGGTCCGACGGCCGGTTTTCGCTGACGACGTTCAACACAGGCGATGGTGCTTTGCTTGGGCCCCATAAAGTCATCGTGAGCAAGCGTGACAGCGATACGAGTCGCAACCAGCCCAAGCCGGACGGAACCATCGACTACACCGTGCCGAAGGCCGAGATTCCCGAAAAGTACGAAAGCGTGGACAAAACCCCGCTCAAATTCACGGTTGAGGACAAGTCGAACGAATTCTCCATCGAAATGGTGGACTGAACGTTGGGGTCTATCGTTTCGAATCGCATGATTCCAGGTGGGCCCGTCATCGCCCGAATCCGGGCGATTGGCTGGTCCGATGCCGAAACGACATGGGTACTTCGGCGTTGGGGTCACATGCCAGGGCGGCTCGATACCAGTCGCCGGCAAGGGATGTCATCCCGAGTTCCTGAGCGATTCCGCCGAGTCGAATGCGAATGTCGGGGTCCTGAAGGTTCGCGGCTGCTGCGGAATTGAGTTCGCTCATGGTTTTCAGCAGGGTTCGGACGCGTTCCGCTTCTTTCAGGTCTTCGTCAGAGGCTTGCTTTTGGCCGGCCAGACGACGCAGCATGCCTCGCTGAAAAAGCCAGTCCGCGTTCGCTGGCTCGCTTTTCAAGGCTTGGCTGAGGAGTCGATCGGCGTCGTCCAGACGGCCTTCCTGCTGCATGATGGCAGACATCTGGGCTGAGAGGCCCGGGTGATCGGGAGATCGAGCCAGGGCCAAGTCGAGCCGTTTTTTCGCGGAGGCCGTGTGCCCGCGCCGCAATTCGATGACGGCGAGAAGTGAATCGCGGTCGGCGGGTTCGACCGATTGCGATCCGAAGTTGAGCCAGATTTCGGCGGTATCGATCTCGCCGCAATCGACGGCGACCTGAGCTGCCTCGAAGAACCATTCCGGCCTAACGGCTGGCAATTCAAGGGCTTGCCTGTAGGCGGGCAGAGCCTCGTCGGGGGCGTTGTCCTCTTTGAGCAGGAAGCCGATGGTGCGCCAGGCGCGGGCGTCGGTGGCGTCAAGTCGAGTCAATCTTTCGAGGGCTTTGACGGCACCTTCCCGATCGCCGATCTCGTAGGCCGCGACGGCTTGCCACCGCCATGCGTCAGCGAAATCGGGCATATGGTTCGTGCAATTTTTCAGCCAACGATAGGCACGAAGGTATTGGCCGACACGCAGGAGGATGCGGCCCTTCCAGTATTCGGCGCGGGGTTCGTCGGCCGGGGAGAATGTGGTCGATTCGAGGACTTCGACGGCGATCCGTGGCCGGTCGAGTGCGACGGCGGCCTCGGCCAGCAGGATGGCCGCGGCGGGGCGGGCGCTGGTGCTTGCCAGAGCCGGGGCGAGAAGGCCCTGGACGTCTTCGAACCGTTCCTGTGCGATCGCCTGCCGGGCGGATTCCAGTGCACGATCCGGCGCATTTTTCCTGAGCGTAAGAATGGAAATCGGCAGAAGGGCGAGAACCAGAAATGCAAGCGTTTTGAGTCGCTTGACGGGCGGGTTGTCCGGGCGATTCGGGGTGTTCATGGCGCTACGAATTCGATCGTGTGGGACAATGGCGGCTTGAAGTCTCATGCCATCTTAACGGATTCGGGATCGCGGACGTGACTTCGATCGGATTGTCTTCCAGCCCCGGTTCGTCATCGGCGATGCGAACCATAGATTCAGGTCCGATAGACAGGTTTATGATTGAGATCGATAGCGATGCAGGAAGGTCGAATCAGAGGCGAAACCGGATTTTGCGAAAAAATCCGTTTTTAACTTGACTGACGATTGGCGGCCCTATAATTTACGATCGTCACAGTCTCCTTCATCAAAATACGATTCCATCAGCTTTGCCGCGTTTGACGGCATTGCTGTCCCACGCTGCGGAGAAGCTTCCCATGCGCTTCGATCCGATCGTTCCCAAAGTTCGTCGTGGCTTCACCCTGATCGAACTTCTCGTGGTGATTGCCATCATCGCGGTTCTTATTTCCCTGCTATTGCCGGCGGTTCAGTCCGCCCGCGAAGCCGCCCGGCGTGCCCAATGCGTCAACAACATGAAGCAGCTCGGCCTGGCCATGCACAACTATCACGACGTGATCGGGTCATTCCCGACCTCGTTCTGGCGCAACACACGCAATCAGGGCACGACGACGGCCAACGGCACCAACCGTCACAGCTGGATCACCAACGCCCTGCCCTACATGGAGCAGTCGCCGGTCTACAACTCCGTCAATTTCCTGATGGGTTGCGGCGGGCGCATCAACCACACGGCCCTGATGACGTATTTGTCGGTGCTGGCCTGCCCGAGCGATCCGGCCCCCAATTTTTCGACCTTTGCGCGGGTGGATCAGGGCATCGGCAACAACAACAACAGCGGACCGAAGCTCAGCTATCTGGGTTCGCTGGGCGACAATCACCCGGACGATTCGCCGGCCCAGTTTTCGTTCACGAGCTTGCCGACGATGCGTCAGAATGGTTTCGGCGAACACGGCACCCTCACGGGCATCATGAGCCGAAGCGGCGGCACGACGAATCTTCGCGACGTGACGGACGGCACGTCGAACACTTTCGCGGCCGGCGAAACGCTGTTCGAATCGTGCGACTGGTTCACCTGGCCGAACCCGAACGGCACCACGGGCACGACCCATGTGCCGATCAACTATGCCATCACGTCGCACACCGGCAACTGGCAAGTGCTGCGGGACAGCCGCAACTGGCGGGCCGGTTTCGGATACCGGTCGCAACACCCCGGCATCGTGAATTTCCTGTTCGCCGACGGATCCGTGAAGGCGATCAAGAACTCGATCAATCGTGACATTTATCGGGCGCTTTCGACGCGGGCCGGCGGCGAAGTCGTTTCCGCGGACGCTTATTGACGCCGAGTCGATTCTTCATGGTCCGGAGCGGGTGGCTGCCTGCCTGCTCCGGTTCCGTTCCGAGTTTCGACGTGATTCGCCTGGTCTCTTCCATGCCGTTGCCGATGACCTGACGCTTTCGCATTGCATTGTGGGCCGGTCGTAGGGGAAATTGCAGAATCGCTGTCAACCTGGTCGCCGCCCTTCTTGTTCGGCGGGCATGCTCGTTGAGATCGTGTCGCGTACGTTCGCACACCTTCCCGGTAGTGAAGTCTTGTCGGAATTGAAACGGAGCGATATGGAATGGCCAGGAATGACTTCAGTCGATTGCGGACTTCGGCCGTTCTTTCAGGGATCGCCGGTCTGTGTCTGAGCGGATGCGGGCGAACCGATACGCCGATAGCGGACAACCCGGCGGCGAGCGCGGCGCCTCGATCGCCCGATGCGAGCAAGGCGGACGAGGATCTCTCGCGCATCATCAATGAAGCCTCCACCCGGTTCACCAGTCTGGATTATGCGTTCAACGAAGATCTCCTGCGGATCGTCGACGAAACGGAAGCTTACCTTGCCGCCGCACCCGATGCCCGCAAGTCGATGAAGGCGCCACGCCATTTGCCGAAGCTGGATGAGCAGGAGGAACTGGACCACTTCCGGAGTACCACCACGAATTGGGAAGCGAAGACCGGCAAGAAGCTCCGGGCCGAGATCGATCGAACGAAAGCGGCTGTCGCCAGTCGTGCGGCCAACGACAAGGAAGCCGCGATCGCTTTCAACAAGGACTTCAGCGCGACCTTCGACGAATTCATCAAGGTGGAAGTCAATGACCTGCGTGAACGTCGCAACCGTTGGATCCACGACCGCGCCGCGCCACTGATCGAAGAAATCAAAAGCAAATCGCCCGCCGAAGCGGAGCGGCTTCGCAAAATCCTTGACACGCCGCCTTACGATATCCCGTCGGAAACGGCCAAAGCGGCTTGACTGGTGAGATGCAGTGCAACGAACGGTCGTTGTCTCGAACGATGCCTCTCGAACGGATTCGCGTCAGAGATCCTGAGCGTCTGATTCTGATCCGAAACGGAACTCGCCGCGACCGATTCGTACGAGTCGAATACGAACTGGGGGCAAGACGCGGGAATGCTGGGCATCTCGTGTTCGTGACTTCGGTTTCGAGCGAGCTGACGAGCATGGCCATGGGTGAATATTGCGTATTCATGGTAAGGCTGAGCATGGCAGCACAGCTTTTCGCGGCGGGGCTCGCGGAAGAGGGGATCGAGGTCACGCAAATACGTCCGGGGATCATCGCCACCGACATGACTTCCGGAGGGCGGGAGAAGTACGACCGGCTGATGCATGCTGGGGCGTTACGTCAGCGGCGGGGGTGACTCCTGAGGGTGTAGGGCGCGTTGTAGCGGCGGTGGCGCAGGGCGAACTGGAATTTTCGACCGGTGCGGTGATCCATGTGGTTGGCGGGCTGGCGCTGGGGCGGTTGTGCGTTATCGTAGAGGAAATGCATCGCGTTCAGCCGAATTGGAGGTGAGAAGCACCTTATGCGACAAAGGTCCTGATGGAGAAGACCGCATCGATCGATGCGGTCTCCCAGAGCAAGATCCGATGTTGAATCTGGCGGAACTTCGAGACGATCAGGTTTCGGAATCATCGCGGATTTCGAAACGAGATCGGCCAAGTTCGACGTTGTTGACTGAAGCGAATGGGTATCGACCATCTCCTCAGACGGTGAAGCCGATGTATGCCAAGGGCCAGCTCCTGATTTCGAAAGATCGATCCCAGTCCGCAAGCCGCACTTCGTAACGGACCGTGCCGTTTTCGACGACACCGCCTTTGAGATAAAGATGTCCGAAGTCGGTGTTGGCGATGCTGAAGGTGTCCACGTTCGACTGCGGGTCCGTGGCTGCCCAACTTAGAGTGTTGGCATATCGGCTCGTCAACTTCAATGGAAATCCCGTGCCGGGGTTGCCGTCGAGATCGGTTCCCGGTTTCGTGTTCGGCAGGCCGGGCTGGTCGAAGACCCAACTGATCACGGCCGAATCGACGACGGTTCGACCATCGGGCAGCGTGGCGTAACGAACGTCGTAGATCGTCCAGAGCGCGGCGATGGTTCCTTCCCATTCGGCGTCGGCCAGTCCCCAGGCATTGCCGACGCCCCATCTCGTGGCGACTTTGACAGGCCCTGGACTGATGAAAACGCCGTTCATATAGGTCGGCGGTTTTTCGTCCGGGATGCGGACGCTGACGTCGACTCGGTCCCAGTCCGTTTTGTCGAGCCGGGGGGCGAATGGAGCCGATCGGATCATTCCTGATGGTTTGTTGTCCGGTCGGTAGAAGACGGTCGCGGTGGCGGTGGTTTTGAGATTCGGCCACTGGCGGCTGACTTATGTGGCCATGTACGATGCGGCATACGAAACAAGATCGATTCGCCGACACCGTTGCCGGGAGGATACTGATGCGAAGTGGCCGGAAGCATTCATGGACGCTCGCTGCAATGGTGGTGCTGGCTTTGCCGTCCTGTTCTCAAAACCCGCCGCCGGTCATGAAACCGCCGGATATGACAGTTTCGGTCACGAAGCCGGTCATTCGTGAGATCAAGGATATCGACGAATTCACGGGGCGAACGGAGGCCGTCGGCTTCGTCGAAGTGCGGGCCCGGGTCGGCGGATATCTTCAGAAGGTGGCATTCAAGGAAGGTGCCGAAGTCAAGGCCGGCGATTTGCTCTTCGAGATCGACCCTCGGCCGTTTCAGGCCGAGGTGGACCGGGCCCAGGCAAAACTGGCGTCGGACGAGGCCCGCTTGCGTGAATTGTCGGCCGAGTACGCGCGTAACAAGATCCTGCACGACCGCCGGGCTCTCAGTCTTGAAGAACTGCAGCGGAGCGAAGCGGCGAAAGATGTCGCCGCGGCGAATATCGCGGCGGACAAGGCCGAACTTGAAAAAGCCAGACTTGACCTGGAGTTCTCTCGCATCACGGCCCCAGTCGCCGGGCGTGTCAGCCGCGCCGAGGTGACGGAGGGGAACCTGATCTCAGGCCAAATCACCGGCTCGCCCACGCTCACGACGATCGTGCCGCAATCGCCGATTTATGTCTATTTCGACGTGGATGAGCGGCGGTTTCTCGAATATCTGAAGAACATGGCCGTTCGTGAGGCTTCGCTGGACAATATCGCCGAAGCGGAAATCAAGGTGCGTCTGAGCCTTTCCGATAGCACCGAGTACCCTTTCGAAGGTGAAGTCGACTTCGCCGATAACCGGGTGAACGCCTCGACCGGCACGCTGCGGGTTCGAGCGGTTTTCGACAATTCGAAGCGTCTGATGACGCCGGGGCTGTTCTCACGCTTGCGGATCGAGTCGCGCGAGGCCCATTCGGCCGAGCTGATTCCCGATATCGCGATTCTGACGGACCAGGGCTTGAAATATGTCTGGGTGGTGGATGCCAAGGGCGTGGTCGCACGCAGGGACGTTCGCCTGGGCAACAGCGTGCAGGGCGTTCGTGAAGTACTCGAAGGCCTTTCGCCTGACGACACGGTGATCGTGCTGGGCATTCAGCGAGTGCGGGAGGGGGCGACCGTCGTGCCGAAGACAGTCGCTTTCGACGATTTCGGGCGTGTGGTGATGGAGAAGCCAGCTGCCGATTCGAATTCGCCGGCTTCGAAACCCGGTGAATCGAAATCGGGCGACATCGAAGCTCAAAAATCTCCTGCAGCGGCTTCCGTGCCGATGCCGAAATGACATCGCCCTGAGGAGGCCCGCACCATGCTTTCGAAATTCTTCATCGACCGGCCGATCGGCGCCTGGGTGCTGTTCTTCGTGATCATCATCATGGGCCTCGTGGCCATGTTGCGTTTGCCGGTGGCCCAGTATCCCGAAGTGACGCCGCCGACGATCTCGGTGTCGGCCACATATCCCGGCGCCGATGCCGCGACGGTGGCGACGACGGTGGCAACGCCGATCGAGCAGGAGATCAACGGCGTCGAGAAAATGCTTTATATCTCGTCGCAATGCACCAACGACGGCCAGATGAATTTGACGGTGACCTTCGCCCTGGGCACCGACCTGGACATGGCCCAGGTGCTGGTTCAGAATCGCGTTTCGATCGCCCTGCCGAAGCTGCCCGAAGAAGTGCGACGTCAGGGGGTGACGACGAAGAAGAAGTCGCCGTCGATACTCTTGTGCGTCAATTTGATTTCGCCGGATGACCGCTATGATCTCTTGTATTTGAGCAATTTCGCGACGCTGCAGATCAAGGATACGCTGGCGCGTGTGCCGGGCGTGGGCGACGTTTCCATGCTGGGGGCGAGAGATTACAGCATGCGGGTCTGGCTTGACCCGGAAAAACTGGCCTCGCGGAACCTGACGGCCGGTGACGTGGTACGGGCTCTCAAGGAACAGAACGTGCAGGTGGCCGCGGGCCGGCTCGGGCAGCCGCCCAGCCCGCCGGGCGAGCCGTTTCAATTGACGATCAACGCCCAGGGCCGGCTGGTGGACGAAGAGCAATTCGGCGAGATCGTGATCAAGTCCGATCCGACGATCGGCTCGCTGACCCGCCTGAACGACGTGGCCCGTGTCGAACTCGGGGCCCGCAATTACGAAATGGGCAGTTCTCTCGACGGCAAACCGTCGCTCACGATGGCGCTGTTTCAATTGCCGGGTTCGAATGCGGTGGAGACCGCCGACCTGATTCGGGCCGAGATGGAAAAGCTCAAGGCCTCGTTTCCGCCAGGGGTCGATTACCGCATCGTTTACGACACGACGGTGTTCGTCGACGAGTCGATCCGCGACGTGGTGAAAACGCTGTTCGAAGCCTTCGTGCTGGTGATCCTGGTCGTGCTGATCTTTCTGCAGGACTGGAAGGCGACGATTCTGCCGATGCTGGAGGTGCCGGTGTCGCTTATCGGCACGTTTTTCGTGATGGCCCTGATGGGCTTTTCGCTCAATAATCTGTCGCTGTTCGGGCTCGTGCTGGCGATCGGCATTGTGGTGGACGACGCGATCGTCGTCATCGAAAACGTCGAACGCTGGATGGCCAAGGGACTCGACAGCCGCACAGCCACCCTAAAAGCAATGGAAGAAGTGACGGCCCCGGTGCTGGCCATTGCCTTCGTACTGGCGGCCGTGTTCGTGCCTGTCGCGTTCATGGCCGGCATCAGTGGCCAGTTTTACCGGCAGTTCGCCTTGACGATCGCCGTTTCGACATTGATCTCGGCCCTCAATGCCCTGACGATGACGCCTTCACGCTGCGTGATTCTCTTCAAGAACCATGGCGCGGCAGGCCACGGGACCGGCAAGGAAGCCCTGCCCCGCTGGGCTATCGCGGGCATCGTGGGCGTCCTGGCGACGATGTTCGTGCTGCCCCTGGTGGAACCGGCGATCGAGTCGCTCTGGGATTCGCTGGGTGTGCCAGCGGCAGTCTCGCCCTGGCTTTCATGGATTTTGACCGTTCTGGTGCTCGGCGTTGCCGCGTGGTTTCTGGCGGCACCGATTCTCGGCCGAGTGCTGAACCGGTTTTTGCGCGGGTTCTATCAGGTCTTCGAAATCGTCACCAATGTCTATGGTCGACTGGTGAGCCGCGCGATCCGGCTTTCGGGGATTGTCGTCGTGCTTTATCTCCTGTTCATCGGGGCGACCTGGTACGGGTTTCGAATCGTGCCGACAGGTTTCATTCCGCAGCAGGACAAGGGATATCTCGTCGTCAATGCCCAGTTGCCCGACGGCGCCAACCTGGACCGGACCGAAGCGGTGATGGATCGACTGATCCGCCAGGTTTCGGCCGTGCCGGGCGTGAAGCACACGATCGCCCTGCCGGGATATTCGATCCTCACAAGTTCGAACTTGTCGAACGCCGGCGGCATGTTCGTGATCCTCGAATCATTCGAAGAACGCATTCACAGCAAGGAAAAGTCGGCACCCGAGATTTTGCGCAAGCTTCAGGGCATCGGTTTCGGAGTCGAAGAAGCGATCGTCGTGGCGTTCGGCGCACCCCCGGTCGACGGCCTGGGTTCCACCGGCGGCTTCAAGCTTTATGTGCAGGACCGGGGCGATATGGGCCTGGGAATGCTTCAAGGTTCGGTGGAAAACGTCATTCGTGACGCCTCGGAGCAGCCTGGCCTTGTGGGTTTGTTCTCAGGCTTCCGGGCGAATCAGCCGCAG
>Ga0172376_10009020_pt1 | contig 10333 bp, 10 predicted proteins | sample Lak35m_FD_121114 | JGI IMG/M metagenome (GOLD analysis project Ga0172376, IMG submission 121114) | Freshwater microbial communities from Kabuno Bay, South-Kivu, Congo - kab_092012_35m | ecosystem: Environmental > Aquatic > Freshwater > Lake | place: Democratic Republic of the Congo: South-Kivu... | reverse complement strand
TGGAATCCGGCCTCTTCCGCCCGGACTCCACCCTGCCCACGGTGGGGTCCTTCTGCTACGACGGCCAGTGCTACGGCGATCACGGTGCCTTCGGCGCGATCGGCTTCCAGAAGGCCCTGGCCGTGAGCAGCAACAGCTTCTACTACCTGCTCGGTCTGAAGATGGGCGCCGACCAGCTCTTCCTGGCGGCGCGGCGCCTGGGATACGGCACCTACAGCGGTGTCGAGCTGCGCGAGGAGGAGAGCCCCGGTCTGCTCGGTGATCGGGCCTGGAAGAAAAAAGTGCTTGGCGAGCCTTGGAATTCGGTCGATACGATCACCTCCTCGATCGGCCAGGGCGCCGTGACCGTGACACCGATCCAGATGGCGCGGCTCTATGCCGCCGTCGCCAACGGCGGCTGGCTGGTCACGCCCCATCTGGTGCAGCGTCCGATGCCGCGCACCTGGATCGGCCTGAAGCCGGAAACCCTGCGGGTGCTGCGCGAGGGCCTGCGCATGGTGGTCACCGAGGGCACCGCCCGTCTCCTCAACGACACCTCCCTGCCTGCGGTGGCTGGCAAGACCGGCACCGGCGAGGATCCGCCCCGGCCCGATCACGCCTGGTTCGGGGGCTATGCGCCGGCCGGCAAGCCGAATCTGGTGATCGTGGCCTTCGGGGAGAACTCCGGCGGCTATGGCGGCACGGTGGCGGCGCCGATGGTGAAGACGATGATGGAGGCCTGGTTCCACAAGGCTGCCGCCAAGCCTGGTGCCACCCCCGCTCCCTGACCTCGGCGCTCAGGCCGCCAGGGCGAGGGGCCGGCGCTCCAGCACCTGCCGGTAGTAGGCGCGCAGCTGCTCGGTGGCCCCTGCCCAGCCCCAGCGCTCGGCCTCCTCACGGGCTGCCCTGCGCAGCTGGGAGCGGGTGGCGGCATCGCCGAGGAGGGCCTCCACGGCGGTGATCAGGCTGGTGGGGGCGTCGGGGTCGTAGAGGCGGCCGTTCAGCCCATCGCTCACGATGTCGGGGATGCCGCCGCGGTTGGCCCCCACCACCGGGCAGCCGGCCGCCATCGCCTCGAGCAGCACCAGGCCCAGGGTTTCAGTGCTGGAGGGAAACACGAAGGCATCGCCGCTGGCATAGGCCGAGGCGAGGGCATCGCCGCTGAGATAGCCCACGAAGGTGGTGGCGGTTCCCTCGAACACCCGTTCGAGCTGCTGGCGATGGGGCCCATCCCCCACCAGGGCGAGCCGCGTCTGCGGGAGGGCCTCCAGCACCGGCCGGATCCGCTCGATCTGCTTCTCGGCGGAGAGCCGCCCGATGTACAGCAGCAGGTTGCCGGTGTCGCTGTGGCTGCCGTGCAGGCGGGCGCGCATGGCCGGATCGGCCAGCTCCGGGCGGAACAGCTCCGTGTCGACCCCGCGCTGCCAGAGGGCCGTGTGGGCGATCCCCTTGGCAGCGAGTTCATCGACCATCGCCGTGGAGGTGCAGAGGTTGAGCTCGGCCTGGTTGTGAGCGGCCTTGAGCAGTTCCCAGAGCAGCGGTTCGAGCATGCCCATGCCGTAGTGCTCCAGGTACTTGGGCAGGTGCGTGTGGTAGCTGGCCACCAGCGGCAGCTGGCGGGTCTTCGCCAGCCAGATGCCGCCGAGGCCCAGCACCGCGGGATTCACCACATGCACCAGATCGGGCCGGAAGCGTTCGAGGGCCTCGGAGACCGCCGGCCGGGGCAGGGCCAGCTTGAGTTCCGGATAGAGGGGCAGCGGCATCGCCGGCACGCCCACCACCCGGGCACCGGCGTGTTCGGCCGGGGCGCCTTCCGGGCAGAAGATCAGCACCTCATCGCCGGCCTCCACGAGGTGGGGCAGGGTGCGGGTCAGCCGCGTCACGATGCCGTCGACCTTCGGCAGGAAGGTTTCGGTGAAGAAGGCGATCCTCACTGGCGTTCGGTCCGCTCAGCCCTGGGTGGTGCTCAGGGCTTCCGCCTGGCGGCTCGTCCAGGCGGAGAGGCAGGGGATGCGGGAGCGGTCGCAGCGGTCGGCCCAGCGGCGGGCCACCTCCACCACCTCCTTGAGCAGGCCGTCGTCGAGGGTGGTGGGCTGGAGACCGAGCTCGAGGAAGCAGCGGTTATCGACAATCAAATCGTTTTCGATCGCCTCCTTGCGCGGATTCGCCTGATAGCGGATCTCGGCGCCGGTGAGAGCGGCCACCTTGTGGGCGAGCTGGCCCACCTGATGGCTCTCGGTCATCTGGTTGAAGATCTTCACCTTCTCACCGCTGCTGGGCGGGTTCTCGAGGGCGAGCTGCACGCAGCGCACGGAATCGCGGATGTGAATGAAGGCGCGGGTCTGGCCGCCGGTGCCGTGCACCGTGAGCGGATAACCGATGGCGGCCTGCATCAGGAAGCGATTGAGCACGGTGCCGTAGTCGCCGTCGTAATCAAAGCGGTTGGTGAGGCGCGGATCGCGGTCTGTCAGGGCTGTATTGGTGCCCCAGACGATGCCCTGATGCAGATCGGTGACGCGGATCGAATCGTTTTTGTTGTAGTAGTAGAAGAGCAGCTGATCCAGCGTCTTGGTCATGTGGTAGACGCTGCCTGGATCCGTGGGATGCAGGATCTTTTCGGTGAAGCGGCTGCCATCGGCCTGAGGCACCTCGACGGTGAGATAGCCCTCGGGAATCGTGGCGCCGCGGTGGGAGCCGTAGCCGTACACCCCCATCGTGCCGAGATGCACGATGTGGATGTCGAGGCCGCTCTCCACGATGGAGGCCAGCAGGTTGTGGGTGCCGTTGACGTTGTTGTCGACGGTGTAGCGCTTGGTGGCGCTCGATTTCATCGAGTAGGGTGCCGCCCGCTGCTCGGCGAAATGCACGATCGCCTGGGGCCGTTCACTGCGCAGCAGCCCCAGCAGCAGGTCGTAATCGCGGGCGATGTCGAGCGACACGAAGCGCATCGCCCGGCCCCCCACCTGCTCCCAGGCGCGCAGCCGTTCGCTGATCGTGGCGATCGGGGTGAGCGACTCCACCTCCAGATCGATGTCGATCTTGCGGCGGCTGAGATTGTCGACGATCACCACGTCGTGGCCGGCATCCGCCAGGTTCACCGCGCAGGGCCACCCGCAGAAGCCATCGCCGCCGAGAACGAGAACCTTCACCCTGTCTCCTGGCTGAGCCAATGCCCGCAGGCAAGCTACTACAGGCTTCCTTCGGCCCTCTCGGAAGGCTGCGTGGCAGGCAGGGCCGCGCCGGTCGGGCTGGCGGTGGCTCCCATGCCGGGGCTTTCCGGGCCGACGGACGAGCGATGGAAGCCGTTGCCGAGCCGGGGGATCCAGGCGCCGGCAAGCGGCTGGCACAGGCTCAGCTGATGCCGGCGGCGACGGCCATCAGCAGCAGCACCAGCACGAGGCCACCGATCAGCAGCGGACGCCCCGGCCCATTGGCTTCGCCGCGCTCCATCACCACCATGCGTGGTTCGTTGGCAAAGGCGTTCAGCCTGCCGCCGTCTTCTTCGGTGACCTGCATCGATGCGCGGAGAGGGGGTGCCGGCACCTTATGGAGGACTGGCGGGATCCCTGCAGCGGGGCCCGGAACTGTCACAGAGGCTTCACAGGGAGCCACCCAGGTGGCAGCAGGGATCTCCCACCCCAGGCTGCGCCACCGGGCATCCCTGCCGGCTCAGGCTCCGAGGCGGCCCTCCCGGGGGGAGCTGGGGCTGGCCTCCGCCCGCACCGGCAGCCGCCCGGCCCGGAAGGCGGTGCGCCCCGCCCTGCAGGCCTGGGCCATGGCGCCCGCCATCGCCGCCGGATCCCCCGCCAGGGCGATGGCGCTGTTGATCAGCAGGGCGTCGGCGCCCATCTCCATGGCCTGGGCCGCCTCGCTGGGCACGCCGATGCCGGCATCCACCACCACGGGTACGCGGGCGTTCTCGATGATCAGGGCGATGTTGGCGGCATTGCGGATGCCCTGGCCGGAGCCGATCGGCGAACCCAGGGGCATCACGGTGGCGCAGCCCGCCTCCTCGAGGCGCTGGGCCAGGAGGGGATCGGCATTGATGTAGGGCAGCACCGTGAAGCCCTCCTTCACCAGCTGCTCCGCCGCCTGCAGGGTGCCGATCGGATCGGGCAGCAGATGGCGGCTGTCGGGGATCACCTCCAGCTTCACGAAGCTGTTGTCTTCCTGGCCGGCCAGCTTCGCCAGCTCGCGGCCCAGCCGCGCCACCCGCACCGCCTCCTCGGCGGTGGCGCAGCCGGCGGTGTTGGGCAGCATCCAGATCCGCTGCCAGTCGATCGCCTCCATCAGGCCGCCGTGACCGGGCGCCTGGCTCTGCACGCGCCGCACCGCCACCGTCACGATCTCGCAGGCGCTGGCTTCCAGGCTGGCCTGCATCACCGCCAGGGAGGGGTACTTGCCGGTGCCGGTCATCAGGCGGCTGTGGAAGCGGCGGCCGCCGATCCAGAGCTCATCCATGCCGGCCGCTGGCGCGACGGCAGGCCGGGCCGGCAGGTCGCCGGACGGAGCAGGTGGAGGGACGGCCCCAGCGGGAGGGGGGGCGGTGCTGGCGGATCCGGAAACGGGTGGGTTCAAGAGCCGGAGGCGCGTGGGCGTGGAGTGCCTTTAGTCTGCGCTCTGGCCTGAGATCCGCCGCCATGCCGCTACCGCTCGCACCCACGGTTCTGCCGCTGCTCCTGGCGGCCACGCCCCTGCCGAGTGATGCCTACCGGCCCATGCCGGTGCCGGCCGCGGCCGGGGGAACCCCGGCGGGCCCGCTGCTGCTCGAATCCGCCCCGGTGGAGACCTTTGATCCGATCGGCCGCGCCGCCCTGATCCGCGATGGGATGCCGCGCTTCTGGAGCGGCAGCTACGTGCCGTTCGACGGCAGCGCACCCCAGCCCGTGGAACTGGCCCTCGAGTCTCTGAGTGCCACCGGCCAGATGGTGGTGATGGTCGGCGAGATCCGCGTGGCCGACAAGGTGTCGCCGGTGCAGGGCAACCTCAACGCCAAATCGGATCAGCTCGATCTGCTCGTGCTCGGCGACCAGCCTGGCCCCACCCTTCGGCCCGGCGGTTTCTTCCAGGGCGTGCAGGGCATGACCCTCTCCGGCTGGAATGCCGATCGCCTCACCGACATGGGCGGTCGTCTGGTGCTCAGCCCGATCCGCACCCCAGCTGCCACCGCTGCCCCGATCCGCGGGCTCTGGTGAATTCAGGCCGCCTTGCGGAACCCCTTGGGATCATCGCTGCGCTGCTCAGCCGCGGGGGTGCCTGCAGAGCCGGACGCTGATGCTCCCGGTTGGTCGGCGGCCGCGGCGGAAGCGCTGGGCACTGCCCGGCGGCGCTCCAGGCTGCGAAGACCCTTGCGGGCGGTGCCGTTGCCGGGTTCGAGGCTGAGCACGCGCTCGTAGCTGGCCCGGGCCTCTTCCGCTTCCCCCTGCTTGGCAAGAGCAAAGGCGAGGTTGTTAAGCGCCACTGGGTAGTCGGGCTTGGCCTGCAGGGCGGAGCGGTAGTGGCGGATGGCCGGCGCGAAGCGGTTCTGCGCGGCCAGGCTGAACCCGAGGGCATTGTCGATCAGCGCCCTGGCTTCGTTGGGAGCCTGCTCGGCCTGGGCCTGCTTGAGCGCCTTGCGCAGGGTGTCGCTGGCCTGGCCGTAGAGGCGCTTGCGCAGCTGCACCGAGCCGAGTTCGTAAAGGCCGGCGGCATCCTTCGGAGCCGTGCTGCCGCCCCCGCCCAGCCGGGCGAGGGTGCGCTCATCGCGCTGCACCCGCAGAACCTGCCGGCCCACCAGCACGGCCACCGCGGCGAGCAGCACGATCAGACCGATCAGGTAGGTCTGAGGCAGCAGATCCTGCATGGCGGCGGCTCTCAGCTGCCGGCGGCGGCCGCCACGGCGGCGAAGCTGGCGGGATCGGCCACGGCGAGCTGGGCCAGCATCTTGCGGTTGAGGCGCACATCAGCCTTCTTCAGGCCACCGATCAGGCGGCTATAGCTGAGGCCGTTGAGGCGGGCGGCGGCATTGATGCGGGCGATCCAGAGGCGGCGGAAATCGCGCTTGCGGCGGCGACGGTCGCGGTAGGCGTTGCAGAGGGCCTTCATCACCCGCTGGTTGGCGGTGCGGAAGAGGCTGCCGTTGCTGCCCTGGAAGCCCCGGGCGAGACGAAGGATCTTGTTGCGGCGTTTGCGGGCGACGTTGCCCCTCTTGACGCGGGCCATGGAACGGAGGTGTCGGTGGAGAAGTCTGAAGATGGGCGCTGCGGCCGGGGCCTGCAGCGGCGGGCTTGCCGGATCCGCCGGGCAGGGCGGAATTCAGCCGCGCCTGGTGTGCACGGGGAACCTGTGGCTCAGGCGTAAGGCAGCATGTGGGCCACGTTGTCGGCGTCGCGCTCGTCGACGACGGCCTTGGTGCCGAGCCAGCGCTTCCGCTTGGCGCTCTTGTGGTCGAGCAGGTGGTTGCGGAAGGCGTGGCGCCGCATGAACTTGCCGCTGCCGGTCACCTGGAACCGCTTGGCGGCTGCTTTGCGGGTCTTGAGCTTCGGCATTGCGCTGATCGCGGGCACAAACGAGCAGAGTACGACGCGGCTTCACCCTTCTCCAAGCCTTTCCCTCACGGCCCGATGCCGCGCAGTTCCCCCATCGCCTCCCCTGCCTGCCCCGCCGCCGCCCGTCGGCCCGCTGCCGCCCCCCGCTTCCGCTGCGGCCCGTGGCTGCTGGGGCTGCTGGTGCTGCTGCCGGCCGGATGCCGCGCCTCCAACGGCCCGCCCGCGCCGCCGCCCCCGCTCGCGACCCCGCCACGGATCCCGCCGTTGCGCTCCACTGGCCGGTGCCGCCGCCGCCGGCGCTGCAGGGCGCCGATCCCGTGCTCTGGGTGGCCCTGGCCGCACGGCTCGGCACGGCGGACTCCCCGGGCGGTGCCTCGAGCGCTGCCCCGCCGCCACTGCGCCTGCGGGCCGCCGCCGGCTCCCTGAGCCTGGTGGATGGGGAGGGCCATCGCCAGCAGGCGCCGGAGTTCACGATCCAGTGGCGCCGCCGGCCGCTGGCTCAGCCGCTGCTGCTGCGGCGCCGCGTGCTGGGCCCCTTCGCCAGCCATGAGAGCGCCGAGGCGGCCGCCGGCCGCTGGCGAGAGGCCGGAGCGGCGGTGCGGATCGCACGCCCGGCCGAGTGGGAGGTGTGGGCCCCGGCGGATGCCCCACCGCCTCCGCAGGGCACGGCGGTGCTGGTGGAGCGGCGTGAGACCAGCCGGCTGGTGCCGGTGCTGCGCCAGGGCGGTGAGGAGCGGCAACTGGCGGGGCCGGTGACGCTGGAGGCAGCGCAGGGGCTGCGCTGGGGCGAGGGGGTGTACACCGGCCGCTTCCGGCTCCAGGCCGATGCCCATGGCGGCTGGACGCTGCTCGAGGAGGTGCCGCTGGAGCGCTACCTGCTCGGCGTGGTGCCCCATGAGATCGGCGCCGGCTCACCCCCGGCGGCCCTGGCGGCCCAGGCGGTGCTGGCGCGCACCTGGGCGGTGCGCAACCGCCTCCGCTATGCGGTGGATGGCTATCACCTCTGCGCCGATACCCAGTGCCAGGTGTACAGCGATCCGCGCCTGGCAGGCCCTGAGGTGCGCCGGGCGGTGCAGGCCACCCGCTCGCAGGTGATGACGGCCGCCGGCGAGCCGATCCATGCCGTGTACCACGCCACCAATGGCGGCGTGGCGACGGGTCTCGAGGAGGCCTGGGATGCGGCGCCGCAGCCCTATCTGATCGCCTTCGCCGATGGCGATGGGGCGTTCCGGGCGCGCACACCCGTGCCGCTGCCGGCGGCCAGCCTGCCGGCCTTGCTGGCCGGCGGAGCCGGGGCCTACGGAGCCGATCACCCGCGCTTCCGCTGGCAGCGGCAGCTCTCCGCCGGGCGCGTGGCCGCCGCCCTGGCGGCCAGGGGGCAGGGGGTGGGAACGGTGCGCAGCCTCCGGGTGCTGGAGCGGGGTCCGAGCGGCCGGGTGGTGGCACTGGAGATCGGCGGATCGTCGGGGCAGCTGGTGCTGCGCCGTGATGCGATCCGCCGCACGCTGCGGGAGCTGCCGAGCACGCTGTTCACCCTGGCTCCGGCCGAAGCGGGGCTCTGGAGCCTGCAGGGCGGCGGCTTCGGCCATGGGGCCGGGCTGTCGCAGGCCGGGGCCATCGATCTGGGCCGCCGCGGCTGGAGCAGCGAGCGGATCCTGCTGCACTACTACCCGGGAGCGGCCCTGCAGCCGCTCGAGGCGATCGCACCGGCGCTGCGCCAGGGCAGTTGAGCGGGCCCTGGGGGGGGTCAGCGGGGTCAGCGGGGTCGCTTCGGCAATCCCCCCTCCGCCGGCGGCCCTGCCATCGAGACAGCCCTTTAGAGTTACTGAAGTTTTGTGAGCGGTCATGGGCGGCGGCAGCTCCGACGATCGCCGCCTCAAGGCTGCGCTCTTCCTCCTGGTGTGCCTGACGGCCGGCCTGCTCCCCCATGCCCTGGGCCCCCTGGCGCGGCTGATCCCCTCGCTGGCCCTGGCCACGCTGCTGGGGGCCTATGCGGTGCGCACGGTGTTTCTGCGGCCGGCCCCTGAGGGGGTCGTGACGCCGGGGAATCCTGGCGACATGGCAGCCGCAGCCGCGGTGGATGTGGTGGTGGCGGCGCGCGATGAGGAGGCGGTGATCGAGCGGCTGGTGGAGCGGGTGATGCGGCTGCGCTGGCCCGCCGGGCAGCTGCGCCTCTGGGTGATCGACGACGGCAGCGAAGATCGCACCCCCCAGCGCCTGGCGGACCTGCAGAAGCAGCATCCGGGCCTGCGGGTGCTGCGCCGCAGCCGCGACGCGGGCGGCGGCAAGTCGGCGGCGCTCAATCTGGTGCTGGAGCAGCTGCAGGGCCGCTGGATGCTGGTGCTCGATGCCGATGCGGATCTGGCGCCGGATCTGCTGGAGCGGCTGATCCCGTTCGCCGAGCAGGGCGGCTGGGCGGCGGTGCAGCTGCGCAAGGCGGAGGTGAATGCCGGCGTGAACTGGCTCACCCGCGCCCAGGCGATGGAAATGGCCCTCGATGCCACGATCCAGGAGGGCCGCCTGGTCCGGGGAGGCGTGGCGGAGCTGCGCGGCAACGGCCAGCTGCTGCGCCGCGATGCGGTGCACAGCGCCGGCGGCTTCAATGAGGCCACAATCACCGACGATCTCGATCTCAGCTTCCGCCTGCTCCTCGCCGGCCAGCCGGTGGGCGTGCTCTGGGATCCGCCCGTCTGCGAGGAGGCGGTGCTCACCCTGAAGGCGCTGTGGCGACAGCGCCAGCGCTGGGCGGAGGGCGGCCTGCAGCGCTTCTTCGATTACGGCGACCAGCTGCTGTCAGAGAAGCTCAATCGCACCCAGAAGATCGATCTGGCCGCCTTCTTCGTGCTCCAGTACGTGTTGCCGGTGATGGCCGTGGCCGATCTGCTCGGCGCCCTGCTCAGCGGCACGCCGCCGGGAATGTGGCCCTTCTCCGTGGTGGCCCTGGGCCTCTCCGGCTTCTCGATGCTGCAGGGCTGCCGCCGTGCCTCCGAGGGCCCGCAGCTGCCGCCCCCCACCCTGGTCAACCTCGCCCTGGGGATCGTCTATCTGATCCACTGGTTTGTGGTCATCCCCTGGGTGACGCTGAAGATGGCTGTGCTGCCCAAGTCGCTGGTGTGGGCGAAGACGGCGCATGGGGTGGTTGAGGAGCAAGGAGGCTTCGCTGGGCCTTCTCTGATTGATGACGAGGACGATGATCTCGGGGGGATTGAGATCGCCACCGAATCCCCGGCTCCTTGAGGGTTCTGGGCCCCAGCACAGGACGTTCGGGCGTTGTGTTGCTGATTCGCGAAGTCGCTGACTGTCGGAACAGCCTGAGGTTCAGGTCTCTTCGTCTGCCACCACTTCACCGTTGAAGAAGTCGGCAAACAGCTTTGTCTTCTCGTCGATGCGACTGGGAGGTGAGGGCGCAGGCGCGGTTGGTGGGACAGGGTTGTCTGTGTTGACAGGATCCCCAGTTGCTGGAGCCTTGCTGGGCTGGGGCACGCTTTGGGTGATCTCCGAAGCCATGGCTGCAGTGTCCTGAACGGGTTCAGGAGCGAAACCTGTGGGTGAGGCAGCTGATGGGGGAGGTTCCGGGGCAGAGGGTTGTGGACCTGCCTGAGCTTCACTGGCCTGGGGGGCAACGATGGGAGGCGCAGGTGTCTGGGGGACTGATGGTGCTGGGGCAGGGGCTGTGCCCTGGGCGGGGGTCTCTCGCTGCTCGCCGGCCTCCAGGGTGATCGATCGCGCACTGCCCAGCGCCTGGGCCATGGCTTTTTCCAGAAGCGGCAGCCGTGTCTGCACCATGGCGATCCAGTTGCCGGCCACGCGCACCACCGCCCGCTGGT
>Ga0172376_10009018_pt1 | contig 10335 bp, 7 predicted proteins | sample Lak35m_FD_121114 | JGI IMG/M metagenome (GOLD analysis project Ga0172376, IMG submission 121114) | Freshwater microbial communities from Kabuno Bay, South-Kivu, Congo - kab_092012_35m | ecosystem: Environmental > Aquatic > Freshwater > Lake | place: Democratic Republic of the Congo: South-Kivu... | reverse complement strand
GGCCAGCTGGTCGCGAACCCGATCCCGCCCGAGGCCGAGATCCCTGCGGCCGACCTCGCGCCCGTGATCGCGGCCGCGCTGGCCGAGGCCGAGGCCCGCGGGATCGCCGCCAAGGCGGTGACGCCCTTCCTGCTCGCCGAGGTGCTGGCGCGCACCGAGGGGCGCAGCCTGCGGGCCAATGTGGCGCTGGTGCGCGCCAATGCCCGGCTCGGGGCGCGCATCGCCGGCGCGATCGCCACCGCACGCGCCGGATAGGCCGCGCCCCTCAGCCCGCCCGCACCGCCGCGAGGTGGCCGGCGAAGGACGGGTCGGCCATCAGCGCGCGGCAGCGGGCGAAGCGCGTTTCGGCATAGCTGCGGAAGTCGTCGGCGGGGTTGGCGTTCGCGAGCTGGATCAGACCCCAGAGCGTCCAGAGCAGGTCGCACATCGCCTTGTAGATGACCATCCGCCCGCGGTCGGCCGCCCCTACCGGGCCCCCGAAATAGGCTGCGAGCATCTCCTCGTCCTGCGCGGCGCCGAAGCCGCCCTCGACCGACAGATCGCCGAGATCCCACATCGGGTCGTTCATGCCCGAGTATTCCCAGTCGACGATCCACATCCGCGCCCCGGTATCGAGGAAGTTCTCGCAGAGCGGATCGCAATGGCAAGGCGCGAGCGGCAGGGGGTGGGCCGCGAGTGCCGCGCGCACCGCGCCCGCCTCGGCGACGACGGCGTGATAGCCCTCGGGCAGCGCGACATCCTTGCCCGCGAGGAGGCGCAGATATTCGTCGATCATCCCGAAGAGCTCGAAGCGGAAGGGAAACACCTGCCCCGAGCGGTGCAGCGCGGCAAAGGCCCGACCGGCGCGCGCCGGGGCGCCGGGGCGGCTGCGGAAGCCCTCGGGCGTCATGGTATGGGCGTCGGGGACAAGGCGCGTCACCATCACGCCCGTCGCGGGGTCGGCCAGCACGACCTCGGGGGCGACGCCCGCGGCGGCGGCGGCACGCGCGGCGGCGGCCTCGTTTGCGCGGTCGATGTATTCCTCGGTTCCCGCGCCGGGCAGCCGCACGCAGACGCCCCCCACCCGATAGACCCGGTTCGTCAGCCCCCCGAGGCGCACCGCCTCTTCGGCCGCAGGCGCCCCGGGAATGGTCGCGAGCACGGCCCGCAGCGCGTCGATGTCGCTCATGCCTTCACCCTTTCGCCCTTGGGATCATGGAGGCAGCGCGGCCCGCGGGCGGCGGCGTGGGCCTGACCGAAGGCCTCGACCGTGAACGACCCGACCCCGTCGAGCCCGACCGGCAGATAGGCGTATCCGATCGTGCGGCCGGAATGATGGGCATAGCCCGCGCTTGTCAGCGAGGCGACCGCGCGCCCCTCGTGCAGCACCGTCTCGCCCCCGAGAAAGGGCGCGAAGCCCGCGACCGAGAGCGTGGCGAGCCGCCGCCGCGGCCCCTCGGCGCGCTGGCGCTCGAGCGCCGCGCGACCGCGGAAATCGCCCTTGTCCCACGCCACGGCAAAGCCGAGCCCGGCCTCGAGCGGGGTCGTGTCCGGGCCGATGTCGGAGGACCAGTAGAGATAGCCCTTCTCGAGCCGGCAGCTTTCGATCGCGCGATAGCCCGCGTGGCGCATCCCGTGCGCGAGCCCCGCCTGCCAGAGCTGCTCGTAGACATGGGCAGCCATCTCGGCGGGGACGTAGATCTCCCATCCGAGTTCGCCCACATAGCCCACCCGGGCGGCGACGACGCGGGCGAGCCCGATGTCGATCTCGGCCGCCGAGAGGTAGGGGAAGGCCGCCGAAGAGAGATCCGCGGGCGTCACGGCCCCGAGCACCGCGCGCGCCTTCGGCCCGCAGACGTTGATCGTGGCCCACTCGCGCGTCACCTCGCGCAGCGTCACGCCCGCGGGCAGCCCGGCCGCGAGCCAGCCGCCGTCGCGCACCCCGAAGCCCGAGCCGGTGATCATCAGATACCGCTCCGGCCCGAGATGGAGAAAGGTGACATCGGCCTCGATCCCGCCGCGGTCGTTGAGCATCTGGGTGTAGACCACGCGCCCCGGCGCCCCGGTCATCCGCCCCGCCGCGATCCGCTCGAGCGCCGCCCCCGCCCCGGGCCCCGCGATCTCGAACTTGGCGAATGAGGTCTGGTCGATGATCGCGACGCCCTCGCGGATGGCGCGCACCTCGGCCGCGACGGCGGGCGCCCAGCCGGGCGCACCCTCGAAGCTCGGCCGGTCGGTGGCGGCGGGGTCGGAGGTCGCGAACCAGTTCGCCCGCTCCCACCCGAAGCGCGAGCCCATGACGGCACCCGCCGCGATGAGCGCGCCATGCAGCGGCGAGCGGCGCAGGCCGCGCGCGGCGCCCGCCTCCTCGCCCGGCCAGTGGAGCTTGTAATAGGCGGCATAGGCCTCGCGCGCGCGATCCTCGAGCCAGGCGGCCTGCGCCTGCACCGGGCCGAAGCGGCGCACGTCGAACGGCCAGAGGTCGAGCCCCGGGTCGCCCTCGGTGATCCAGTTCGCCATCGCCTCGCCCGCCCCGCCCGAGGCCGCGATCCCTGCCGTGAAGCCGCAGGCGACGTAGAAGTTGTCGAGCTCGGGCGCGCGGCCCATCACCGGCTCGCCATCCGCCGAGACGGGGATCGGGCCGTTGATGACCGACCGGATCCCGATGTCGTTGAGGACCGGCAGACGCTCGGCCGCGGGCAGCGCAAAGAGCGCGAGCCGGTCCATGTCGGGCGGGAACAGCTCGCGCGCGAAATCGAAGGGCGGGTTCTGCCGCCAGCAGCCCGGCGCGCCATCCTCCCAGCCGCCGATCGCGAAGGCGCCGCCCACATCGGGCTTGAGGTAGAAATTGCGGTCGGGATCGCGCAGCGTGGTGAGGTCGGGGGGCAGGTCGAGCCCCTTTTCGGTGACGAAATACTGATGCTCCACCACCCCCGCGGCGAGGGCGACGCCCGCCATCGCCCCCACCCGCCGCGCCCAGTAGCCCGCGCAGTTGACGACGATCTCGGCCCCGATGGTGCCGTGGTCGGTCACCACCCCGAGCGCGCGCCGCCCCGCGACCGGGATCGCCTCGACCCGCACGCCCTCCTCGATGCGCACGCCGGCGCGGCGGGCGGCCTGCGCGTAGGCCATCGTCAGCGCGTAGGGGTCCACATAGCCGTCCGAGGGGATCCACGCCGCCCCCACCACCCCCGCCGGGTCGATGAGATCAAAGCGCGCCTTCGCCTCGGCGGGCGAGAGGAGATGTGCCTCGAAGCCGAAGGATTTCGCCAGCTGCACCGAGCGGCGGATCTCGCTCCAGCGCGGGGCAGAGGCGGCGAGGCGCAGGCTGCCCACCTTCTTCCAGTCGATCGTGCCGCCCGTCTCGGCCGAGAGCCGGTCGAACACCGCGACCGAGTTCTGCATGAGGCGCGTCAGCGCGCGCTTGCCGCGCAACTGCCCCACGAGGCCGGCTGCGTGCCAGGTGGAACCATGCGTGATCTGCGCCTTCTCGAGCACGAGCACATCGCGCTCGCCCTTCCGCGCGAGCGCGGCCGCAAGCGCGCAGCCGATCGCGCCGGCCCCGATGATGACGATGCGGGCGTGGCGGTCGGCGATCATGCCCGTCCCCCGTCCTGCACCTCGGGCGCCCCCGCCCTGTCCGCGCCGCGCCTCGCCGCTGCTGGCCCTGTCATCGCTGCCTCCCCCCGCGCGCGCCCGGCGGGCGCGCCCCCTCGCGGCACCGTCGCCGCAACCGCCCCGCAGATCAAGAGCGCCGAGCACGTGGGGGGCGGGAATCCGCGCCCGCTTCAGCCCGCGTCGGGCGTGCGCGCGGCGGGGTCGGTCCGGCCGTAGCTCTTGGGCAGGCCCAGCACGCGCTCGGCGATGTGGCACAGGATGAGGTTCGTCGAGATCGGCGCGACCTGATAGAGGCGCGTCTCGCGGAACTTGCGCTCGATGTCGAATTCCTCGGCAAAGCCGAAGCCGCCATGGGTCTGCAGGCAGGCCTCTGCGGCCTCCCAGCTCGCCTCGGCGGCGAGGAGCTTGGCGGTATTGGCCGCGACGCCCGCATCCTCGCCCCGGTCATAGGCGCGCGCGGCCTCGCGCACGACAAGATCGGCCGCATGCATCCGCGCCCAGGCGCGCGCGAGCGGAAACTGCACCCCCTGATTGGCGCCGATGGGCGCGCCAAAGACGACGCGCTCGCGCGCATAGGCGGCGGCGCGCGCGAGGAACCATTTCGCATCGCCGATGCACTCGGCCGCGATCAGGATGCGCTCGGCGTTCATGCCCGAGAGGATATAGCGGAAACCCGCCCCCTCGGTGCCGATCAGCGCCTCGGCGGGGATACGCAGATCGTCGAAGAAGACCTCGGTCGTGGCGTGGTTCATCATCGTGCGGATCGGGCGCAGCGTCAGGCCCAGGCCGAGATGGGCGCGGATGTCGATCAGAAAGACCGAAAGCCCCTCGGTGCGCCGGGCGCCCGTGCCCGCCGGACCGGTGCGCGCGAGCAAGACCATGAGGTCCGAATGCTCGGCGCGCGAGGTCCAGATCTTCTGTCCGTTGACGACATAGACCTCGCCCTCGCGCCGCGCCGTGGTCCGCAGCGCGAGCGTCTCGGTCCCGCTTTCGGGCTCGGTCACGCCGAAGGCCTGCAGGCGCAGCCGGCCGGCCGCGATCTCGGGCAGGTAGCGGCGCTTTTGCGCCTCGGAGCCGTGGCGCAGCAGCGTGCCCATCGTGTACATCTGCGCGTGGCAGGCGGCGGCGTTGCAGCCCTGCAGATGGATCTCCTCGAGGATGACGGCCGCCTGCGCGATGCCGAGGCCGGCGCCGCCGTGCTCGGCCGGGATCAGCGCGGCGAGCCATCCGTCGGCCGCGAGCGCCGCGACGAAGGCCTCGGGATAGGCGCGCGCCCGGTCGAGTTCGCGCCAGTAGCTGCCCGGAAAGCGCGCGCAGACCTTCGCGACGGCGGCGCGGACCTCATCCTCGAGCACCTCGGCTTCGCCTTGCATCCCTCTTCCCTCCTCCGCTTGCGCGGGGGCAGGATCGGCCCTGCGCGGCGCCGGCACAAGGGGGCAGGCACGGGGGGGGGGCAGGCGGGCCACCCATCGATCGGCGGCGCGGTCGCCTCAGCGCTTCTGCGCCCCGCCCGCGTGATAGAGCGATACATAGGCGCTCTGAGAGGGGCCATCGAGCGTGCTCTCGCGCCAGGTTGCGCGGGCGAGCCAGGCGGGGTCGGTCTCGAGCCCCCAGCCCGGCGCGTCGGGCACCGTGACATGGCCATCCGCGACCGCGAAGGGATCGCCGAGGAAAAGGCCGCGCTGCCAGGGGTAATAGTCATCCCCCTCGATCGAGAGTTCGAGATAGGGCCCCGCGTTCGGGATCGCGGCCAAGAGGTGCATGGTGCACATCGTCACGAGCGAGAGGTTCGCCGCATGGGGCGTGCAGGGCAGCCCCGCCTCGGCCGCCATCCGAGCTACCTTCAGCGTGCGGACCATGCCGCCCATGTACATGACGTCGGGCTGGACGACATCGACCGCGCGCATCGCGATCATCCGCTTCCAGGTGGCGAGGTCCCAGTCCTGCTCGCCCCCCGTCACGTCGAGATCGAGCGCCGCCGTCACCGCCTGCGTCGCCTCGAGATCCCAATAGGGCACGGGTTCTTCGTAATGGCCGATGCCATGGTCCTGCAGCATCCGCCCGACCTCGATCGCGCGCGCGACCGAAAAGCCCGAATTGGCATCGACGAGCTTGTCGATGCCGTCGCCAAGGGCGCGCGCGACGACGGGGATGATCGCCTCGGTCCGGCCCGGCCATTCGTCGACATCGGCGCCGCATTCGGCGCCGACGCGCCATTTCGCGGCCGTGAAGCCCTGCTCGGCGCAGAGCCGCTTCAGCCGCTCGGCCTCGGCCTCGGGGGTGATGTCGCGCTTCATCGAACTGGCATAGGCGCGCAGCCGCCCCGGGCTGCCGCCCAGAAGCCGCGCCACCGGCTGGCCCGCCCGCCGCCCGGCCATGTCCCACAGCGCGGTATCGAGGCCCGCCAGCGCGCGGCAGCGATAGCTTCCCGGAAACTTGTGCTCGCGCCGTTCCACCCGGTCGATCAGCGCCGCGATGTCGGCGCAATCGGCCCCGAGCACCCAGGGCGCGACCTGCCGGTGCAGGACGGCGGCGGTGATGTCGGCGTTGTAGGTCGAGGTCTGCCCCCACCCCACCGCCCCGTCCTCGGCGGTCGCGCGCACGAAGCAGACGAATTCGTCATGGAACGTCTCGAGCCTGACGATCGGCGACATGGATTTCCTCCGCTGGCCCGTTCTGGTGGCCTGATTTGCTGGCCGGCACGGCGCGCATGTTCACCTTCTGCGCCCCTGCGTCAAGCGGGCGGGGGCCGCGGACGCGCCGCCGGCGCCGGATCGCCGATTGACGCAGATCATTCTGGCGGTGCAGGAGTGCGCTATTGGTTGCGTGCATTCACGAAAGGCGCAGGGTCATTCCGCAGGAACGCGAACACGGGAAAGGGGCTGGCGCCGGGGGGCGCGCCGAAGGGCCGCGGCCCGGCCGGGGCGGCGCGGCGGGCAGGCCGGGGCGCCCCTTCGCGCGTTTCCCGGGGAAAGGGGCAGCGTGCCCGTCCTGACGTCCTTCGCCGAGGTGGCGCTGCTTCTGGTCATGGCGGCCGGCGTCGGGCTCGTGGGCATGCTGGCGCGCCAGCCGCTGATCGTGAGCTTCATTGCCGTCGGCCTCATCGCGGGGCCGTCGGCGCTCGATGTCGTGCGCTCGGACGCGCAGATCGACCTGCTGTCGGAACTCGGGATCGCGGTGCTGCTGTTCCTTGTCGGCATCAAGCTCGATGTGAAGCTGATCCGTTCGCTGGGCGTGGTGTCGGTGATGACGGGCCTCGGCCAGGTGATCTTCACCGCCTTCTTCGGCTATCTGATCGGGCTCGGCCTCGGGCTGGGGCATGTGACCAGCCTTTACGTCGCGGTGGCGCTGACGTTTTCCTCGACCATCATCATCGTCAAGCTCCTGTCGGACAAGCGCGAGATCGACGCCCTGCACGGCCAGATCGCGCTCGGGTTCCTGATCGTGCAGGACCTTGTGGTGGTGCTGGCGATGATCGTGCTGTCGGCGATCGGCATCGGGGGGGCGGATGCGGGGCATGGCGGGGGGTCGGTCGTGACGGTGCTGGCTTCGGGGCTCGCGCTGGTCGCGGCGGTCCTCGGGTTCGTGCGCTATGCCGCGAACCCGCTGACCGAGCGGCTGGCGCGTGCGCCCGAGCTTCTGGTGATCTTCGCGATCGCGCTTGCGGCGATGTTCGCCGCGGTCGGCGACCGGGTCGGGCTCGGCAAGGAAGTGGGCGGCCTGCTGGCCGGGGTGGCGCTCGCCTCGACAGCCTACCGCGAGACCATCGCGGCAAGGCTCGGGCCGCTGCGCGACTTCCTGCTGCTCTTCTTCTTCATCGCCCTCGGCGCGACGCTCGATCTGTCGCTGCTCGGCGCGCATGTGGTCGCGGCCGTCATCTTCTCGGTCTTCGTGCTGATCGGCAACCCGCTGATCGTGCTCGCGATCATGGGGGCGATGGGGTATCGCAAGCGCACCGGGTTCCTTGCGGGTCTGACCGTGGCGCAGATCAGCGAGTTCTCGCTCATCTTCGTCGCGATGGGCGTGTCGCTTGGCCATGTGGCCGAGGATGCGCTGGGCCTCGTCACCATGGTCGGATTGGTGACCATCACGGCCTCGACCTACCTGATCACCTATTCGCACCGGATCTACGCGCTGTTCGAGCCGCTCCTCGGCGTCTTCGAACGCAGCGGCACCCCGCGCGAGCCGCACGAGGCGGGCGCGCACCGGGCCGAGGGCCATGACGTCATCGTCTTCGGTCTGGGCCGCTTCGGCACCGAGATCGGTCGGCGGCTGCGCGCGCGGGGGATCCGGGTGCTGGGCGTGGATTTCAACCCGCAGGCGGTGCGCCGCTGGCGCGATCAGGGACTCGAGGCGCATTTCGGCGATGCGGGCGATGCGGAATTCGTCGCGGAACTGCCCCTCGGGGGGGTGGGCTGGATGGTTTTGACGGTGCCGATCCATCCGACCGGCCTCAGCCTCGAGGATACCCGGCGCACCCTGATCCAGCTTGCCCGGACGGCCGGTTTCACGGGCCGGATCGCGGCCACCTCGCATGGCGCGGCCGAGACCGAGGGGCTTCGGGGCGCGGGGGTCGATCTGGTGCTCGAGCCCTTTCAGGACGCCGCGGACCGGGCGGTGGATCTGCTCTGCGCCACCGGGGGTGGGGCGCGCATCCTGTCGGGCGACCGCACGGCCGGCGCCTTCAGGCCCGTTCCGCCCCCGGCCTGAGGCCCGATCGGGTGTTGGGCCGGAAGGGGGCAACCGCGATGCCGGGCCCTTTGGCAGACGCGCGCGTCAGGGTCTAGCGATGCGGGGCGTGCAGCCTCTGATCCGCGGCGCGGCGGCGCTCTGCACCGACCCGAAGCGGGGTCGTCGGCCTTGCCGACAGGCAGGGCGAGGCCCCGCCTGATCGCGTCGGGCAGCGTCTCGCGGTGCCTGCATTCCACGAAGAAGAAGGTCGCCCCGGGGTCGTCGGCGACAGCCCCGATGTCGGCAATCCACTGCGACGACATCCTGACGCGGTCGCCCTCGCGCGTGCCGAGGAAACCCGAGTTGTGGTCCTCCCTGACGTATCCGTGCGCCCCGTCGAGGGCGACGTGCCGATAGCCGTTGCGGCGGCTCGAAAGCTGCGCCTGCCTGCGCCCGGAGACGATGACGTAGAGGCCTGTCATGCTGCACCCCCGCGAACCGGGGGGAAACCTAGAGGAAGGCCCGGGCGCCCGGCAAGATGCGCGCGGCCGTCATTTCGCCATGACCCCGGCAAGGACGGCATCGAGCCGCGCGCCGGGGGCGTAGGCTTCGAGGCCGGCCATGATCGGGTCGGGCGGATTGTTCGGGCAGGGCTCGGCCGCGCCGATCACGGTCGCGACCGGGATCACGCCCGCCCAGATCGGGTTGCCGATATCCTCGGGCTCATCGAGGTTGCCGGCCGCGCGGATCTTGGCCGAGGCCTCCTCGATCTCCATCCCGACCACGGTCGTGGCCTTGATGTCCTGCGCCGAAAAGGGCCGCAGCCCCGCGTCGCGGCCCGGAAAGAAGCGCTCGATCATGGCATGGAGGGCGGCGACCTTGGCCTCACCCTCGATCAGATGCGCCAGCCCGAAGCACATGGCCGAGCGGTAGTTGGCCGAATGGTTGAAGCCCGTCCGCGCCATCACGAGCCCGTCGAGATGGGTCGCCGTCAGGCAGACCGGCACGCCCTTTTCCTGCGCGCGCAGCATCCGGCTGGCCGAGGAGCCGTGCCAGTAGAGCCGCGCCCCCTCGCGCCAGTAGAGGGTCGGCGTGCAATAGGGCTGCCCCTCGATCGCATAGGCGACATGACACATCATCCCGGCATCGAGGATCGCGTGCACGCTCGCGTGGTCATAGCGGCCCCGGTCGTGGCGCCGCTTCAGGCGGTTGCGGGCGGTGACGGGATAGCTCGGGGCGGTCGCTTCGGTCATGGGAAGTCTCCTCTTGCCGCGGCCGGCCTAGCGGGCAAGATTGGACCGGGAAAGGACCACTGAATTGCGAAAAGGTCAGACCAATTTTCCCGACTGGTCGGCGCTGATCCCGGTGCTGCCCGCCGAAGGGCCGCGGCGCGAGGCGCTGCTCGCCGAGATCAAGCGGCTGATCGAGACGCGGGTGCTGCTGCCGGGGCAGAAGCTGCCGCCCAGCCGGAACATGGCCGAGCGGCTCGGGGCGGCGCGCGGCGCGGTGGTCGCGGCCTATGAACAGCTCGCCGCCGATGGCTATGTCGAAACGCGCGTCGGCGCAGGGACCTATGTTGCGGCGCGCGTGCCCGAGGGGCTGGCACCGGGAGGCGCGGCGCGGCGCGGCGCCCACCCCCTGCCCCTTCCTTCCGTGCCCGGCAAGCTCGGCAGCGGCACGGCGGATGACAGGACGCTGCGCGACCTGCGCGGCCTTTTCCGCGCGGCGCTGATGCGCCCGCCAGCCGGGTTCCTGCACTATGGCGACCCCTTGGGAGAGATCGCGCTCCGCCGCGAAATCCTTGCCTATCTGCGCGCGACGCGCGGCATCCGGGCCGAGGTCGATCAGGTGATGATCACATCGGGCACGCAATCGGCGCTCTCGCTCATCACCCGCGCGCTGCTGCCGCCGGCAAGCCGGATCTGGGTCGAGGATCCGTGCTATCCGCAGGCGCTGAACCTGTTCCGGGGCCTCGGGCTGCAGATCGTGCCGGTGCCGGTGGATCGCGACGGGCTGGACCCGGACGCGGGCATCGCCGCAGCACCCGTGGCCGAGGCCGCCTATCTG
>Ga0172376_10009017_pt1 | contig 10337 bp, 6 predicted proteins | sample Lak35m_FD_121114 | JGI IMG/M metagenome (GOLD analysis project Ga0172376, IMG submission 121114) | Freshwater microbial communities from Kabuno Bay, South-Kivu, Congo - kab_092012_35m | ecosystem: Environmental > Aquatic > Freshwater > Lake | place: Democratic Republic of the Congo: South-Kivu... | reverse complement strand
GCGCGACGATCCTCGCGCCCGTGTCGCAGGGCATGCCGTTTCTCGGTTGGCGCGTCTATCGAGGTGTCACGCGGCTGCGGCCGGAGAACGCGCGCCGCACGCGTGGCAGGCTGCGCCATCGGCGCTGGGAGTTGCACACCGGGCGCATCGCGGCCGACCGTTACGCAGCGGCCGTGCAGTCGGTGCTCGCGCACCTCGACCACGGAAACACGCTCGGCTGGAGACGCGGAGCACTCAGCGCCGCGTTCGCGGCCGAGCTCGATTGGGAAGCAGGAACCACGGCGCCTCCAACCGCGTGAACCGCGGCGGCAGCTTCAACAACGCCGCTTCGAACGCGCGTTCGGCGAACCGCAACAACAACACGCCGGAGAACCGCGACAACAACCTCGGCCTCCGCCCCTCCAAGGCGACGCACCGTCCGATCGCGCCGGCCCCGCCGACGCGCAGTGCACGGTGTTGCCCATTCCTGCATCCCGTGCCGCTGGTGGTCGATCACCGGCGGCCGAATCCACGCCGCGGCGGTCCCTTCACGCCTGCTGCGAAGCTCTCAATTCGGTCTGTTGGCGCGGCAAATGCGGGTCAGGCCATGTGGGTGCGACGACAGCACGCGCCAGATCACCGAAGGAAGTCTCCGAACGCCTCTGCGAGGTCCTGCGCCTGAGCGGCGTGCGCAGCCGCCAGCGAAGGGCGCTGGACCGGTGCGCGGACTGCTTGGCTGCCCGAGAAGGCGTCTGGCGGCGCACCGCGGGCGATGCGCCGCGGGCGCGCGGGGCGGGTGGTGCGCTACAAATGGATCCATGGCGATCACGATCACGCTCGATCCGGCGCGGCACGAGCTCGCGGCGATTCATCGCCTGGTGGCGGGTTCGTACTGGTCGCCGGGCATCCGGCGCGAGGTGGTCGCGGAGGCGTTGCGCCACAGCATCACGGCGGTCGCCATCGACGAGGCGTCCGGCGCGACGGTGGGTGTCGCGCGCGTGGTGAGCGACCGCGCGACCTTCGCGTGGTTGTGCGATGTGTGCGTCGAGGAGCGCTATCGCGGGCAAGGCGTCGCGCGGCGCATGCTCGAAGAACTCGAGCGCCACCCCGACTTGCAAAGCGTGCGGCGGTGGTGCCTCGCGACGCGCGACGCGCACGGGTTGTACGCGCGCTTCGGCTACCGCCCGGTTCCGGCGGAGCGGTGGATGGAGAAGCAGGGCCCCAAGGAGCGTTGGCAGGCGCCCGACGCGCAGGGTTAGGGCGGCGCGCGCTTCGGCTTCGGGCATGGTGCGCCATAAGCAGGCGCCGCGCCTTCCCGCGTGAGGAAGGCGCGGCGCCGTGGGTGCGACGCAGCGGGCGTCGAAAAGTGGGCGTCGAAAAGTGGGCGTCGAAGCGCCGGAGGTCAGTCGGCGATCTTGATCTCGCCCTCGCGGACGATGTTGGCGAACTCGATCGACTCGTCGGCGAGGACCCACCAGCACAGGGCCAGCACCGAGGTGTTGGCTTGCTGGACCTTGCAGTAGAAGGCCTTGGCGCCGTCCTTGGCGCGTTCGCGCTGGGGTTCGCCCAGCGGCAGGAACTTGAGGTGCGGCAGGTTGTCGCGGCCGGAGGCCACGTGGACGCACACGTCGGTGATGCGGTCCATCTCGACGCCTTCGAGCGCGGCGCAGGAGGCGAAGAAGGGCTTCTTGGCCTTCCACTTCTGCACGCCGTAGCGGCGACGCTGGCCGACCGAGTAGGTGCGGTCGCGCGACACCGTGATGGCGTGCTCGAGCGAATCCTCGTCGGTCAGCGGGCCCTCGCCGCCCCACGACAGGCGCCGCAGCTCGGCGCACATGTAGTCGAGGCGCGAGACATCCTTTTGGAGTTGCTTGTTCAGCGCCTTGAGCGACGTCAGTTCGGTCTGCAACGCCTCGAGCTTCTCGCTCGACTCGTCCGACTCCAGCACCGACTTGGCGGCTTCCTTGTCGGCGTCGGCCTCGGCCTTCTTGCCCTTCTTGGCGGGGGCCGGAGCGGCGGCAGGCGGCGGAACGGCGGCGGCGGGCGGATAACCCGGCGGCACCCAACCCGGCGGCGGCGGGTACGGCGGATAGCCGGGCGGGTACCCGGGCGGGTATCCAGCCGGTGCGCCAGCGTAGGGCGGGTATCCAGCCGGCGGATAGCCGGGCGGGTATCCAGCCGGCGCGCCCGGGGGCATGGGTGCGGCCGCGGGGCGCGCATTGCGGTCAAAACGTCCGCGCGTGGGCATCGGACCATCGGCCGACAACGGCTCCAACTTGCGCGGCGGCGGGAAGGGCATGCCACCCGGCAGGATCGGGCGCAGGGTGCGCGGGTGCGTGCTGCGCGTGGGCGGCGGCAGGCCGAGCTTCACATCGAGCTTGCCACCTTCGCCCAAGGTCAGGATCTCGACGGCGTGGATTTCGCCGACCTGCAGGTTCGAAAGCGCCGGGCCGATGGCCGCGCCGTCGAGCCAAGCGGCGACACCCGGCAGCACATCGAAGAAGGCGCCGTTGGCGCGCACATCCTTGACGCGCGCGCGCACGACATCGCCGGGTTGGATGCGGCGCAGGGCCATGTCGCGCAGGCTGGGCAGGACCCGCGCCAAGGACAACTTGTAGGCGGCGCCATCGTCGATCATCGCCACGGCGACGGCGCGCACCCATTGGTGCGATTGGAGCAAGTCGCGCGGTTCGACCGCGACGCCCGGCAGGAGGTCGGCGGCTTCGATCAGGCCGCGCCACTTGCCGAACTTGATCCAGGCGCCGCGTTGGTCGATCAGGGCGACCTGGCCGACGACATCGTCGCCTAGTTGGGGCTCCTCGATGTCGTCGCCGTCCTCTTCGGCGTACCAATCCTCGATCTCGCCGACGATGTCCATGACCGTCGGGTCGGGGTCGCGCGGCTCGACGATGTAGACCGGGTGGTCGGCCGGGTCGGCGTCGAGCGAGAAGCCGGGGAAGTAGAGGCGCACCGCGCCGCCGTACACATCCTGGCGGGTGGAGAGCATCTCCTTGAGGCGCATGGTCGCGTTGCCCGAGGGCAGAATCACGACGCGGGCGCGCCCTTGGAGCAGGGCATGCACCTCGCGGCCGTCGACGAAGGTCGTCCGGCCGTCGTGGTGGGTGGTGATGCACACCACGGGGATGGAGCGGTTCGGGTCGCAGATTTCCCGCACCAAGGCCTCGGTCGTGATGACCAATTCGGCGCTGGTGACGGAACGACGACCCTCCACGGGTGCGTCGCCTACTAGATCGTTCGAGGCCATTTGGGATCGTGTCAGAGCTGTGTTGGGGGTCCGCCCGAGCGCTCATCGCGCTGGCATGGGGATAGACGGGGTATTGTAACCAAGAGTTCACCCGTTTTCACCCTGTATGCCCCATGGGGGTGTATGCGCATAACCTGTGAACTGCGTGGGATAGACTGGCCCAAGAGTCGGCCGTACCGAGCATCGCCCCCTGTCCAAGGCATGATCCTCCAAGGCATGATCCGCTACCAAGGCAAGGTCTATCGGCCGCCCTCCGAGGCGGACAGCCTCATCCTGCAGGCGACGCTGGGTTGCAGCTGGAACCGTTGCACCTTTTGCGCGATGTACCGCGACAAGCGCTTTCGCGTGCGTCCCTTGGCGGAGCTGAAGGCCGAAATCGCCTGGGCGGCGGATCACTTAGGGCCGGTCCACAAGGTCTTCCTCGCCGACGGGGACGCCTTGATGGCCAAGGCGTCGTTCTTGGGCGAGGTCGTGGCCGAGTTGAAGGCCGCCTTGCCCGACCTGCGCCGCATCTCGTGCTACGCGTCGCCGCAGTCGTTGCAGGTGCGGAGCGTCGCGGAGATGGCCGAGCTGCGCGCCGCGGGTTTGACGCAGTACTACCTGGGCATCGAGTCGGGCCACGACACGGTGCTCGAGCGCCTCGAGAAGGGCGTCGACGGCGCGGAGATGGTGCGCGTCGCCCGCAAGGCCCACGAGGCGGGCGTCGTGTTGTCGACCATGGTGCTCTTGGGCGCCGGCGGGCGGGCGTTGTCCTTGGACCATGCCCGCGCCTCGGCCGCGGTCGTCAACGCCATCCAACCGCGCTTCGTGTCGACGCTGGTCATGACGCCGGTCGAGGACACGCCGTTGTGGGAGCAGGCCGAGCGCGGCGAGGTCGACGAACTCGATCCGTTGGAACTGGCGCGGGAACTGCGCGAGTTCGTGGCGCATCTCGACCTGGCGGGGTCGATCTTCCGCTCGAACCACGCTTCGAACTACTTGGCCTTGGCGGGCACCCTGCCCAAGGACCAGGCCAAGCTGGTGGCGGCCTTGGACGCCGTCTTGGCGCGACCGGGCGAGGCGCGCTTCGTGCCGGAGTGGATGCGCGGCTTGTGAGGTTGGTGCAGCGAGCCGCGGGACGGTGCCTTTGGCACAATTGCGGCGCATGCATCCCCTGAAGTGGTCGCGCCTGGCTTGCGCCGCGGCGCTGTGCGTCTGTTCCTTCCTCGTCCTTTCCACCCAGCTCGAGGCCCGCGCGCAGTCCGTGCGCGAAGTGCGGCGCTTGGCGCTGACTTCGGTGCGCTTGATGGAGGCGGCCGACGCGCCCTTGCACACGATCGTCGTCAAGGACGGCGTGATCGAGGCGATCTTGCCGCAAGGCACGCCAGCCCCGGTCGAGGCGCGCGTGATCGATGGCGGCGGGATGCTGGCCTTGCCGGCCTTCATCGACGCGTGGTCGACGCTGGGCGTGGCGACCCCCACGCCCGAGCCGGCGCGCGATGTGCCGCCCGACACGCGCGCCGACGCGCCCGCGGCGATGCGCAGCGCGTTGCGCAAGGGCCTGCAACCAGCGGTGCGCGCGGCCGTCTTGTACGCGCCCGACAAGAAGGCCGTGGGCGCGTACCGCGAGGCGGGCTTCGGTCTAGTCGCGGCGGCGCCGGCCGGCCAGTACCTCGCCGGCCGCGCGTGCGTGGTGGCGACCAAGGACGGCGCGCCGCGCGACTTGGTCGTCTTGGGCGATGCGTACGACTGCGCCTCGTTCGACGCGCCGGGTCCGGGCTATCCCTCGACCTTGATGGGCGCCATCGCGCACCTGCGCCAGTTCTTCCTCGACGCGACGCGCCAACGCGTCATCGAGCGGCGGCGCGCGCAAGGCCAAGCTGGTCCGCGGCCGCCCTTCGACCCCGACTTCGAGGCGCTGGAGGAAGCCTTGGCGGGCAGGCGCAAGTTGGGCTTCGAGGCGAGCAGCGCCGACGACATCGAACGCGCCCTGTCGTTGTGCGCCGAGTTCGGCTTGTCGCCGCTCGTGTTGGATGCGCGCGGCATTCAAGACGCGTTGCCGCGCGTGGTCGAGGCCAAGGCGCCGGTCGTCTTGTCGCTCGAGTGGAGCGACGAGGTCGAGGATCCCAAGAAGCCCGCGCGCAAGGCGCCTGCGCCGGAGGACGCGCCGTGGACCTACGAAGAGCCGTTGCGCGTGCGCGAAGAGGCGCGCGCCAAGTGGTTGGAGAAGCGCGCCGTGGCGAAGCTGCTCGTCGAGCGCGGCGTGCCGCACGCCTACGCGGGCAAGGGCATCGAGCCGGCGAAGCTCGTCGAGCGCGTGCGCGCGCTGGTCAAGGACGGCTTGCCGCTCGTCGCGGCGCAACGCGCGTTGACGCTCGACGCGGCCAAGATCCTCGGGCTCGAAGCGCAGGCGGGCGCCTTGGCGCCGGGTCGCATGGCGTTGGTCGCGGTTTGGAGCGCGCACCCGTTGCTGGACGAGAAGGCCCAGTTGCGCGTGTTGGTCGTCGAGGACGCGCTGCACGAGTACGAGGCGAAGAAGGACGACGCCAAGGACGATGCCAAGGGCGACAAGGACGGCGACAAGGACGCCGAAGGCAAGGCCCGCGGCGCGCAAGCGGCGGATGCCAAGGATGCGGACAAGCAGCCCTTGGCCGGCGTCGAAGCCTTCGTCGGCGCTTGGGATCTCGCGCGCGAGGTGGATGGGGCGCCGATGGGCATGTTGGAGGTGGCTTCGAAGGGCGCCGCCGGCGCATTGGAGGTCGTGCTGCGCTTCGCCGCGAAGGAACCGCTCGAGCAGGCGACGCTCGCCGGCGCGTGCAAGGACGGCAAGTTGTCCGTCTCGACCAAGCTCGAGGTGTCGGGCGCGCCGGTGGAGATCGCCCTCGAGGCGACGCGCGACGCGGACGGGTTGCGCGGCGAGTTCCGCTGGACGGCGGCGAGCGGCGCGCGCGTCGAGGCGTTCGTGGCCAAGGCGCCGCCACGCAAGGCTGGCGCGGGTTCCGGGGCTGGTGGCCGTGGCGCGCACGCGCGCGAGGAGGTGCGTTGATGGAACGATCGAGCCAAGCGGGCGCCGCGTCGCGCTTCGTCGTCGTCGTGGGTGGGGCGTGCCTCGCGCTGGGGCTCGCGGTCGAGTCCGCGCGCGCGCAGGAAGCGCCGTTCGTCGATCCGGGCTCGGGTCGCCACCACGGGCGCGTGTCGGGCCGCGTGCGAGCGTGCTGCGACGAGGTCCTTGTCGCGCGCGATCCGTACGCGCCCGAGGTGTTGTACGCGCGTGGCGCCGACGAATTGCCCGCCCAAGACGAGGCGGCGAGCACGCCCGCCGTCGCGGAGGGCGCGCAGGAGTCGGACAAGACCTCGGCCAAGGCCGAGGGTCCGCGTCCTTCGCGCCACGAACATCCGGTCGAGCTCGACTCGGATCGCGTCGCGTCGCTGCGCACCGGCGGTTCATGCCTCGTGCGCAATGTCACGCTGCACTCGGCCATCGCGGCGCCGAAGTTGGCCGATGTGCTGGTCGCGGACGGCAAGATCCTGCGCATCGGCGCGGTCGAGGCGCCGCCGGGGATGTTGATCATCGACGGCTCCGGCATGCACCTTTCGCCAGGGGTCGTCGATTGTCATTCGCACATGTGCATCGATGGCGGCGTCAACGAAGGCGCCGCGGCGATCAGCTGCGACACGACCATCGCCGATGTGGTCGACGGCGACGACATCGCCGTGTGGCGCGCCTTGGCGGGCGGCGCGACGACGGCGCGCCTCCTGCACGGTTCGGCCAACGCCATCGGCGGGCGCGACGCGGTGATCAAGCTGCGCTGGAAGGCGCGGCCGAAGGACTTGCTCCTCGCCGGCGCGCCCGAAGGCGTCAAGTTCGCCCTGGGCGAGAACCCCAAGCGCTCGAACCGCGGCGGCGGCGAGGCCACGAGGTTCCCCAACACGCGCATGGGCGTCGAGGCGCTGATCGAGCGCGCCTTCGAGCACGCCGCCGAGTACCGCGCCGAGTGGCGTGGGCACGAGGCGGCCGTGGCGGCGGGCGCGGCCGGCGATCCGCCGCGCCGCGACGTGCGCCTGGAGGCGTTGTCAAGAATTCTTGACAAAACCGTGCTGGTCCACGCGCATTGCTACCGCGCCGACGAGATCGTCATGCTGCTGCGCTCGGCCGAGCGCCACGGCTACGGCATCGCCACGCTGCAGCATGTGCTCGAGGGCTACAAGGTCGCGCCGGAGATGGCCGCGGCGGGGGTCGGCGGCTCGACCTTCGGCGACTGGTGGGCCTACAAGGTCGAGGCGTACGACGGCATCCCGCACAACGCGGCCATGATGGAGGAGGCGGGCATCCTGTCGTCCTTGAACTCCGACAGCGACGAGATGATCCGTCGCATGCACCAGGAGGCCGCCAAGAGCGTGCGCTACGCCGGCATGGATCCGGTGGCGGCGTTACGCCTCGTGACGTTGAATCCGGCCCGGCAGCTGGGCCTCGGCGAGCGCATCGGATCCATCGAGGAGGGCAAGGACGCCGACCTCGTCCTGACGACGCACGACCCGCTCGACCCGCGCGCCGTCGTGGCGTGGACGATGGTCGATGGCGAGATCGTGTTCCAGCGCCGCGACGCGTTCGGCTTCGGCGAGCGTCCCGTGGTCGTCCCCGCGCCCGCGCCCGAGCCGCTCGACGCCCTGCCGGCGGGCGAAGGCCGCATCGACGCCATCGTCGGCGGCACGGTGCATCCGATCGGCGCGCCGAGCATCGAGCACGGCGTCGTGCTGGTGCAGGCGGGCCGCATCCTCGCCGTGGGCGCGGACCTGCCCGTGCCGGCGGGCGCGGTCGTGCACGACGCCGGCGGCAAGCACGTGTGGCCCGGCATGATCGCCTTGGGCGCGAACACGGGCTTGCTCGAGATCGGCGCCGTCGCCGCCACCGACGACCAGTCCGAGATCGGCGGCAACCAACCCGACCTGCGCACCGCCGCTTCGATCCATCCCGATTCGGCGCACATCGCCGTGACGCGCGCCAACGGCATCACGCGCGCGCAAGTCGCGCCGCAGGGCGGCGGCCCGATGATGGGCCAGAGCTGCGTGGCGCAACTGGCGGGCGACACGTGGGAGGAGATGGTCGTCCTCGATCGCGACATGCTGCATGTCGACTTCCCGCTGCTGCCGCCGCCCTCCGCGCGGCGCGACGCGCCCGCCGAAGAAGGCCAGGGTCGTCGTCGTCGCGGTGGCGACCATGCCGAGCGCGTGGGCGAGTTGAAGCGGCTGCTCGCCGATGCGCGCGAGCACGCGCGACGCATGGACGAAGCCGCCGCGGGACGCGCAGCCGCGCCCGAGGTGGACTCGCGGCTCGCCGCGTTGGCGCCCTACGCCCGCGGCCAGAAGCCGATCGCGCTGCACGCGCGCGATGCGCGCACGATCCTCGCCGCGTTGCGCTTCGCCAAGGACGAAGCTCTGCGCGTGGTGCTGTACGGCGCCAGCGAAGCTTGGAAGGTCGTCGGCGCGATCAAGGAGAGCGGCGTGCCCGTCGTCGTCGGGCCGGTGTTGTCGCTGCCCCTGCGGCGCGAGGATCCCTACGACGCGCCCTACGCCAACGCCGCCGTCCTGGCGCGCGCGGGCATCCCCTTCGCCATCATGGCCGACGACGACGAGAACACGCGCAACTTGCCGTTCCACGCGGCGATGGCCGCGGCCTACGGCTTGCCGCACGACGAGGCGTTGCGGTCCGTGACGATCCACGCGGCGCGCATCCTCGGAATCGAGCAGCAGGTCGGCACCCTCGCTCCCGGCAAGGTGGCGGACATCATCGTCACCGACGGTGACTTGCTCGATGTGCGCTCGAGCGTGAGGACGATGTTCCTCGCCGGTCGCGTCGTCTCCTTGGAGAACCGCCAGACGCAGTTGGCCGAGCGCCATGGCCAGCGCATCCGCGCTTGGAAGGCGAAGGCCGGCAAGTAGCCGAGTCCCCGGGGGGTGCTCAAGCCAGCGAGGCGTCCGTCGGCGGGCGCCTCGCTGCGTTGGTGGCTCGAGTCGTCGGTTGGACGAAGCTCAGTCGGCGACCTTCAAGCCGTCGACGAAGGCCTGCCAGCTCGGCTCCCAATGCGCCAAGGTCGCCTCGGGGCCGACGAGCTTCAGGAACCACGGGCCATTGGCCGTCTCGACGATGGCCGCGAGCAACCGCCAACCAGCGCGCTTGCCGCCCTTGGTGTTCATGCCGCCGCTCCACTCGCCCACCAGATCGACATGGTGCACGACAAGCCCGTTGACGGTGCGCGTCGAGCGCTTGAGCGCCGCCAGCGGATCGCCGCCGGGGACGGTCCACTCGCGCGCCCAGCGATCGATGTTGGCGTCGACCGAGCCGCCTTGGCCGGGGAAGAAGAACACGACGAGCTCGCCATCGTCGCTGCCGGTGGTGGCGGAGGGCAGGCGCAGTTGCGCGCGCCGCATGCTGGAGGTGGGCTGCTCGACCTTCCAACCGGTCGGCGGCGTCATGCCGAGCTCGCCGCCCTTCGCCGGCAAGGGTTGGCCGAGCGCCGAGTCCGCGGCGCTGGCCGTCGTCTTGGGCAAGTCGGCGGCGGCCGCGGGAGTGATGGGGGTCGCAGCCGTCGCGGCGGGCTTGGCCTCGGGCTTGGGCTGCGGCTTGGGACGGTCGGTGGGGATCGTGGCCTGCTTGACGTCGGTGCGCGACAGGCGACGCGGTTCGTGGTCGGAGCAAGCGCACACGAGGATGAGCAAGCACGGCAGCAGGGGGCGGATCATGCCCCCCATGCTAGTGGGGAGGGCGCTGCGTTTCGCCCAGTTCGAGGCCTCCTTGCGGAGTCCTCACGCTCCAAACGAGCGCCAGGCACGTCCCGTGCTCCGTTCGAGCGGGATCGGCCACCGGTCGTCGCAGCTGGACAACAAGGTCCTGCCCGAGCTCGGGTCCGGCACGAGCGCAGGCCTGATAGGACTCAAGCCTGGCTCGCTGCCACCAACACGCCGACGAGGCCGAGCCACAGCAGCGCGCCCAGCAAGGTCTGCTGCAGGTCGCGTTCCTTGCTGCGGCGGTGACTGGCGCGCGCGAGCAGTTCGATCATTCCCTGGTCCATCTCCAGTCCCTCCATCCCAGATTCCAGTTGCAGGCGGTCGCGGC
>Ga0172376_10009014_pt1 | contig 10339 bp, 11 predicted proteins | sample Lak35m_FD_121114 | JGI IMG/M metagenome (GOLD analysis project Ga0172376, IMG submission 121114) | Freshwater microbial communities from Kabuno Bay, South-Kivu, Congo - kab_092012_35m | ecosystem: Environmental > Aquatic > Freshwater > Lake | place: Democratic Republic of the Congo: South-Kivu... | reverse complement strand
GCCCTTCTGGCCTCGGTGCGCTGAAGCAACGTTTCCGCTCACGATCCGACACTTCGCCCGTCTCGCTGGGGAGAATGCCGGCATGAACTCCCTCCGCCGTCTGAACATCATCGCCACCGTGCTGCACCTGGTGCAGGGCGTGGTGATTCTGGCCATCGCCAACGACTTCGCTCTTCCCGTGACCAGCTTCTTCTGGAACGACGCCCCGAACAATCGTCTCGATGTCACGCGCCTCGACCGCATGTTCGACGTGTCGGTGGCGTGGGCCGCCGCTTTGTTCCTGTTCCTGTCGGCGGTGTTCCATTTCATCGTGTCCACGGTGGGTCGGCACACCTACGAGAACGAGATCTCCCTCGAGCAGAACCGTTTCCGTTGGGTGGAGTACTCCGTCTCGTCGACGCTGATGATCCTGACCATCTGTCTGGTGTTCGGCATCGGTGACGTGGCGGGCCTCATCGGCATCGCCGGTGCGAACGTGGCGATGATCCTGTTCGGCTGGATCATGGAAGTGGTCAACAAGCCCGGTCGGGAGGTGTGGTGGACGCCGTTCTGGTTCGGCTGCATCGTGGGCATCCTTCCGTGGATCGGTCTGTTGATCTACCTGTTCGGACCCGGCAGCGAAATGCCCAAGTTCGTGTACGGAATCTTCGTGAGCATTTTCATCTTCTTCAATCTGTTCGCGCTGAACCAGTGGTTGCAGTACCGCAAGAAGGGTCGCTGGGCCGACTATGTGCACGGCGAGAAGGTGTACCTGTGGCTGAGCCTGATCGCCAAGAGCGCGTTGGCTTGGCAGCTCTACGGCAACACGCTGTCGGCCTGAACCCCTTGTGCTTCTGGGAGGCTTTCAGGCGCTATACCGTCGCGAAAGCCCCCCAGATCGAGGGTGTCGGCGCGACGCAGCAGGAACAATCCGATGCTTCCGAGCAGAGCGACAACGGACGACGAGGTCAGCACCGTCACTCCTCCCACATTGGATTCGAATGACAGGGCGATGAGCACGCCCAACAGGAATGCCAAGTTGTACGACAGGTCGTAGGCGGCGAAGGTTCGACCCCCCGCACCACGTCGCGCGTTCGACTGAATGGTGGCGTCTGTACACAACCGAAGGTTCTGAAACAAGAAGGCCACCAGCACGACGGTCGTCAGATACCCGTAGCGATCGTCGAAGGCGCACGCGGTACCGGCGAACACCGCCGTGAGCGCGAACGTCACCACGGTCAAGGGCTTGCGATGCAGATTCTCGTTCGCCCATTCGGCGGTGAGGGTGCCGAGGAAGGATCCGAGGCCGTTGGCGGCGATCACCGACCCGAAGGCGATGGTGGTGCCGGTGGCCAAAGAGTCCACCCGCAAAGCGGTCGCCGCGAGAATGCAACCGAAGATGAGTCGGTGGGAACTGGTGGCCACCATCGAGTACCGCGTCTTGGAATGTCGGAACTGTTCGACGACTTCCGACCATCGCACGTGCTCGTGTTCGGCCCCGCCGCCGAGCACCGATCGGATCCGACACCACATGATCATGGCCGTGGCGTGTCCGACGATCGCGAGAGTCAGGGCCGAAGCCCCAAGGAAGCGCATCGATACCACCGCAATGGATGCTCCGACCACCCCGGAGACCGAACCGAGCATCAGGCTCAGCGAATTGGCGGCCACCAACTCGTGGTCCCGCACGACGTGACGCAGGCTGGCGATGCGGGCGTTGTACAGAACACGGTTGGTGCACAAGCCCAAGGCCCACAGGCCGATGGCCACGGCCGACCAGTGCCAGTGAAGCGACACCAACAGCATGAAGGCCGACAGCATGCGCACGATCTGGCCGCTCACCAGGATCGAGCGTCGTGAGAAGTGGTCACTCAGATAGCCGGCCAGTGGGCCGGCACACAACAACGGAATTGCCGCTGCGATCACCATGTGCACCAAACGGGTGTTTGTCGGTCCTTCGGAGCGGGCCAGGAGAAGTTCGTTGGCCAGAATCACCGAGAGAGCGGCGTCGGCCACTTGACCGAGTACCTGTCCACCGAGCAGACGACGCACGTCGACGTAGCGCAAGAGCGCGATGCGACTGACGTGAACCGAGGAACCGTGGCGTAGGAGCGTCTTTTCGGCTCGACTCGGCGACACGACCAGAAGGTACCGATGTCGATCGTCGCCTGAACCTGTTCGAGATGAACGACGAAAGTACGGTGGAAGAACTCTCGGCGTGAGTGATCGTTCGGCATCGATCTTCATTCATCAACATGTCGCATTCCGGTCAACCCTGCGAGTACTGGCGTCAACCTGCGGCCGTTACCTTCCGCCCGTGAGGTTGGACGCACGACTCGGGTACGAAGTCCCGTCCGTCGTCCCACGAGACTTCTTCTTCCTGTGGACGGGTGCGGCGTTCCCGCGTATCAACTTGGTCGCGCTCGAGCGTCTACGTCATCACGAGCCGACCGCACGGGTTACGGTGCACTTCGTCGATTGTTCCCCGACCCAGTCGACCTTGGACGCCATCGCTCGCGTCGCCGACATCGACGTGAGTGTCGTCCGATCCTCTGACGTGTTCGCCGAACTCCCGTCGCGATTGAACCACGTCAAGGCGGTATTCGATCGTCTCCCGCCCGCGGCCTTGTCGGCCCGCAGCAACCTGGTGCGATACGCAATTCTTCTGCACCGCGGAGGCGTGTACCTCGACTTCGACGTCTTCACGGTTCGTCGTCTCGACGATGAACTGTTGACCAGTTGCTTCATCGGCGAGGAGTTGGTGTGGAGAGCGGACCAGCGACGGGTGGCGGGCGCGTGGTGGGTGTGTCTGACACCGCGAAACATCGCTTGGGCCTTGGTGTGGTTCACCAAGTGGCTCGACGGACTGTTCTTCTTCGGATGCCTGCGCACGGCACGTCGACTGTCGTTTCTGAACCCGCTCTGGAGCCGACGCCAAGTGAACAACGCGATCATCGGTGCCCGACCGGGTTCTCGGTTCATCGAGAACGTGTTGTTGGACAGCGCCACGGCCGACCCGTCCGTCCGTTATGCGACCGGACCCACCTTGGTGGACCGAGTCGCGCGTCGCGACGCCCATACCGTGCGCATCGTGAGCCCCGACCACTTCTATTCGATTCCCCCCGGTGACAGTCACCGGATTTTCCGCGACCGCACGGTGGAGCTCCCACATTCCGCGGTGTTCGTGCACTACGCGGCGTCCAATCACCGGAACCTGATCGCGAAGTTCGAGGAGACGGGTCGGTGGTGGGGCAGAGGGGGATCCCTGGCCGGTGGACTCGTGCATTCGTCCGGCTTTGCCGAGCCTGATGGCGGGGACTCGGAGTCCTCCCTCTACTGGTTCGGTCTTCACTCGCCCATCGATGAGCGGGGGATCCTGTTGTGAGTGCACCGTTGGTGAGCTGTCTGATGGTCACCGGCGGTCGGCCCGAGTTGGTTCGACGTTCGGTGGGATGTTTCCAGCGACAGGATCACCCCCACAAGGAATTGGTCATTATCTCCGATGATCCGAATGACGAGCCACATTTGCGCGCATTGGAGAAGAGCGACTCTCGCATTCGGGTCGAGATCATCGAACACGATCCGCTTCGACGCTTGGGTGCATTACGCAACATGTCCATGGACCTCGCGCGCGGGGACTGGTTGGTGCAGTGGGACGACGACGACTGGTACGGACGTGAGCGTGTCTCACGACAACTGACGGCCGCCGTCGATGCTGGCGTGGGCGCCAGCGCATTGAAGTACACGTTGATGCACATGGTCACCGTCGACGAGACGGGATGTTCTTTCCGTGGCGACACCGGCGTGGCCACGCCGGGGACCATCCTGTTTCGGCGCTCGGACTTGCGTTATCCGAATCTGGCCAAGAACGAGGACGGCGAGTTCCTGCGTGCCGTGCGGGCGCGATTCGGTCTGGCGATCATGGGTTCGGAGTGGTCGTCACTCTTCGTTCGCATCTTCCACGGCGCGAACACCTGGGACGGGGCCCACTTTCACCGACGATTGCGTCGAACGCCGCGCCTGTGGCTGGAGTACCAGGTGGTGACCCGAGTATGGGGTGATCTGTCGCGCCATTCACGTTTCCGATTGAGGCCCGACGAAATGGCGACCTTGGCCGAGCTCGCGGATCACCGGCTCGATGGATCCGAGCCGAGCGAGCACGCGATGGAGGTCGGTGCATGACCATCGCTGTCGGGATGGAGGAGTCGATCGTCGAAGCACCGTTGATGACGCGGGTACGGGCTCTGGCCGTCGGGCAGTCCGCGGTGAAGATCTGTTACATCGCCATTGCGTTCGTGTTGGTTCGATCGCTGACGACGGGCACGTGGAACGAGGTGGCTCTGGCCCTGAGTATCTACACGGTGGCGACGGCGGCCACCACGTTGAGTCTCGAACAGAGCATCGTGTACCAAGTGCCCTTGCAGTCGAAGGCGGCTGCCGAGAGTTTCGCCCGGCGCACGTTGTCGACACTCGTGGCGCTCGGAATATCGAGCGCAGCGGTGTTGGTGCTCATCGAGTGGCGATTCTCCCTGTTGGGCACCCACTCGATGCTGGCCATCGCTCTGACGGTCCTGTTCGACGCACCGATGACCGTGGTCGGACCGTGGTTGATCGTGAACCGACGCGAGACGGCGGCGGGCTGGTGGATGGGTGGCTCGGCGGTGTTGTTGTTCTGCGGAGTCGTCGTGGCGGCGATGCCCGCACATGCCAGCACGCGGACCGTTCTTTTGGGCTTGGCGATCGGAAGCCTGGCGCGGGTGCCCATCGCGTTGCGACTCTTGTGGCCGCTACTTCGACATCGTTCCTCGGTACGTTCGTCCATCACGTTGCGGCTGCAGGTCACCTTCTGCATTCCGCTCGCCTTGGCCCTCACGGGCGGAGTGCTCACGCGAACGGTCGACAAGTGGATGGTGGCCATCTTCGATCCGTCGTCGTTGGGTGCCTACGTCATCGCGGCGCAGGAGATTCCATTGCTCTCGGTCCTTCCGTATGCCGGGGCCACGGCCATCGCTGCTTCTTTGTCGCGCAAGTTGGGAAGTGGTCGGGTGCACGAGGCGTTCGACGAGTGGTCCCATCAGGTGGTGTCCATGATCGACGTCGTCGTACCGGTGACATTGGCCTTGGTGGTCGTCGGACCCGAGCTACTACATCTCATATCCGGTGGTGCGGCGTCGAGCGCCGCGCTGTCGTTCCAGTTGTTCACCATCATCGGACTCCACCGAGTGACGGAATATGGAGCCGTGTTGCGGGCGGCGGGAAGGTCCGCCGACGTGATCAAGGCCAGCGTCGTTTTGCTGGTGTCCAACACCATATTGGCGGCCTTCGGAGGTGCAGTGGCTGGCATGGTGGGCGTGACCGTCGGATCGCTCGCCGCTTTCGTTCTGGCTTGGATTTTCGCGTTGCGGTTGCTCGGTCGGGTCCTACGCAAGAATCTCCGCGAGGTGTTTCCGTGGCGTCGATGGATCCTGTCCATCTCGCTTTACGCGCCTCCTATGGTCGCCGTCGCTCTGGCGGCGTCCGCGGTGTCCGAATCGGTGATTCGGCTGTTGGTGAAAGTCGTGTTGTTGGCCGGCGTGGCCGTCGTCGTGAGGACAGTGGTTCACGGTCGTGTTCGTCGAGCGACCATCACCCCCGTTGTCGCAGGAGGAATGAATCGTGAGTGAAACCGCCATCAAGATCGAAGTTCCGCAAGGGATCAGTCCGGTGACGGTCGATTCGCACGACCATAGACGACTGCGAATTCTGGTGGTCACCGAGACGTTCCTCCCGCAGGTGAACGGGGTGGTCAACTCGGTGCTGCGGATCTTGGAACACATGAGTGCACGAGGGCACGAACTTTTGGTGGTGGCGCCCGGTCCGGGACCGGAGACGGCGGTCGGGGTGTCGATCATCCGAGCGCGTTCGTTCGGACTGCCGATGTACCGGGATCTGCGTATCGGCATCTCCCGTAAAGAGGTGGTGACGGCGTTGGAGGCGTTCGGTCCCGACGTGGTGCACGTTGCTGCTCCCACCGTGTTGGGCAACCTGGCCTTGAAAGAAGCGCAACGTCGCGGCATCCCCACCGTGTCGGTGTACCAAACCGACCTGGCCGGATTCGCCGCTCGCTATCGACTGGGAGCGGCCGATTCGGGTATCTGGGCCCACACCGTACGCGTGCATCGGCGGTCGGGTCTGTCATTGGCGCCGTCGACGGCGGCCATGTGGGACCTGCGTCATCGGGGCGTACCGCACGTGAAGCGTTGGATGCGCGGCGTGGACGGGGTGAAGTTCGATCCTCGACATCGCAGTGAGGATTTCCGGCGGAGCATCGCCCCCAGTGGCGAAGTGATCGTCGGTTACGTCGGTCGACTGGCGCGCGAGAAGCAGGTGGAGCGTTTGGTTGATGTGAGTCGTCTGCCGAACGTGCGTTTGGTGATTGCGGGCGACGGTCCGTATCGCGCCAAGTTGGAGCGCAACATGCCTACGGCCCACTTCACCGGATTTCTACAGGGCGAGGAACTGAGCCGTTGTTACGCCTCGCTCGACCTCTTCGTGCACACGGGTATCGACGAAACGTTCTGTCAATCGGTGCAGGAAGCTTTGGCCGCGGGTGTTCCGGTGGTGGCGCCAGCGCGCGGTGGACCGTTGGACCTGGTGCGCCACGGCGAGAACGGCTACCTCTGGTCGCCAGATTCCGACGTGTCATTGATCGGGGCCGTGTGTGAGTTGGTGGAGAACTCCATCAAGCGGGAGAAGATGGCCGCACGTGCCCGTGAATCGGTGATCGATCGTACTTGGATGTCGGTGATGTCCGAGCTCGAAGGTCACTATCGGTCCGTGGTGAGCGGTTTGGAGTTCGCGTACCGGGAGTTGCGATGAAAGGACGTTTCGTGGTGAGCGTCCACGACGTGGCACCGGCTACCGCCGAGGCCAGTCGACGGTGGGTGGAGATCTTGGATTCGTTGCGCATCAAATCCTCGTTGTTGGTGGTTCCGGGAAGATGGCGCGGTCGGGACCTGATGTCCACCCCCAGCTTCGTCAGGTGGTTGAAGAGCGCGGCGGCCGACGGACACGAAATCGTTCTGCACGGACTCGAGCACTCGGTCACCACCCGATCTCCGAAGTCCCCCTTGCGCGATCGCTTGGGGCGGCTGATGGCCCGAGGCTGTCAGGAGTTCTGGAACCTCGATGAGGCACAGGCCGGCCATCGCATCACGACCGGCCTCGACCTGCTTCACGAACTCGGCTTCGACTCACTCGGTTTCGTGGCGCCGGGTTGGCTGATGTCGGACGGGACGCGACACGCGTTGGCATCGAGTGGACTGAAGTACACCTGTGATCACACTCGGTTGATCGACCTGGAGTCCGGCAACAGCCGCCGAATGATCACCACGTCGCAGCGACCGAACAGCGTTCTCGCGTTACCGGGAGCTCTGGTCACCGATATCATCGCCGGGATGCACGTGCGAACTGACCGTTCGTTCCGCGTCGCGCTGCACCCCGAAGACCTCGGCTCCGCACGACTTCGCGACTCCAACATTCGCGCGTGTCGGTCGGCCCAACAACACGGATTCGAGTCCAACACCTACTCCCAAGCGTGGTACTCGGCTTTCGGACGCCACAACATCGGTTCGGGCCGTATCTGATCGTGCGCATCGCCCAAGTTGCCAATTTCGTTGGACCTCGAACCGGTGGTGCATCGCGGGTGATGAAATCGCTACGGACCGAGTATCAATCTCGCGGGTTCGAAGTTCTGGAGATCGTGCCAAGGTCCGGAGACCCCTCATTCGACGTGGTCGCCGAGAGGGCGGTGATGTCACGGGCCGTTCCGCTTCCGTCTTCCGGCGGCTATCGAGTGATGTTGGGCCACGACGAACTGACTCGTTGTCTCCAGGGATTCCGACCCGACCTGGTGGAGGTGTCCGATCTCTCGACTCTCACGTGGGTGGCGCGATGGTGCGCGCAGAACGGCGTCGGGTGTTCCGTGATCGCCCACGAGCGCATGGACTCTGCCGTCGCGCGGGTACCGTTCGCGGGTCCGATGTTGAAACCGCTGTCGGAGCGGTGGCGACGGACGGTGGAAGAGTATGCCGACCGGATCGTGTGTCCGAGTGAGTTCGCCGCGCGACAGTTTCGGTGTCGGGAGAAGGTGTTGATCAGGCCCTGGGGTGTGGATCATTCCGTGTTCCATCCGGACGAATCACCCCGAGACTGGAACCAGCGACCCCGAGCCCTGGTGGTGTCACGTCTTTCGAACGAAAAGAGTCCGCATGCCACCATCGCCTTCGCATTGAGTCTGGTGGAAGCTCGCGGCGGCTCGGTGACCGTGGTGGGGGACGGTCCGTTGTCGCGCAACTTACGGGAGACGTTCGCCGATCGACCCGTGGCGTTCGATGGTCACGTGTCCGATAGGTGGGACGTGGCGTGGGCGATGCGTGATGCCGATTTGCTGGTGAATCTGGGCCCAGTCGAGACGTTCGGTCTCGTCACGTTGGAAGCCATGGCGTGTGGCACGCCGGTGGTGGTTCGCGATTGCGGGGGCTCGGCCGAGCTTGTGGAGTCGGACTTCGGCTGGCGGGTCGGGGAGTCAGAAATTCGTGATCGCTCTTTCGCCGAGACCGTGTTCGCACGCTCGAGATCGACGATGAGTCGGGACGCCGCCCACCGCGCGGCGGAGTTCAGTTGGTCACGGGTGGCCGACGCGATTCTGGGAGATGAGGTTGTCGTTGGTGCTGGTTGACACGACCCCGGTGGTGCGTCTGCGGCCGTTTCGTGCCTCGGACCGAGCGTCCATCGATGAGTTGTTCCTTCAAGCTGCGTTCGACGATGCCGTACGGCAGCCGAGCCGTCGAGACTTGGCTCCGTACGTCGAATTGTCGCTGGACTTCTATGTGAACCACCCGCGAACGTCGATCACCGTGGCGTCGATCGACGAGGAGGTGGTGGCGTACACGATCTATTGCGCCGATGCCAAGGACATGAACGCGTGGATGGCCAGGAGATCGGTGCACGTGTTCTTCCGGGTGATGGGAATGTTGATGACCGGACGGCTGACCCGGATCGGCTTCGGCTTTTACTTTCGGCGCACGCTCGACTCGATCATGATTCTGTGGGACCGGCGGCGCAGCGAGACCGTTGATTTGCCCCATGCTCACATGAACGTACGATCGGGTCATCAAACGGGAACCTGTGCGCTGATGTTGCTGAACGACCTCGATCAGAGATGCCGGGAGACGGGTATGAGCGTGTGGTTGGGAGAGATCAATGGAGTGGGAACCTCCCGTCGGCGGGCGGTGGAGCGCTTATTGGGTGAGGTGATCGACGTGCGACGCAACATGACCCACTCGTGGCTGACGGGACGCGAGGTGAACCGACTCACCGTTCGCCGCTCAGTCCCGCCGCTTCTCGTGGACCTTTAAGCGCCATACCGTCACGAAGCCCTCCAGTGGGATTCAGGCGCCGCGTTGGCGGCAGGCGTCGGAACACCAACGCACTTGGTCCCAGTCGCGGGCCCACTTCTTGCGCCACTCGAACGGTCGACCACACGCCGCGCAGATGCGAGGTGCGAACCCGTTCTTGGTGCGCGCCGCCCGGGTCATGAGCTCACGAGATCGCGCAGGTGTCCGGCGAACCGCGCCGTGTCGCCGGCGAAGGACTGCAACGTGTCGGCGTCGATGATGACGGTCAGCGAATCACCTCGGCGGGCCACCACGGCGGGGAACACGTCGATGGAGGCGAGTACTTCGGCGGGGGCGTCGTCGCGATGCCAGGTGGTGAACGGCACGCCGAGGTTCGTCGAACATTCGCGCCACTCCCGCTTCACGGTGAACAGCCCGTGGGTGAGTTCGCACAGAGAACAATGCGTGCGACCCAGCCGCGCCCCGATCCAGTACGACACCTCACCGACGATCGTGCCGTCGGCGTCGTACACGCCGATGAGTTCGTCGATGGGGGAGGTCATAGTGGTGATGGTAGAAGTCGCGTGGAGATCTGGGTAAGGCAGATGACCGAAAACCGTCGCTTTCACGACCCAGATCGAGGCTTGTGCGTTACGGACGGATCGGTCGACCACTGACAGGGGGATCAGATAGCCGATATCACCGGCGGCAACTTCTGGCGTTCGGGAACATCGAGATCGAGGCCGTCGAGAGCGGTCACTTCGCCGTAACGCTTCACGAGTCCGCGCGCCACTACCGGTGTATCTGCGTGATGGACGAGCACGTGACTGAACGCTACTGCTCACGGGTTTCATCACCGGTGTGACGCTCGTAGATTTTGGCCATGGAGCGCTCGCAACTCGCCACGCGATTTTCGGTCGTGATGCCGTTGGTCGGGCTCGCTCTCGTTGCGCTCACGTGGGGGAGTGAACCGAATCCGGTTG
>Ga0172376_10009013_pt1 | contig 10339 bp, 6 predicted proteins | sample Lak35m_FD_121114 | JGI IMG/M metagenome (GOLD analysis project Ga0172376, IMG submission 121114) | Freshwater microbial communities from Kabuno Bay, South-Kivu, Congo - kab_092012_35m | ecosystem: Environmental > Aquatic > Freshwater > Lake | place: Democratic Republic of the Congo: South-Kivu... | reverse complement strand
CTACATGAACGCCAGCATTGTCGCCTGCTATCCGAAGCTGCCGCCGATGGTGGGCTACGCGCTGACCTCGACGTTCCGGGCCATGTCCCCGCCGCGTTCCGGCGATGTCTATTCCGGCATTGCTCAGCAGGTCGAAGCCTTTGCGGAGATGCCCGGACCGCCGGTCATTGTCTTTCAGGATCTGGATATTCCCTGCGCGGCGGCCACGTTCGGCGAAGTCATGTGTTCGACCTACAAGGCCTTCGGTTCGGCCGGCCTGATCACTTCCGGAACCGGCCGCGATATCGAACAGGTGGCCGCGCTCAACTACCCGGCCTTCACCAATGGCACGATCTGCGCGCACGGCTTCTGCCACACGCTGTCCGTCAATGTGCCGGTGACCGTCGGCGGGATGACGATTTATCCCGGCGACCTGCTGCACGGAGACCTCAACGGAGTCACGCGGATTCCTCACGAGATCGCCTCGGAAGTGCCGGATGCCTGCCGCGAAGTGATGGTCGCGGAATCCATCGTCCTGGATTACCTCAAAGGTCCGAATCTCAATCCGAAAGACTTCGCTGAAGCCCGCAAGGCCTGCGCCGCGAAGATCAAGGAACTGGAGAAGCGGCTCAAGAGCAGCTACGCCAGCCGCTCGTGACCGTTGCGACTGCGGCGAATGGATGAAGGCGTCTGATGCGCGAAGGAATCAGCTACCTGACCAGTGCGGCTCTGCACGGTGCCGGCTTCGCGCTGCTGCTGTGGGCGCCCGGTGTGCGCGTTGAGTTCACCGGGCTGCCGCGCGGAGGCCCGCCACCAGGCTGGCAGCAATCGGCGTCCGTGGAGATGCGCCACGAACTGTTTGATCCGACGACGCCCCCCGTCGAGACGCTGGCGGAGTTCGATTCCGCGACGCCACCACCGAAGCGGGATGTCACCGAGACTCTGCTCAGGAACAGTGCGGCGCTGGAGACGCAATCGGTCCCGCCGGTGACTGCGGTTCTGCCGGCTGTTCCACAGCAGACCTCAGAACCATCGGACGCCCGGCCGGAATCCCGCCCGGTTCTGCGTCCGACCATCGAACCGCTCCGGCCGGATCGGGAGACCCTGCTGGCGGAGAGCCTGCGGTCAGCTCCGGTCTATCGCGAGACTCCCGCACCGCCGCTGCCTGAAGTGCTTCCGCCGCGCGAAACTCAACCGGTTGAATCCCGCGCGGTCGAGCCGCCGAAGCAGGCTGTCGCAGCCACTCGACCGGAACCATCCGCAACCGCAACGCGCAAGCCGTCACCCGCGACCGAACCGGAAAAGCTCAGTCCGCAGAAACCGACCGATGCACCGCGGAATCGAGCGGCTTCAGAATCGTCCGAGTCATCGGCTCCTGGAGCGCATCCCGCGCCCGGAGTTGATGAGTTCCCGCGAATCGAGCCGGGAAACCTGCCGCCGGTTTACCCGCAGGAGGCCGCCGCCGCCGGGCTGTCCGGAGATGTTCTGCTGCTGGTCCAGGTCAATGAAACAGGCCGGGTGACCGATCTGCGTGTGCTGCGTTCGTCGAATGTTCCGGCACTGGATGCTGCGGCTCTTGCGGCGGTGAAGCAGTGGCGTTTCCGACCCGCTCAGCGCGGCGGACGTGCCATCGCCTGGCCGGTCAAAGTGCCGGTCCGCTTCCGCATCGAACCGTGATGACACGGCTCTTCCTCAGCCTCTCACGGGTGAATCCGGATTTCATGGAGGAATCAGGCTGCTGCCCGCTGCGATTCGGCTTCGTCCGCGACCGGTGCATTCAGGATCTCAAGGGCCTGAAGTTCATCGCGACTGTGCCTGAGCAGAACAGGCATCAGGATCAGGCTGCGGATCACGCGGCTGGCGACCATCGCCGCCGCCGCGCCCGGTAATCCATAGGACGGAATCAGCACGGCACACAGACCGACAGTCATTCCCAGCGACAGGCAGCTCGTCGGAACGAGCAACTGTGTCTGCCGCAGCGCGACCAGTCCCAGGTCCAGCACTCCATTGTGATACTGCACGGCCACCGCCGCCGCGACCAGCACCAGCACCGGCTGATGTTCGGCAAATTCGGGACGGAAGACGATGGCCAGCACCTGCCTTCCAAAGGCCATTGAGAGGCCGATCGCAACCACTCCCAGCGCCAGATACAGGAGTTGCATCTGCGCCATCAGACTGCGGAACCGGTGCCGATCCGGACGGGCGGCGTACTGTCCCATGCGCGTGGCCACCGCGTGATTGAGCGCGCGGGACACGGTTGTCGCGGCCGTGACCGCCATACTGATCGGACCGAAGACGCCGGTCGCCGCCAGACCGGACAGGCGCTCGACACAAAGCCGCGGAGCCTGCGCGTTCAGCGATGTCAGCAGCGCGCGGGACGCCAGCGGCAGTCCCTGACGAGCCACCGGCCACAACCGCGCGAACCGCATTGCTCGCCATTGATCGCGAGCCAGCAGTCCAGACGGAGGCAGCCCCGCCTCGCGGTCGCACATCTGCTTCAAGCGGATCGCCACCGGCAGATCGAACGCGATCAGCAGACTCAGATGGATTGCGGCACTCAGGAATACTCCGGTGACCAGACTGCCGGTTACCCACGTTGCACCGCCCAGCACCAGCGAAGCCAGAACGCCATGAGTGACCTGCGACAGCGTGACTCGATCCAGCCGCTCGGCCTTCTGCATCAGCGCGTGGCAGGCGTCGGACTGCAGTTCGATGAACTTCGCCAGAGCGACTCCGGCGATGACCAGCAAGGTTTCCCGGTCATCGCCGCGCAGCAGACCGAACAGAGGAACCAGCAGCAGCGCCAGCGATCCCGTCAGCAGTCGCAGGACCAGACAGTCGAAGAATCGCAGTTCGTTCCGGCCGTCGGTCGCCTGCAGCATCCGCAGGTCGAGGCTCGCGAACATGAACGCCGGAATGCACAGCCCCTGAGCCACGAAGAAGCGGCCCATCATTTCGTCGCTGGTGACTTTGGTCAGCAGCGCCTGACAGACCACGACAATCATGTTGCCGGCGAAGGACCAGGCAAACCCGGCCCGCAGCGACAGACGTTTGCGAGAACTGACAGAGTTGGCAGACATGAGGCAGCTCAAACGGTCATCAGGCGGCGGCGCTGGCAGCTTCCGTACGCGGATCGGGATGAATCGAGAACACCGTGGTCATGCCGAAATCCTGCAGCGGCTGATCCCACTCCACCTTCCGCTCGGTCAGATTGAACAGGCAGATGCGGGCAGGCATGCGGTGCAGCCAGCGGAGTTCCGTGAGCTTCAACCAGTTCAGATTCCCCTGCCACTTCGTCGGTCGCAGACGCGAGAACCCGACCAGCACGCGATGCTCATCGACCACATGCAGACCGCGGCACCAGCCCGGCTTGCGAATGCCTGGCATCATCGCGGCCAGATCGTGTTCGGCGCGCATCTGCAGAGTCTGCTCATCAATCTCGGTGATCTTTCCATCCACCTGAGTGAAGTAGATGCCGTGACTGGTGACGATGCCGTCATGCACCGGACAGGCCTCACCGACGGAGAATCTCCGGCCGGGCCGCGTCAGGCAGATGGCATCCCGCTGCTTGCAGCGCGTCACCCAGACGTCGCCGTCCACAAAGAAGACATAGTTCGGATGCGCCAGATGCGGCTTGGTGGTCAGCACCTTGCGATAGTCCACGTCCTGAGAAAACCGCTCCCAGACTTTCAGGCCATCCAGCACGGACCAGTGCCGGGTGATCTCTCCGTCCGGAGTCATCTCCACCACGGAATCCAGGCCGGTGTTGGCCACATACAGCAGACCATCCGGTGAGATGTTGATGTGGTGCAGATCGTTGAAACACGGATGAGTGATCCGCTGCCGCAGCTCCATGTCCGGAAAGCTGTAGACCAGCACTTCGGTCGAGGTGCAGGTGTAGAACCTGTCCTCGTGCAGCGTGGAGGCTTTGAAGAGGAAACTGGGATCCTGATCGGGACACAGCTCCGGCGGCGACTGATATTCAAACAGCGTGCGGGCATCTCCGGTCTGAGGATCAATCCGGGCGACCGTACCGGCGCGATGGACGTGCCATTCGTCCTGACTGTTGAGGTCGTCCTTCTGCTCTCCGCCCACGACATACAGTGGCTGCATGAATCGCTCCATGATTCAAATCGACCCGTTCCTGGCGGGGCTTATAACCCGGCTGCGAAAACAGGCTCAAGACCATTCGATCAGGCCGCGCGACGCTGGCACTGCGAATAAACCGCGACCGTCTGCTCGGCGATCCGGGACCAGGCGAAATGGTCCAGAACCCGCTGCCGGGCCGAGGTTCCCATCGACTGTCGAAGCCGTTCATCGTGAACCAGTTTCCGGATCGCGGCGGCCAGTTGTTCCGCCGAATGCGGTTCAACCAGCAATCCGGTCTCATCCTCACGAATCAACGTGGGGATTCCGCCCACGCGAGTTCCGACCAGCGGCAAACCGCAGGACATGGATTCCAGACCGGTGATGCTGGTCGCTTCGTAGAACGACGGCAGCACCGAAATGTCCGCGGACTGATAGACCTGAGGCATCGTTGAGTTTGGAATCGCACCGAGAAACACGCAGCGGTCCCGCATGCCGCCGGATGTCAGAATCGATTCCACCTCCGGTCGTTCCGCTCCGTCACCCGCGAAGACCACCCGCACGGGGCAGTCCTTGAGCAGATTGACGGCCCGGGCAAACACCGTGACTCCGTTCTTTTCCACCAGCCGCCGAGCCAGCAGCAGCACGACTTCTTCCGGCCGCACGCCCCAGGTGTCTCTCAGCGATGGCGTCTCCGGATGAAAGCGGTCCGGATCGACGCCATTTGCGATGAACCGGACCGGTCCGCGATATCCCACCGCTGTCGTGGCGTCCGCCAGTTCGTGACTGGGAGCCAGCACGGCCGCGACGTGACTCATCCGCCGCGCCATGCGCCAGCGTTCAAACACGCCCTTCTCGATCCGCTTGAGAAACCCCGAGGTGTGATTCGTGAAGATCACCGGTACCGGCAGTCCGCGAGTGGCTTCCAGCGGACGCAGCCCATGCACGTGAAGCAGATCCAGCGGCTGCCCGCTGAGGAATCTCATCAGCGTCCGGTGCATGCCCCACGAAAAGAACGGCTTCTGCTTGATGAGACGCGAACGATGCACCGTCATGCCGTGCAGATCGCTGAGCGGTGTCTGTTCTCCGGCGATGGGCAGCGTGAAGACATGCACGTCGTGCCCGGCCCGGACTAAAGCCCGCCCCAGCTCCACAACATGCGCGGCCACGCCTCCCACATGCGGGAAGAAGTCCACGGAAACCAGTCCGATCCGCATGAACGTCTCATCCTTGAAATCGAATTCGTCGCCTCTTCCTTCTCTGTGTCTCTGTGGTGAAATGCTCTGTGGTGAAATGCTTCTGATTCACCACAGAGACACAGAGGACACGGAGAAAGCGTCCACTCCCGGATTCAGTCGCGGACCGGCGGACCGTATGGCGTTCTCGAAAAGCCGGTCAATCCCGGTCCGGGCCGGTCCGGGCCGGTCCGACTGGTCCGGACCGCACCAGATCCGCCGGGTGCTTTTCAGTTGCGGAGCGGCAGGGCTACAGTCTGACCGCGAACCGGTTCAATCCGATCCGCACTACAGGCACTCCACTTCCGGGAAGGAACATCGCATGCGAAAGACGACTCTGGCGGCACTGGCCGGGTTGTGTGCTCTGCCTCTCAGCGTTCTGGCGGACAACCCCGTGATTCCGGACGGCGCGAAGCTCGAAAAGCTCTTCACCCGCAGCGCGAATATCAACGGCGGACTGACCGAAGGCCCGGCCGTCGCACCGGATGGTTCGATCTATTTCTCGGACATTCCGCTTGGCGCGGACAAGGGAAAGATCATGCGGTTCGATCCGAAGACCGGTCAGACGACGGTCTTCGCCGAAGACAGCCGCAAGTCCAACGGGCTGGCCTTTGATGCTGCCGGAAACCTGATCGCCGCGGAAGGCGCGGACGAAGGCGGACGAGGCATCGCGAAATGGAATGTCAAAACCGGCGAACGAACGGTGCTCGCCGACCGCTATCAGGGCAAACGCTTCAACGCCCCCAACGACCTGTGCCTCGACGTGCAGGGCCGTGCGTACTTCTCCGATCCGAAATACCTGGGCGCCGAACAGCGGGAACTGGAACACCGCGCGGTCTATCGAGTCAATCTCGACGGATCGGTGGTCGAAGTCACGCACGATGTCGAAAAGCCCAACGGAGTGGCGCTCAGCCCCGACATGCGGACGCTCTATGTCGCCGACCACAACAACGGCACGGACCGCATCGGCTCGGAAGAGGCGAAGCCCGGAGCCATGAAGATCTATGCCTTCCCGCTCGGTCCCGACGGCCTGCCCAATGGCCCGAAGAAAGTCCTGCAGGATTACGGCACGAATCCCGGCTGCGACGGCATGTGCGTGGACAGCACCGGCAACATTTACCTGACGCTCCGCAGCCCGGACCGCTCCGGCATCCAGGTGCTGAATCCCAACGGCCAGGAGATCGCCTTCCTGCCCACCGGCACGGGCAAAGATGCGGACGGTAATCCCACCGGCCGACCCAGCAATGTGGAGTTCGGGATCGGTGAGGACCGTCACACGCTCTACATCACGATCGACCTGAGCCTCTACCGCGTGAAGCTGAAGACCAGCGGTTTTCAGATTCCCTTCTATGACGAACACACCGATCACGGCTGGGTCCGGATCAATCTCGATAACCGCTTCCGTTCCGAAGGCGTCGCCGTGGGCGATTTCAACAAGGATGGCCGCAACGACATCGCGGCGGGAGATGTCTGGTACGAAGCGCCGGAGAAGCTCGGCCCGGACGGCTGGAAGGTTCACGAAATCCGTCAGCCCGGACAGTTCGTGGCGGGAGTCGGCTACAGCAACAGCTTCTGCAATTACGCGCGGGACGTCGACGGCGATGGCTGGCAGGACGTGATCATCGTCGGCTTCCCCGGCGATCCGTTCCACTGGTTCAAGAATCCCGGTTCAGCCGGCGGTCACTGGGCCGGTCACGAAATCTGGCACAGCATCTGTAACGAATCGCCGGACTTCCTGGACATCACCGGCGACGGTCAGCCCGAATTCGTCTTCGGTTCGCAGCCCGAAGCGCAGATGGGCTTCTCTCCGTTGCCTTCGAAGGAGAACGCCACGAAGAAGTTTTCCTTCCATGCCATCAGCGCGAAAGGCGATCCCGCCACGAACGGGACGTTCAAGTATTACCACGGCCTGGGAGCGGGTGACCTCAACGGCGATGGTCGCACGGATGTGCTGATCGCGCACGGCTGGTGGGAACAGCCGGAGAATCCGACGGCCGGCGAATGGAAGTTCCATCCGTATGCGCTGGCGAAAGACGGAGTGAATCCGCTGCGCATGAGCGACATTCACGTGGAGGATCTGGATCTGGACGGCGACAACGATCTCATTGCCGGTTCCGCGCATGAATACGGTGTGTGGTGGTTCGAGAACCTGGGGGCGAAGGAGAACAACCAGTTCAAGTACCACGTCATCGACGAATCGTGGTCGCAGCCGCATGCCAGCGAATTCGTGGATGTGAACGGCGACGGGCAGCGGGATCTGATCACGGGCAAGCGGTTCTTCGCTCACAATGGCGCCGATCCAGGCGGCCGGCATCCCGTGCAGATGTTCTGGTATGAAATCAAGCGGACGAAGGGCCAGCCCCCGCAGTTCATCCGGCATGAAATCGCCGCCGGCCGCGACACCGGAGTGGGGACTCAGTTCCAGGCCGTGGACTTCAACGGCGACGGCAAAGTGGACATCGCGCTATCGAATAAGAAGGGTGTCAACCTGCTGCTGCAGAAGTAGCTCACCCCGATTTCAGTCCGGCACGGGCCACGACCAGAATCAGTACCCCTGCAGCGTCAGGCCGACCCGCGTCGGCCTGCGCTGCCCGGTGCGGCCTGCACCCGGCTGTGGCGCATGGCTCGGCCGATGAGATCGGCTGGAGGATGGCCGTCGAAAGCCGCGCCCGCCGACAAGACTGTCGCGCGACCATGCTGCACCGCCGGGTATCAACCACAAACGCCTGACCTGCTACCACAACGGCATCCAGCGCCGCCTGACCAGCGTGCATGGAGAACTCCTGCACGACCTCCTCGCCTGCCCCCGGAACGCCCCGCCCGGAGCCGTCTCCTTCACCCCGCAACCGGCCTGCGCCGAAATTTCCAGTCATCCATATTCATTCGGCTGTCCTGCAGAATCAACTGGCAGTTCGGAACGGACTTCACTACGTTGATCCCGTTCAGGGACAACCCGTCACGATCCACCACCGGATTGCCATTCCCGTTTATTCGGTCAGCGGCCCAGTTACCGCCGTTATGTTGCTAACCCCACTCTGAGGATTATCTTTGTCCAGACTTGTACGCCGCGGTCGCGTGTTCTTTCTAATCCTCGCGACGCTAATTGTCGGCGATCGGCTGGCGTCCATTGTGCTCGCCCTTATCGGCGATACCGAAAAGCTCAATCTCTGGCGATCAATTCTCTTACCCGCGTTGATTAGCGGCGGTGTTGTCTCGCTCTGGCAAGGTGACACCCGGCTCCGCTGGCTGATGGCGGCATGGTCGTTGATGCATGGCGGAGCGAATCTTCTGATCTTTGCCTTTGTCATGTATCGCATGGCGGCGGTCACACCGCCTGAGCAGACAAGCTACTTTCTGAACGTGTCCGCAATGCTGTTTGGGCTTCCATTGTTGCACGCGGGCTTTTTCATCTTTACGGGACTTGCTCTGTTGTTCTCGCCCAGCCTTAACTCATTCTTTGATCACCAGAAAGACGCCGCCGAGAATCCATTGACCGCTCTGGTGCATTGGATTCCCAGTTTCGTCAGGATGAAACAGTCCGACGACGATGTGCGTCAGCGTTTTTTCGGCATGATCGACAAGTTCAACGCCGAAGCCGGTGGCGGCAAACCAACGACGATCGAAGTATGCCTCGGTAGCCTGAAGATTCGTTCCAGAATCCTTTCCTTTGGCGATCCGCAGGATATATCGTCGGTCGAGATTCCAAACATCGATTCTGATGAGGTGTCCGTCTCCGCCAGGTTGTGGCAATATCCGTCTGGTGCTGCCACAGTTATTGGGCTCACCATCAACATCGGCAACAGTTCACACTGCGATCCGCCGCGAAAGGTGGGCGAACTTGGCATTGATTCGGCCACTCTGGTCGTCGCGGATAAGGCCGACATCGACGAACACTGGACAGAAACCGGTAAGGACAGAATTGGTGTCATCTCGACCGCACCCGACGACACGTTGCTCCGGAAGTTGGAAAAGCGATTCAAATTCAAGACCGTCCAGATCAACCCCGTTCGTGCGCAAATTGTCGGCCCGGTTTCCGCAAACCTCGAACAGGAAATCGAAACTTATCTCAAGTCCATGCCCGAATACTCGCAGTTTTTATTCATGCACTTCCATATTCAAACGAACAACAGCTTTGATCGTGCAAACTACACGGACAAGCCGTGGGATTTCATGCCCGTTGGCAATGATGATCTCCCTTTGATGTTTGTCTGCCGCACTGGGCGCGGCGACGGTCTTTACGACATTAACTGCCGCTACTCCGGCGATGCTCCACGGATTGTGTCCATCAACTTTATTGATGATGCTGGTGCTGGATAGCGCGGACAGGTTGGTACTGTCGGAACTCACACTTGACGCAGTCGATGGCATTTCTGGCGTAGCACTGGCTTCGACAGTGTTTCCGGGTTCTCTCTTCTCATGGTCGATCAGCATCGAATGCGCGTGTGACACTTCGAGCAGGCACGGTATCGGCATGCGTTGACCTTTTCCTGCTTCTGCCGGAATCCATGGCTGACCAGTGACTGTCGGCGCGGCCTGCCGTTAACGCGCTTCGCGCCGGTCAGCAGGGGAAGGTCTGGCCGCCTCCGTCCACTCGCAGAACCTGGCCGCTGATGAAGGCGGCGGCGGGCGAACACAGGAAAGCCACGACGGAGGCGACTTCCGGCGGGCGGCCATAGCGGACCAGAGTGTCTTCGGTGGCCAGTTTCGTTTCGTCAATCGGATGAATGCGCAGAAATCTTTCGGTGACGGTTCCGCCCGGAGCCACACAGTTCACCGGGATGTTGTACGGCCGCAGGTGCTCGGCCAGGCAGCGCGTGTATTCGTGGACCGCCGCCTTGGCGACCGCATAGATCGCTCCGCTGGAATGGCCGTAACAGGCCGCGATGCTGCCGATCGTGATGATGCGTCCGGAGCGGCGTTCCATCATGTGTGGAGCCACTTCGCGGCAGCACAGAATGGTGTGCAGCAGATTGCGATCCATGACGCTCTGCAGATCCGACAGCGAGATGTGCAGAGCGTCGTCGTTCTCCGGACGTCCG
>Ga0172376_10009011_pt1 | contig 10342 bp, 8 predicted proteins | sample Lak35m_FD_121114 | JGI IMG/M metagenome (GOLD analysis project Ga0172376, IMG submission 121114) | Freshwater microbial communities from Kabuno Bay, South-Kivu, Congo - kab_092012_35m | ecosystem: Environmental > Aquatic > Freshwater > Lake | place: Democratic Republic of the Congo: South-Kivu... | reverse complement strand
TTCAAAGTGCCGATTTCGCCAGTCGTGCGCGACACGGGCACCAGGAACGGAGGACCTCAACCCCGGACGCGGCAGGGAGCGGGTTGACCTCTGCGCTTCGGCCCCAGCCCTCGCGCCGAATCCGAATCAGCCCTGCCGTTGCCGTCAGCGCGAATGGTCGAGTTTCCGCTCGCCGCTTCAGTCGGGCGCCGCCGGTGGAGATCCGGCACCGCTGGCAGCCTCCGGATCCTGCAGCTGACCCTCGAGCAGGAATGCCGCCAGGTTGCTCATCGAACGGCCCTCGCCCTGGGAGGAGCGCTCCAGCTGCTGATAGGCCCGGGCGGAAATGGTGATCGTGATCCGACGCGGCTTGCGCAGCAGCAGCGCCATCCGATCGGCAGGTCGTGGTGGCAGCGGCAGGAATGACACCATGATCGAGCTGGGCGGGGCAGACAGAGGCGCGACCCGGAAGCCTCCGCCCCGACCATCGCGCCTCCAGACCGATTGCGCAATCTACCGGCCCGGATGACCGTGACCTGAGCACAGAAGCGACAGCGCCAGACCGCCCACCGCTCCGTCCACCGCTCCGTCGCCGGGATGCCGCCGGGATGCCGCCAGCAGCGCCCACACCTCAGCGGTGGGGCAGTGGCGCCGCAGCCACCCGGCCGCCGGGGTCATCCCGGGCAGGTTGAACCGGTCGGATGCGGACCGGAAGGGCATGGGCGACGGAAAGGAGCCGCAGCGGCGCTGGAGCCGGGAGATGCTGGCACCGCTGCTGCGCAACCTGTTCGGCGATCAACCGATGGTGATCGCCTCCAACCGCGAGCCCTGGATCCACAGCCTCAGCGAGGACGGCGAAGGCCTGATCGTGCAGCGCCCCGCCAGCGGTCTGGTCTCCGCCCTGGAGCCGCTGCTGGAGGCGGCCGGCGGCACCTGGATCGCCCATGGTGCCGGCAGCGCCGATCGCCTGGTGGTCGATGGTCACGATGCGGTGGCGCTGCCACCCCAGCAGCCGCGCTACCGCCTGCGGCGCCTGTGGCTGCAGGACGGCCTGATCGAGGGCTACTACGCGAACCTGGCCAACCGCGGGCTGTGGCCCCTGTGCCACCTGGCCTTCGTGGCGCCTGAGTTCGATCCCGATGACTGGTGCGCGTATCGCCAGGTGAACCAGCTGTTCGCCGAGGCGATCCTGGCCGAGACCGCCGGGGTGGACCAGGCCCTGGTGTTCCTGCAGGACTTCCATCTGGCCCTGGTGCCGCAGCTGCTGCGCCAGGCCCGCCCCTCGTTGACGCTGGCCCAGTTCTGGCATGTGCCCTGGCCGCATCCGGATCAGCTGCGGGCCTGCCCCTACAGCGCCGAACTGATCGAGGGCCTGCTCCACAACGACCTGCTCGGTTTCCAGACCCATGAGCACTGCCAGCATTTCCTGGCGGCCGTGGAGCGCCTGCGCTGGCAGCAGAGCGGCGACGGGGCGGGGGGCGGAGCGGTAGGAGGAGCGGTGGGCGCAGCGATGGGCAGGGTGGTGGGGGGCGAGCCGGGCATCGGCGGCATCAGCCTGCGCAGCGCCTCAGGCCGGGACGGCCAGCGGGGCGAACCGCCCATGGCCGGCCATGGGACCCAGATCGGCAGCTTCCCGATCAGCATCGATTTCGACGCCTGGAATGCCGCCGCCTGTGACGCCTCGCTGCCGATCGCCAGCGAGCGCTGGCGCGGCCTGCTGGCCCTGGACGGCCAACGGCTGGGCATCGGCATCGATCGTCTCGACTACACCAAAGGACTGCGGCAGCGGCTGCGGGCCGTGGATCGGCTGCTGGAGCGACAGCCTCACTGGTGCGGTCGCTTCTGCTTTCTGCAGCTGCTGACCCCCAGCCGCAATGGCATCGATGACTACCGCCTGCTGGGGGAGGAGATCGAGCAGCAGGTGGCGCGGATCAACAACCGCTGGCGGCAGGGCAGCTGGCAGCCGTTGTTGTTGCTGGGCCAGTGCTGCGACAGGACGGAACTGGTGGCCCTGTACCGACTGGCGGATTTCTGCCTGGTGAGCTCGCTGGAGGATGGCATGAACCTGGTGGCCAAGGAATTTGTCGCCAGCCGCTGCGATGGCGACGGTGTGCTGATCCTGAGCCGCTGCACCGGCAGCGCCCGCGACCTGGCCGATGGGGCCCTGCTGGTCAATCCCTTCGCCATCGATGACCTGGCTGTGGCGATCGATGCGGCGCTGATGTTGCCGGAACCGCGGCGGCGCCTGCGGATGGCTCGCATGCGCCGCCAGGTATGTGAGCACAATGTGTATCACTGGGCGGCCCGCATCCTCACCGAGATCGCCCAGACCCAGCAGCGCAGCGCGGCGGCGGCTGGTTCAGCGCCCGGTGCAGGGAGTGGTTCCGTACGTGGTGTTCGCACAGCTCCCTGAACGGCAGCGGAGGCGATCGATGGCTCGGGCGATCGATGGGAGGCGGCACGACTGGCACCTGGATGCCATCTTTTACCAGCTCTATGTACGCGGGTTTCAAGACAGCAATGGCGATGGCCATGGCGATCTGTCAGGTGTGATCGAACGGCTGGATTATCTTGCCGATCTGGGGGTCACCTGCCTATGGCTGATGCCGATTTTTCCCTCACCACGCCGTGATGATGGCTATGACGTGAGTGATTTCCTGGCCGTGGATCCCAGCCTCGGCAGCCTGGCGGATCTGCGCCGGTTGATCGCCGCTGCTCATCAGCGCAATCTGCGGATCATCACTGATCTGGTGCTCGGCCATACCTCCAGCAGCCACCCCTGGTTCCAGAGTGCCCGGCGGGATCCGGATTCACCCTTTCACCCCTATTACGTGTGGAGTGTCGATGGCCGCCCCTACCGGCAGGCTCGCGTGATCTTCCGCGACAGCGAATGCAGCAACTGGAGCTGGGATCCGGGGGTGGGGAAATACTACTGGCATCGCTTCTACAGCCACCAGCCCGATCTCAACTACGACCATCCGCCCGTGCAGGAAGAGATCCTGGCCATCATGCGGTTCTGGCTCGACCTCGGCCTCGATGGCTTCCGTGTCGATGCGGTGCCGTATCTGTTTGAACGCGATGGCACCAGCTGTGAGAACCTGCCCGCCACCCATGACTTCTGCCGCCGCATGCGGGCCCTGATCGATGCGGACTACCCCGGAAGAATTCTGCTGGCGGAAGCGAATCAGCCCCTGGCGGATCTGATCGCCTACTTCGGGGCCGGCGATGAGTTCCAGATGGCCTTTCATTTTCCCTTGATGACCCGCCTGTTCCTGGCCCTCGGGCGCCGGGACAGCCAACCCCTGCGCGAGCTGCTGGCGCTGCAGCCGGCCCTGCCGCCCGGCTGCCAGTGGGCCACCTTTGCGCGCAACCACGATGAACTGACGCTGGAGATGGTCAGCGAGGCCGAGCGCGAGGAGCTGTACCGCGCCTATGCCGGCCATCCCCGCATGAAGCACAACCTCGGCATTCGTCGTCGGCTGGCGCCGCTGCTCGGCCATGATCGCCGCCGCATTCAACTGCTCTACAGCCTGCTGCTGGCGCTGCCCGGCGCACCGGTGCTCTACTACGGCGATGAGATCGGCATGGGCGATGACATCCACCGTGCCGATCGCGGCACAGTGCGGACGCCGATGCAGTGGTCGGCGCAGCGCAACGGCGGCTTCTCCAGCGCCGATCCCCGCTGTCTCTACCAGCCGCTGGTCAGCGATCACCGCTATCACTACCGGCATCTGAATGTGGAGGCGCAACAACAAATGCCCGGCTCACTGCTGAGCTGGCTGCAGCGGCGGCTGCGCCTGCGGGGCGCTGATCCGCTGTTCAGCCGCGGCGCTCTCCACCTGCCTGCTGCCGACAACCGCCGCGTGCTTGCCCTGTTGCGACGCTGGCGCGAACGCCGGCTGCTGCTGCTGCACAACCTGTCGGGCCGGCCGCAGGTGGTGCGGCTGGATCTGCCCGGCCTGGTCGGCTGGCGGCCGCTGCCGATCGCCGACGATCCAGCCCCGCAGCCGCGGCTCGGGGAACGCCGGCGGGGCGCGGGCCGGCGTTCCAGATCCCGAGCCGATCAGGGCGGCGGTGGCAGCGCTGAGGCCGCGGGGCCGGGCGGCGACGACTGGAGCGACGACCGCTGCGACGACCGGAGCCCGGCCCCGCGGCCCGGGCCGGCCCCAGCCAGCGCTGCAGCCCCGGCCAGGGCGGTGGTGTCCCAGCCGCAACCGCTGGCCGCGATCGGCTCCGGCCCCTACCGGCTGCAGCTCCAGGCCTATGCCTGCCTGTGGCTGCAGCTGCTGCCGCCGGCGGGCTGAGCGACATGGATCGGATCCGCCGCCATCGGCCGCCATCGCCGCCTGCCCTGCTGTTGCCCCAGCTGTTGCAGAGGCCGGGCACGCTGCACCTCCACCTCGACTTCGATGGCACCCTGGTCCCGCTGCAGGCCGATCCGGGCCGCTGTCAGCTCGATCCGGCTCTGCGTCGCTGCCTGGCGCATCTGGCCGCGCAGCCGCGGCTGCAGCTGGCGATCATCAGCGGCCGCAGCCTCGCCGATCTGATGCCGCGGGTGGGACTGGATACGATCGCCTATGCCGGCAGCCATGGCCTGGAACTCGCCTGCGGTCCCTGGCGTTGGCTGCATCCGGCGGCGCTGGCGCTGCCGCCGCTGCTGGAGCCCCTGGCGCAGCGGCTGGAACCGCAGCTCGCCACCATCCCCGGCGCCTGGCTGGAACGCAAGCCCCTCGGCCTCAGCCTGCACAGCCGCCGGGTGCCAGCGGCCTGGCGCGGGCCGCTGCGACGACGGCTGGCGGCGCTGCGGCAGGAGCTGCACAGCTGCCCGGCCGTACGGCTGGTGAGGGGGCACGAGGTGTGGGAAATCCGGCCGGCCCTGGCCTGGAGCAAGGCGGAGGCGGTGGGCTGGCTGCTGCGGCGCCGGCGATCGCCGCTGGGCCCGTGCCGGCTGGTCTATGCCGGCGATGATCGCAGCGATGAGGATGTGTTCCGCGCCTGGCCGCGGGCCTGCACGCTGCTGATCGGCAGCGGCGGCGATCCGGCTGGCAGCGCCGCCCGCTGGCGCCTCAGCGATCCCGGGGCGCTGCGGCAGCGGCTGGAGGAGCTGGCCCGATCGGCGGCTGGAACGCTGACCACCGCCGAGGCGGCCAGAGCGTCGGGATCCCGGCCAGGGCCGCTTCAAAGTGCCGGTTTCGCCAGTCGTGCGCGACACGGGCACCGTGCGTGGGCCTCAGCACTCCAGACGCTGCCAGGAGCGGGTTGATGTCTGTGCTTCAGCCGCAGCCCTCGCACCGAGTTTGAATCAGCCCTGGGATCCCGGCTCAGCGAGGGGCGGAACCTGGCGCTGCCGCGCGCTGTCGAGACCTGAAGCCCGGGCCCGGCAACAAAACGCTGCGGCGCGACCTGCCGGTCGCCCGGCCGCCGCCATGGCCCCGCCGAGGCGTAGCAGCGGCGGATTCACGGCATCCGGCAGCGGCAAACGGGGCTGCGAAGTGCCTACGTTGAAGCCGGATGATTCAGCGGTCTACGGCAAGAGAACCGCTGATTCTTCTGGTCCTTTCATCTGCGAATTGCCATGTCATTGATCCAGTGGGAAGCCATGAAGGACATCGAGGATCTCTTCGATCGCACCACCCAGTCGCTCACCTGGCCGCTGGCCCGACGTGCCCTCTGGCCGGCGATGCTGGCCTCCCAGCCGCGCGTCGACATCTTTGAGCGCGATGGCTCCTATGTGATCGAGGCCGATGTACCCGGCATCGCCCGCGACGATCTGCGCGTCAGCCTCGATGACGGCGTGCTCACGATTCAGGGCGAGCGCCGCCAGGAGAAGCGCGAGGATCATCCGCGCTTCCATCGCCTGGAGCGGGCCTACGGCAGCTTCACCCGCAGCTTCACCCTGCCCGGCGACTGCGACACCACGGGGCTGCAGGCGGCGTGCCACGAGGGCCAGCTGAGCATCACGGTGCCGCGCAAGGCGGCACCGGCCACCCCGAGCGCCATCCAGGTGCCGGTGCAGTGAGGATCTCCTGCGGCGAGGCGGGACCTGAGCCGATGGCTCACGGAGCACGGGTCGCCGGCGCCAACCCGGCGCCGGGCCCGCGGGCTGATCGCGAGGGCAGCGCATTGACGGCGGCGGCGGCGACGGGCGCGACGGGGGCGACGGCGGCGAGGGCCGCGGGGGCGGCGATGGGGACGGCGGCGATGGAGACGGTGATGGCACTCGACAGCCCGGCCTTTGCCTCAGGCCAGCCGATCCCGCGGCTCTACACCCTGGAGGGCTCCAACCTGTCGCCACCGCTGCGCTGGCAGCAGGCGCCGGCCGCCACCCGGGCGTTCTGCCTGATCCTCGACGATCCCGATGCCCCGGCCGGTCCCTGGATTCACTGGCTGCTCTACGACATCCCCGCCAGTTGCTCTGGCCTGCCCGCCGGACTGCCCGCCACCGCCGAGCTGGCCGATGGCAGCCATCAGGGCCGCTGCTGGGGGGTGCATCGCTTCGAGCGGCTCGGGTATCAGGGTCCTCAGCCGCCGCCGGGACCGGCGCATCGCTATCGGTTCACGCTCACGGCCCTGGCCGCACGGCTGGGGTTGCCGCAGGGGGCCAGCGCTCCGCAGCTGCGGGCGGCCATGGCCGATCTGCGGCTGGCGGAGGCGGTGCTGTGGGGCACCTATGCGGCTGCGGCGCCGGCGAGGCACTGATCCACCACTTCGCGGCTGTTGGGCGAGAGAGGCGCGGCGGCGAGCAGCTCGAGGGCCTGGTGCAGCCGCTGTCGCCGCGCCGGGCCATAGCTCTGCCAGCGGCTGAACACCTTGGCCAGGCGGGAGGCGGTGATCGGGTTGCGGCGATCCAGCTCGGCGATCCGCTCGGCCAGGAAGCGATAGCCGCTGCCATCGGCGGCGTGAAACACCGCTGGATTGGCGGCCAACCCACCGAGTACGGCGCGCACGGAATTGGGCGCCGCAGGGTCGTAGCGGGGATGCTCCAGCAGCCGCTCCACCCGCCGCAGGCCATCGGGAAAGGGGGCGGAGGCCTCCAGGGCGAACCAGGCATCGAGGATCACCGGCCGCGTCTGCCAGCGGTCATGGAAGGCCGCCATCGCCTGCTCGCGCGCCGGGATCGGCCGGTTCTGCAGGGCCCGCAGCCCAGACCGGGCCAGGGTCATCGAGCTGCCCTCCACGGCCGCTGCGGCCGAGGCGATGGCGGAGCTGTCCCCGGCGGCGACGCGCCAGCTCCAGATCAGACCGGTGAGGCGGCGATCGCCGACACCCTGGGGCCAGGCCAGCGGCCACTGGGGCAGGCAGCGCTCCAGGGCCTGCTGCAACGGCTTGGCCAGAGCTGCACCGAAGCGGCGCCGCAGGTCTTCGAGGGCGGCGAACAGGACGGGGGGATCGGGCTGCTGACAGGCCTCCTCCAGCTCCGCCAGGCCCGGCAACGCCAGCAGCACGGCCCGGCTGGCCTCCGACAGGGAGGGATCGGCCAGGATCCGGCCGAAGGCATCGATCAGCTCCTCCTCCAGCTGGCTCGCCGCTGCCGCGGAGCGATCCCCGTCCGCCCTGGCCGCAGGGGCCGCCGCTCGCGCCAGCAGCAGCTCGCGCAGCAGGGTCTGGCCGGCATCCCAGCGGGCGAAGGGATCGCTGTCCCAGGCCAGCAGATGCACCAGCTCCGCGCTGGGGCGACCGATGTCGAGCTTCACCGGCGCCGAGAAGTGGCGCAGCAGCGACAGGGCGGGCGGATGGGCCCGACGGGGCAGGCCGTCGAAACAGAACCGCTGTTCGGGTTGATCGATCACCAGCAAGCGGCTGCCCTCTCCCCAGGGATGCGGCAGCAGCGGCAGGGGTGGGCCCGTCCGCCCGGCGCTGGCGGCGCCGGCCGGATCGCCGCTGGGCTGCGCGGCCAGGCGCAGCGGCAGGGCCTCCCCCGCCTGTCCCACCAGACCCAGGGCCAGCGGAATCACCAGCGGTTGCTTGTCGGGTTGGCCCGGGGTGGCCGGCGTGTGCTGACGGATCGTCAGGGTCAGGGCACCGGCATCGCCGTCCCAGTGGCGCTGGATCTGCAGCAGCGGCGTACCGGCCTGGTGATACCAGCGGCGGAAGGCGGCGAAATCGAACCGGGCTGGGGCGGGGCGGCCGTCGAGATCCAGCTCGGCCCAGTGGGCGGTGGCGGCATCGCGCAGGGCGGCGAGGAAGTCGTCGCAGGTGGCGGCGCTGCCATCGTGGCGGCGCACATACAGGTCGATGCCGCGCTGGAAGACCTCCGCCCCCAGCAGGGTATGCAGACAGCGGATCACCTCCGAACCCTTCTCATAGATGGTGGTTGTGTAGAAGTTATCGATCGCTTCATAGGCATCTGGCTGCACCGGATGGGCGGTGGGGCCACCGTCTTCGCGGAACTGCGTATTGCGCAACAGCGCTACATTTTCGATACGATTGATTGCATCGCCATGTTGATCAGCGCTGAAGCACTGATCACGGAACACCGTCAGGCCCTCCTTGAGCGACAGCTGAAACCAGTCGCGGCAGGTGATGCGATTGCCGGTCCAGTTGTGGAAGTATTCATGGGCGATCACGCTCTCCACACGCTCCAACTCATCGTCGGTGGCGGTCTCCTGGTCGGCCAGCACCAGCTTGGAATTAAAGATATTGAGACTTTTGTTTTCCATGGCGCCCATATTGAAGTGGCGCACGGCAACAATGTTGTATTCGCTCAGGTCGTATTCCAGCCCATACACCTGCTCATCCCAGCGCATCGCCCGCTGCAGCGAGGCCAGCGCATGGGCGGTGTAGGGCTCATCGCCCGGTTCCACCCACAGGCGCAGCTGCACCGGCCGACCGCTGGCGGTGTGGAAGGACTGTCGCACCTCACTGAGCCGCCCCGCCACCAGGGCGAACAGATAGGAGGGTTTGGGGTAGGGATCTTCCCAGACGGCGTAATGGCGCTCAGGCTGGCTTGCGGCCGCGCCACCCGCCGTTGCCGCTTCGCTGGATGCGGCCGGTTCGAGCCGGCCGGTTTCGATGCAGTCACCGTTGCTGAGCAGCACCGGATAGCGATCGCGATCGGCCTCGATCCGCACCCGGAAGCGGCTGAGCAGATCGGGACGATCGGGATGGAAGGTGATGCGGCGAAAGCCCTCGGCTTCGCACTGGCTGGTGATCAGGCCGCCGCTGGCATACAACCCCTCGAGGCTGCTGTTGGCCCAGGGATCGATCGCCACCGTGCTGGTGAGCAGAAAGGGGCGCGAGGGCGGATCGAGGATGCGCAGACCCTGATCGGTGCGGTCGTGGCCAGCGGGCCGCAGCGGTGCGCCATCGATCGCCAGCTGCAGCAGCTCCAGCTCCACCCCCGCCAGCTCCAGCGCACCGGGCCGAGTGAGACCCGCGGGCCCCATCGCGGCCGGATTGGGCGCGAAGGCCAGGCGTGCCTCCACCAGCACCCGATGCTCCAGCAGCCGCACGGTCAGATCGGTGCGTTCCAGTAGATAGGGAGCCGGCCGGTAGTCGGCGAGGCGCACAGGGGCCATCGGCGGCGCTGGGGAGGAGAACGAGCATTGTGGCCTCCGGCCGAGGGGTTTCCAGGGCGCTCCAGCAGCAATGCTGAAGCCGGCCGCGATCGCGCCGGGCGGGCAGCGCTGGCCCGCAGGGCTGGCCGGGGCCGCCTGAGCGGTTGCTGCAACATCGCGCCGCCAGGCGGCGCTGCCTCGCCGATGCAGCCATCCCTGCCGCTGTGCCCACAGGCCGCCCCAGCCGCGAGGTGCGCCCACAGCATCACCGGCGCCGCCGACCCGGCCAGAACCGAGATCGCGCCAACCGCCCGGCAGCGGCGAGCATTCAGCGGCGCCTTTGATCATGATGGCCGGGACCGCAGCCGATGCCCTGGCGTGATCGAGCCCCGCAACCGCTGGAGCCTGGCCATGCTGCTGCTGGTTCCGCTCCCCCTGCTGGCCCAGAGGCTCCAGGCCGGCGATGGGCTGGTCTGCCTGCTCTCCGGCCTGGCGATCCTGCCCCTGGCCGTGTGGCTGGGCACCGCCACAGACGAGCTGGCCCTGGCCCTCGGCCCCACCCTGGGGGCCCTGCTCACCGCCCTGTTCGGCAATGCCAGCGAACTGATCATCGCCGTCTCGGCCCTGCGGGCCGGTCTGGTCGAGATCGTCAAGGCCAGCATCACCGGCACGCTGCTGGCCAACCTGCTGCTGGCCCTGGGGCTGTCGTTTCTGCTCGGTGGCCTCGGCCGCTCCGAGCAGACCTTCAGAGGCTGTGTGTAAAGTTTAGCAACGCTTCCTCCTCCGTTGATTGGTGCAGAGGCGGCGTAGCATCAATCGAATCATGGCAACATAGACAAAACTCTCATGATGCTCGGGTAACTCTT